>Ga0137359_10002146_pt1 | contig 15820 bp, 14 predicted proteins | sample Mad1_40_16metaG_FD_108281 | JGI IMG/M metagenome (GOLD analysis project Ga0137359, IMG submission 108281) | Vadose zone soil microbial communities from Angelo Coast Range Reserve, California, USA - Mad1_40_16 metaG | ecosystem: Environmental > Terrestrial > Soil > Vadose zone | place: USA... | reverse complement strand
CCTGCAGCGACGAGACCGAGTTGGCGACCACCTGGTTGGCTTGGCTGGCCACGGCGACGGCTGGTGGAATGCCGACGAAGATCAAGAGCGGCGTGGCGATAAAGCCGCCGCCCACGCCGAACATGCCGGCGAGCAGGCCTGCCGCGGCGCCCAGCCCCAGCAGCACAAACACATTAATCGATTGTTCGGCGATCGGCAGATAGATTTCCACGCGCCGAACCTACTTCTGCAGGATGTTGGTGATTTCGCGAAGCTGTGTACGGGCGCGCAGCAGATAGAAGCCCTGGGCCGCGAGATGGTTGGGCAGGAACATGCCGTCAGGATAGCCGTTCCAGACGATCAATGGCTTGAGTTCCGCGGCGATGCGGAAGGTCTCCACCATCCTCGCCCAGGGACCGGCGAGGTCGCGGTCGCGGATGACGTTCTGGAAATCGATCCCGAGCTCGCGCAGCAACAAATAGTTGGCGTAGAGCCGGCCCTTGTTGAAATAGAAGATGTCGTCGCACTCCGCGTCGAAGGGATCGCCGGCGCGTTCGACGATGTGCCGGTCGATGACGGCGGAATCCGATCCGATGTCGTTGGCGATGCGGTCGAGCAGCGCCTGCAAATTGTCCGCGCGGCGATCGAAGACCGCCTGGCCCGACGCCAGCCGATTATTGTAGTCCTGCAGCTTTTTCATGCCTGCCCGGTACTTGGCTGCCGAGGTGGCCGACGGCCACAGCGAGACGCTGGGCTGCCAGATCCAGACATTGGGCTGCTCGTTGAGGAAGCCACGCGCCTGCTCGAGGTCACGGTCGATCTGGCTCGAGCCGCGGGTACGTCCCACCTGGTCCATCAGTTCGGTGGCGAAGCGCCCGACCGCCGTCATCATGCCGCGCTGGAAATTGGGCATATTGTCGAGAATGCCGGCGGGCAGGAAAAACGGCAGCATCGGCGTCCAGCTATGGACGTTGACTTCGCGGTCAATGATGGCCTCTGCCATGGCGACAGAATGGCTCTCGCCCGCTGCGACGTTCTGGGGAGCGAACTGCGGATCGTCGTCGATATTTTGGGCGATCCATCCGCCAATCGGATAGTAAAGCAGCAACACCACGAGCAGGATGCGCCAGCCCCAGCGGAAAATCCGGCCAGACTTGCGCGGGACCGCAGTCCCACCCCCCGTCACGCGAAACGTTCTGGCGCGGTCCCAGCCACGCCACCACCAGGATCGAGCGGGGGTAGCAGTGGCGCCGTGCTCTGAATCGAAGGTCATGGGCAGACATTAGCATCCGCATCGTGACGAAACACGGGCACAGGCTGCTAGAATGGCGTGTTTCTTTGTCCCAACAAGCGGAGGGGAGGATATGCGCATGAAGCGACGATCTCTGGTGTGGTCCTTTGCCGTCCTGGCTGTGGTCGCGTCGCCTGCAATCGCACAGGCTCAGACAGCGTCGGTGCCGGTCGGCAAATGGATCGGTGCGATGGCGGGCTTCGGCGATGTCACGCTCACCGTCACGGGCGCCACGGCCAACGGCAAGGTTGAAGGACAATTGAATTTTTCGGGCCCTGATTACACTTTCGTCTTCGGCGACGCGGTGAGCAAAGACACCAACCCCGAAGTGGGGACAGCCGAAATGGTCGATGGCCAGCTGGTTATCAATGCGCCTCAGGGAGGCCTTTACAAGCTCACGCCCGGCAAGACGCAATTGAACGGCTCGTTTTCGAGGGGCTTCATCATCGGCACTTTGACTCTAAACAAGGCTGGCTGAGACTTCGCGGCCCGCGCGATCCAACCGCTGCTACAGTGGTATGTTGCTGTTCAATGAACATGGAGTGGAGGAAATGGCGCTCGATCCCGAATCCCAACTGCTGCTCGACCTGGCGGCCGCCGCCAATCGCCCGGCCTGGCACACGCTCAGCCCCGAAGCGGCGCGCGAGGCGTATCTGGCGCTGCGCCCGGCCTCCCAGGGTCCCCGCCCCGAGGGCGTGACTGTCGTCGACCGTACCATCCCCGGTCCGGGCGGCCCCATGGCAGTGCGGCTCTATCGTCCCAAATCGGCCGCCCCTGACGTCAAGCTGCCAGCCCTGGTTTTCGCCCATGGCGGCGGCTGGGTGTTCGGCAATCTCGACAGCCACGATGTGCTGTGCGCCCAGCTCGCGATAGAGGCTGGCATCGCCGTCTTTGCCGTCGACTATCGCCTGGCGCCGGAAGTGCGCTTTCCCGGCGCTTTCGACGATGTCGTGGCGGCCCTGCAATGGGTCGCCGACAACGGACCGTCAGTCGGTATCGATTCCAGCCGCCTTGCCATCGGCGGCGACAGTGCCGGCGGCAATCTCGCTGCCGCGGTGGCGCTGTGGGTGCGCGATCACGACGGCCCCAAGCTGCGACTGCAGGTGCTGGCCTATCCGGTCACCGATCTGGTGGCGCGCAGCGAGTCGTACCGTCGCTATTATGACGGCTTCGGCCTCAATGCCGCGGCGATGGAATGGTTCTTCGACCATTACACCCCCGACAAGGAAAGCCGCGGCGACTGGCGTGCCTCGCCGCTGCGCGCGGCCTCGCTTGCCGGCCTGCCACCCGCTCTGGTGATCACCGCAGGCTACGATCCGCTGCGCGACGAGGGCCGCGCCTATGCCTGGCGCTTGCAGCTGGAGGGGACGATGGCTGATCTCATCGAATTCGGCGGCATGTTGCATGGCTTTCTCAGCACGCCGATGCTGCTGCACGGCGCGCGCCGCGGCGTTTCCATGGTCGCGGCGGCCCTGCGCGAGTCCCTGGTGCTGCGCGCGACGTGACGGCGATCGCCGCCAGTTCCAGCCGCGGCGTCGCACTTTCGGCGCTGGTCATTGGCATCGGCCTGATCGGAGACACGCTGATCTATGCCGTGCTGCCGCTCTATCATGAGCAGTTTGGCATACCGCTCACCATGGTGGGCGTGCTGCTGTCGCTCAACCGCTGGGTCCGGCTGCTCGCCAATTCGGCTGCCCCGTCCGCAGCGCCTCCAAATCTGGGGCTTTCTTCTGGGTTTCACCGGCGACGGCGTCTTCCTGCTGACCTTGGCCTTCTTGCTGCGCGATTCGGTGACGTCGGTGACGCCGATCCTCGCCACGGCGCTCGTGCTGTCACTGCGCTCCCTGGTCGAAGCAAGCGCGGGCCCGCTCGGCGGCTGGATGAGCGACCCCGCTTCGGCGCCCGCTCCGTGGCCACGGCTACCGGTATCGTGCTGGTCTCGGGTTATCTTCTGATCGCGGGGCATATCGACGTCGCCGGCAGCGTCATCGTCGTGATCGGGCGCGGCCTGTTCAACACCCTCATTCCTGTCATGGTCATGGAGCGCACGACCGGTGGTTACCTCTCGTCCCAGGCAAGCTACTCGACCTGGCGCGATTTCGGCGCGGCCCTCGGCCCCTTGAGTGCGCCGTTGCTGTTTCTCAACGTCCCGCAAACACCGCTCTTCGCCGCGCTGGGCCTGACGCTGGCCGGCGGCGTGGTCTTCTGCCTGGCGCGGCGCTAGAGCGTGTTCGCTCGGATTCCCGTTAAACAAACGGGAAAAAAACGGGAAAAGGCCAACTTCCGGTACTAATTTTCCCCGTCGTTCATGGTCGACCCACCATACTCCCGGTCGGCCTGAACCGACGATTCTGGTCTCTACTGCGGCATGCTCGCCACGCTCGCATGAATGCATAGACGCTAGCGGAACACGTCCTTGCGGTGGCGGACCTCGGCGAAGACTGCGACCGGATCGGCGCCCACCATGCCAACGGCGCGCTGCACGGCCGGCACATCGGCGCGCAGGAACGGATTGGTGGCCTTCTCCTCGCCCAGCAGGGACGGCACCGTGGCCTCGCCGCGCGCGCGGGCGGCGTCGATCGAAGCCGAGCGAGCCAGCAAGGCCTTGTTGTCGGACTCTACGGTGACGGCAAACCGCGCGTTCGACTGCGTGTATTCGTGGGCGCAGTAGACGCGCATATCGTCGGGCAGCTCGCGCAGTCGGCCGAGCGACTTCCACATCTGCGCCGGCGTGCCCTCGAACAGACGCCCGCAGCCCAGCGCAAACAGCGTGTCGCCGCAGAACAGCGCCCGTCCCTTGCGGAAAGAATAGGCGATATGGCCGCTGGTGTGACCGGGCACGAAAAAGACATCGGCCTCGGCCTCGCCGAATTTATAGCAATCGCCGTCATCGATCTCGATGTCGATGCCGGGAATGCGGGCTTTATCGCGTTTGGGTCCGACGATGGTGCAGCCGGTCGCGGCCTTGACCTCAAGGTTCCCACCGACATGGTCGCCATGGTGGTGGGTGTTGGGGATATGGGTGATTTTCCACCCTCGCCGATCGGCCTCGGCGAGGACGGGGCCGGCCACGGCCGGGTCGACGACGGCCACCGCGCCGCTCAGGGGCTCGCGCGCCAGCCAGACGTAATTGTCACTCAAGACAGGAATGCGGACGACTTCCAGGGTATGTGCCATGCAGGAAAAGCTAGCAGAGCGGGCTCCCCCCGGCCAGATTTTGGCGCTAGAATTTGAGCCATGTGGTGCGACGTTCTCGACCTTGAAGAATTCTACGCCAGCACGCTCGGTCAAATGACCGCGCGTCTTCTGCGCGCCCGGCTGCGTGAACTGTGGCCCAGCGTGAAGGGCGAAACCGTGCTGGGCATGGGTTATGCCGCGCCTCTGCTGCGGCCCTTCGTTGACGAGGCGACCCGGGTGCTGGCTTTCATGCCGGCGCCGCAGGGCGTCGCCCGTTGGCCCCGCGAGGCCCGCAACCGCGCCTCCCTGGTCGACGAGCTCGACCTGCCGTTGGCCGATCGCACGGTCGACCGCGTGATTTTGGTCCATGCCGTGGAATGCACCGAACAATTGCGGCCGATGCTGCGCGAGATCTGGCGGGTGTTGGCCGACGGCGGAAGGGTGATCACCGTGGCGCCGACCCGCACCGGCCTGTGGTCGCAGATGGAGCGCTCGCCGTTCTACCAGGGCCACCCCTATTCCGCCGGCCAGCTTGCGAGCCTCCTGCGCGCCAATATGTTCGCGCCGCTGCGCCGCACCCAGGCACTTTATATGCCGCCCACCCATTCGCGGCTGGCTCTGGGTATGGCGCCGGCGGTCGAGCGCTTCGGCCAGCGCTGGCTCGGCCGCTTCGCCGGAGTGAGCCTGATCGAGGCCGGCAAGCAGCTCTATGCCGGCGTCGCCGAGCGCCACGGCGCTCCGGTGCTGGCCCAGGTCAGGCCAAAGCTGCGCGTCGCCAGCTCGCGCGACGCCCAGGCCGCGCGCAACAGCGACGATGGCGAAGCGCCCGCCTCCTGAACCGACGAAAGTTCAAATATGTCTTTGTCTCCGCGCGTCATCGCGCTGATCGGTTTTGGCGAAGCGGGCTCGACGATCGCGCATGGTCTCGCTGCGGTGGGCGGTTGGCGCGGGCCGTCCAGGCCGGGCGACAATGCCCCGCGCCGCCTGATTGCCATCGACACCGCGCTCGACCGCGACGCCCGTGGCACGGCGTTGGGCAAGGCAGCCCGCGCGCTCGATGTCGCCATTGAGAGCCGCTACACCGCAGCGCTGAGCGAGGCCGATCTGGTGATCTGCGCCGTGCCCGGCGACAACGCAGCCGAGGCCGCCGAAACGGCTGGCCCCCTGCTCAAGCCGGGCGCGCACTATCTCGATCTCTGCACCATCACCGGGCGAATGTCCGACGCCGACCGCGCTTTCATCGAAGCCGGCAAAGGCCGCTACATCGACGTCGCCGTCATGGGCGGCTTCTTCAAGCAGGGCATGAAGGCGCCGATGCTGGTTGCCGGCGCGGATGTCGAGCCCATCGTCGCCTGGATGAACACCAACGGCTTCGAGGCCAAAGCGCTCGGCCCCAAGCCCGGCAGCGCCTCGGCGGTGAAGATGGTGCGCAGCGTCCTGGTCAAAGGCATCGAGGCGTTGGGTGTCGAGGCGCTGGTGACGGCGCAGCGCCAAGGCATCCTCGAGGAGGTGCTGGCCTGCCTGGCCGACGCCGATCAGATGCCGTTCCGCGATTTCATCGCCATGCTGGTGCAAACGCACATCGTCCATGCCGGCAGGCGGTGGGAAGAGATGGGGCTGGTGGCGCAGACGCTGCGCGAGACCGGCGTCGAGCCCCTGATGACCGAGGCGATCGAGCGCAACCACCGCCGCACCGTCGACGCCCGCATCGCGCCCGCCGACGGTCAGGTGCCCGCCTTGGCCGGTGCGCTGGCGATCCTGTCCGAGGAGGTGGTGCGTGGCCGGTGAGACGTTCGCCAGTGAAGTGTTTGATCGGCTGGTCGCTTTGCTGACCGACGCCAAGGCCCGCTTCCGCGTCATTGAGCACGCTGCCGAGGGCCGCTCCGAGGCTATCAGCGCGATCCGCGGAAACCGCCCCGATCAGGCGGCCAAGGCCATGGTGCTCGACGTGCGCGGTGGCGGCGGCGGCAGGCGCCACGTGTTGGCGATCCTGCCGGGCAGCCGCAAACTCGACTTTGCAGCCGTCGCCGCACTGTTCGAGGCCCGCAAATGCGGGTTCGCCAGCCCCGAGACGGCGCAGGCATTGACCGGCTGCGTCATGGGCGCCGTCCCGCCCTTCGCCCTCGACGCGGCGCTCACGCTCGTGGTCGACGAAGATCTACTGGCCAACGAGACCTTGTTCTTCAACGCTGGCCGCCTCGACCGCTCGATGGAGCTCGACAGCAAGGACTGGCAGGCGATCGCCCAGCCGCGTGTTGCAAGGATTGCGATGGTCGCCTGACTCCGCTCGTCGATGCCTTCAGGCCAGCAGTGCTGAACGGCATCACGGCGTGGTGTGACATGGCGAAGGGTGGATATAAAGCCCTGGTTATTTGCCCATAAATTCTTGCTTATATGCGCATGGGGCGCGTTGAGGCGGCGGGGACCCGCTGATATGACACGCCCGCCTTCCCCACCGCACAGCAGGAGTTCGCATGGCCCAGGATTATGTCGTCAAGGATATCGGGCTCGCCGACTGGGGCCGCAAGGAAATCGACATGGCCGAGACGGAGATGCCCGGCTTGATGGCAACCCGTCGCGAATATGGCGCCAAGCAGCCGCTCAAGGGTGCGCGCGTGGCGGGCTCGCTGCACATGACGATCCAGACCGCCGTGTTGATCGAGACGCTGAAGGCGCTGGGCGCCGACGTGCGCTGGGCCTCGTGCAATATCTATTCGACCCAGGACCATGCCGCCGCGGCGATCGCCAAGGCCGGAACGCCGGTGTTCGCCATCAAGGGCGAGTCGCTGGAGGAATACTGGGACTATACGCACCGCATCTTCGAATGGGCGGACGGCGGCATGCCCAACATGATCCTCGACGATGGCGGCGACGCCACCTTGCTGGTGCATCTCGGCGCCCGCGCCGAGAAGGACCCGACACTGATCGCCAAGCCGACCAATGAAGAGGAAGAAGTCCTCTACAAGGCGATCGCCAAGACCAACAAGGAAAAGCCCGGCTGGTATGCCAAGCTCGGCGCCTCGATTCGAGGCGTGACCGAAGAGACAACCACGGGCGTGCACCGCCTCTACCAGATGGAGAAGGAAGGCAAGCTTCTGTGGCCGGCGATCAACGTCAACGATTCGGTTACCAAGTCGAAGTTCGACAATCTCTACGGCTGCCGTGAATCACTGGTCGACGGCATCCGCCGCGGCACCGACGTGATGATGTCGGGCAAGGTGGCGATGGTCGCGGGCTTCGGCGATGTCGGCAAAGGCTCGGCCGCTTCGCTGCGCCAGGCCGGCTGCCGCGTCATGGTCTCGGAAGTCGATCCAATCTGCGCGCTGCAGGCGGCGATGGAAGGCTACGAGGTCGTGACCATGGAAGAGGCCGCGCCCAAGGCCGACATCTTCTGCACCGCCACCGGCAACATCGACGTCATCACGCTCGACCACATGAAGGCGATGAAGCACCGCGCCATCGTCTGCAACATCGGCCACTTCGACTCCGAGATCCAGATCGCCAACCTCCGTAACTACAAGTGGCATAACGTGAAGCCACAGGTCGACGAGATCGAGTTCCCCGACGGCAAGCGCATCATCCTGCTGTCGGAAGGCCGCCTGGTGAACCTCGGCAATGCCACCGGCCACCCGAGCTTCGTGATGTCGGCATCGTTCACCAACCAGACGCTGGCCCAGATCGAAATCTGGACCAACCCGACCAAGTACGAAAAGAAGGTCTACATCCTGCCCAAGAGCCTCGACGAGAAGGTCGCGGCACTCCATCTCGAGAAGGTCGGCGCCAAGCTCACCAAGCTCCGTCCCGACCAGGCCAAATACATCAGCGTGCCGGAAAACGGCCCGTTCAAGAGCGACCTCTACCGCTACTAATCGTCGACCGTTCCTGTCGCGATCGCCGGCATCGGAGCCCCGATGCCGGCGTTTTCATTTTGGGCGACGAAAGGCGATCGTTGGCCCGTCAGGTCCACAGCGCTCTCACGCCATAGAAGGCGGTGTCCTTGATTCGCCGCGGCGCACCCTGCCACCAGTGAGATCGCGGATCGGCGCAATAGGTCATGCTGAGCATCACGCGCCGCTCGCCATCGTCGATCGGAGTCACCTTATGCCGAACGCGTGCACCCTCGAAAACGATGAGCGTGTTCGGCGGCGTGGCAATCTGCGCTTCTTGTCCCCCGAGCCGGGCTGTGAGCATCGCGTGGCTCAAGCCATCGGCGGCGCGGCCTTCATTGGCAATGGACAGGAGAAGGGTGAAATGACGGCCCCGGTAGAAGTTGTGATCGTAGTGCCAGCCGATGTGATCGCCACGTGCCGTATAGAAAAGCACGGACAACGAGCTCTGGTCATGAATCGGCGTCGGCCGGACTTCAACGCCGGCAAGGCGGGAGACGAACTGCATGAGCGCGGGCGAGTGATAAAACGAAACGATTGCGGGGGACGCGGCAATCAGCGTCTCATAAGCGACGGTTCCTCCTTTTCTCTGGATCGGCACAAAGCCTCGCTCGGGCCGCATCAAGTCCAAGGCCTCGGCTTTCAATGCTGCAAAAACGCGCGCGGGCAGGAAATTCTCGAATGCCGCCAGACCCTTCTCCAAATGGGCTCCATCCCGAACTTTCAGGCCCAGCTCCAACGCTGGCGTTCCGCGGATGAGGGACATCTTGTCTCCCAGAATTCGATACGTCTGGGCGCGCCGTCGCCTGGCGAACGAAAACGCACCGGCGAGGGCGGCAGCGACGGCCACGGTCACTTCGACAATCATTCGAGTTCTCCGTTGTCGGCGGGCCCGGAACGCCGGGTCGAGGCTGTCCCGCGATGCCATTCCGGGTATCGGACTTTTCGTCGTACTTCGGTCGTGAGTAGCAAGATCAATTATGCAAATTGATGACAGACAGGACGAATGCAGCGAGGTCCAACCCGCTTGCCGATCTTCAAGTTTGCCCGGTCACACACATGCTCTTGTGCTAAATGTCGGCATCGGGGACTTTTGTGCCGACATTTTCATTTTCGCTCGCTGACGAATCCGCAACGCAAAGACTCGGCGCCACCCTCGCCCGAGCCTTGCGCCCGCACGACCTGGTGGCGCTCGAAGGCGACCTGGGCGCCGGCAAGACGACGCTCGCCCGCGCCATCCTGCGCGCCGCCTCGGACGATCCGGCTTTGATCGTGCCCAGCCCGACCTTCACCCTGGTCGAGGTCTATGACACGCCCAAGGGCGCCTTCTGGCATTTCGACCTCTACCGCCTCGAAGCGCCCGAGCAGGTCTTCGAATTGGGTTGGGAGGAAGCCTTGGCCGAAGGCATCGTGCTGATCGAATGGCCGGAGCGGCTGGGCGCCCTGCTGCCCAGGCCGGCTTTGGCGGTGACCTTGAGCATAAACGGCAAGGCCCGGGCGGCCGTGCTCGAAGGGGAGGCGCGGTTTGCCCATGTCTGAACGGGCAACGCTCCGCGCCGATTTCGTGAAAAGCGCCGGCTGGGCGGATGCGGCCGAAAGCCTGTTGGCCGGCGACGCCTCGTTCCGCACTTATTATCGCCTGACGCGCCCTGCCGGCACTTCGGTGGTGATGGACGCGCCGCCGCCTCACGAGGACGTGCGTCCGTTCGTTCGCATCGCCCGGCACCTGCTGGCGCTCGGCCTCAGCCCGCCCGAGATCCTGGCCGAGGACGCCGAGCGCGGCTTTCTCCTGATCGAGGATCTGGGCGACGACACTTTTGCCCGTGTGCTGTGCGAGGGCGGCGACGAGTTGGCGCTCTATGCGCGCGCGGCCGACACTTTGGCGGCGCTGCACGGCACCGGCCCGCGGGCGCTGCTGCCGGGACTCACGACCTATGCCGGCGAGGCGTTGATCGAGGCGGCGATGCTGCTGCCGGAATGGTATCTGCCGGCGGCCACCGGGCGCCCGGCGCCGGCCGAGGCTATCGCCGACTACCGGTCGGCCTGGCAAGCAAGCCTGGCGCACATGCCTGCCTACACCGAGACCCTGCTGTTGCGCGACTTCCACAAGGACAATCTGATCTGGCTGCCGCAGCGTGCCGGCGTGCGCGCGTGCGGGCTGCTCGATTTCCAGGACGCCCAGCGCGGCCATCCCGCCTACGACCTGGTGTCGCTGATCGAAGATGCGCGCCGCGACGTGGCGCCGCCGGTATACTCGGCCGTGCTCGATCGTTACATCGCTCAGGCCGGCATCCGCGACCGCCAGGCCTTCGACACCGCCTTTCATCTTTTAGGCGCGCAACGCCATGCCCGCGTTATCGGCCTGTTCGTGCGGCTCCTGCAACGCGACGGCAAGCCCGACTATCTGCCGCATCTGCCGCGGGTATGGCGGCTGTTCGACCGCGCGCTCAGCCACGAGGCGCTGACGCCGTTGCGGAGCTGGGTCGAGCAACATCTGCCGTCGTCGCGGCGCCAGATCGGCACATCGTATGCCGGCACATCACAAGTCGGTGCGTCTTGAGCGCGCGGGGTCCGATCAGGCGCGCCATGATCCTGGCGGCGGGCCGCGGCGAGCGCATGCGGCCACTGACCGACACGCTGCCCAAACCGCTGATCAAGGTATCCGGCCGCAGTCTCCTCGATTGTGCGCTCGATCGCCTGGTGCAGCACGGTATCGAGCAGGTCGTGGTCAATGCCCATTATCTCGGCGACCAGATCGCCGCGCACCTGACGCAGCGCGACCGGCCAGCCACGCAGCTGATGCGCGAGGACCAGCTGCTGGAAACCGGCGGCAGCGTGAAGAATGCGCTCGCGCTTTTCGGCGATGAGCCGTTCTTCGTCATCAACGGCGATGGACTGTGGCTCGACGGCGAGGTGCCGATGCTGCGCCGGCTCGAAGCGGTGTGGCACCCCGAGCGCATGGACGCACTGTTGCTGCTGCAGCCGCTGGAGGAAACGATCGGCCGCGAGAAAGCCGACCGCGGCGATTATTTCCTCGGCGGCGATGGCCGCGCCCGCCATCGCGCCAGCGCGGCCGCCGCGCCCTATCTCTTCGCCAGCGTCTCGGTGTGCGACAAGCGCCTGTTCGCCGACGCGCCGGACGGGCCCTTCTCGCTGCTGCGCCTGTGGAACCGTGCGGAGACCGCGGGCCGGCTGGCCGGCCTCGCCCATGACGGGCCGTGGTTCCATATCGGCACGGTGACGGCGCTGGCCGAGGCCGAGCGCTGGCTCGAGATGCATACGTGAACGGCGTCTTCACCATCGGCATCGACCGGCGGTTTGCCGACGACCTGGCGCGCGGAGTCCTGGCCGAGCACGGCAGCGACCGGCTGGCGCTGGCCGACACTCTCATCCTGGTGCCGACGCGGCGTGCGGTGCGCGCGTTGCGCGAGGCCTTCCTGCGCGCCTCGGGCGGAACGCCGACGATCCTGCCGCGCATTGCGCCGCTCGGCGATGTCGACGAGGGCGAGTCGGTCGCTGGCGAGATCTTTGGCGGTGGTGACGGCGGCGGCGAGGCGCTGGCGCTTCCTCCGGCGATCGATCCCGCCGAGCGGGAGGCCCTGCTGTCGCGGCTGGTCGCGGCCTTCCGTGACGACCAGGGCGAGCGCATCGCCCAGTCGGCCGCGCAAGCCCTCAAGCTGGCGCGCGAACTGGGCTCGCTGCTCGACGAACTGGCGATCGAAGGCATAGCCTTTGAAAAGCTCGAAGATATCGTCGATGGCAACTTCGCCACCCACTGGCGCCGCACGCTGGCCTTCCTCGCCATCATCGGCGAAGCCTGGCCGGCGGCACTTGCCGAACGCGGGCAGATCGACGCGCTGGAGCGGCGCAGCCGGCTGATCCGCGCACAGGCCGCGCGCTGGCTGGTGGTGCCGCCCACGACACAGGTGATCGCTGCCGGCTCGACCGGCTCGCAGCCGGCGACACGCGCGCTGCTCGCGGCCATCGCCGCGGCGCCCAAGGGCGCGGTGGTACTGCCGGGCCTCGACCGCGAGCTCGACGAGGAGAGCTGGGACAAGCTCGACGCCACCCACCCGCAGTTCGGCCTGCGCGAATTGCTGGGCGCGCTCGACATCCAGCGCGGCGACGTGCCGGAATGGCCGGGCAGCACCGGCGACAGCGCGCGCCGCGCCCTGGTGGGCGAGCTGATGCGGCCGGCGGAGACCAGCGAGTTCTGGTCGCCGCCGGAAGTCTCGACGCTCGATCATGTAACGCGCGCCGATTGCGCGACACCGCATCAGGAAGCCCTGGTGATCGCGCTCGCCTTGCGCGAGGCGCTGCAGGAGCCGCGCCGTACGGCCGCGCTGATCACGCCCGACCGCGACCTGGCGCGGCGTGTCACCGCCGAGCTGCGGCGCTGGCAAATCGACATCGACGACTCGGCCGGCGCGCCGCTTGCCGACACGCCGCCGGCCACGCTGCTGCGTGCGCTTTGTGCAGCGATCGATGGTGGTTTTGGCCCGGTCGATCTGTTGGCGCTTTTGAAGCATCCGCTGTGCACGCTGGGCCTGCCGCGGGCGCTGTTGCTCGATGCCGCCCGCCGCCTCGATCGCAAATGCCTGCGCGGCCTCAAGCCAACCGCGGGGTTCATAGCACTGCGCGCAAAAATCGCGGAATTGACGCCGGACGAACGGGCTTCCGTCAGCGATCTGATTGATCGGCTGGAAGCGGCGACGGCTGCCTTGAGTGGTCTTTTCGCCGCTAAGGAAGGTGCCTCGCCCGCGGCCTTCCTCGAAGCCACCATCGCTTCGTCGGAAAGCCTGGCGGGGGTCGACACGCTGTGGCGCGGCGAGGCGGGCGAAGCCTTGGCCGAGACGCTGGCTGGCCTGCGCACGGCGTGGCGCGACTGTCCGCCGATCCAGGGCGGCGAGTGGCCGACCTTGTTCGCAGCCATGTTGGCGCCGGAGACGATCCGCCCGCGCTATGGTCGCCATCCGCGCCTCTTCATCTGGGGACCGCTCGAGGCCCGCCTGCAGCGCGCCGATCTCCTCGTGCTGGGCGGCCTGAACGAAGGCAGCTGGCCGCCCGCCGTCGAGACCGGGCCGTGGCTCAACCGGCCTATGCGCTCGGCGCTCGGCCTGCCGCAGCCCGAACGCCGCATCGGCCTCTCGGCGCATGACTTCGCCTCCGCGCTTGCGGCCGATCATGTGCTGCTGACCCGCGCCGAGCGCGAGGGCAATGCGCCCACCGTCGCGTCGCGCTGGCTGGCAAGGCTCGATGCCTTGCTCGGCCAAGATCCGCAGCCGGCTTATATCCAGCGCGGCCAGCGCTACATCGACTGGGCCGAGGCGATCGACCGGCCGGCCGACTACAAACCCTGGCCGCGCCCCGAGCCGCGGCCGCCGCTCGCGGCCCGACCGGTGCGGTTGTCGGTTTCCAGCGTCGAGCAATGGCGGCGCGATCCCTACGGCCTTTATGCCCGCCGCATCCTCCACCTCAAGCCGCTCGATCCGCTCGAGGCCGAACTGGGCGCTGCCGATCGCGGCTCGGCCTTGCACAAGGCGCTCGATGAGTTCCTGCAGACGCATCCCTCGGGCATTCTGCCGCTCGACGCCGTTGCCATCTTCGAATCCGTCGGTGAAAAACATCTCGGCGAGCTTTTGACGGCGCCGGCCGAGCGGGCGTTCTGGTGGCCGCGCTTCCAGCGCCTGGCGCGCTGGTTCGTGGCGACCGAGAACAGCCGCCGCGCCGCCGGTCTTCGGTTCCTTGGCGGCGAGACCAAGGGCTCGATCAAGGTCGGTCCGCGTGCGCACTCGCTCATCATCGACGCCATCGCCGACCGCATCGACCAGATCGAGCCCGGCGCCTGGAACGTGATCGACTACAAGACCGGCCGCGTGCCCACGAAGCGCGAGCTGGAGGGCCTGTTCGCACCGCAGCTCCTGCTCGAAGCGGCGATGGCCGAGACCGGCGGCTTCAGCGGGATCGACGGCAAACCGCGCGAGGTCGTGGTGTCCTACTGGCAGGCCAACGGGTTGGGAGAGGGCGGCGATATCAAGGACATCAAGGGATCGGACGAGCTGGTTCCGGCGATGATGGCGCTGGTCGAAAAGATGGCCGCGCGCTTCGCCAATCCCGACACGCCCTATATCGCCCTGCCCTGGCCCGAGTTCATTCCGCATTTCAACGACTATGCCCATCTCGAACGCGCGGCCGAATGGTCGAGCGGTGGCGGCGGCGACGAATGAATATCGGGACCGATCCGATCGCTGTGGCGAGCCGTGCGCAGCAACGCGCCACCTCGCCCGCCCAGTCGGCCTGGGTTGAGGCCAATGCCGGCACGGGCAAGACCAAGGTGCTGACCGACCGCGTGACGCGCCTGCTGCTGTCGGGCGTGCGGCCCGAGCGCATCCTCTGCCTCACCTTCACCAAGGCCGCGGCGGCGGAAATGCGCAACCGCCTGGCCGCCCAGCTCGGCCGCTGGGCGCTCGCCGATCCCAAAACGCTCGACGGCGAGATCGAGAAACTGATCGACCGGCCGCCCGAGCCAGAGGAACGCACGATCGCGCGCCGCCTGTTCGCCCGCGTGCTCGATGCCCCGGGCGGCATCAACATCCTCACCATCCATGCTTTCTGCCAGGCGCTGCTGAAGCGCTTTCCGCTCGAGGCGGGCGTGGCGCCGGGTTTCGATGTGCTCGACGAAGGTGAAGCCGGCACCATCCTTCGACAGGCGCAGGACGAACAGATGGCGGCCCTCGCCCAGCGTGACGCCCCCTCTGCTTTGCGTGACGCCCTCGCCGCCGTTGCCGGCCGCATCTCGATCACCGAATACGCCGAGCTGATGCACAAGCTGTTGGGCGAGCGCGCCTGGCTTTTGGCCCGCATCGCCGACGAGGAGGGCCTGGCCCGCGAGCGCGCACGGCTCGCCAAGTTGCTCGGCGCCGCGTCGGACGACAGCGCCGAAGCGCTGCTGGCCGCTGCCTGCGCCGATGTGGCTTTCGACACCGCCGGCCTGCGCGAGGCGGTGCGCGCGCTCGCCAAGGGCGCCAAGACCAACAAGACCTATAGCCAGATCATCGCCCAGTGGCTCGACGCGCCCGACGGCCGGCCGGCCCATCTCGCGACCTACCGCTCGGTGTTCTTCACCAAGGAGGGCACGCCGCGCAAGAAGATCGCCGACGCAGGCACGCTCAAGGCGATGCCGGAGATCGTGGGCGTCCTCAACGACGAGAGCGACCGCCTCGGCCAGGCGCACGAGCGCATCCGCGAGAGCGAGGAGCGCCTGCAGTCGCTCACGCGCCGCCTGGTGCAGGTGGAGGAATCCGAGCGTCGCCGCATCGCCGGCGAGCTGCACGATCGCGTCGGGCAGACGCTCTCCGCGCTCAACATCAACCTCGACATCGCGCTTGGCAAGCTGGGCGATGCCGCGCCGCCGGAGCTGCGCATGCGGCTGCGCGATTCGCTCGGCCTTGTCGACGGCACGCTGCAGACTATCGAGGACGTGATG
>Ga0137359_10002144_pt1 | contig 15822 bp, 33 predicted proteins | sample Mad1_40_16metaG_FD_108281 | JGI IMG/M metagenome (GOLD analysis project Ga0137359, IMG submission 108281) | Vadose zone soil microbial communities from Angelo Coast Range Reserve, California, USA - Mad1_40_16 metaG | ecosystem: Environmental > Terrestrial > Soil > Vadose zone | place: USA... | reverse complement strand
ATCAACTTCGTGTTCACAATCTATCGACTGGTGCACTGATACGGACTGTGACGTTACCGGCGAATGCGGTTCAAATTATGCCGGAATCCGCGGGACGATGCTACGTGATGTCGGCCAATCACGTCATGTGTTTAATCGACTATACGACTGGGACTGTATTTTCTACGTTTCAGGTTCAAGACACTTTTGACGCATCATTGCCCGGTGTTACAGTGACATGGGATACAAAGTATCGACGGTTCTTGTCCTGGGTCTATTCTCCGGTGGATGTGACCGGTCAGAACACTAGCACAATTAAGGGTTACTTTCCGATGCCGCAGCCAGTCGGGCTCACGGCGCCGATCCCTTTGAAGCCCCCACGTAAGTATTTGACTACGCCGATTTACAACCGATTATTTGGCGACATGGGTGAGACCGTTGGAAGTGTTGCCGTAAAATTAATATCGTCAGATCTTACAATCGCAATCGTTAGTGGATTCCCGGCTTTCACAGATAATGATGGTGAAAGCGTGGGGACGATAAAGGATTTGAACGGTGGTGCGTTGACGCTAAGTGCGTCGGCCGTGATCGCTGGTCCTATTGTGTCGCCGGCGTTGTTGCCGACATGGCCCGATCCGCTCCCCGCGGGAACGCACGGGCTCGTGTATTCGGAAACGCTCACGGGTTACGGCGGCGTGCCACCGTACACGTTTGCGTGCCCTGGACTACCGACCGGTCTTTCAATTAGTGCGGGTTCCGGTGTCATCTCTGGAACTCCAGTTGCGGCGGGCGGCCCTTATGCACTCGCGGCCACGATCACCGACAGCGCGTCGCCTCCGGTAACGCAACCCAAGCCAACGCATATTACGATTACTTGAGGGCAACTTCATGCCAACACTCACTAGCTCCTCTACATTTACCATCGGCTCAGGCTCCGTCGTCACCGAATCTATAGCGATTCCAATTTTGCCTGTGCTTGCGCCGGGCGTGCTTGGGAAAGGACGCATGATCCACCCGACGCTCGGAACGCTCGATTATGACTTTGCGCCGGATGAATGGGTTAATGTCGATGGCGACGTGCTCATCGCACCTACTTGGGCGACACAGAAGACACTTAACGGCGCGATCAACACGCTGTGGCAGGGGAACATTCGCGATACGATCTGTGAGGAGCACTGGACGCAGGAGAATAATGTGCGCCCCGCGTGGTTGCGAATGATGCTGTCATTCTGGCAGAACCCACCGGACCCGGTGACGGGAACGGCGGTACAATGGTGGCCGAACTACTGTTCACCGCTAGGGTTCAAGATCGCTCTCATCAATGTAGTGGTCGGCTCCGGTTTGCGCAATATACGTGAGCGTTATGACGGAACTGTGCTCAATGGGTATGCGATGGACCCGACTGATCCATGGGTTACAGACCCTGTGACCTTGACAATGCGTATACTGGGGCGGGTACCTTAAATGGATACCCGCTGGTCTCCGACCCCTTTAGACTCGGCGCGACGGTTCGCCGTGTTTCGACACCCAACCGCTTCGTTTGTTGACATCCTTGCAGGGACGGCGACCGATGCGATTGACTTGAGTCAGTATGTTGTTTCAGGTAAGCATACCTCAAAAGACGCCGATATCGCATTCACCTATCAGACTCAACTCAATGGTGCCGCACAACCGAAGCCAGGGGAACTTATAGAGATACAGCTTAACGGGCAAACGCTGTGGGTAGGAATCATCGAATCGGTTGCAGCCTTCAATTTACAGTCAGGTTTGAGGAGACTGGAAATCAAGGTGTACTCGCGCGACAACACCCCTACATGGAAGGACATTAAGCGCGTTACCTCTCTCTACGCGGCAGGCACTCCTGTCAATCAGATCGCGAATGACGTTGCGTTATCTGTGGGATTATTGGCGGCGGAGATTGCGCTGCCGTTAACGAGCACCTATACAGTTCACTCCAATCTACAACTCGGCAATATGTCGGGTTGGGACATTTTGACGAATACGCTACAGTCCTCCGGGATCGATCCGTATATCGACGCGCGAGGAGTGCTGAAGGGGATTTCTCGCGACCTCGCGCGACCTTCGGATGTTGTACTGACGGCGGATAGACTGAACGCGATCAGCGCCTCTAAAGCCAAAAGCCCGATAACGTCTGTGAGGGTGTTGTGGCTCGATCCCGCGTTGTCCGAGGTCGTACACCAGGATCAAGTCCTCGGCACCGCGACTATCACTGCGGGCTTCTTTCAGCTTCATCAGAATCTCGACGTGTACTTCAGCGCCGACCGTACGCAGCGCGCGAAGGGCACATACATGGTTATCAAACAGTCCGCTAATTCCGGGCTGTTGCCGGTGTGCGATGAGAAGTACGTACAATTCGATCAGCTGCACGGGCAGATTCAATTGACTACGGGAATTTGGGCGCCATTGTTGGCGAGTGCTTCGTTGGCTGAGATTATTGCCTACTCGTTTGTGCCCGATGGCGTCGTCACGGGGGGCTTTGTTATAAGTGGGGGCTATACGGTCCCCTACGGTCGGCTGCTCAACGCGGCGGCCGAGGTCGCCGTCATGTTGATAATGATGTCGATTGGAACGGGGATGTATGAGATTCGTGGTCTGCCGTATGATCTCGTGAACGCACGCAATCGCACTGAAGCCACGGCAAAGGGGGTACCCGATTGGTTGATACAGAACCAGGATATAGAGACCGATTTCATAATGAACGAGTCGCACGCTCAAGCGTTCGCGGCTCGGGAGTTAATCTACCAGTCGCGTGCTGCTTCGACGTATAATGCGCAGATCGCGGACGACCCCCGGATTGAGAGGGGCGATATCGTAGAGTTGCCCGATGCGTCGCGCATTTACGTTCTCGATTACTCTCGGGAACTCACGCACGGGTCAAAGGCGTTACTACAACTCACCGGTTTTAGAGCATAGCCCATGCCCGTATTCGCCGACCTCACTCAGAACCTAATTACCGAAATCGCCACGCAGATCAATGGCAAGGTCCTCTCGCGCCCTGCGTTGCTGACGACTGACGGCACAAACATCGTCTATGTTGTGGATGTCGATATTGGACTTCAGCCGCCTGCGGGATTCGACAGTCTCGGTAATCCTATAACGACCGAGGGCACTGGGCTCGATGCGATCTTGCGCAACGTTCAGATCGCTCGCGGCAATCGGGATCTGATTTATGCCGAGGCTGGAAGTGCTGTAACCCTCCAGCGCTCGGCCAGTGGCTTGTATCAGGTTATCGGATTTAGTAATGAAATGCCCGGTACCTACACCCGGATAATTGTTGATCTCGGTGACTTCACTATTGGTGACCCGACGGATTTGTCGCTTGTGTCGCGACCGTTGACGCTCGGTGAACTTTCAATCTATGGAACCTTTGGCATCATCCCATTCGGCGCGGTCGGCCTGTTCTTAGGCGGCGTACTACAGGAAATTACATCATGACCTTCGGCCCACTTAGTGTTTTTGCGACTGGCGATCTGAATTATGTTGCCAAGATGGATTCGGATAATCTCCTGATCGCGGCCGCCATCAATACTCTTCAGGCTGCCGTCGCCAGCAGTAGTGTAAGCTCGGGGCCGTTTCTTACCGCGCTACTAGGTGTGCAAACCGCGTTCATAGGCTCTACGAGCTATACGCATTCAGAAACGGGCACGACGATGACGCTATCGGCCGGATGGGCCTGGCGCCCCGACATCGGCCAAGTCGTCAGCAAAGGCGTCACATCCCCGCTTAATTTTTCCGGGCAAAGCGCCGGCACCTATTACATTCCCCTCGACGCAGCTGGCAGTCCCTCGATCAGTCCCACGCTTACGACGCCATTATACTCGGTGGTGTGGACAGGCTCGGCATTCGGAACGATCACGCGCATGGCGCCAACGGTTTGGAACTTTGAGGATTGGACGCTGGCTCAAACGAGCACGGCGCTAACCAAAACGTTTATCTCATTGGTCGCGCGATTCGAGTATGACGAGACGCTGCTCGCGGCTGTCGCGGTCACTCCGCAAACCGCCAACAAACTCTATGCGGGTCCGGCGAGCGGCGCCGCGGCGCCCCCGGGATTCCGCGCGTCCGTTGTTGCCGATCTTCCCTTCGCGGGTAGCGCCCTGGGGGTGGCGACACTCGATGGTTCAGGTAAGGTCCCCGTCGCGCAGCTACCGGCCGCGGTGACGGGATCGATGGACTATGCGGGTACGTGGAATGCGACAACGAATACACCGACACTGGTGTCTGGCGTAGGAACGAAGGGGACTTTTTACAAGACGGCAACTGCGGGTTCGACGACCATCGATGGGATCAATCAATGGAACATAGGCGATAGCATCGTATTTGATGGCACCACTTGGGACAAGATAGACGGTATTGCGAATGAAGTAGTCACCGTCGCGGGTAAGTATGGGGCGGTCACGCTTGTCGTGGGCGACGTGTCGGGCGCGGAAGCGTCAGCAAACAAGGATGTGGCGAACGGCTATGCGGGCCTGGATTCGGGCGGATTGCTTAAGGATACCGAGGTCCCTACGACGGCCGTTACGCCCGCGAGCTATGGTGACGGGACACATGTCGCGCAGTTCACGGTTGATTCGCATGGGCGCGTAACTGCTGCGGCCAGTGTTGCCATCACGGGGGCCGCGCCCAGCGGAGCGGCGGGCGGCGTGCTCGCAGGTAGTTATCCCGACCCAGGTTTTGCGTCGATCGCCGATGGCGATGTGATGGCTAACGTTTCAGGCGGATTGGCTGCACCGATAGCAACGACCATCACAGCGATGCTTGATAAGCTGTTGGGGACGGCGCAGGGCCTGGTCATGTACAGGGACGCTAGTGCCTGGCAGTCGCTAGCGACCGGGACTAATGGGCAGTTCCTGCAGACGCAAGGAGCTAGCGCTAACCCTCGCTGGTGGGACGCGGCGGCCGTGCTCAACGTTAAGCCGACTGCACGACTCGCGACGACTGCAGCGCTGCCGGCGAACGTTTACTCGAACGGGTCGAGCGGAGTCGGCGCGACGTTGACCGGTGTAAGCTTCGGGGCACTGTCGGTTGACGGCGTCACGCCCTCGGTCGGTGACCTGATCCTAGTCAAGAACGAGGTTGCGGGCGCGAACGACGGCCTGTACTCGGTGACAACGGTCGGCGCCGTCGCGACGCTCTATGTGTTGACGCGCCAAGTGGACATGAACCAGGCCGCCGAATTCAAAGGAGTGCTGGTTCCGGTGGGCTCCGATGGCACGGCGAATGCTAACTCGCTGTGGCTGTGCAACCCTACGGGCACAGTTGTCGTGGGCACGACATCGATTCCGTTCACGCAGCTGAATGGCGCGACGGACCTTCTTCAGGGCACCGGCATCACGATCGCCGGCAACACAGTATCACTCGCCGCAATCGCCGACATGCGGCTGCTAGCTAACGTCTCGGGCGGTTCTGCAGCGCCTTCTGCCAATACCCTGACGGCGATCCTTGACGATATCCTCGGCTCTACTCGGGGCATGACGCTCTACCGGGGCGCCTCCGCGTGGGCGGCGCTCGCTGCCGGGACGGCGGGGCAGTTCCTGCAGACACAGGGCACCAGCGGCGATCCGCTATGGGTGAGTGAACCGTTCGATTTCAGCGGATTCTTTTCCGGCCTGCCCACGGCTGCTGCGAGCAAGGTGATGGTGTCCGTGCCGATCGCGCGTGCGGTGACCTTTGCTGCGAATTTCGCTGGGTGCTACTTGAAGCTGCGCGGCACCACAGCTACGGCATCGCTCGCGGTCGATATTCAGAAGAACGGCTCATCGATCGGCACAGCGACGATTGCACTGGGCGGCAGTTCGGCGACGTTCACATCAAGCGGGGGCGCGGCGCAGACCTTCGCGGCGGGTGACCTGTTCGCCCTGGTCCTGCCGGCGACGCCTGACGCCACGGCCGATAATATGGGTTGGGTTTTCGCGGGGACACGCTAATGGCTAACTTTTTCGTTCGTTCACGGCCGACCGCTAACTGGACCACTGGCGTCAAGACGCTGGGGCAGAAGGTCATCTCTACAAGCACAACAACTGGCTTAGGGGTCTGTTTCGAGGTCACTACAGGAGGCACATCCAGCGGTTCCGAGCCCTCCTGGAACTTGACTGTCGGTGGGACTACAACAGATTCCGGTGGCGTGGTGTGGACGACGCGCGGCGCGGCAGGCATCTATATCGTCAGCAAGACGTGGGCTCTTGGGGACCGTGTGTGCAAGATATCGCAGACATCACTCAGCAGTGCGTCGAGCGTTGTGTGGGAATGCACGACGGCGGGCGCGGGTGGTGGAACCGAGCCTGCTTGGCCGACGAGCATCACCGCTGGGACCACTACACAGACTGATAGCAGTGCCGTGTGGACCGCGCGTGCTTGTACGACGTGGGATAATGCGAATCCATTTATTAAAGCATTGTTGCAAGACACAAGCAATTCAACGGTGAGGACAGCGGCTGGCGATACGATCTACGTGTCTAAGACGCACAGCGAGGCATATACCCCCGGAGGCTTCGCGACCGCGGCTATCACGGGCCCCGGCACTGCCGCTAATCCGTGCAGACTTCTGTGCGTAGACGATACTGGACAACTGACTAGTGGATTGACTCTCGCGACCGGGGCGCTGTTCCATTTGAACAATGCGACGGCGCAGACATTCGCGATCAATGGTGTCTGGTATGGGCACGGTTGCGAAATGTCTCAAGACTGCACAAATGGAACAGTCGGCATACTCGGTGGGGTTTCGATTCTTACTTTGGATAGCTGGAAGTTCACTATTACAGGATCGCAGTCGTCTGGAACTGTGCTTTTGAGTAATAACGGAAATAATGAATGTCGTGTGAGGTTTAACAACCTCACGATCAGTTTATCGAATTCTAATGCGCAGATCACCTTTGGAAACGGCGATGTCGAACTATATGGCGGGAGCGTTATAGGTGCTGGTGTAGGGTCTAACACCGCAGGGATCATGCAGCCCAGTAGTCAGTATGTCGGCCATATCTTGTTAGAAGGTATGGATTTCACGGCGATTGGCGCACACCCCCTGATGACGGCTAATTACTATGCCAGTGGGCATCGGTGGACATTTTCGCGCTGTAAGTTCACCAGCGGCGGCTCGATTCTCAACGCGGCAGGAGTCGGTAATATTGGTTGGGGTACTGGAATTGTTGATGTTATCGGCACAGACTTTGGTGGCGCGGGGACGAATTATAAGATTCACCGCGAGCACGGCTGTGGCACCATCGACCACGAGCTTACTAAGATCAAAACCAGTGGCGCGAGCGACGGCACGACCGGCATCTCCCATAAGATGGTGACGAACGCGAATGGCAAATGGCATGCGCCGCTAGAAGGCTTTGACATTGCGACTTGGAACGATAATAGCGGCGGGAGTAAGACGGCGACGATTGAGTTTTTAACCGACAGCCTGACGGCTCTCAACAACGACGACATTTGGATGGAACTCGGGTACTTGCCGAACTCCGGCGATACGCAAGGATCGCTCGTGAATGATAGCATTTCTAACATCCTGGCGAGCAACGCAGCGCAGCCGATTTCGACTGCATCGTGGACCACAACTGGAATCACCAACGTGATGAAGCAGAAGCTACAGGTCACATTCACCCCGGGCCAGAAAGGCGTTGTGCGGGCGAGGGTCTTGCTGGCCAAGGCGAGCACGACGGTATACGTCGATCCCGTCCTGAGTATCGCGTAAATGGCCACGCAAACTGAATATGTATTGACGACAATTAACGAGGTGATCGTGACACCTGGCACGACGACCCGACAGTGGATGGCTCCACAGCAGGGTGTCGTTGTTAATGAGGTCATCGTTGGTGGCGGGGGCGGCGCTGCGGCGCAGCCAATCGTCTTCGTAGCAACATAGGTATTTTGTATGATCCTAACCGAAGACATCATCGACGGGGTTCTACAGCGCGAGGGCACTACGTATACCGATCGCCCCGATGACAAGGGGGGTCCGACGTGTTGCGGAATTACGCTCGCGACCCTGCGTGCCTACCGCGCGCCCGCATCAACCTCGGTGGACGACCTTAAGGCATTGAACCCGCAGACCGCGCGCCCTGTCTACCAGCACGTGTTTGTAGACGCCCCTGGGTTCAGCCAGATCACTGATCCAAGCTTACAGGCATTGATGGTGGATGCGGGTGTACAGCACGGGCCCGAGGAGGCGGTGAAGATGCTCCAGCGTGCGGTCGGGGTCACCGTGGACGGGCGCCTGGGCGAGGTCTCACTCGCAGCTATGAATTCGCACGAACCCCTGCCCTTGCGCATGCTGGTTTGCGGTGCTAGAATCCGTCTTTACGGCGCAATGGTCTCGCATGACCCCAAGCTCACTCTGGCCCGGAAGGCCGGCTTCGAACTTCAGGCCGATAACGCCTTCGGGTGGGCCAACCGTATCGCTCAGTTCGTGGAAGTAATTACATAGATAAACCAAGGAGGACCCGATATGAATACCACAGCATCGCTAAAACTGTTTCTAGCCTCGCCGTTCGCGCTTCTTATCCTTATGATGCTTGCGAGCTTAAGCAACGGCATCAAGCAGTTGTTGGTGCTGCGTCAGACCGGTACGCCCATGTCATTCGTCAAGTACCTGAGCTATTGGCCTGAGACGGTTGCCATGCTGATAGCAAACTTACTAGCATTCGCGGTGCTCATCTCGCTCGACCAGCTGAACATCGCAGCAGCCATCGGTGTGGGCTACGGGACGAATTCGCTCGTCGATTTGCTGCCGGGCAAACGTTCACTCGTGCTCAAGTCGACGCCTGACGACCCGGAGAAGATCCAGGGGCGCACACCGTAATAGCCCATGCCCAACCCCCCGCACGATTTCGAGTCCACCACAGCGATGCTCAAGCGCCGTGCTCCGGGCCTGGCCTGGCTGCCCGTAGCACTGCGCGACAAGTTAACTCCTACCATGCTGGGTAGTGCTGTAGCTGCGCTCAGTGTCTCTATTGCTTATGTGGTCAACGCTCAGCATGAGATACATAATACGCAATCTGAGGTACGTCGTTTAAGGCAGTCAGTTGAAGATATGCAGAAGGAACAGGAATTACTGCATAAGATCGATACGCAATTAGCCGTTATTAACGGCAAGATTGAGGGCATAATGTCAGAAGTAGATAGGCAACGAGAATGGCGCGAACGGATAGAGGACGCAGCCGAGAGCCCTCCGCATGCTAGACGTAGGCGTTAATGGATCTTTTAAAGGGAGATGTTAAAGTGATCGTGCTATTGCTGATCGGAATCATACTGATACTGCTCGCAGTATTGCTTTTTGTCATCTATCATCGTAAACACCTACGCACCATCGAGGAACGTCTCGATGCAAATCCAGTTGATAATGAACAACATCTTAAGGACGTCATGAGAGCGGAGAACGCGGCCACTCGCTCGCATCTGTCTCATGTCGTAGACTCCATCCGCAATGATACCAAATTCACTAAGGAACGCATGACCGACTTTATCGCTGATCAGAAGCGCGATAACCATGAATTCCGCGGCCAGCTTACGATCCAGAAAACGCGCCTTAAATGGGTCATGAGTGAGATTGATGTGTTGTCCAAGGCGCTACGCAACATCGCCAGCCGCATACATGACTGGTTTAACCCGAAACCGCCGGAGGCGCCATGATCATCCCGGAACCCTATGCATTATATGTCAAATTGGCAGGAGGGGTAGTGCTGCTGGCTGTCGCTACGGCCGTAAGTTGGCACCTGGGTGGCCTGGGGCCCAAGGCCCAATTAGCACAATTTCAGGCTAAACAAGCCGAATTTACCGCTAACGCGGTTTTAACGGAACGTGCCGCCGCGCAGGCACAGGCAGACCACGACCATAACACGGAGTTAATGCATGCAAAGACTATCATTCAAATTGGGGCTGCTCCTGTCATCAGCACTCCTCTGTTCTTGTGCGGGCCAGCAGATCAAATACATAGCGGTGCCGTGCCCGGCACCGCGGGACAAGCCGATAGCGGCAGCGCCGGTACCACAACAGGGGGAAGTGAGCCAGTGGATCGAGGAGGCGGAGACCGGCGTGCGGCCGTCGAAGCCTTAAAGAAACGGCTCGAAATCGTGATGGCTGACTACCGGCAATTGGACTCGGAATGGCAGAAAAAGTAGCCAACGGATCGCATCGTGTGGACTGGCTCGATGACGAGGAGTTTGCCACGGTGATGCGCGCATATAAGGCAGGGGTGCCCGGCCAGCATGCCCGTCTCGACGATATTAAGAATTTGATCCGGGCCAACTATTTCCCACCGATGACACGGGCCATTCGTGTGTTACGGGCCAAGACCTTAGAACTGCAGGCTTGGGTTGATAAACTTACAGAAGGAGCACAATGATGTTGATGAATGACAAGGATCGGGAGGCCGTGCAAGTAGTGTTGACAGCAATCCTATTCGGCATCCGGCTATTCAAGGGAAATGAAGATACCATGTTGTCCGCATCCCCGGAGCAGCAGACAACTTTAAAGGAATGGGAGGCGCAGTCTCGGACTGAGGCTGCGGACCGGTCAGCGCTCGATGCCGCTGCCATCATAGAGGCTATTGACAGGGTCATCCGGGTGAGGCAGCCATGACCCAGAATAAGCGCACGACTGGCGGTGATGACTGGTTTGCTTACCAGGCGCGTAAATTGGCCCCTAAGACGCCGCAACCGAGGCCGCGCCCCCAGCAAATAGATGTGGCTGCGTCGGCCACGCCACAGTCAAAAATGATCGTGGAGGAGACAGATACATCAGAGTCGATGATCCAGCGGATCTTTAACCGTCGGAGGTAACATCCATGCCATTAAAGAAGGGCTCGTCCAGCAAGGTCATCGGCGCCAACATCAAGACCGAGGAAGAGGCAGGCAAGCCACCCAAACAGGCTGAGGCGATCGCGCTCAACGAGGCTGGCAAGGGGAAGGGCGGCCACGCGCACCGGTTGGCACGCCTACACAAGCAGTCTCATTACGGTAAACCATAGGAGTACCCCATGAGTAGCAAAGATGATTGGATTGGACCTGCTACATCGAAGCACCCCGGCGCGTTGCGTGCGGCCACCCATACGCCTGAGGGCAAGAACATCACACAAAAGAAGTTGATCGCGGCGGCACACTCGAAGGACCCCAAGCTGGCGGCCATGGCGCGGCTGGCCGAGACCCTCCACAAGTTGCATCACGGCACAGGCTGACTCGGTTCCACGTGGACCCTGGGCCCGACTGACCGCCTCCTCGGGCCCTGGACCCCCTTCCGGCTGCCTCCGAGGCCGTCCTCCGGGCCCGGCGATGTGGGGGTGGCTACTGCCGGCCGGGAGACGACTTCGCGGCCGAGAAAGACCCCTCGTCGGCCGCCTCTCAGGGGTTCTCGGGGCCCTCTTCCGGCCCCTGCTCGGGGTCCTCGGTGGCCCGGCCGCAGTCGCAGCCCATGGGGACCGCACTGTGGTTATGCGACATCCCGCGATGGTCCTCGATGGCATCTCCGCAGTAGCACCAGTCGGGATCGATCTCATTGCCGCAGTCCAGGCAGCGTGGCCGTGGCGTGCTGGTCATCAGTCGCTCCCGTCCGCTATCCCCTGCAGGTCCAGGTACGCGTGCAACAGATCCGGATTCTTGGCCTCCAGCCGGTCCTGCTCATCCTCGTCCCTCAGCAATTCAAATATGCCATGCGCCTCGATGATCAGGCGCGCCTGCTCAGGTGTCAGTGTTCTCATGGTTAATCTCAATTAATCGTGGTCTACGTAGCTCTTCAACGGCATCCCTGGCTATCTGCCCCGCGATCGCTCGGGCCCGATTAGGGTTGTTACCACCCCCATGCCGCGCATCAGTTACCCGGATAATGGCCTCGAAATAAGCGAGCATGTCATCGCGTTCACTCATCGCCCGCTCACTCCCGCAGAAGGTGTGGACTGGCTGGACTGGCTACCCGTACAAGTCTTGCAAGACGTCAGACTATTGAGCTTCGTGCGATGGTCCCCGAACTTCACGTGGCCGCATCCGAGTTCAAACCTCAAAGGCGCCCAGCTGGCACTAGTCATGTTGCGCTCCACCTTTGTAACCAAGGTCATGATCGGCTTGGGTCTCACATGGGCTCCGGACATGGGCCGTTCTCACTGTATCCGGCATCTCGCAATCCACGCGCGTAGCCTTTCTCCTCCTCACGGCGCAGCGCTATGGCGTGGTCTGATCGCAATCGTGCGATCTCCCGGTGCAAATCGGTGTCCTCCTCCCGATAGCGACGCAGTTGAGCCTCCATGGCGCGCAACCGGAACGCACTGATCTGGCACTTGGGTTCATCATGGATGCTGGCGCCGAAGTGCAACCGCGCCTTGCACTGGCCTGCCATCGTACCGGGGAAGTGCTCACCGCAATGAAAGCAGATCCAGCCGTGCTCCGGGGTCGGATAGGTATCAGGCTCCGTGCTCATGGCTTTTCACCGGTCCGCTTACGCCTGAACTCCCACTCGCGCAGCGCCTCGGTAGCGCCCTCATCAAGTGCGCCCCCTACGATCACGGTCTCGTAGTGCGCCGGGTCCAGGCCCATGACACGTTCGCGCGAGGAGGCGTGCAACCACTGATTGGGCAATAGCCCGTGGTCCTTTGCATAGATTCTTGCAGCCTCATAACGCCCGAAGATGATAGTACGCATTACTCTGCCTCCTTCATCGGTTTTCGCCCCAACAGGTCTCGATCGATCTCCATCAGCATCCAGCGCGCGCCTGCAGTGAGTTCATGCGGCGTTGGTTTCGGTCCGCGCGGACATCCCTGCACCACCCCTCCGATGCGAGGAGCCTCATAGGTGGCCAAGTTGGCGTAATTCGATAGCGTATTATAAATCCGGTTCATCAGCGCCTCAGGGACCTGGTAGACTTTGCTCATGGCACATCGCCCGAATCTGTCATGCGACGTGCAGTCATCATATGTAATACACCCATGGACTCTTGCCAATCGTCAGGGTTACCCGTCTTGAAGTCGGATAAGAATTTACGGACGGCGGCACGTAGCTTTTGATGACGACGCCGCTCATTGCGCAATTTTCGATCTTTCTCGCTCATTTTCCCTCCGCCCCAGCAGCTTTACACGGGATCGGGGTAAATCCCGAATGAGCCGGCGCCCCGTCGTACATCCGCCATGGATAGTCCGTGGTCGGCCTCCAGTAAAGGGCCCCATCAATGCACGCTTCGTGTGCACTGTTACCCGCGCAGCCGGCGAGCAACAGACTCGCAATCGATATAACCTTTATCATGGTGCATATCTCATTGAGTGCGTGAACGCGGAGATGCCGCAACGGGTACAGACGGTGGTGCCGCCGCGCCCGTCATCAAACTCCCGCCACCCCTGAAAGTCGTGCGCATTTGGTTCATCGAACGGCTCGCACGTCCCCCGGTTAGCCTCCAAAGGGCATTGGAACGATGTAATTATCTCGGCCATTGATCCTCCTTCGCATCGAGCGCCCTTCTCAACTCATCCATCCCATTGATCCATTCGCCGCCATCACCGTCGACGCCATCGCTCTCATCATAAGCAATGACTACTGCGCGCGCCGCACGCTCGATCTCCATGGCGCGCGTATCCTTCGCCGCCTTCAAGTCCGGCCAGCCCATGAGCTTGCGTGTGAAGAACTCGCCAATGCGCGCGGCCACGTCACAGTGCGCACGGGTTACGCCATAGGTAGTGCAGTGTTCGCCGTGCGGCTCCGGATCTTCGCCGACGCGCCGTGCGATTATGACAACCTGGTCATATCCAAACGTCTCGGCGATGCGCTGTGCAGCGGCAATCGGAATTCGGCTCATTCTCATAGCGTCTCCTCCCTCTGCGCATAGGCCGCGAAACCTGGGCAGTTACAATCGAAGGTATCGCAATGTTGACCGGCCCTGGTATGCACGCCTCGTGTATGGCCACAAAAACAGATAGTTAATTGAGTTACCCTCGGTATCGTCGATAACCTCTTCTGCAACCTCACCATATTAATATACTCGTCCTTATCCGTGTCCTCTTGTGCCACGTTATCGATCCAGTCAGTGACCGCCAGAAGTAGGCAGCGCCGGTCTTCCTTCGATACGTTCATAATCATGACGGATGTCCTGTTATCGGTGGCATTGGTGGTGCATACGGTATGGCCTTGAATCCCACTCCTGCGCAGTCGTCGCAATTGCGGTGCATCCATGGCGCCTCCGCGCGGCCGAACCAGCCCCGGCCCTGGCAATTAATGCAGGCGAACTGGATATAGACCGTATGACCCAGTGCAAACTGCTCAGCGCAGACGCGCTCCAGCCACGGATTATTAGCCTTAATGAATACCGCCTTAGGGATGGTCATGGCTTCACCAGCGGCACATCTTGCCACCTGGTTTCGAACCCCTCACAGCGCCGCGTCTTGCCCCCGTATTCGCGGTACTCTATTACATCACGACGCCACTCCTGCTGGAGCACGTGGCCCAGGTTGCCGATCGTGGGCGGCCCATCAGGGTTAACGAACCGTAAGTTCATCGTAGGCTCCCATTCGCCGTGGATCATGAGGTATTCCTCATTAAAATAGCACGTTGCCTATCATGTCGAGCCTTCATCGCAATGTACTGCTGGTAAGCGCGTTCTACCTGTGCTGGAGTCAAGATCGCGACGACGCGGCCTTCCTGTCGCACCACATAATTAGTGGGCTCGGGCGGATTGGTCATCAGCGCCCCCACTCCAATCTCGACCATCACCATTCTCCTATGCTATTGATCTCGCCCAAGAGTTCGCCGCTGGCACTGTAGCAACGCAGCGTCCCCTTCGGCATCGTATCATCGAGCCTGACCTTAAAGCCCATGAATTTATCATCGAGCCGGCCTAGATCAAATGTGGGCAGTAGTTCAAGACTTACCTCAGCGGCCGATGGCGGTACCGGCACACCTTGCGCGTTATCAATAGTTGCATCCCAGGAATCAAGACGCGCGATGACTAGGATTGCTTCGGTCGCCAGTGCCTTCATGTTTTCGATGGCATGCGTGTACTGGTTAAGACTGAATGCGCCCTCGCCTTTTGCAATATTACGCAACGCCTTTTTAGCGATATCAAGCCGATCGAGCGCGCCACGATATGTCATCGGGTCTACGGGATTCATAGTTGCACATCCTCTCCGGCATGTTGTTCAGGCCCGTGAACTGCTATTCCGTGCATATCGATCTCACCGATGACACCAAATGCATGGTCATATCCCGCTGCCCGCATCTTAGCGGCGATCTCATTATACGCGGTCTGCGACAATTCCATCAACACATAAGTATAAGTATAAGTCATGATGTGACGTCTCCTGCGGCATAGGGAGGAATGCTTCGCGGTTTATTGCACATAGTACAGATGCCATCCTCGTCGACGCGCAGTCCGCTACACTCTACGTTGTGCCGCACGCCCCAGCCGTAGGTCGTTGCCCGTGCGTCATGGGGGTCATAGGTACAGGCTGTGCAGCCCACGTGGGCGCAATGCCATGCGATGGGATCACGTGCCCAACAGTGTGTATGTAAATAGCTCATTGTGTACGCCCCGGCGCCTTATGGTGACTCGATACCGTCATCCGGAACGCCAACAGTTCGTTGTGGATCTGCGTCAGACGATCAAGATCCTGTTGGGTCGGCTCGCGGTCCGAACTCATCACGGAGTTGATCGAGTAGAACAGGTGATCTGCCCCCATGAAGAATGCCTTGCGCATCTCCGCAACTTGAGTCTCCGAGGCGTCCTTCGGGATAACATGCTGCAGCATGCCGACCCAGCCGAGTTCGATGATCAGCCCCTTATCGGTAGCCGCCTTGGCCATCCCCTCAGCCACTTGAGCCACGACGCGTTCGCGCTGGTCCTTATGTTTATGTT
>Ga0137359_10002143_pt1 | contig 15822 bp, 16 predicted proteins | sample Mad1_40_16metaG_FD_108281 | JGI IMG/M metagenome (GOLD analysis project Ga0137359, IMG submission 108281) | Vadose zone soil microbial communities from Angelo Coast Range Reserve, California, USA - Mad1_40_16 metaG | ecosystem: Environmental > Terrestrial > Soil > Vadose zone | place: USA... | reverse complement strand
TGCGAGTGCTAATCGTGATCGAATTGATTGTCGGTCTTACTTTCATGATTGTGTTCGCCTTGGCAGATCTCGCGCGAGATTTATCGCGGCATTCATATCCGCCGCCGCTCGATCTAGATAACGAAGATGAATGGGATGTCGCAGCGGATGAATCCATCCACGCTGATGCCCGACACTTGTCTTACACGGAGCAATAGGCCGGAGAGGGGAGACGGCGTAGCGACCGACAGCAAAGTTCGCCCGAGGCGGAGCGGTCACGTGCGATTCGGGTGAGAAGGATAGCGCGGCGGACGGATCGAGCGTCCACATGCACACGCCAGCCAAAACTAGCGAAGTACTAATGAGACCGCTATTCACGGTTGCTCCTGCGCGCGAATAGTTCGTTGCTCAATCTTGATAGCAATCTACCCATCTCGAGCCGAGCAACGCGCCATGGACGAGAACGACGCTTTTAACAGTCGACTTGAGATTTATCGCAGGCGGAGAGCCGTCGCGGTGGGGCACAGATACCCCCAAATCACAATTGACTAGGGGCGAATTTGGCAGGGTACGTCGAGGGGTATCAGGAATTTCATCGATTCGATAAATGACGCATAAACAATGTCTTACGCCAATTATTGGAATCCTCTTTGCGCACCATCACCACTTCCAAGAACGTCCAGAGACGTCCGTAAAACGCTGAAAAACAAGACTAAAATGACAATTCATCATCCCAGGACGTCCGACTCAATCCGGTGACGGCGTACCCACAGTATGGGGTATATCTGTGGGTACGGAGCGCGTTCACGGAGGCGTACCCACATGCTCACCGACAAAGCTATTCAAGCTGCCAAGCCGCGAGCCCGGCCGTACAAACTGGCCGATGGAGAAGGCCTGAGGATGCTGGTGAATCCCAACGGCAGTAAGTGCGGCTCGTCGCCGTCGAGATCAAATTCGGACCATTCGGCATGCCGCAGCTCACCGGGTCGAACGAACACAAACGGCGCAATTCGCAGCGCGTACCATGTCACTACTTGTCCTTTGTAGCACTCAATTGATCGCAGCAACTCGCCGATCCTGGCGGGCTCGATAATCGCAGCGTGGTTGGTACTGACCACCGGCTCCAATGCGCCGCGCAGATTCAAGGTCACGTCATGCTGGGCTCGCTCAGTCACGACGGCATATCGACAAACCTGACTGATTCTCTGTCGGGTGCGGTGAGCGGTCTCGTGAAGCCCGCGCATTTCGATACGCTTGAGGACTTTGAGCACGTCGGCCGCTCCGATCTTATCGATAGGTCGCGAACCCAGATAGGGGAACACCAGAGTTTCAACGAAGCGGTTGCGCGCGAATGGTTACCGCTACAGAAAGAGAGGCTGGCACCGGTAACTTACGCCAAGGCGGTGTGGACCCTTGGACTTGGTTATTTGCTTGATGCGATCGCGAGCGGGGGGAAAATACTCGAAGCAATTCCGGCAATCGGGTTTGCGCCAGATCTCAGACGAGCTCGTGGTCGACGTGCTGCGCACCTTTATCTTGCCGTGACTCAGCGCCTTGACGATGGTGTACAAACGTGCATACATTAGCCGCATGGATGGGTTCGAATAGAATCCGGCAAAGGCGGCGGCGAACCTGGCGAAGCACAAGGTTGATTTCGCAGATGCCGCCCTGTCGCTGGAGGATCCGCACGCGTTGACGATCGCTGTCCAGTTGCCACTGGTGAAGAGCGGTTCGTCACCTTGGCCGCAGATCCGAGCGGTCGAATCCTCATTTACGGTTTACAGCCACTCGGGGAGCAACCGGCGCATCATTTCGGCGCGCAAGGCGAGTGCCGGCGAAACGCAAACGATATGAGGCACGCTAATGCGTAAACAGTATGACTTTTCCAAGGGTAAGCGCGGGCCGGTAGTAGCCCCGGTCAAGGGTAAGACCCGCATTACGATTCGGATCGACGACGACCTTTTGGCTTGGTTCAAGGATCAGGTTAATGCGGCAGGCGGCGGCAATTACCAGAGCCTGATCAACGCTGCGTTGCGTGAACATGCTAACCGCAAGAAGGAGCCACTGGAGGCAACGCTGCGGCGGGTGCTGCGAGAGGAATTGCGCGCGACGACCTGATCGTCGCCCACCTGTCAAAAAGGCCGGCCTCACAAGGGACGGATGGACTAACCATTAGTTTATGAACAGGGGAAAGCTGGGGCGAACAGCCGCGTTCGGGGCGCGCCGTCGGCGCCGTGGGCGGTATGAGGCTTAAAAACGAGAGCGGAATATTCCACTACCCGGCGCCACCACTGTCCTCGTGCGCAAGGTGAATCGCTTCGTCTTGCTCGTTTCATAGCAGGCTGCGCAAAGCTACCGGGTGTGTACAATTCGCGTAGATCATCATATCTCGGAACGAAACACATGACGGTAAGAGGACGAGCATCTGCAACCGCAGCGGCGGAAAGGACAATGACTAAGTTTTTGAATGCGACGGAATACTTGTTCGGAAAGCACGGCTACGAGGGAACTACCATCAGAGCAATTGCAGCAAAGGCGCACGTCAACTTAGGTACCTTGAAGCACTACTGGGGCAGTAAGCGTGAACTTTTCCGCGCATTGTTTGAGCGTCGGTTTCGCCCGATGCAAGAAGAACACATGCGGCGACTGAGGGAGTTGGAACACAAGGTATCGGACGGCTCGCGACCAGAAGTGCTGCAAGTGCTGCGAACGCTCATCGAGCCCACGTTTTTTGTTGGTGAGACACGCCACGCGGCCTCGCGCGACGATATGCAAAGCGCACAAACTCGGAAGCGATTCCATATGCTGCTCGGCCGCGCCTTAATGGACCCGTCGCCGGCAGTGATCGCCGAAATGACCAGGTTGGGTGACGAGCCAATGCGGTTGTTCTTAAGCTTGATGCAGCGCGCTTGTCCGGAGCTGACCCTGGCTGAGCTCGATTGGCGCGTAAACTGTGTCCTCGGTGCGCAGGTCTTTTCTCAACTGTACACAAAGCGCGTCGGCCGATTTTACGGCGGTGAAGCAGATGTCGATGATGCGCTTGCTTGTGATTGGACATTGCATTGTTTGATGAACGGGTTCAATGCAAGGCCATCGGCCATCCAGTAACGACCGTGACGGACCGGCACGATCGTCGCAACCCATCATCCGTTCACTTCTCATTCCAATTTCCTCTCTGCCTTCCTGAACAAATAGGGAAGGGCGCCAGAGAGGTATGAATCCATTCAGCGGGTTCCGTCAGACGGCACACCAGCCCCGGTCGCTCGGCCATGTATCGGGACGATGCTGCTATCACCAGGCCCGCGTTCCTCCGTCGACAGCAAAGTCAGCGCCCGTCACCCAGCCACTTTCGTCACTGGCCAAGAAGACCGCACATGCCGCAACGTCTTCCGGAGTGCCGTAGCGATGACTTAGCATCAGCTTCCGCTTTATTGCCGCCTGAAATTCCTCGGTGAGAAATTGCTTTGTATGCTGAGTCACGACGATACCCGGCGATATAGAATTCGCTCTCAACCGGAATTGGCCGCCTTCCATGGCGAGCTGACGCGTCATCGATAGCACGCCACCCTTAGCAGCACAATGCGCGATGCCTGGAAGTATGCTGATAGGAATGTGCGCCTCAACAGAAGCGATGTTTATGATCGATGCGTTGTTTCTTGACACGAGGTGCTTCCACGCAGCGTGACAAAGCAAGAAAACGATATTCAACTCTTCGTTTATCGTCTTGTTCCACATGTCAGCGGTAATTGAAGGCATCCAGTCGAAATAGGCCATGGCTCCGCAATTGTATAGAACATCAAATTTCCCGTATTTCTGTAGCGCGAACGCTATGAGTTCTTGACACGCCGCCTCGCTTGTCAGATTGAGGGGGTGTAGGGATTCCATTTCGCCCCCCTTCCCCCGGACGCTTTCAAGCGTCTGCTGAGCCGTGGATGCGTTTAGGTCTGTTCCGACAACCTGTGCCCCTTCTGCGCAGAATAGCTCGGCGGTAGCCCGTCCTATACCGCCTCCCGCCCCCGTTACTATGATCGTCTTGCCTCGAAGCCGATTAGCCATAGATTCCCCGGTTTAAGCTGCTGATCGCTCGTCGAAAGAGCGCGGCAGGTGAATCAGATCATTCGTAGTTGGACTGTGCTATTTATGTTATAGAAGTCCGAACGGACGGTCCATTAAATACTGCGCTAGCGACAATACTACTCGTCGTTGGTGCTCGATAGGCGGCCGACACGCCGGGCTTGGCCGCGGATATAAATTCCAGCCTGAGCGATGAGGTGTTTATTTAACCGTCCGTACGGTCTGCTATATCAAATTCAAATATCGTTCGCTACAATCGCGTCATAGGGAGGATGGATGATTACTCTGTACGCGTTTGCGACGCCCAATTGCCAAAAGATCTCGATTGCGCTCGAAGAGCTCGGCCTCGCTTACGAGGTGAAGATAATAGATATCCGCAAGAACGAGCAAAACGCAGCGGATTTCCTCAAGATTTCGCCAAACAATAAGGTGCCGGCGATCATCGATCACGATGCTCCAGGTGAACCGATGCCGCTGTTCGAAAGCGGCGCGATCCTAACGTACCTCGGCGAGAAGACCGGCCGCTTGCTCCCGCGGTCGGGTGCGGCACGATACAGGACGCTGGAATGGCTACATTGGCAGATAGGAGGCCTCGGGCCGATGTTCGGTCAGCTGGGCGCGTTCGGCCTATTCATGCCAGAAAAGATTCCCGCGGCGATCCAGCGTTTCCACAAAGAGGCTGACCGTCTCCTTGGCGTGATGGAGCGCCGATTGTCGGAGAGCGCCTATCTCGGGGGACGCGACTATTCGATCGCCGATATTGCGGCCTTCCCGTGGGCGAACATTACCCGCAGCCTTCTGGCCGAACTCCTCGGCGATACCGTCGCCTCGAAGCCAGCGCTAGGGGCTTGGCTCGACACAATCGCGACACGACCTGCCGTCCTGCGCGGCATGGCCGTACCGGCGATCTAAACCGCCCTCGAGAATAGGAAAACACCAATGATGCACAGTCTGATCGCCTTGGTTACCTTGTTATCGCTCGCACTGTTTTTCTGGATGGGAGCGGATGTCGCGCGCGCGCGCGCGCGATTCGGCGTTCCCGCGCCAGCCGTTACCGGCCATCCCGAATTTGAACGTCACTTCCGGGTTCAAGCCAACACCCTGGAAGGACTTGTGCTCTTCCTACCCTCCCTGTGGGTGTTTGCCTTGACCATCGATGCACTGCGGGGCAGCGATTTGGGCGACAAGATCGCCGCCGCCCTCGGATTGGTGTGGATCGTCGGGCGCGTGATATACATGCGATCCTATGTGCGCGATCCGGCCAGTCGCGGTCTGGGTTTTGGCGTTCAGGCGCTGGCGACCGTGCTGCTGCTGATCGGCGGCATCGTTGCGATTGTCTGGGGCCTCATCAAGACGGGTTAGTAATGCGATTGCCACCGAGAGTCTCCCGAGCGCCAACGCGACTGATCGCGGACTTTGGCCAGCACCCAACGATGGCTTAGAAATCCGCCGCCGGGGCTTTTTTGGTTGACCCCTGGAATACGGCCGCATCGGGATCCTGCCGTGGAGGCGCGGGGCCCTCGTGAGTCGCGCGGCGCAGCGGAATTTCCTTGATCAGAGCGGTGCAAACCACCGCGACCAGACCGAGCACGGCGGCGATCAGGAACCCGTGAACCATCGCCTGGGTCAAGCCCAGCTTTACGTCTTTGAGGACGCCGAAGATGAACAGCTTGTCCTGGGGAAGTGCGGTGGCGAGCCGCTGCGGCACGAGGTCGAATAGCTTTTGGGGATTGAGCAGTGTGTCGCCGAACATGTCCTGGGCCCGCGCCTGCTGAGCCGGCGTCATGGCCGAGACCAGGTTGCTCTTGTAGTTCTGGGCGAAGATCGTACCGAGCACCGCCAGCCCGAGGGTACCGCCAATCTGGCGGATAAACTGGAGGGCGCTGGTTGCCGAGCTGACCAAGTGCCGCGGCACGGCGTTCAGCGAGATGACGTTGAAGACCGGATTCGAGAAGCCCAATCCGAGCCCGACCACGACCATGTCGCGGCCCACTTCGCCCTGGGTTGCGTTAACGTTGAGCCGGCTCAACAGGTACATACCCACCGTCACCGCGGTGATGCCGGCCAGGCCCTGGATCCGGTAACGTCCAGTGTAGCTGAGCAAGAAACCACCGCCAGTGGCGCCGCCGACCAGGCCGGCCATCATCGGCAGCATCAGGAGCCCGGAGTTCGTGCTGCTGACTCCGACAACTGCTTGCAGGAACAGCGGCACGTATGTGATCGCGATTAACATCACCGCGCCAAAGATGAAGGTCACGACCATTGAGAGAGAGAAGATCGACGACTTGAACAGCGCCGGTGGGAGCACAGCTTCAGCAGTGCGCGACTCGTGCCACATTGCCCCGGCGATAAGGGCGGCGCCGCCGACGATGCACGGCCACACCGAGGCGTAGCTCCAGCCATTGAGGCCGGCTAGGGATGTGCCCAGCACCAACAACGCAGCGCCACCGGAGATTCCGGTCGCGCCCAGGTAGTCGATCCGCGGGCGGACGTCAGGGCGGCGCCGGCTAGGGAAGGTGAACAGCAGGGCGATCCAGATAACCAGGCCGATGGGAAGGTTCACGTAGAAGACCCAGCGCCAACCGACGTGATCGGTCAGGTAGCCGCCGGCCAGGGGCCCAAGAACGTTCGCGAGCCCGAAGACGCCAACCATGAACCCGGTGTACTTGCCGCGCTCTACCGGTGTGAGGAGGTCGGCGATGACGGCAAAAGCTGTCCCGGTCAGGATGCCGCCTCCGATGCCCTGAAAACCTCGGAACAGGATTAGCTGGTCCAGGGATTGCGATGCGCCTGCCAGGGCTGAGCCCAACAGGAACATCGCGATGCCGACCAGGAACACGCGCTTGCGCCCCAACTGCTCCGAGAGCTTGCCCACCACCGGCACCACCGCGGTGCTCACCAGCAGGTACACGGTGGTCACCCAAGTGTAGCGGTCGAAACCGTTGAGCTCCTTGATGATGCGCGGCATCGAGATACCGACGATAGTCTGATCGAGCGCACTGAGGAACATCGCCGCCATCACCCCGACGAAGGTAACCAGGCGACGGTCCGGCAGATGGTGGTGCTCCGATGGGATTGGCTTAGCCGGTTCGGACTCACGCACTGCGGGGGCTCTGATCGGACGGGCTCACTTGACTCGCCCTCGCATCCTGGGCTTTGGCGTACTGCCGACGCAATGCGCTCATATAGTCAGTCAGCGCAGCACAGGCCGCATCGCTGTCTCGCGCCTTGAGTCCCCGATGCAGGCGCTCATGCTGAGCTGCGACCTTGCGACGGTCGCGGAACCGAAAGATCACCATGTTGACCGCCGGTTGCAACGACTCGATTACACCGGCCGCCGCAAAGTCGAGCGCCGGGTTCCCCGCCGCTTCGACCAGCGTACGATGGAAGCGCACGTCGGATGCGCAGAAGTCTTCATCGGTCAGAGAAGAGTCACGTTGTTGCTCAATCTCACGCGCCATGGCCGCCAACTGCTCATCGGTACGGTGGAGTGCCGCAAGCCTGCAACAGATGAGTTCAATCTCCTGCCGCGCCTCCGCGATGTCGCTGAGCGCGAAGGCGCCCATGGACACGAGCAACTTCGCCGCATTGGCCACCATCAGGCGGGCTTCTTCTCGACTGGGTTGATTCACGAAGGTGCCCCCGGCCGGACCGCGCCGCGAGCGAATCAAGTTCTGAGCGGCCAAACGCTTCAGCGCCTCGCGAATCGTAGGACGCGATACGTTGAACTTGGCAGCAAGTTCCTCCTCGGTCGGCAGTCGCTCGTGGACCTGTATTCGACCCTCCAGGATTGCGTCGCGAATCTTTTCGGAGATCTGCTTAGCCAATCCCTGCGTTACAAGGCCCTGATAATCGATAGCCATAAGGTGTACCAGATCTCTGACCCAAGCAATCCTAACGCGCAATGAATACTTTAACATTTGTAAGACGAATAGGGAATAATCAACCGGCATGACTTTTAAGCAACCGATGGGGGCTCGCGGGATGTTCAAAGCAGTTGTGGTCGACAACAGTAGCGGCGTAGTTGCCGCGTCAGTTCAGGACTTGGACGAGGCGAGCTTGCCGCCGGGAAACGTCACTGTCGCGGTCGAATACTCAGGGATCAACTACAAAGACGGGCTGGTCGCGACAGGAGGCGGCGGCCTCGTAAAACGCTACCCACATGTGCCCGGGATTGATTTCGCAGGCAGCGTACTGGCGAGCCGCGACCCCGCTTACAAGCCCGGCGACAAGGTCGTACTCACCGGATGGCGCGTGGGCGAAGTGCAATGGGGTGGCTTGGCACAGAAGGCGTCGGTGAACGGCGATTGGTTGGTGCCATTACCGGCGGGACTCACCACACGTCAGGCGATGGCGATTGGTACCGCTGGGTTGACTGCCATGCTCGCGGTCATGGCGCTCGAGTTTCACGGCCTAACCCCCGGCTCGGGTGAGGTGCTCGTGACTGGTGCTGCAGGCGGTGTCGGTTCCGTTGCAACGGCGATTCTCGCTAAATTGGGTGTGCAGATCGTCGCATCCACGGGGCGGCCCGAAACTCACGAGTACTTGAAAGGTCTCGGGGCGACGGCAGTCTTAGATCGCTCCCCATTTTCCGAACCATCCAAACGTCCTTTGGAGGCCGAGCGTTGGGCGGGATGCATCGATTCGGTTGGCGGCAATACGCTGGCGCGTGTGCTGGCGCAGACAAAATACGCAGGCTCCGTCGCCGCCGTCGGACTGGCCGGTGGCAGCAAACTCGACCATACGGTCATTCCGTTCCTACTGCGAGGCGTAAATCTTCTCGGCATCGATTCTGTCATGTGCCCCATATCACGGCGGATTGCGGCTTGGAATCGGCTTCGAACCGACCTACCCGTGGATAAGCTCGAAGCGTTGACCATCGTTACCCGACGCGACGAGGTGTCAAGGATTGCGAACGAAATACTTGCGGGGAGAGTGCGCGGGCGGATCGTGGTCGATGTCAACAACTAAGGGACTCAGCGGCACGCAAAGGTCGATCCGAGCGCAAGGTTCGCTACGCATTGGAGCACCGCGAGACTAATCTTCGACGCGTCGCTTGTTTGAATCCCCCGACCGTTTCGGCCACAATACCTTTGCCTTGATAACTTGATAATTGTAAGGAGATTAATCGTGACGCGGAGCGCGGAGGCAGCTGAACTCTGGTTTGTAATGAGAAAGGCGGCTCATTGGTGCCACCTTCACGCGGCACGGAGCATATCCAAACTCGATCTTTGCGTATCCGATTTTGCGGTCCTCTCCGTTTTGCGCGCTCGCGGTCCGCTGAGGCCCGACGCGATCGGGAAGAAAGTCCTACTGACCAGCGGTTCAGTCACTTCCGCATTGGACAGACTTGAGCGCGAGAGACTAACGGAGCGCCGGACCGACCCGTCGGATGGGAGAGCCTCTCTCGTGTTTTTGACTGACCGTGGCGCAGAATTGGCGCGCCAGGCCACCGACAAGCATACAGCCTCAATGCTGGGGATTTTTTCGGTGCTGACGGAAAAGGAGCGGGATGATCTCCGGCATCTCCTCAAGAAGCTGGGAAAATTCGCTCAGGCCGCGCACAGCACACCGCGAGCCTCGAAACGGGCGGTGGCAATTTCCGTGGCGACGCGCCGACCTCGGCACCTGGACACCGCGTCAACCCGAAAGCGCGCCGTCCCGGTGACGCGATAGCATCGGATGTGATCGCACCCAACTTTCCCCTCGAGACCGCTGCTGCGAACAAGAAGAGATCCAACGCCGGCATTCGTCAGGTTCAAGCATAAGGGGACCATCGGTCAACCTATTAATTAAATCAGTTCCCCGTCTATTCCGAATTGACGTGCGCTGTACGGATCGAATGCTATTGTTCCTGCAAATCTCCGCGGCGCGCTGCAGATTGGATGGCGGCAGAAAGCGATCCGTGTGCCGGAGTCCCAGGGTATACTGCAGCGGAGATAGTTGCTGATGGGAAGTGGTATGGACATAGAACAACATATCGGCGCCGGTGTATTGCGCCTCAATTTCTAGATGGTGCGATAAATGGCACGCACTCAAGCCCTGGACTACGACAAGCGGCGCAAAACAATCACGTCCACCGCTGCTAGGCTGTATGCGCAGCGCGGTTTTCTCGGCACATCGGTCGCGCAGATCGCCGCCGCGTGCCGCACTTCAAAATCTCTCCTTTATCACTACTATCCGTCCAAGGAAGACATCTTATTCGATGTCATGGATTCTCATGTACAGAGTCTCGTAAAATCGGCGAAAGAGCTCGGACGGACGAAACTCTCCGCGGCGGAGACCGTCCGTCATCTGGCCGAGGAACTGATGAATCTTTACATGGACGCTCAAGACCACCAAAAGGTCCTTCTCAACGAACTCGTCAACCTGCCTGCGGCACGAAGAAAGCTCATCATAGAACATCAGCACCAACTGCTCGATATCGTGGACCAGTTGGTTTTGCGATTGCGGCCTGACTTGTCCAAACGACATTCCGAGCGCAGAGCGATTGGCATGCTTTTCTTCGGGATGCTGAACTGGACCCACACTTGGTTCAATCCCAGCGGCCCTATTAAGCCCGTCCAGTTTGCGCATATGGTGTCGGACACCTTTCTAGCCGGCGTCAAGGCCTATGTTCTCCAACGGAAGATGAGGACCTAGGCGCCTCAACGCTACATGATGTTCAATCTTCAGCCGCCCATCTCGCGCGCCGGAGGCTTGTAGAGAAAAATTGCGCTGGGCGAGGCATTTGACCTGCCGCTGCGTCTTCTTGCTCGTCTCAAATTCGTTCGCGGGTTCCCTTGGCGGCGGCCCAACATAAAATCAGGACGTGGTAGTGCAATCATTTCAGGGGAAAAACAGCGATCCGCGTGCCCCGGACGCTACTCACCCAGAGTTCATTACCGACCTTTGCGACGCCGGTGGCTAGCCCGAACAACGGACTACCAGGCTCATTCACCAGTTCCTTGCTTTCAAGCGTCCGCGGGTCGATTCTGAGAACCTTGAACGGGGCCGGACAGGCCGCGCGAGCCTCAATGGCCTGACAGGCCATCGCCTCGCCGAATATTCCCCGGCTGGTTACTGCTGGGCCGGCTACATACAGGAATCCGTCATCGCCCCATCGGATGTTGTCCGGGTAGAAAGTGGTCTTGACCACCACGCGATCCACCGGCGTTCGTCCCAGAGACAAACGGTAAACTCCCCGCTCGAGCAAAGCATTCACGTACAGCCACTTACCATCCGGTGTCGCCTCCATGCCGTTGTTGCCCGCCATCTCGCTGCCAGGGACCTCCTGCCACTCTGTGCCTGGACTCCAGATCATCACACGACCCGGGATCTCACCCTTAAGCAACTTTGCGGCGGTGTCGGGGTCCCTCATATGCGCCAGGGCCTCGGCTGGGTTGATCGTGACGGCGAAAGCATCGTTGGGAAGTGGGGCGACGGCGTTTCCCACCGACGCCTGGTGGGAGTCCGGCATGGGCGGTGTGAGCACGCAGCCGATCCAGGTGATCTTGGGCTTTTCACCCTGCGCGTCGATCTCGAAGATTTCAGTAGACTCGCGGCGCTCTTGATTGACGAAGTCGTGCACACCTCCGTGATTAATCACGTAGAGCGTAAATTTACCATTCTCGCTCGGTCGTACGTCGATCCCTTCTGCATGAAATTTCGTCTCGTCCGGCTTGCCGGGACAGCTGCCGAACAGCTTCTGATCTTGTCGATACTGGTTCTGTGCCACAGGGTAGAACGGTTCTACGGCTCTAGTGTTGACGTTTATCAGATACAGGTGGCCTACCGGCACCCCCGGTCCAATCTTCCCGCTACTGATGACCCAATGGGTCTTCGGCAATTGAACAATGTCCTCCGAATTAACGACTCCGCAGACGAATTTTGTTTTCTCATCCGGCGGACAAGATACCGGTGTGCTGCCACCCGATTCAGCGCGCGCCAGACACGCGACAAACAGGATGGGCAGCAACTTGCTCAGGCTCAGCGCGCCACGTACAGCTACGCGCCGTGCAGGAGTCGAATCGACACGATCCATCATGAATTCTCTCCTCAACATTCTTTTCCGATCAACACGTGCAATGATTTTCGAAACCGCCGTCATCCTGAACTCTTCATGGTCCAGGTGTTCCATGCAATGCGCGGTCCCCCTCGACATCCAATATCTGCGCCAGCGCCGCTCCCAGGACACTCCTTGCATCGTCGGGTAGTGTTGTCCAACGCGCACCGACATAGCCGTCGGGCCTGATCAACAATGCTCCGTTGGCACTGACGCCGACGAGGGATTCCCACGCCGTTCCGCTGGGACGCTGGCTATAGCCGGGGCTGCCGAGGTGAAACGCGTGTAGCGGGACCGCCATGGCATCTGCAATTTGGGCCGCTGGGGCAAGCCAGCCTTCACCGGCGCTTGCGGCGAGCAGAATGAAACCTCCATCGTAGAGGTCGATTGTCGAATAGTCATTGCCCTGCGCGTCGTTCAGCCAAAAATGCGGTGCGCGCGCGCCAGGATGTCCCGTCGGCCGATATGTCGAAACCGTGGATTCTTCGACGGGCGTGCCGTCATCGACGACGGCGCTCGAGTCGTACAGCTGGCCGAATTGCTGTCCCTGCGAGAAGAACTGCTCGCGCTGCTTGGGGATGGCGCTGCTTATCTTTTCTCGAAGCGGCTCCCCCTCCGGGCTTTCTATGGCAGCTAGCGCGCTTGCGTTTTTGAGCAGCCAACCCGTCTCCGCCATTCGCTTCGTATTGAGGACGCATTGGTCGCCGTTGCGTTGCGCTACCGGTTTGCGCTCAGCCTCGTAGGTATCGAGCAGGCGATCTCCCGCCTTCCATCGAAGCCGCGCGACCAGTTTCCATACAATATTTTGACTGTCATGAATGCCGCTGTTCATGCCGAACCCGCCATGCGGCGGAAAGCGGTGCGCGGCGTCGCCGGCCAGGAATACACGCCCGCCGCGCCATAGTTTGGTTACCGATTGATCGTGCTGCCAATGCAGAATGCTGATGACCCTTATCGCAAGATCCGGAACGCCTGCCGCAGCACGCACGACGGTGACACACCGTTCCGGCGTATAGATTGCCGGGTCTTCACCCTCGGCGGCCTCGAAGCCGAAGAACCACATATTGCCCCGCTTTCTCCAGCCGAACGCACCTTGTATATCGCCGTTGACAATCCAAAAAAGGCCATACTCCCGTCCGCCGCGATAGGCTTCCATATCTGCCTCGAACACAACATTGATGGAGTTCCCGAATGAAGGAAGTGCGTCCTCGCCGATTCCCAGGCGATCGCGTGTGGGGCTTCGGGTACCATCCGCCCCGATGACATATTGGGCGCGTACCGTCCCGTTGCCGTGCTCACGCGATGTGTAACCGACCGACACACCATCCTTGTCTTGAGTGATAGTGGAAGCCTCCGAGGCCAGGCGCAGTTCGACCGACGGGTATTCTTTGATCGCCGCTGCGAACAGCGGTTCGTAGATGTCCTGGCTACAAAAGGCCATCGTTTCGGGCGACCAGCTGTGGAATAGATCCGTCTCAGCCTGAGTTCCACCCACCGTGATTTTACCAAGTTCGATGCCCTTCAATCGCGTCATCCAGCCGACGGTGAAGATGCCATTCCAGTCCGCGCTATTCTTGCGCACGACGTTCGCCAAGCCCAGTTGTCGATATATTTCCATCGTGCGCGCCTGAATTCCTGCAGCCTTGGCGTGCACAGAAAAGGTCGCGCGTCGCTCTAGCAAGAGCGTCTTAATTCCGGCGCGGCCGAGTTGGATGGCGGAAACGAGTCCAACGGGCCCGCCTCCAATGATCAGAACTTCGACGTTAGTGGTATCAGATGACATGCTCATCACTCAGTAGTATTGCCAAGGCTCTCTGTAGGGGACCGCTTCCAGATCTCACCTTCAGAATAGCCGAATATTGCTTCAACCAATGCATGGGCCGCGCGAAGACACGTCGCGCGAGGATAAAACGCACCGCTCAAGCTCAACATCGTGTTGGTTGTTGTTCCGCTAAATACAGGAGTTGCTCCTTCGGGTGGCGACGCGAGCGTGATGTTCATCACCTCTTCGCTGGACGCGCACTATTTAACTTCATCCTTCCGAGGCACTTTGAGCAACACGCGGGATATCGCCAACAAAGTATGTACCAATTGTAGTTGCGGGATGTAGAAAACAGTTTTGCATTGCCGTCTATTTACGCGTATCCGACATTGGATCCGGCTGTCGCTCGCTCGTCGCTCTCTAATGGTCAGCACGACGTGCAGCAGCGAAGGGCGACAGGAAAGGTGTCTGCGCAAAAATAAATATCCGGCCCGGGCGATGGCGCAGGCGTTCGTCAATTACAGGCGTGCAATTGCAAGACACTGTCCTCTCGACAGGCTGAGGGTAGGCAGATCGGCTACCTGCAGCGTTCAGCCAGAGCGCGGCAGCCGGAGCGCATCTGTGACCAGCTGTTCCGCCGATTTGCAAGCAGTCCAAAAATGCGCGTTCTCACGACGCCCCTGGCCTATGTGTTGCTTGATATTCGATGGTTCGACGTCGCCAGTGCAATGAGAGGTCAGAAAATCTATCAGCAACCGGACAGCGGGAAGCATCCCGTGGCGCGACGGAAACACACCTTGAATCTCAAACAGCGGTGCCAAGAAGCCGGGAAGGACGAGTTCGAGGTTCCCCTGTTGGATATCGCCTAAACACATCGACAGAGGCAGCTGCGCAAGCCCAACACCTCGTACGGCAGCTTGCCGGATGAGGAGCAAATCGCCGACGATCAGGACCGGATCGTGCCGAATTTGTAATTCGCAGCCTTCTGGACTTACAACGGTCCACACATGAGGGCCTTGCGGCGAGAGAGAACTCATGCTGGGCAGCCGCGTCAGCTCGTCCGGCGTGGTCGGTCGCCCACGACGATCCAGTAAGGTTCCACTGGCAACGAGGACCTTTTGCACGATTCCCAGAGATCTCACGACCACCCCAGAATCTTCGCAAGGGAGTTGTCGGACACGGATCGACAAGTCGAAATTCTCCTCGATGTTCACCTTCCTGTTCGTTGTCTCGATCGCAATCCGGACATCTGGATTCTTCTCCAAGAACAGAGGAAGCAACGGTCCGATCACCATTTGGAGCAGCATTGAGGGACAGCTGATGCGGATTAGGCCGGATGGCGTCTCGCGCGCGCGCGCAACTTCCTCGAGAGCGGCAGTTGCTCCTGCCACCATATTGAGGCAGTGCTTGTTAAATTCCTTGCCAAGGTCTGTCACCGCGAAGGAGCGCGTTGAGCGCTGCACCAGCCGAACACCCAATCGCTCTTCCAATTGCGCGATACGCCGGGAAATTCGGGACGGCACCATGCCGAGGGCGTGCGCCGCACCACTGAATCCGTTGTGTGCTACAACCTGTGAAAAGAGGAACAAATCATTGAGATCGTCCATATTCCCCCGCAACCTGTCCGGACCTCGCATCAGTCCTGCGCCGACTCGAACGCCGACGAAATTCTTGGGAATTGAATCGGCCTATGCGGCGTACGCAGAAAACAGTTGTGCATTTCAGTCAGTTTACGGGATCCGATACGGGGGGTACAGATGCTAGGCTGGTCGTTTGATGTGTTTGAGCTTTGGAAGATTCTGAGTTTTCAAGCACATAGGCGGCGAGAAACAATATGTCCATCAAGCCAGGAGACGTTCAATGAGATTATACGAAGCCAAGATGGCCCCATACCCGCGCCGCGTGAAGATCTATCTTGCCGAGAAGGGAATTGAGCTCGAGCGGGTCGAGGTAGATCTTCACG
>Ga0137359_10002137_pt1 | contig 15856 bp, 10 predicted proteins | sample Mad1_40_16metaG_FD_108281 | JGI IMG/M metagenome (GOLD analysis project Ga0137359, IMG submission 108281) | Vadose zone soil microbial communities from Angelo Coast Range Reserve, California, USA - Mad1_40_16 metaG | ecosystem: Environmental > Terrestrial > Soil > Vadose zone | place: USA... | reverse complement strand
GTCCCAAATTCCGGCATGCTGCCAATCGCGTAAACGCCGCCAACAAGTCATTCCAGAACCGCAACCCAATTGTTTCGGCAGCATCCGCCAGGGAATGCCACTTCGGAGTACGAACAGAATACCCGTGAGGCAAGCTCGGTCGGATACACGTGGTCGACCACCTTTCGGCTTCGGCATTGAAGCTGGGAGAAGCGGTCGGATTAAACTCCATAGCGCATCGGGAACAAGCTCAGCTGCCATAACAATTCCTCCGAGCAGAGAGGCCAGACGCTAGGATTGTACAAGGAGAGGTTTTGTTACAGGCACTAAGACGAAACTGCACACCGCTTTCGCATACCTGCCCGCCGCGCGCGTTCACCCCAAGAATTCCGACCCTCTGTCAGTTCCAAACCCTGGGGTGACCTTAGGAACCGACTTGCCAAGTTTTTGCTTTTGGTTCTTCCCGCCTACATTTTTGGTGCTCGAGACATCTCTTCCTGCCTGAGGCGCTCCACCACGGCAGACCGGAGCTCCTCGGGAGAAATCCCAGTGGCGCGCCTGACTGCACGTGCGAAGGAGCGCTGAGATTTGTAGCCGAGAGCGAAAGATATCGCTTTAATCGGCAATGTTGGCTCTGAAACGAGTAGGCTCTTGGCTGTTGCGATCAGGATTTCTTCGCGTAACTGTCTGAAACCTCTGCGGGTTTGAAGGGCAATGGCCTTCTGAATAGTGCGGCTGCTAACCCGCAGCTTCTGCGATAGTCTCCCAAGTGTGATGGAGGGATTTTGTTGCAATGACTGAAAAGCATTGTCAAACAGCATTCTCTGGTCATACGACAAGGATCACCTTCAAATGGATCGACCTACTGGCTCCTCTAGCGTCCTGGATCGGGGATATATTTCCAATCGATCTGGGGCGTACCACAAAAAACCTGGGGGTGAATACCGAACAGAGATAAGTAACCGACAATCGGATATTCACCGTATAAATTGCTTGATTTGTCTGATCTTTGCGCAATCTGCCCCCTATTAGAACTTGAAAGAATTCAAATCTCCCTTGAAGATGCCCAACATCGGTTCCTGGTTTTGAGAGCGGTTTTCAAACTAACTGCAGTAGTCTATGGTCTTCACGCGGGTTTTCCCGCTTGTTGAAACCACTTCTTCGTGCATTCGTGGCTCTGCTTGCAACGAACTTCGGGGCGCACACGGCTCTAATTTACCGGTAACCGGCCCTGTTGGGTTGCGATTCCGGAGACGAAGGTCCTCGCTAATTCGAACTAATTTCTTCGTGCGTCACCACGGTGATTCCATACGTAGCAATGTGTCGCGTCTCTAGGATCTTGGAGGTAACAATGAAGTCCGCAGTTAAAACGCTCGCGATATGGCTGTGTGTTGTGGTGTTGCAATGTTTGTCAGGCACAGGCGCCAAAGCCCAGTCAAACAATCCGTGCATAGGGTGGGCCAACAACGGGTGTGTCTATGGCTGGACGTCGGCCCCTTGTCCGGGCTGGTTCAACTGCTATAACTATGGTCCTTGGTTGTGGACTTGCCAGACCTGGACGAATCGATGTGCTCCTGCCGTCAAGGACGAGGTCAAGCAGCACTGTCCGGTGGGCGGTGGCCCGGTCTGTTTCGCTGACGGCAATACGTATATCGAAGAAACAGACGCGCGAATTCCGGGTTTTTCGAATGGATTATCGCTGGTTCGAACCTGGAACAGCATATGGCCCTCCACACAGGTGGCGACTCAGGTTGGGTTATTCGGGCCTAATTGGCGCTCAACTTATGAAGAACGTATATTCGTCGGAAGCGACAACTACATAAGATATGCCCGGGCGGACGGCAGCTTCTGGTCCTTCGCAACTGGAGGTGGGGGATACGTTCCGGTAGCTCCAGCCAATGTCTCTGCGGTTTTGGCAATCGGATGGACGCTTACGTTCCAAAACGGCGAACAGCGAACGTTCGACTTCAACAGTGGCTCTCTCACCTCGATTACTGATCCCAACGGGAACAAGACAACATTGTCGTATGACGCGACAAATCGGCTAGTGACAGTCACTGATCCTGCATTACGCCACCTGTATTTCGGCTATGGCAACAGCACAAGCCGACTGGTAACCAGCGTCACGTCGGATATAGGAATTTCTTTATCGTACGCCTATGACAGCCAGGGAAGGCTAATCCAAGTCACCAAACCGGACCAGACGACGATTCGTTCCAATACGACAGCAATTCCTTCATCACTGCGGTAGTGGATTCGAACGGAAAGATTCTCGAATCGCACACTTATGACAGCACTGGTCGCGGACTGACCTCCTCCCGAGCAGGCGGCGTTGACGCCCTAACCATCTCCTATCCGACCCCGTAACCCGAACAAGGGCGAGCCTCGACAACAGGCGAGGTGCAACGCTCATCTTTGGCCGATTTCTATCAAGCAGCAACGGCGGACGTGCTATCGGGGGTCTGGAAGGAAGAACCGCTTGTTTGAGAGCTTCAGAGGGCGAGGGGAAAATGCAAAAGAAACTGTGGTTGCCGCTGCTCGTTTGCGTAGCGTTTGTGATGACCAGCCCTTGCTTCGGCGCCGTCACTCACGTTCAGCAGGCTTACAATACCAGCACCTACAACAAGTCATGGCGTACTTCGTCCACCGTGGCGTTCGGCTCTAATACGACGGCCGGTAATGCCATCATTGTGAGTCTCACTTGGGGCGCTGTGAATACGACGATTCAGGTAACGGACACCCAGGGCAACAACTATACAAGAGCGGTACAGACTTATAATTCGGTCAGCCCGTATCTTCAGGGCGCTGCGATCTTCTACGCGACGAATATCAAAGGCGGTGCGGACACAATTACGATTTCTTTCATCGACCAAGTCGGGTGGGTGGCGGAAGCGGTGCACGAGTACAGTGGCCTCGCTAACTTTTTGGATGTGAGTGTGGGGAGCGTGGGGTCGGGCACGGGCCCGTCAAGCGGTGTGGCTACAACGAAGGCTAATGGAGACTTAGTTTTTGGCCTAGTTGAAGAAGACACCAACGGTAGTGGTGATACATATACAGCGGGTAGCGGGTTTACGAAGCGGGTCGATTTAGGCCAAGCAATCGGGTTTGCAGATGAAGATGAAATAGAATCATCGCCCGGCTCGACTGCTGCGACATGGACGCTTTCACCCTCTGGATTGAACTGGGTCGCGGTGATGGCCGCATTCAGGGCTTCCAATGGAACTGAGCCGAGGATAAGTAGTGTCTCGCCAAGCCAAGGCGGGACAGGAACATCGATCACAATCAGTGGTTCGAATTTTGGCACAACGCAAGGCTCCGGTACTGTTCAGTTCAACGACATGATGGCAAGCCCGACAAGCTGGAGTTCGACGAGCATTGTGGTGCCAGTTCCACAGGGAGCCCTGTCGGGTAATCTGGTTGTTGGGGCGTCAAGCGAGCCAAGCAATCCAATTCACTTCACTGCCTTGCCGAACGCTTGGTCAAACGTGGACGTAGGGGACGTCAATACGACAGGAGGCGCAGGCTATTCCAACGGGACGTTCACGGTGCAAGGAGCGGGAACAGGCGCATGGGATTGGGAAGACAGCTTTAATTTCGCGTATCAGTCCTTGTCTGGGGATGGCGCGATTGTCGCGCGACTGACCGCCCTGCAGGGAGGTCGAACGGTTGCATCAGCGTGCGTTATGATTCGTGAAACTCTGTCGAATCAGTCGAACAATGCGTGCATGGAATTTCAGACTGGGAAGGTCAATTTTAATTATCGTACTACTGGAACGAATACAGGTCAGGCCGCCGCTGGTACCGTAACGCTGCCTTATTGGTTGAAAGTGACTCGGAGTGGCAGCATGTTCAGCGGCTACACATCGAGTGACGGCATCACCTGGGTGCAAGTCGGTACGAACCAGACCATAAGCATGGCACAAAACGTCTTGATTGGGCTGACAGCAGCTAGCGGTGATAATCAATTTGGGGACTTGACTACCGCTACGTTCGACAACGTGTCGATCAGCACAGCTTCAGCCCCGACGATAAACAGTCTGTCGCCGACATCCGGTTCAGTCGGAACATCCATTACGATCACCGGCGCAACCTTCGGCACATCCCAGGGCGCCAGCACAGTTAGCTTTAACGGTATGACAGCGACCCCCAGCAGTTGGAGCGGAACGAGTATTGTGGTGCCCGTGCCGAGCGGAGCTATGACGGGAAACGTCGTGGTGACCGTTGGCGGTGTGACCAGCAACGGCGTGCCTTTCACAGTGCTTGGAACCGAGACCATTACCGGTTTGAGTCCGACGTCAGGCCCGGTAGGAACCTCAGTAACGATCACGGGGACAAATTTCGGGACGACACAGGGTAGCAACTCGGTACTCTTCAATGGTGGGGCCGCGACTTCGGTCACCAGTTGGAGCAATACGCAAATTGTCGCCCTCGTGCCCGCCACAGCATCCACTGGCCCGGTGACCGTTGTGGTCAATTCGGTCAGCAGCAATTCAAATTATGTATTTACACTTACCGGTCCAGCTCTAGCCAGTTTGCAACCTCCGAATGCTCCGTTGCAAAGCTCTGTCACACTAACAGGTTCGAACTTCGGTTCCACCCAGGGCAGCAGTGCGGTCTCATTCAACGGTGTGTCAGCACAAACGAGCTATTGGAGCAACACGCGTATTACGGCCGCGGTACCAAGCAATGCCACAAGCGGGCCTGTAACGGTCACCGTGGGTGGGGTCGCTAGCAACAATCAGCAATTTACCGTGATCGAGGCGCTTTCTGTGACCGGCTTTTCGCCTGCCGCAGCTCCCGTCGGCGCTACATTGACGATCAACGGCGCTGGATTTGGCGCCGTCCAAAGTAACAGTCTTGCAATGATCTATGGCGCCCCAGTGACGGTCACCAGTTGGAGCGACACGCAGATTGTGGGCACTGTACCTGCCGCCGCCACGAGTGGACCGATTACGGTCCAGGTCGCAAACAACATCGTATACAGCTCATCATTCTTCACTCTGAGCCGAACAGTTCAGCTCGCGGACTCGCTGGGTAACTCCTCAACCTACACGGCGGAGCTCGTTGGCGGGCAATGGGTTGTCACGAACTTTCAGGGGTCGGGATGCTCTACTTGTACCGATCGCGGAAACGTCACGAATACTTACGATGGTCTCGGGAATCTCTCGTCGAAGACAGACGAGCTCGGCCGGGTTACCTCCTACACCTATGACTTTAATAATAACTTAACCAAGCTCGTTCAGCCGGCCGTTGGTGGAACCAACCCGACAACCACCTATACGTATAACAGCCTCGGCGAGATACTGACGGCCACCGATCCCCTCGGAAACGTCACGACGAATACCTACGATTCGCACGGCAATCTATTGACGGTGACAACGCCCAAGCCCAATAGCAGTACGAACGCGAGCGTGACGCAATTTGCGTATAACTCGCTTGGCCAGCTGACGCAAATCACCGATCCGCTGAACAACGTTACGGCGTTGACGTATACCTCGGCGGGGCTCACTGCCTCAATCAAGGATGCTCAGCAGAACGTCACCACTTACGGCTACGACTCCCAGGGCAATCGCACATCGGCAACCGACGCCCTGAGCCATCAAACGACTTTCACTTATGATGCGATGCAGCGTTTGACGAAGATCACCTTTCCGGACACAACGACGACACAGTTCGCATATGACTACCGGGGGCGGCGCACTTCGGTCACCGACCAAAACGGTAAGATCACTAGTTACGCCTATGACGATGCGGACCGGCTTCTCACCGTCACAGGCCCTGGCAATAACGTCACTACATATGGCTACGACACCGAAAGCAATCTGACGAGTATTAAGGACGCGAACAGCCACATGACCTCGTTCGCGTACGACCAGTTCGGGCGAGTCACCAAAACGAGCTTCCCGTCTGGCTCCGTCGAAACCTATAGCTACGATGGTGTCAACAACTTGACCAGCAAGGCCGACCGCAAGAATCAGCTCATAAACTACACCTACGACCAGTTGAACCGGCTGACGCAGAAGTCCTATCCTGATTCTTCCACCGTGAATTATACCTATGACCTCGACAGCCAACTGACCCAGGTGACGGATCCGACAGGCACCTATCAGTTCAGCTTCGACAATATGGGGCGGCTGACCGGCATCACGACGAATTACACATTCCTCACCAGCCGTAGCTTCACAACGAGCTACAGTTATGACGCCGCCTCGAACCGCACAGGCTTCACTGATCCCGAAGGGGGCTCGACGGCATACGCGTACGACACGCTGAATCGGCTACAAACACTTACACCTCCATCAGCGTTTAGCGGCACAGGCTCGTTCGGCTTCACCTACGACGCGCTGAGTCGCCGCATGCAGATGACCCGGCCAAATAACATCGCGACTACTTACAGCTATGACAATCTTTCGCGTCTGCTCAGTGTGCTACATAAGAGTGGATCAACCACTTTGGACGGTGCGAGCTATACGCTCGATAACGCGGGAAACCGCACCGCAAAGACAGACCAGCACGCCGGTGTGACGTCGAACTTTTCCTACGATGCACTCTACGAATTGACCCAGGCCACCCAAGGAACGAACACAACGGAGAGCTACAGCTATGATCCCGTGGGGAACCGTCTGAGTTCGCTAGGCGTGTCGCCATACAATTACAACACGTCCAACGAACTGACCTCGAAGCCCGGAACCTCGTACACCTACGACAACAATGGGAACACGCTAACAAAGGTGGTTGGGTCGAACACTACGAGCTATGCGTGGGACTTCGAGAACCGCCTGTCAAGCGTGAGTTTGCCCGGGTCCGGTGGGACGGTCACCTTCAAGTATGACCCATTCGGTCGGCGCATCTATAAATCTTCGTCATCAGGCACCAGCATCTTCGCCTACGATACAGACAACTTAATCGAAGAGACGAATTCGGCAGGTGCTGTTGTCGCTCGGTATTCGCAAACGCAGAACACCGATGAGCCGTTGGCCATGCTGCGCGCTGGAGCAACCAGCTTCTACAACATCGACGGTCTCAGCTCGGTCGCATCGCTAAGCAACGCGGCGGGAGCGTTGGTCCAGACCTACACGTACGACTCCTTCGGCAAGCAGACCGCGTCATCGGGTTCGTTGACCAACCCGTTCCAATTCACAGGCCGCGAGTTCGACGGCGAGACAAGCCTGTATTTCCTGCGGGCGCGTTATTTCGATCAATCGGCAGGTCGATTCCTCAGCGAGGACCCGATCAAATTCGACGGAGGGGTCAACTTCTACCGGTACGTAGGCAACGACCCGATAGACTCCACCGACCCATACGGACTAGTTCAGCTGTGTTGCCGAGTCGCACGATCCGTGTATTGGCTGGGAATCAAGGGCTGTCACTGCTTCCTGAAGCTTTCCGACGGCGGAACTCTAGGCGGATACTTCAAGCTGTCCACGTATTTGCTTCTGGAAAAACGGCCAAATGATAATGACGATCTGCATCCAAAGGATACTCCGAGCTGCACAGACGTTCCTGGCGTGTCTGATTGCACTGCCCGAGGGATCTTCGGGGATCTTCCTAGGTTTCAGCCGTACGGACCAGGAGGAACGAGCAATGCGATACCGGCAGCCATTCTAACCCTTTCTGGGGTGCCTTTCAGAATGCCTAGCTGCGCTTTCGGGGCTTTCCCGTTCAACCTGGGGGCTCTGGGCAACAAGGCACCGGTTCCAATAGGTTCCGTGCCGAAACCTAACTTCCCGTAACTCAGAGAGGTCTGGTCGAACCCATGGATTGTGCTTCAAAAGCAATTGGCTTCAGAGTGAACAAATGGGGTATATCGGGCTTAGCTGCTTGGCTGTTGTCGTATCTTGCGGCAGCCATTTGCATGAAGGTGTTCAAGGTGGACGGGAGCGCGTGTCTGGTACCGTACGTCCTGCTCCATTTATCGGCAGTGGCCTGCGGCATCGTTGCGGCGGTGCGTGGAAGTAAGTGGTGGCTGTTGATGTCGCTCATCACGGCAGGTCTGGCAATTCAAGCTATTTTGGCCCTGATAGTCGAATGACGACCAGGGTGCGGTCCCTGGAGCTTCCCGAAGCCGTTTGAGTTCTGTCGGCGAGCGGTTACCGCCTCGCGCCGGAGAGCGCCCGAAGGAGCGGCGCTATCCGCGCCGGGAGTAGGGGTGACAGGTCACCCCAGAATGGGTGCTGTAGAGCAAGCGGCGGTTGCTTTCGGGTAACCACAGAAAACGCGGCACTGCGGGAATTCTGTCGTTGACGTCCGGTGAGTAGATCCTGAAGGATTGTCATTTGTTGGTTGGTGCGCGAATCCGTGCAGGTACCCTATTTTCGCTGACCTGTGTTTTGGGCCTGGTCGCTACCGAGTTGAGGTCTGGGTCGGCGCCTATTTTCAGACTGGATATCCCAAGGGGCGTGGAGTTCACGCTGCGCAATTCTCCCACCGCTCGGAAATATCTCATCGAGACCATGCCTGGAGGTGTAGCCCTGCTGGACTATAACAATGATGGCCTACTGGACATTTTTCTCGTCAACGCTGGGCACGTTCCCGATCCACTGCGCACCCCTGGGGGCTTTGATCGTCACGATCCGGCCTATTGGAATCGACTGTATCGCCAGAACAGGGACGGCACTTTCACAGATGTGACGGAGCAAGCGGGATTGGCGAAGGCAGGCGACGCAAACTATGGAATGGGGGTTGCGATCGGGGACTACGACAATGATGGATTTCCGGACATCTACGTGACAAATTTTGGAAAAAACATTCTCTATCACAACAATGGCGACGGCACTTTTACGGATGTGACGGAGAAAGCTGGAGTCGCGGCAGGAGGGTGGTCAACTTCCGCTGGTTTTTTCGACTACGACAATGATGGGAAGCTCGACTTGTTTGTTACTCGCTACCTGGACTGGACGCCGGAAACGAGTAAAACCTGCGGTGTTCCCACGATGCCCATGTATTGTCCCCCAGGAGATTTTGGCGCAGTCACGAGCATTCTGTACCACAACCGAGGAGACGGCACGTTTGAAGATGTCAGCACAACTTCTGGGATTGCATCAAAAAAGGGACACGGATTGGCTGTCGCGTTTGCTGATTATGATGGTGATGGCTACACGGAGATCTTCGTCGCCAACGATCTCACGGAACAGTTTCTGTTTCACAACAATGGTAATGGGACGTTCACAGAACGCGGTGTGGAAGCCGGCGCTGCCCTCAGCAGCCGCGGCAAAATGCTGTCGGGCATGGGCGTTGCGTTTCAGGACTATGATAATGACGGACGGCCGGACATTATCGTGACCCAGCTTCCGCGCGACCCCTATGTTCTTTTTCATCATGATGGCCATGGAATGTTCAGCGCCGACGAGCTTAAGTCGGGTCTTCAAGCAGTCTCTGGAAGATTCTCCGGTTGGGGCGTTGGGCTAGAGGACTTCGACAATGATGGCTGGAAAGACATCTTTATCGTGCAGGGCCACGCACTGGATAACGTGGAGAAATACGATCCTTCATTGCAGTATCGCGAGCCGCCGCTGCTCGCATTAAACCGGGCGGGACACTTCGAGCAAGCGGAAGTTGGTTCCGAAGTGCCGGTCGCCGGGCGTGGCGCGGCATTTGGTGATTTGAATAACGACGGCTGGATGGACGTCGTGACGACATCCCTTGGAGAGCATCCTCAATTTTTCCTGAATCGCGGCGGCCAGTTGCATTGGCTTACGATCACGTTGCACGGAAAGCGTAGTAATCGTGATGGCTACGGCGCGCGGGTACATGTCAATGGGCAGGTTCGCTTCGCAACGGCAGCCGGAAGCTATCTCTCCTCCAATGACAAGCGTTTACACTTCGGGCTAGGATCTGCAGAAACGACTACCGTCGAGATTCAGTGGCCGTCCGGGATTCATCAGGTGCTTCGAAATATAAAGGCGGATCAATTTCTGGAAGTGCAGGAATCGCAATAACATAGCCGGACGACATCTATCTCGAAATCAAGGACTCCGAGGAGCGGCGCAAGAAGAAAGGGCTTCCTCCGCACCTGGTAATCCTGCCCGGCTGGGATATGTCTGACGAAGAACGCTACGACGAGGAACAAGCCAAGAAGCGAAATCGTACCGGGAACAAGCGACTGAAAACAGCGAAGAAACGCAAACCTAGCCACTCGAAACCATCACAACGCTTAACAGCCCATGCGCAATCCGATGCCACGTCAACGCAGGAAAAGGGGGCGGCCAATGACGAAGCGTAATGCGCCGGCGACGCAAAAGGCTCGTGTACCCACGCCCGGAAGCTTGTGGACTGAGCCGACCATGTTTTTGAGGAAGGCATGCTTTATGTCCGCGTCCGCTTCACTGACAAGACCGAACTGTGCTGGGTGCTGCAGACGGCTCACGTAATCTTCGAAGCAGACCTGAGCGACTGGAGAACTGGAAACTCGAAACAATTGAAAGTCTATGTGCAAGGCGAAAGTGATTGGGAATGACCACCTATATAGCGTCGATAGACCGACATTCAGAGGCAGCGAATGCTCGTCAACGTCCTGCGGTTACTTGAACGCTGCTTCAGAAGCGTAGACGCGGTCAGGGCGACCGTAGGGAGCCGCGTAGCGGGTTTGACCCTTGACGGCGGCGAGAGCGGAGGGAATCGAGAGTCTATCTGCTGATGCTGTGGCCGTCCGCCTGCGTTTGTTCCTGCACTTGGCTTCGCGCCGATGGTGGCTCGATCTTCTGTGCTGAGGGTGCGGACTCGCGGCTCGGTTCGATTGCGGATCGGTGTGACACGTCGCGCGACAGTTGCTCAGTCAAGTGTGTTTTGTCGTTGGTGTAGAGTTGCGCGTCGTAGCGCCCGCGCGACACGGCCACATAAGCCAACCGGCGGTTGATGAGCTTTTCTCCTGCCTGTTCGGTGTCCACGTGAACAAACACGCGGTCGGCGGTTTGTCCCTGGCTGTTATGGCTGGTAACAGCGTAGCCGTAGTCGAGATGCGGATTCTCTTTGATGTTGAATGCGACTGTGCGGCCCGAGTCGAGGCGGACTTGCAGGTTGCGCGAATCATCGATCTTCTCGATGGTTCCCAACTCCCGGTTCGCAGTATGTTGCTCCCGGTTCGGCGCAGTGAACTGGACACGGTCGCCTTCACTGAAGGCCCGCTCCGCCTCACGGTACAGCGTCACGCCTTGTAAACGGCGCGGATCGTAGGTCAGACGCTCGCCATTCTCCCGTTCGACCGTGACGTGGTTCTGTTTCTCATCAACGCTTTCAACGCGGGCGTACTCTCCCGGTGCAATGCCGAGTGTCTTGCTGCCCTTGGCGTACCGCACCACGTTGCCGGGTTCGTATTGGGCAGCCCATTGGCGGTCGGCTCCGGTGATCTCCTGCCGAGCTACTAAGACATTCATCCGGTATTCGACATACGGCATCTGGTACGTATCCTGCATGGCGTAGTGGATTGCTTCATTGATGGCCTCCCGCGACTTGTTGTCGGGAGACACGACGAGCGTGCCCTCGGACTGTTTCTTATATTCATGGGCAATCGTAGCGATACGCTCGTCCCTGTCGGAGATCTCATGCATACGGCCATCGGCATCGAGTTTGTCCATCGCCTCTCTGACTTGGCCTCGCGAGAGTTTCTCTACAACCTCTTTGAGTGCCGGGTCTTTCTGCCGTACGATCTCATCCAGTCGCGCCGTCTGGATTCCCGCTTCCTGCAACTGCTGATACGGTTTGCCCGCTTCAACGGCTTGGTGCTGGCGTGTGTCGCCAACTAGCAATACACGGTCATCTCTTTTGAGCCGGTGGAGGAATTCATTCATTTGCCGTGTGCTCGTCAAACTCGATTCGTCCAGGATGTAAAGTCGTTTCCGTTCATCGTGGTCCTCATAGCTTTGGGAAAGATGCCGTTGCAACGTGTTCGATCTGATTCCACTTTCTTCTAATTTCTGTGCTGCGCGAGAGGTGGGCGCTAACCCCTTGACGATATACTCTTCCCGCTCGGCCGCTTCGCGAATCACCGCGAGAGAGGTGGTCTTGCCCGCGCCGGCGACGCCTTCGAGCGCCGTCACCTGATCGCGACTCGACAGGATTTGCTCGACAGCACGGTGTTGGGTATCGCTCAGATGCCCGTGGGACTCTCGGATGGCTCTACGCGTCCCAAAAGTCGTCAGCGCCGTATGCTGATCTTGTCCTGCTCGCATGGCATTGATCGTGTCCCGCTCATAGCCGATCATCTCCGCGGTCGTAAACGCCCGGTCAGGTGAGCTACCCTTCTTTTGCGCTTCCACGAACTCGCCTGATTTGACGCGCTCTTCAAAGTCGGCTTTCACCTGGGCCAGTGGCGCGCCGCCCATGGAGCGCCTGAGTGCGTCAGTCAACAAAGCGCGCTCATCGGCTACCGCATCGCGTTCCAGATTTCGTTCTTTTGCGAAGGTCACAGCCGAGTGTGCAATCTTCTCTCCCCAGTCTTGGCCGATGGAATTTGATCTTTCTTCGGCTTCCGCCTTCACGCGCTCAGGTTGATCGCCGAATTCCGATGCCATGTCCTGGTGCCGCTGTTGCATCTCGTCGTGTGAGAGTTCGAGCTTGGCCTCACGCGTTTGGTGGGCGGCGATTTGCGCCGCCGCAGCGCCACTCTGATTTTCCATCGCCAGATGATCTTGGATCTGCTTCCGCCGCGGACTCGAAGCTTCGAGATACTCGCGGCTGTAACCCTTGATCTCCGGTTGACCGCTCTTGCCGTGCTCGATCTCGTAGCCCAACTCTTCGAGGCGGTGCGCGAGTTCCGAGCGATACACGGCTGTCGCGTACTGCTGCGTGCGGTAAAGTTCCTGCGGTTGCAGCGGGCGTGTTTCGCCATTCTCGGTCTCTGTCAGATTAAAGAAAACGACGTGCGTGTGCAGTTGCGGCGCGGCATAGCCGTTTACGGGTCGCGCGCTGTCGTGCTCGAATTTTGCAGCAACCCACTTGCCCGTTGTCTCCGGGGGAAGATTCCCTCCAAGCCGGGCCTGGACAAATCGCTCCATCTCGTCTAGCGCGACTCCAACGCTGACTCGATGAGCCTCCTGCACGCGTTCATCACCGCCCACAAGCGCTGTGAGCGATACGCTTTTCGGTGCTGAGAACGTGGCATCCCAACCGGCGCGGTGCTCCATGGTCTTAACCGTTTTGCCGCGCTCGTTCACATATTCGCGCGCCGTTTGATGGCGAACCAACTGCTCTCCGGTAGTCGGATGCTGGCCATCGCTGAGCCGCCGAAACTGTTCCTCTTGGACGGCACCGTGCAGCCCCCACTTCTCGGCCAGTTTCCCGTGCCACTCGCCACGTATCCGGTCGCCTTCGCTGTAGTAGTTATCCTGCGCATTGCTAAACTCTTCTTCATGATAGGCACGGGCTTGACCTGCACTGAGCGGCTTGGAAATCGTAAGCATGTGCTTCTATTCAAAAAAGCGTCTCTTCGCGGGAAGCGCTGTATGTTCAAGTTGTCTGTCCTGATTTGTTCTTTGCTCTGCGACTGCCGGTGCTTCCCGCACACCATCTGACCTGGGCGAATCATTGGCTCCCGCCACGGCAGCGGCCGTCTTCGGCGGTTCCTTGGGCAATACCTCGGGAACTCGCTCGATGAGCGCGGGCTGCACCTTCGGCACGTCCACGTAGGAAAAGCTCAACGGCACAACGGCATTGCCTGATTTCAAATACCCGCGCCGATCCTCAAGCCCCGTGATCTGCGACGCCAACACCAGCGGTTCGATTCGCCGCTCAAGCTGGTAGTTCTTCGAACTGCGCGAACGCCGCCATGGTTCCTGCCAACGGCTCTCCCGCAACTGCTCAATCTCCACTTCGCCGATGGTGTCGCTAATCCATTTCGCGCTTTCCGGCTCGCTGGTTCGCAGGAATATTTTCGTCCCCGGCTGCGAGAGCATTGCTTCGGCGTCGAGTCCGTGGTGCTTTTGCAATTGGTTCCGTCGTTGAATGCCTAGCACCACAGGATTGTTTGCCTTACGATTCCGCGTGATGGCATCCTGCAGCTTCGGCAGATTTTGCAGCGACGCGACCTCATCGAGAACGAACCACACGGGACGCAGGCTCCCGGTCTCAACCTCGGCACGCTCATTGAATAACCGCATTACCAGCAGGTCGAGCCATAAGCTGACAAGTGGCATAAGGCGCTCGCGAGTGCTGTTCGTGCTCGGGAGAAACACCCATCCCTTTTGCTTCTTCGACCACTCTGCGGTATTCCACCGCGCTTTGGTTTCCTTTTCTGTTGGCAATAAACGCAGTGCGTCGGCCACTCGATGGAGTGAGCCGAGCACGCTGGTCCGATGACCCGGTGATTGCGGACCGATTCTTGTCGCATACGGTGTCCCAGCAACCAAGCGGTCGATGGCGGCAGGGTCCGACATCCATTGGATCAACTGCTGCGGTGTGGGATTGCAGGTGAGCAAGTGCGCGAAAATCTTTCGCGGCGTCTCCGCAAACAACGGGTCGGGGTTATACCGATCGGGGAACAGGCATGCTGCCACGGCAGAAGCCTCGGCGGGGCTTCGCACCTCGTCACAAATGTTCCAGAAGGGCATTCGTTGATCGAACGCATTTAGGATCACGTCGCCGCGCTCGGGTTTGAAGAAGCGCGGCGTGTACTCCTGCCCTGGGTCGTGCACGACAACAAGATCGTTCCGCGCTTCGATCTGTAGGAGCTGTCGAAGGATCAGTTGTGTCTTTCCGGCAGTGTCCCCCATGATCAGAATTTGAGGATTTTCTTTGCGGAGCGGAACGTGAAGCGTCTTGTTGAGGCCGAGCATCCGGTCCAGTATCGTGCGATTCACGTTCGCGAAACGGAAGACCTGCGAACGATGCTTGCGGTTGAACTGCGCCACGGTCATCAACTCGGGGCCTCTTAGCCTCCTTCCATAGCACAGATCATCAGAACGCTTACGATCCAGATAGCTTGCAGGCAACATGCCCACGAGCAACATAACCAGCCCGTCCCACACGCCTGGTCGGACAAGATCCATAAGGGATTGGTTCTGATAAATCAGGTTGCCGAGGTAGGCATGCATCTCAGCGTTGTTGTAATGGCCGCGCTGAGACTCAATGCGCAGCGCGCCCTGCTTTACGGCTTCCTTGGTAAGTGCGAAGGTATTTTCCCCGCCTTCGGTAACCGTGGGCATCACATCGCTGTCCAGTGCCAGCCGACTCCCGTTCCGCGTGGCCACTTGGAGCAGGGTGTACCAGCCGTTGTCGCGAACGACCCCAGCTAGCTGCGAGCCCAGATACGCGTGTAGATAGTGTCGTTGAAGCGGAGTCCAGACCCGCATGTAGCGGAAGCCCTCGACCCCTAGCGTTGCCAAGAGGGAGAGAAGCACCAAAGCGTAGGTACAAACCGGCTGTATGCTCGGCCCGTCCGTGCTCTTCGCTCGGCGCCATTTCACCCGCATTCCATTACTCCGATTGGGTTGTCTCTCGGCCTCGCTGTGGCTCCGTATTTGCTGCTGTCAGCCGTTCCAATGCCTTTGCTGATTTGCTAGCATCGGCCCGCTTAATAATGTCGCCCATAGCTGCGTCTGTGAGCGGCTCATGATTTGCGATGCTAAAGAGGGCATTCATCAGGATCATGCGCATGGCCAGCACTTCAGCCACGATAGTTTGCTCGGCTGGACTGGGCTTAGCTGCCTTCAACAATGCATCGCGCGCCCACTCGCTGATGGTTTGATCGCCTGCGAGAGTTTCGAACTGCGTGTACTCCTCTTCGGTGACTTTAGTGCTGATAGATTTAGTGCGCGGTGTAGGCATACACACTCCTTTAATTCCGATTAAAGGACAGGCAAGCGGGCGCGGCGTGACTCCCAATAAAATCAACAAGTTCCCGTAAGGGAACCACAGTAAGCGCGGAGTCGCAAGCTGCTGCGTT
>Ga0137359_10002136_pt1 | contig 15859 bp, 20 predicted proteins | sample Mad1_40_16metaG_FD_108281 | JGI IMG/M metagenome (GOLD analysis project Ga0137359, IMG submission 108281) | Vadose zone soil microbial communities from Angelo Coast Range Reserve, California, USA - Mad1_40_16 metaG | ecosystem: Environmental > Terrestrial > Soil > Vadose zone | place: USA... | reverse complement strand
GTACCGTGCCGCGAACAAGGTCTGTGATGACTACGGTTACACGCAATTGGCTGTCTCGCATGAGAACACATAACTCCGGCTAGAGCGCTTCGAGACAAGCTGAGGAAGTAACGCTATGTGGATGAGATCTTGCGCAATGTGCAAAGCGATCCTCAAAAAGCTGAGGTTGCGTGACTCCGTTCACTGCGAATGTGGATGGGAATGGCATAGTGCTTGATGCCAGCAACGGTCGGAACCAACGAGTTCTTCTGCTTGAGCTGCCGCTTGACTGGCGAGCTGGACCTGCATGGACGTTGCGCAGCTTGCGGCTCCGATGCGGTGACGCATCCGCTTCGTTATCAGCTGAACCTTTTGGAAGCGGGCGAGTGCATCAGGGAGAAGAAGCTGCCGCTGGCGGTGAGCCTGGAGGATGGCAAAGACTTTAATTGCAATTTCGCAGTTAAGAGAGTGATCAAGGAGACCCAAAATGACAAGTTTGGCTGGTAGGCGTTCATACAATTTCGGCGACACTTTCGGAGATGCAGTGGAAAGCTACTCTGTTCCTGACCATGCGACAGTCGAAGGCAGGGGCCCCTGGTGCAATCAGGCAGACGGCATCTTTGAGCAGGATGATGCGGTCCGGGAGCAAGGTGGCGCGGCATAAATCCCCAAAGAATGAAATTACCAATCTGCAAAGGAAACACAATGATGCGCATGAGTCTCAAATTGCTTATCTGTACAGTAATGATGTTCACCACTCTCATCGCAGGCCGTGGCTCGGCCTACGGGCAGGACACCAATTTCCAACCGGTTGTCCAGCCGGCCTCTGACTCGGACACCGATCAATATATTGAGCTGCTGCGCAAGGATGTGCGCTCGCTGAAAAAGCAAGTCATCGCAGCCAACCTTGATCTCACCGACGATGAAGCGGTGAAATTCTGGCCTATCTACGATCAGTACACAGCCGAACTGGCCAAGATCAACGACACCAAGTTCGCCCTGATCAAAGACTACGCCCGGAATTACACAACCATGACCGACGAGCAGGCCGAGGCATACGTAAAAGGACGCGCGGCTGTCGAGGAGTCCGTGAACCGGCTGCGGTTGAAATACTTTCCTGTTTTTCGCCGGGTGCTCCCGGGTAAGACGGCGGCAAAATTCTCTCAAATCGAGTGGCGGATAAGCCTGATGATTGATTTGCAATTGGCTTCACAGATGCCGCTGATTCAGCCATAGAAGAGATCAGAATGACGCAAATCCTTGCAAAACTCGTCGTCATCGGGCTGCTCGATGTTTTGGCTGTGGCTCAGAACGCACAACAGGCAACCGGCAGTGTTCAGGGAGTCGTAATCACAATCGACCCGGACGGCGGCCGTTCAGTCGTACCGGGGGCGAAGATCTCTCTGGATGGTCCCAAACATATCGACGCTGAAGCCGACGCCGAAGGCAAATTCACTATCAGCCGAGTTGCTCCGGGTTCATACGGGATCACTGCCAAAGCGCCGGGAATGACTGCAACGCAGAACCTCGTGGTTGCGGCAGGGAATGTCTCAGAAGTAGCGCTGGAAGTGAAGGTTGAAGCGGTGAATGAGTCGATTACGGTAACTGGAACCGCGAATCAGGTCGACACCAAGGAGGCTTCTGGAACCACTCCTGGAACCAGAGGCAGTTCGGGACGCCTATCTCGATGATAGTAGACCCGTTGTGGCGGGATGAAACGATGAAAGTCGTTATCGAGGGTGACCGCGTGCTCCGCATGAACAAGAAAATCTCCAGAGAGGAGTTCAGCGGCACTTACATTGGCATCACCATTTTTCATTGCGCCATCCAAGAAAGATTTTTTGGCAGGATGAACGATCGAATCTCCAAAGGCCAGGTTAATGTATTCTTCAACGCAGCCGTGCAGGAACTGGCAGACGAAGGGGTTCACGTCGGGTTCACCAGCACGGACGGGTTGCCATGGGCGGAGATTGATGATCCGCTGGACCTGACTTTCGCGCAGCAAAGCGTCTTCCCACAACTTGCCGCGAGAGCGTTTTGATGTGGCGCCGCAAGAGATCATTGCTGAGAATTTCGCGCCTTACCAGTGGTTTACCTGGCCGCCCAGTTCCATTCGAATTGTCGACTGGAACATTGATCGTGGCCTGGAATTGCCCGCCATTATAGAGTTCCTGGCGGAGGTGAATGCTGACATCCTGCTTCTTCAGGAAGCTGACATCAATGCGCGCCGCACTCACCGCCTAAATATTGCCCGTGAGATCGCGCAAAAGTTGCGCCTGAACTACGTCTTCGGCCGCGAGTTTGTGGAACTGACTCAGGGATCAAAGGCAAATCCGGCCTGGCATGGTCAAGCTACTCTCTCTCGGTGGAAGATTTCAAATCCGCGCGTGATCCATTTTCAGCGGCAATCGAACTTCTGGAAGCCTCGCTGGTTTCTGCCCAAGCAAGAGCCGTTTCAGGAGCGGCTCGGCGGAAGAATTGCTCTCGCGGCTGAGATCGACATCGCAGGCCTCTCGATTGTTACCTACAACCTGCACCTTGAGAGCCGTGCGAGCGATGAGTTACGCCTTTCACAGTTGGAAGAGGTGGTGCGCGATGCCGCTGCCTACGATGCGACTCGACCTCTCATAATCTCCGGGGACTTAAATCTGAACGCATCGAAGCTTGGCGTAACTGAGGTGCTCGCCCGCCGTGGATTCCGGGATGCTGCGCCAACGGCCCGTGTGGCCACTACTCCATCGCGCCATTTGCTGGAAGGCGGACGTCACATCGATTGGGCTTTCATTCGAGGCCCAGTACAAATTGATAAATCCCGAGTTCACAACACCGTCAAGGGTTCTGATCACTATCCAATCTCGTTCGATTTGCGTATCTTCACATCCGATTTCGGATCCTTCTTCAATTCGGTGGGGACACAGTTCCGGGCAAAGCTGAAACTCGACTTCTGATCCAGAAACAATGTACAAGCCTCTCACTCACACGAATGGTGTCAACCTGCTGACAAGCGATAGCCGACTATCACTCAGATAAGAGCAGGGTCAATTTCGGGCCACTTATATATCCCAGTCCCTCAACTACTTGCGTCTCTGTTACAGATGGAACCAATGGCAGGTGCCGTGCAGAAGAAGGAATGGCAGCTCATCTTTACAAGGAGAACACATCTTGCCATTCAACAAGCCAATAAATCGGATTGCAATTGTCGGAACAGGCCTCATCGGTGGGAGCTGGGCAGCATTATATCTGGCGCACGGATTTGATGTAGTCGCAACAGATCCAGCGCCCGGCGCCGAAGAGAAATTACGCCACTACGTTGATACAGCCTGGGAGGAACTCTCGGTCCTGGGCCTTGCGCCTAAAGCCTCGAAGAACCGCCTGAGCTTCACCCTCGACATGAAGGCGGCTGTTTCAGGCGCGGATTTCATTCAGGAGAACGGCCCGGAACGTCAGGATTTCAAAATCAAGCTGTTTGCGGATATAGATGCGGCCGCTCCAGTCGATTCGATTATCGCATCGAGTTCGTCCGGCCTGACTGTGAGCGTAATGCAGTCCGCGTGTAAGCATCCCGAGCGCTGTGTGATCGGTCATCCCTTCAATCCTCCTCATGTGATTCCTCTGGTGGAAGTGGTGGGCGGCGAGAAGACCTCGGCTGAGGCAATTGCGCAGGCAATCTCTTTCTATTCATCAATCGGCAAGAAGCCTATTCATCTGCGCAAGGAAGTTGTAGGCCACGTCGCCAACCGGCTCCAGGCGGCTCTCTACCGTGAAGTCGTTCACTTGATTGAGCAGGGCGTGCTCGACGTTGCGGATTCGGACACTGCGGTTTGCTGGGGACCTGGACTTCGCTGGGGCGTTATGGGACCAAACCTGTTGTTTCATCTCGGCGGCGGGCCGGATGGAATACGCCACTTCATGGACCACCTCTCTGGTCCGGTCGCGAGTTGGTGGAAGGACCTGGGAACGATCACCGAATTCTCTCCTGCCGTCAAACAGACGATCATCGAAGGAGCATTGCAGGAGGCGGGAAACCGCACCATCGAGCAGCTTGAACATGAGAGGGATGAGGTGTTGCTGGGCTTGCTCAAGTTGCGGAATAAGCAGGGCAAGGCATTTCCCGTGGTGAAGAAAGTCGCAAAAGCCAAATGACCGCATCGCGTAGTCCCAGAAAACAGCCAAGTGCTCGGCGAGTTTTGGACTCACGCAACGGATCATTTGAGCCGAAACCAATTTTAAACTTACGAAAGGATAGAAGGATTCATGGCTACAGTTATCGCAACAAAACCGCAAGACGGAACGAAGAAGGTTCGTGCTCTTCCCGCGCCTAATAGTGATTTCTACGAACTCGCAGAAACCTTGCCCGCGGAGGAGTTAGGGGTTGTAAAACAAGTGCGCGCGTTCATGGAGACCAAGGTCGCGCCCATCATCACCAAGTATTGGGTTGACGACGCGTTCCCATTTGAACTATTGCCGGCGATCAAGGAACTCAACATCGGCGGCGTTGCTATGAAGGGCTACGGTTGCAGAGGCGGAAGCGCACTGTTGTTCGGCCTGATCGCCATGGAGATGGCGCGCGTCGATTCTTCGATCGCCACCTTCTTCGGTGTCCACAACGGGCTCGCGATGGGGTCAATCTATCTTGGCGGATCAGAAGAGCAAAAACAGAAGTGGCTCCCGCCGATGGCCCGCTGGGAAAAAATCGGCTGCTTTGGCCTTACCGAACCGCTGGTGGGATCGGGAACGTCCGGAGGCATGACGACCACCGCGAAGCGTGAGGGCGACACATGGATCCTCAATGGTCAGAAGAAGTGGATCGGCAATTCGCCCTGGTGCGACATTTCCATCATCTGGGCGCGCGATGTTGCCGACAACCAGGTGAAGGCGTTCATCGTCGAAAACAAAACCACCCCTGGCTTCAAGGTGGAAAAAATCCAAAATAAAATTGCGCTCAAGGTAGTCCAGAACGGTTTGATCACGATGGAGAACTGCCGCGTGCCAGAGGAAAACCGCCTCCAGGAGGATACGTCATTTCGCGACACCGCGCGTGTACTGAAAATGACGCGCTACCTGGTTGCCTGGGAGGCGACTGGTTGCGCGATGGGCGCTTATGAAAATGCGCTCAAGTACTGCCAGGAACGGTTGCAGTTTGGAAAGCCGATCGGATCGTTCCAACTCGTACAGGACCTCTTGGCCAAAATGCTGGCCAACATTACAGCTTCGCAGTGCCTGATCGTTCGCATGGCCCAACTGCAGGCCGAAGGCAAGCTGACCGACGCCCACGCAGCGCTCACCAAGGCGTTCACCACGGCCAAGTGCCGCGAGACCGTCGCCTGGGCCAGGGAATTGCTGGGCGGCAATGGCATCGCCGCAGACTATAACGTCGGCCGCTTCTTCGCAGATGCAGAAGCGCTTTACTCCTATGAGGGTACCTACCAGATGCAGAACCTGATCCTGGGCAAAGCCATTACCGGGTTCAGCGCGTTCATTTAGACGGCTGCCGACGGCGCAAGCCGTCGGCCTAACAATCGTTGGCTTGAATGAGGAAGGTCTTCAGCCACATTTTCCTTTTTGGATATGAAGTTTGGAGCTACACGTGAAACCGAGGATGGTCGAGCCTTTGAGTATCGACATAACAGCACAAGAAGGAGATGCCGTACTGACTGTGACCGGCCGCGTCACTATCAATTCTTCGCCGGCATTTCGCGATGAGCTGCTCGCAACGCTTCAGAAAGAAGCGCTCGTTTCGTTGACCATTGATCTGATCGCAGTGCCGTATATCGATTGCTCCGGTCTGGCGACCCTGGTTGAGGCGCTCAAGTTTGCTCGTTCCGCTAAGGTCAGTATGCGGTTGAAGCTGCACGAACGGCCGCTTTATTTATTCAAGGTAACCGGCCTCCTTCCGCTTTTCGATCCTTCGCCCGACACAACAATCAACCGTGTTTCTCAGGGCGACGCGTGACAGTACTGATTGAGAACGTGGGAAGAGCCACCCTCAACCTTTTGGATTATGTAGGAGGGTTGACGATTCAACTGTGGGCAGGGCTGCGCGCGTTGGGTACAGCCCTGCCTATTGCAGGCAATCGTCGCCGCTGGAAGTCGTCCGTTGCTCAGATGCTTCAGATCGGTGTTGATGCCCTGCCCATGGTCGGGCTCATGTCGATTTGCGCGGGATTCATTCTTGCCATGCAAGGAGCCTCCGAGCTTAAGCGCTTCGGGGCGATCCGCTATGTTATCGATCTGGTCGCGGTTGGTTTTACACGAGAACTCGGCCCTTTGCTTACGGCAATTGCGGTAAGCGGGCGCTCAGGCTCGGCGTTCTCGGCCGAGATCGGGACCATGATGGTGACGGAAGAGATCGATGCGCTGCGCGTGATGGCGTTCGACCCAATTGAATTTGTTCTCGCACCCAAGTTTCTGGCCGCATTGATCATGATTCCCTGTCTCAGCATATTCGCGAACGTCTGCGGAATTTTAGCCGGATGGATCTTCATGTTCTTCAGCACCCATCTGGGCTTCGTGCTTTACGTGAGATACGCGCTGGATTCCATCGTTCTCCACGACGTGATCGGCGGATTGGTGAAAAGCCTGGCCTTCGCCATCATCATCGTGCAGGTGGGTTGCCTGGAAGGATTTCGCGTCCGGGGCGGACCGGAAGCGGTGGGGCGTTCAACTACGGCGGCAGTGGTTAAAGCGACCTTTCTTGTGATCGTGGCCGATGTGATTTTTACCGCAATTTTCTACTTCACAGGAGTTGCCTGATGGCGCTCATCTCCATTCGGGACCTGGTAGTCCAGTACGATGGGCGGCGCGTGCTGGATGGACTCAACCTCGATATCGAGCACGGCGAAACCATGGTCTTGCTGGGCGGAAGCGGTTCGGGAAAGAGCACGCTCTTGCGCCATATCATTGGCCTCGAACGCCCCCACTCCGGCGAGCTCACGGTGAAGGAAGTTGATATCACCCGCTGCTCTGCTGCAGAGCTGAAGCAGGTGAGACGCTCCATTGGCGTCGCGTTTCAGAGTGCGGCTCTATTTAACTCTTTCTCCGTAGCGGACAATGTCGCCTTGCCATTGCGTGAACACACTACCCTGGCGCCTTCCATCATTGATCTCATGGTCTGGATGAAGCTGGCCGTAGTTGGACTGGCGGATTTCGGCAGGATGTTCCCGCAGGAACTCTCGGGTGGAATGAAAAAGCGTGCCGCAGTCGCCCGAGCTTTGGCTCTCGATCCTGAAATCCTGGTGTTTGATGAACCTTCAGCCGGCCTTGATCCGATCGTGGCAGCAGAGCTGGACGAACTTATCCTGGTTCTCAAGCGCGCTTTTCAAATGACCGTGATCGTAGTCACGCATGAGTTGGCGAGCGCATTTCGAATCGCCGACCGGATCGCCATGCTGTACCAAGGCTCATTTCTTGCGGTGGGGACCAAAGACGAGATCAGCAGCAGTCAGGACCCCCGCATCAGGCAATTCCTCGATCGGGTGCCTGGCACCGCCGCTCATATTCAATCAGCCGAGAAACACCTGGAAAGTTATGTCCAGGGCCACGGGGCAATCCAATGAAGACCGAAGTAAAAGTGGGGGCCTTCGTTCTGGCGTCTCTCACCATCCTGACATTCACCCTCATCTATTTGATGACGACCAGTTCCCGTACCGGGAGCGTGCCGTACAAGACCTACCTTCACTATGCCGGTGGACTCGAAGCGGGCGCGCCTGTCCTGTTTGGAGGCATCAATGCCGGAAGAGTTACCGCAGTACGGCCCTGGACAGCTGATCCTACCAAGATCGAGATTCTTCTGAATCTGACACCTGGAACCCCGGTGAATGAGAAATCTGTCGCTAAGCTCGGATCCGTGAGTCTAATGAGCGGTCCAGTCTTGCTTGTGAGCACCGGCAGCAACGACGCCCGCCGGGTCGCTCCCAGCGAAGCAATTCCGTCGCAGGACGTGGCCAGCATGGACGAGATCATCGCCAAAGTCTCCACGGTTGCCGATAACGCTAATTCTCTTATGACGCAAGTGCAAGGTGAGCTTGCTGGGATCAGCGGCGATGCGCGAACACTGCTCGCCAATCTGAACACCATGACAGGCAAGCCGAATCAGAAGCGAGTCAACGCTACGCTCGAACAGATGAGCCGGCTGGTCACAGATGCCCGTCCTAAAATCGATGGCATGCTGGACCAGGTTTCACAAGTTACAGCGAAGCTCGGGCCCGTGGTGGACCACGCAGATGGAGCTATCCAGAACATCAATGGGACAGTGAGCGATGTTCGCGATCCCCTTCGCAACGATTTGGCCGAACTTCAGACCACGTTGCAGGAAGCCAAGGGGCTCCTGGCCAACATGCAGGTTATGGTGCGTGCCAACGACTCCCGCATCGATGAGACTCTGGAAAACCTGCGCATCACAACCCAGAACTTGAGCGACCTGACGAATTCGGTCAAGCAACGGCCGTGGAGCTTGATTCGGATCAAGCAACCCGAGGACCGCAAAGTGCCGCAATAGGAGTAATGCAAATGAATAAATACTGGAGAACATTTCTGGTAACGGCCGTTATGATTTCTGTTCCGTTGACCGGCTGCATGAGCAAAATAAAATACCCGACCTTCTACACGCTCAATCTGGCTCCTGCTCCCGATCCGCCACCCAGGAACGGTGCGCTTGCATCCATTGCGGTGCGCGAGTTCCAGTCGCCGGCTTATCTGCGCGAAGGTCCGATCGTCTATCTCATCTCTCCAGAGCAGATCGGCTTTTACGAATATCATCGGTGGGCTGTAGACCCGCGACAGGCCATCACCAGCTCGATCGTCGAGCGTCTGCGCGCGAGCGGCAACTTCGCCTTGGTGAAAACCTATGACGGGCGCAACGACGTGGATTACATCCTCACTGGGCGCCTGGACAAACTCGATGAGGTGGACTATGAAGGCGGCGGCGTTCGAGTCGAAGTTGCACTTTCAGCCCAGGTCATCGACCTTCGCAGCGGGAAGACGGTTTGGACCAACTCCGCTTCCAATACAGCGAAAGTCGAAGAACGAAAACTATCAGGTATCGTGACGCAAATGAGCAGTCTGACCGACCACAGCATCGAAGAGCTGTTGAAATCTCTGGCGCTGCCACCGTCAACAACAGTGAAACCATGAGAGCTCCTTCATCCAGACCCTAATGGAACGCCTTTTTGACCACATCGCCGCTCTTTCGCTGACCGCTAAACTGATTTACGCCATTCTCGGCGTTCTTCTGATCCGAAGCGCATTTCGCCTGCTGGAACGCACTCTGCCACCCCGCTTTGGATATGGCGACCACCGTTATCGGGTCCGGAAAATGGTCACCACCGCCGGTTACATAATCATTCTCATCTTCTTGGCGGCTCTCTTCGCAGACCATCTGAAGAACGTCGGATTCGCGGTGGGGTTTTTGGGAGCGGGAGTAATCGTTGCACTGCAAGACGTGATTGCAAGCTTTGGCGGTTTCATTGTAATCGGTTTCTCCAATCTGTACCGAGTGGGCGACAGAGTCCAGGTAAATGAGATCAAAGGAGACGTAGTCGATATCTCCGTCATGCGAACAACCGTTATGGAAACCGGCAACTGGGTGAGTCGCGACCTCTACAACGGGCGGATTCCTCGCATTCCCAACAGCACAGTGCTAAAGGGGCTGGTTTTCAATTATTCGCAGGGATTTCGTTTTGTCTGGGATGAAATCAAGGTCCGGCTGACGTCCGGAAGCGATCACCAGCAAACAAGGGAAATGCTGCTACGGGTGGCGAAAGAAACCGTCAGCGACTACCTTGCGGAAGCTCAGGGCTCATGGAAGCAGATGGTCGAGAACTACCGAATCGAAAACCGCCTTCTGGAACCGACTGTCACACTTGAGGCCAGCGACGGGTCGTTGGAGTTTTCCCTCATTTACATTGTGAACTACACCACGCGAACCAAGGTCAGGGACCAGCTGTTCACGAAAATCGTCGATGAGGTGGTGAACAGTAATGGACGGCTGGAATGGGCGTCGTCTTCGACCACTGTGGTGCTGCAGCCCGCGACGATCGACTTTCCGCGGCCAGAACAGCCCCAGCCTTCAGCGCGCGGCGGCGTTGCTTAACCGGTTCTTCCGAGCCAGTCAATGAGTCCTGGTTAGCACCATCAAGAGAAACACCACAGGCAGGTAGACGATGGACGCAAGAAGCAGGCGGCGCGCGGCAGCATTGGTCTTATGAAGAATGAGTTGTATTCCGAAATGGAGGAAGCAAATGCTGAATACGAAGGTTGCTGCTGCGTAGAACAGGCCCTGTCTTCCCAGCAGTATCGGGGCAAAGCTCATGGCAATCAGACCAACGCACGGCAAGATTGTCTGCCACGCTATCAACGAGTTTCTTCCCTGTCCACGAGGTAAAACCATGTACCTTGCACGCTCGTAGTCTTCGCGGTACATCCATGCAATTGCCATGAAGTGCGGGAATTGCCACAGAAAAACCAATCCATAGAGAACCCAGGCTTCAAGGCTCAGTGTTCCTGAGGCAGCAGCCCAACCGATCAACGGAGGCGCTGCTCCCGGGAAAGCCCCAGCCAAAGTGCATAGCGGCGTCTTGCGTTTGAGAGGCGTGTAGAGCAGCAGATAAGACAACAACGTGAGGACTGCGAGCAGGCTGGCCAGCAAATTCACAGCCGCTGCCAGGTAGATGGCGCCAGAGACTGAAAGCGTGATTCCGAACCAGAGAGCGCGTGAAGGCTCAATTTTTCCCGCTGCAAGAGGGCGGTGTTTCGTGCGGCGCATTTGCGCATCGAACCGTCGTTCGACATATTGGTTCAGGGTCGCAGTTCCGCTGGCCACAAGCAGGGTGCCTGCTAAGGTGTGAACCAGCAAGAGAACTGGAAAACCAAGAAGACCTGAGTGAGCCAGGCAAAACCCTGCCGCAGTCGTAATCAGGATAAGAAGGTTGACATCTGGCTTGGTGAGCGCCCAGTAATCGGCTAAGGCGCTGGACCTCCAGAGCCGTCCGCGCACCGCGAGTGCTTCGGTCTGCACGTTACATCACCTCAACGCGAGTGGCGCCGAGCAACTCATTCCCGACGGTTTGCGGACCAAGAGCGACCGCCGGCGAATTCCCAGGCGGCGCTGCAGGAGAAAGAATTCGGACTGTCAGCGCCAGTGCCGGCGCCATATATATAAAGGTTATGCAAACCCACATAAGCACTCCGGCCCACTCCTGGTCTTGGAGAGCTGAAATCTCAAAAGAGCGCGGTGCCAACAGATAAGACGGATAAACCACGCGCCCGCAGAACGTGAGAAATGCTGAAAGCGCGTCGCAGGGCAGAGTGGCAAGAAACAAGTACAAAGGAAGAGACCATTGGGGCGAACGAGAGATGCTCGGCCAGGGCCGGATCACCGGCCACCAAAATAAAAGCCCAGCCATAAGGAAGGATGCATGCTGGATCTCATGCCACGCAGCCGAGTGCAGCCCGAGCGCAAACGCGGTGGGAAGATGCCATCCAATTACAGTCATAGTTGCGGCTATCCAGCAAAAGACGGGGCGAGTAATGATTTTTTCAAGCTGGCGTACCGGGGCCCAGCGCAGAAAAGGCCCCACAATCCCTTGAACAAAGCGTTTCGGCAGACCATGCAGAAGAGACAGCGCTGGCCTTCCCAGCAGAATCAGAGGCGGAGCGACTGCCATCAGCAGCAGGTGCTGCACCATGTGGACCGTCAGCAGTTCGTCATCCAGTGCGGCGAGCGGCGAGGCCACCGCGACCCAGATAGAGAAGATGCCGCCCATGAAAGCTGCCATGTGCCCCAGAGTGATGATCCGCGGAAACGCTTTCCGCAGATGTGTCCACCCTCGCACATAGCAGAAGACCACCAGCGCCAGAAACATCGTTAACGGAATCGGGAATGACCAATCGTGCAAGCACTTTCTCCTGAACTAAATTCTCTTACACATTCAGTGTTGATCTGTTTCAGCGATGGCACGGGAAGCGTCACGTGCAGGAGCCTGCCCGGACGGATGCAGCGTCCCAAGAAATTTGACCAGCGCGGTCGTCTCCGCAGGATTCAGGTTCTTCCCATAAGCAGGCATATTTCCGCCGCCCTGAATGACTTGGCGTACCAGTTGATCCGGCGTGAGACGGACCGCAACCTGGTCGAGCGCTGGTCCGCGCTTGCCGCCTTCGTCGCCCAGCGAATGGCAGTTGTGACACTGCTTGGATTGAAAAACCAGAGCGCCCTGGTGCTCCAGAGGAGTTCGATTTTTCAGGTACTCGGCGGGAATCGGTTGGCCGCTCCACGCGTCCATTACGGGACTCCAGGGCGTGTGTTGGCCCAAGTGTGTCAAAGTGCCAAGAGATACCGCCGCCACCAGGATTACAAGAACGGCAATGGGTCTCCGTTTCCAACTCTTCTCGCCTTCACCGGCGAAGAACGGTAGCAGCAGAAGGATGGCAATGCCGATTAATGGCACAATCAACAGAATTGGTGTCTCAGCCGCAGGTGGCAGGAAGGAAAGCACGGCATAGATCCAGAGGAAGAAAGAATCGGGCTTCGGAGCAGTCTGGATAATTGTCGGATCCGGCTGGCCACCCGGCCCAAATGGCCCAAGAAGGACCGCGCACACCGCAATACACAACAGGATAAAACCGGAAAAGACAATGTCTTTCCAGATCGCATACGGCACGAACGGCACTCCCTCTTTTGCCGTGAGCTCGTGATATTCACGCACATAAGTCGCGCGCCGGACAATTCGCCCGGGCATCGGCCATTCGTTGACTCCGAGCTTGAGAACCATCAAAACATGCAAGCCGACAAAAGCGATCAGGAGTCCGGGAATTACGAAGACGTGCAAGGCAAAGAAGCGAGAAAGCGTTGCGCCGGCGATGATCGGTCCTCCCAGGAGCAGCTTGACCAACACTGGCCCCAGTACGGGGACGCGGCTACAGATAGATGCGCCAATGCCCAATCCCCAGTAGGCATCTTGGTCAAAGCGAAGCACCTGGCCGGTAAAGGCCATTCCCAGCGTAAACAAGAGAAGGAAAATACCCAGAATCCAGGTAAGTTCTCTGGGAAACTTGTAAGCCCCGAAGAGGAAGACCTGCACCATGTGAATGATCACGATGGCCAGCATGAAATTCGAGCCCCAACCGTGCAAGGCGCGAATGAACCATCCCAGCGTGATCTGGTGATTTAAGGTTTGCAGGCTATTCCATGCCTCTCCCGCCGAGGGCACGTAGACCAGAGCCAGGAGAATGCCGGTCACGACTTGAAACATGAAAATCGTCAGGGCCGCACTGCCGAAAACATACCACCAGCTCGCGGTTTGGCGCGGAACCGGATGCTCCATCACCTCGCGGATTGGCCGCCCAAGCTGAAGGCGCTGGTCAAGCCATTCGCCGACTCGTCCGATTAACCGCATGAGGAACACCCTTTCGAGTTGCTGGCGGAGGGCCCGGGTGTGGGCATCTCGCCTGCATGAATCAGCAGTTTGCCGCCTTCAACTTTGTAGGGATATTCAAACAAGCCCCGCTCGGGAGGACCGGAGGCGCGGGAGCCATCCTGGTAGTAAGCGCCGCCATGACAGGGGCACATGAACAGACTCGATTGCGGGAACCAGCGGATGGGGCATCCGAGGTGCGCACAATTAATGGCGAACACCTGGAACTGCTTCCCATCAACATTGCGCACCCAGCAGGCGATGTCCGCAGTCTCTCCGTCCCAGGCATTCACCATTGGATTGCGATACGTAGCCAGACGTGTCTCGCCGGCAGGAAACTTATCCAGCGGGCCAAGAGGGAGCCAGGAATCATATTCTCCTTTGCGTTCGCGTGTGACCGGCGATGCAAGGTACCGCACAATTGGAACCGCGAGAGTCAAGCCGACAATGCCATTGAATACCAAGCCAATCTTCGCGAAGAACCCGCGTCTCGTAACATCGTTGGATGAAGATGTCATTGAATTCCTCCAGTGAGAGATTTTGTACTTGAAGAGAGCGCCGGCTTTGGACGTTGCGCTGAGAGCCATGCCACCACATCCGACACATCCTGCTGCGGCATAAGCTGGCCGGGCACATTTCCACGCCAGTCGGGCGCACCCAGTTCCGGTCGCCCCACAATCACAACGGTCCTCAGGTATTGATCACTGGCCAGGTTGAGGAACGACCCATCCACGATCGAGCCGGCCTTACTTCCACCTCGGCCGGCTGTTCCGTGGCAAGACGAGCAATACGTGTCGTACACATTCATCCCGCGCTGAGGATCGCCCGGGGCAAGCGCGCTATAACTTGGCGGTTTTGGATTCAGAGAATCATGCTTGCTCCAGCGTGAGCGAATGTCGGCGACAATCGCGCTGATTTGTTCATCCGTGAGCATCCCGCCTGAGCTTTGCGCAAATGCGGGCATGGCAGTTCCCGGGACTCCCTGGGCGGTTACGCGGCGTATGGCGGCATCATCGGCAATCGCCAGATAAACCGGGCTATTCAGTGCAATTGCCGCTCCACCTTTGCCCTGTTCGCCGTGGCAACCGGCGCAGTTCTGCCGATAGAGCGTGTCAAAGTTCAACACCTTGTTTGGCCGGACCGCCTCAGAGTCCGCCACAGGACGCCCCGGCGCGCTGTTGCACCCGCAAATTGCAATTGAGAGTAGAGCCGCTGCGACGAGAACAATAGTGGAACGCCTCATAGCTTTACTCCTGGGTCCCTTTCTTTCGTGACACCCGGTGCCTCGATCCCGGCGCGCACAGCAAACGGCAGTCCTTGATAGGTGTGGATTCGTTGCTGGCGCGAGACCACAAGACCAGCCACGATTCCGAATCCGACCTGCGACAAGACAAACCACAACCAATTGATACGCTGGTTCATTACGGGATTAATGATGTCCAGCGTGGTGTAGAGCAGGCCTGACCACATGATGGGCGCGATCAGCCCACCCAGAAGGATGGGACGGCGAGGAAACATCGGAAGCATGGCGCCGTAAAGCAGTCCCACCAGCAACGACGTGATCAGGTGGATGGGAATAGCGATGAGCAAGGCGCTCAAGCGTAATTCGGCGATTTGTGCAGTGGTCGCGTTCACCGCGCCGGGAAAAAAACCGGCGACTAATAGATTGACCGGATACCAGATGCCGTTTTGGCTGATGAGACCGTAGAGCATGGCCAACCCAGCCATGACCACACTCCCCGCCAGCCCGCCTTTAACTCCCGCCGATACCGGATAAATCTCAAGCGGCAGCCATGCCCGCTTCGGTTGGTTTGCGACTTCCAGCCGTGCGACATCGTGTCTTGTAGTCGCGATTGCCGCTTGCTCTGTCATGACTGGAACAGATTCGTGTGCTTCGTGGGGCAGAACGTTGCGAAACCAACCCACTGCGCCGGCGATAGCCAGGACTGCTCCCAGAACACTGACCGACTCACTCGTAACTAACCCAGCGAATACCAACGTAAACCCAAACGCGAGCACCAGGGGCCAGGCCGTGGGCGCGGGCAATTCCAAAGCGCTGGAGTCGTTTGTTCTCGTTGTTGCCGAACTGGAAATCATTGTTTATCAACCTTTCAGCGTCCGATGACGTAGACCACCAGGAAAACTACGACCCACACCGTGTCCACAAAATGCCAATACAAGGCCAGAGTGTCCACGCGCTCGGCATGCTCGCTTTTCACTTTTCCAAACATCGCGAATAGCCAAACCGTGCACAGGGCAAGCAGGCCCATGAGCACGTGGAACGCATGCAGTCCCACAAGCGAGTAATAGGTAGTGCCAAAAAGATTAGTTTGGATCGTCAGTCCTTCGTCATAAATCAAGTGCCGCCACTCCACCACTGTGCCAGCCAGGAATGTCGCCCCAAGAAAGAGCGTGAGAAACCACCACCGCGCAAAAGCACCAGTCTTCGCCTTACGCAGAGAACGGACAGC
>Ga0137359_10002129_pt1 | contig 15878 bp, 16 predicted proteins | sample Mad1_40_16metaG_FD_108281 | JGI IMG/M metagenome (GOLD analysis project Ga0137359, IMG submission 108281) | Vadose zone soil microbial communities from Angelo Coast Range Reserve, California, USA - Mad1_40_16 metaG | ecosystem: Environmental > Terrestrial > Soil > Vadose zone | place: USA... | reverse complement strand
CGAGGACACTCGACAACGGCACTTCATCTGCCTACGCGATCGATGCGGTGGATAAGGACACTTCCATTGTGCACAGCCTTGCCAGCAACATGACGAAGCGTTTCGATTACGCTTACAACAGCGTTAACGACATGACTGCGGTCGAGCGCGACGGAAACACCAGCGATGGCGATGGATACAAATACGATCTTACTCAGCAGATCGTTGATTATCAGCAAAACGGAATGGTCGATCTAAATTCCGGGACGGTGACCAACCCAACCACGGACACGAGCCTGGCCTTTGATGGTTGCGGCAACAAGACGACCCAAAACGGAGTGGCCTTTGCCGCGCCCAATAACATGAACCAGCCGACCGATCCCGGGATTCAATACGATAACAACGGTAATCTGACGACCTGGAACGGCTGGAGCTATAGCTACGACGCGCAAAATCGTTTGCGCACCGCCACGAATGCGAGCACGGCGACCACTGCGAATTTTTATTATGACGGACTGAATCGACAAGTGGCCCGCGTGACCAGCGGCAGTGCCCCAACGCCCACGCCCGCACCCACGCCTTCACCGATACCATCGTTGTCACCTTTGCCGACTGTCTCACCGATACCAACTGTGCCGCCTACGCCTACGATTCCTCCTACTCCGACAATTCCTCCTACCCCGACGATCCCGCCTACTCCGACAATACCGCCGTTGGGTACCCCAACGCCTACGCCGACTCCCACCCCAACTCCTACGCCCACGCCGCAGTGTTCGCCGCCGGACATCAGCAGTTCGGGTGGTTACCCGAACGCCATGACCGTCACTATGACGCCGACAACCCCAGGCTCGACGATCTTCTATACGATCGGCACTTATACTAACCCGCCGGCAGCACCTACGCACAATGGCAGCACACCCGGAACCGGCACTAACGTTTACAGCGGTTCGATTAGCGTGGGTGCAAACCAGGAAAAACTGTTTGAAGCAATCGCTTACAAAAGCGGAATGACCGATTCTGACGTAACCGAATTTGACGCCGACAACAGAAATCCCGGCAACGGGCCGATGATGGGAGGTAGTTCATCGTCCACCGTCACGGTGTTCAGTGTTTGGGATGGTGACTGGGCGATTCTGGAGGAGTACGATTCGAGTGGCACTCGCGTTGAAGCGTACGTGCAGGGCTATCATGGTCTCGTCAAGACTTTGGTAACCAACATCTACTATTATCAAGACGAACTTGGATCGACATCTCACATCGCAAACTCCAGCGGTGCTTTGCTCGAATATTACAAGTACGACCTGTACGGCAAGCCGACTTACTTCAGCTCAACTTCTCAACCACTCAACTCCTCAACTTATGGCGTCAAGGATTTATTTACCGGTCAGCGCTGGATTCCTGAGCTAGGCTTGTACGACGACCGCAACCGTTTTATGTCTCCAGACCTAGGCCGGTTCCTCCAGCCTGACCCGATTGGTTTCAAAGGCGACTCCTCGAATCTCTACCGCTACTGCGGTAACGATTGGGCGAATCGCAGCGACCCGATGGGATTGTGGGGAGACCGGCCAGCGTACCTAGCGAACTTGGAAAATGATCTGAAAGATCAGAATATGCTGGATCCGATCAACATGAAGACGATGCAGATTCGAGACCGGATCCAGGATGCCTTCGGCGTCGAGGTTGGAAAAGCTATCGAACAAGCCGCTAAGCAGAACTTATCTTACGGTCTCATCACCCGAGTACCGTCCGGTCTCCCCACAAAGGGAAGTCCGACCGACTTGGCACGGGCCGCTGCTGCCAAGGCAGCGACAGAGTACGAGAAAACGGGTGATTGTTATAGCTACAGCGCTTTCCGAGAGAATGGAAAAATTAGCTGGTTCAGGTCTGAGGCAGGGCACTGGGAACATGGTCAGTGGATAGAAGCCACACATGTTCCTGCAAACGTCCCCGACAAAGCATTCGTTGCAAACGGCCACGCGCATCCGAAGCCGGATCTCATGCACGGCGAATACTACAGAAAGTACAGCACCTTCAGCTCACTGGACAAACGATTATCTGTCTTCGGTCCCGTATGGAAGCGAGACTGGTTGAACCGCAAAGAAGTTCATTATGACCAGGTGCTCCACGGCCAGGAAACTTTTGACTTTCCATGATTAGATCCATCAAAGTGCTTCGTTCGAAGGCGTTCTCGTCGGCCGTTGTTGCTTTTCTATTTTTGAATCGCTCCATGATGGTGGCCGAAGGTTCTCCTAAATATGAACCGGCCGATCATCTACTGCCGGCTGATCCGGAGATACTCGGCAACAAATATGTAGCGATTCTCAAAGAGAAGCTTTGCGTAACACCGTTCGATGAGGGCAGGGTTCTGATTCTGCCGGCATTTGCCGGAGAAGAGTCTTTGTCCGTCTATTCGCAGCGCAGAGACAAAGGCCACCAGCTGCATTATGTGACCTACCTCGCGGCATCCGAAAACTTGAGTGATCGTACTGGCTCGGGGCGCTATCCGCAGGAGGCAAAAAATGTTCGCATTCGTCGGATTGACGCGGAGATCCCAGAACGGACCGCGAAGTTAGTGAAGCGGGGCTGGTTTGAGGCACTCGCACATACTCGGCCGCTCAGCAAATCAGAACGGGCCCTGGAACTGGTTTTTACGGATGCGGCGGAAGCGCAGTTTAGCTTGAGTGAACCGCACAGGACACTTTCCGGGCGGACAGTTATGGCTCCGGGCAGGTTAGGAAGGAGAATGAATGAGCTTGTGGCGATCACTGATCTCTTGCGTGCTTATTGTAAATCTAAACCCGCAGATCGGCCCGTTATCGCGGCGAAAATCGAGTCGGAGTCGACTCGGGCGCTCAAACTGTTGATGCAAACACGTTGATCATCGGTTTGAGCCGGCGCAATTCTCGTTAGTGGTGATCAGATAGTGGAAATCAGAGGTCGGAGGAACAGAAGACACAGGACGCCCGCCTTTGCAATAAGCTACGGCGTCGCAGGGAAGTTAGAGGTCAGAAGTTAATCCGACGGGCATCCGCTTTCGCCGAGGCTACAGCGTTATAAATAGATAGACCGTCGCTACAGTTACAATGCGAAAAAGGTTTTGAGTCGCTTCAGGAAATTTGCGGAGTACTCCCGTTGTTTGGCGGCCCGGTCTTCGCTGGTCGCTGCCGCGTCTTTGAGGATGCCTTCGGTTTCCAGTCTTCGTTTGCCCAGGATCTCGCTCAGTTGTTTCAGGCAATCGGGCGATTCGCGGATGATTTCGCCCATCACGTCTTTGCTGATCTCCATGACGTAACAGTCGTTCTCAGCCCGCACGGTGGCGCTCCGTTTCTCGCCGGTGAGGAGCGACATTTCCCCGAAGCAATCGCCCGAGCGCAAGGTGGCCACGGGAATTGTCGATCCATTCTTCGAGACCGAGACCTGGGCCGCGCCGCGCAAGAGGACGAACATGGAATCGCCTTCCGCGCCTTCTTCAATCACGCGTTCGCCGCGCCCGAAATGGTTGAGATGCGATTGCTTCACCAGATTTTCGATTTGCCCGTCGGAGAGACAATCGAAGAGCGGTTCGCCGCGCAAAATCGCACGGGCTTCGTCGTGATCTTCGTCCATCGATCGAGCGGCCGGCCGGTGCAAATACAAATCCTGAACCGGGTAGGGAATCTTGATGCGCTGGCGTTTCAGTTCGTACCAAACATTGGTACGGATGGCGTCGTTGATCTCGTTGATCCGGGCGTGGTTGCCCATGAAGAATTTGATCTCGTAGGTGACGGCGTGGTCGCCGAATTCGACCAGATAAACGCGCACCGGCGGATTGGGCAGGACGCCATTGGCGGTGGAGGCCGCGCGAATCAGCGAGTCTTTCACCCGATTAGGTGGCGCGTTGTAATCGATGCCCACCCGGATCCGCATGGCATGGACTTCGGTCGGGTAATGAAGGTTGATGATGGTAGTGCGGACGATTTCGTTGTTTGGAATGTCGAGATAAATGGCGTCGTTTGTGCGCAGGCGGGTGGAGCGCCAGTTGATCTCCATGACTTCGGCGAACTTTTCGCCCACTTGTAACCAGTCGCCGACTTTGTAAGGCCGGTTTATTTGCAACGACATGCCGGCGATGATTCCGCCGAACAGATTCTGGCCGGCAAACCCAAGAATGATGGCGGCGATCCCCGACCCGGCGAGCACGCCTTTCAACTGGCTCTCGGCGTGATAACCGACGCTGAGAACAAACAGGAGCGCGATGAGGAAAACCAGGAGCGCGACCACTTCGCGTAGAAAATGCGGAATGGGCGTTTGTTTTCGCTTTTCGAAATACCAATCGAAGACATAGCGATTGACCAGCGCGACGACGAAGGCCGTGCTCAAAAGAATCACGGCCGCGCCGACATGATCTCGCCAGTTGGTGTGCACGCCGTAGACGGCGAGGGCGGCATAAAATGCGAGCGTGAGACAAAAGAGCTGATAGAGAATGCCAAGGCGGACGCCGGCGCGGCGTTTCAGAATCCGGCCGATGGTGAGCGCGATGAAGAACGTGCCGATGAAAACGACGATCGTTACGGCCGCTTTTTGGGTCTCAAGCAACGTGGTAAACATCGGCTAGCTCGCTCCGAACATATCAACGGGCGCGGTTTGCGACAAGCGCCCCTACTCCAATTATTCCGGCGGCTTCTTTTTCGCGAGGTCGTCCAAACGACGGATGATGTCGCTCAGCAAAAGCTCGTTCTTGAGGTTGACCTGGTAATCGAGATTGGCCCGCAGCCGGTCTTTCTCCGCCTGCCGGTTTTGCGCCATCATGATGATGGGCGCTTGCAACGCCGTGATCATGTTAAGCACGAGATTAAGCAGGATGAATGGAAAAGCGTCGAACGGTTTTCGGGTGAGCAGGAAGGTGTTTGCCACGACCCAAAAGGTAAAGAACGCGATCGAGGCGATAATGAATTTCCAGCTGCCGCCAAACGACGCGATCATGTCGGCCGCGTGGTCCCCGACTGTGAGCCGGGCCGCGGCTTCTTCGTTCACGTTCCGCGACACGCGGTGACGCAATAGATCGTCGGTGCGTCTAAGTCGCTGCGTCAACGCCGTCAGCAGTTCAAGCGCGATGCGCGGGTCGCTCCTCATAAAGGAGAGAAAATCGTCGCGGGTGAGCTTGGCCAGCCGCGCGTCCTGAAGCACGGTCGCGTTGGCCGAGCGCTCGCGACCATCGATCATCGACATCTCGCCGAAGAACTCGCCCGGCCCAAGCTCGGCCAGGGTAACGACATTTCCGTCCGCATCCGTGATGCTGATGCGCACCTTGCCCAAATCGATGAGATACATGGCGTCGCCGGGATCGCCGCTGCGGACGATGGACGCCGATCTCGGATAATCGTGAATAGTCAGATACTGACCCAGCCGTGCCGTCGCTGTGGAATCGAGCGAGGCGAACAACGGAACTGAGCGTAAAGCGGCGACGTCCATGTCAATTCATCAAGCGATGCGGCGATTATACACATCGCGTAGAATTTGTAGAGGCGCTTGTGCCAAGCGCCTTAGTCTTTGGCTCGGCGGTTGTTACAACCGCCGCTACAGTTTCGCCGGCGCGATAACGAGCCAGGCCCAGCCGGCGAGAAAACAAAGGCCGCCGAGCGGTGTGATTGCGCCGAGCCAGCGAATATTCGTTAACGCCATCACGTATAAACTTCCGCTGAATAGAAGGATGCCGGCAAAGATTAGCCACCACGCGCCGCGATTGGCTCCGCCATAAAGCGCGAGCGCGAACAGCGCGATTGCATGCACGAAATGATAAAGCACAGCTTTGTTCCAAACATCGAGCATACCGTGACTTTCGAGTGTCGACTTAAACGTGTGCGCGCCAAAGGCCCCGAGTGCGACGGCGAGAAAACAAAGCGCAGCTGCGATTCGAATGTTTGTCATGTCGAGCGAAGTCGAGGCATCTCTTACTGTTAAGTTCTATTGTAGCGGCGCTTGTATCAAGCGCCGAGCTAAGTAAACAGGCGCTTGGCACAAGCGCCTCTACAACGCGGTCATTTCGAGCGGAGTCGGGAAATCTCTTCTTTCAAATCCTCGCGGGACGCTCGTCGCTCGTCGCGAATTGTCTTCAGATAAAAAATCGTTCCGGCTATTCCGAACACGGCGGCCCCAAGAAAATTTGGCTCCGCTCCAAGCTTCCAAAGATACGCGCCCAGGAGAGCGGCAACGCTGACAATCAAATCGCGAACCAGATAATACGTGCCGACCATTTGCCCGCGCCGCTCCGATTCGCAGTAGCCGATGATCAACGCCTTGCGCGAAGTATCGCCAAATTCCTTAAAGCCGCGAATAGCGAACGCAATCACGAGCGCGGAAAAACTTCGCGAGACGAGCAAACTGATCGGGAACAGCGTGAACATGATGAAGGTCACGATGACGAAAGGTTCGCGGCCGTGCCGGTCGGCGTAATGCGACGCAGGAATAATGCAGGCGATGGCGGCAAGCATCTCCACCATGATGAGCACACCGACCTGTTTCGCGCTTACTCCGATGTAATCCATCGCGAAGATTACGACCCAGGCGTAGGGAATTCGTTCGCAAAAGCGGATCAGGATATCGCTCAGGAGCAATCGGCGCATCGGCGAGTTGAACTCGCGCAAGCTTCGCCAAAAATTCCAGCGCTCGACTGCTGCCGCTTCTTGTTTCGGCTCCTCGCGTAATTGCCGTTGCACGAAAATCGTGGCGACCGAAAGAAGGATCGAGATGATGAGCGCGATCCGCACGCCGGGGATCACGCCGAAATGATCGATCAACATGCCGCCAAACACCGGCGCGACCATGATCGGCAAACGCTTGATGACCGATTGGACGCCGACGCCCATTGAGTGGCGGTTTGCGGCGAGCGTCGCACCGACGAGTGAAAAAGTCGCGGGCAGAGAAAAGCAGGTCCAGGAAAGAAAGAGAAACATGCCCGCGATGACGGCGCCCCAATGCGGAATGAGCAGGACAAGCGCGTAACCGGCGATGGACACGATATTGAACGCGAGAAAGGCGCGACGATGTCCCCAAAGATCGACAAGTACGCCGCCGGGGTAAGCGTAAAGCGCGCCGAGCAGAGTGCGGAGCGCGTCGTAGAGTCCGATTACAAAAACGCTTGCGCCGAGTGCTTGCAGATACTTCGGCACGAAACGCATCCAGAGTTCTTCGCCCGCGCCGATGACAAAAATGGCGACGAGCAGGACAACGAGGTTGCGCTTGAGCCCGAAAAACTCCGTGAACCTGCGCGCGGGGTTCAGTCGCGGCTCGCTCGGCTCGTTCATGCGTTAGTCTTGCCGGGCGGCACGTTTTGTTCAAGATCGAGATGGGGAACATCGCGCTGCGAATGTTCGCATTCGTCCCGCAAGATGCGACGTAGTGGATTATGAAGGCGAGCGCGCCTACCTACGATCAAGGGCGAGCAATGCAAAACTTTTCTCGCGCCGTTTTCAATTTGTGTGTTTTGGGATTGCTCATCACCGCGTGCACGGCGGATGCGCAGGAGGCTGTTACTCGCAATGTTGAGGTTGAGGCTGAAGAATTGCCAAGCGCGTACGGTGCGCCGCCGGATTTATCGCGCGGCCGCATTTCCACGCTGACCAAATCGTATGTGTTGCCTCCTTTCAGCTTCGAACTGGAAACGATTTACGAGGGCGACGCGTTTCGGCACGGACCGCCGCGTCATTTGTTCACGCAAGAAGTCGAGATGGGATTGCCCTTCCGCTTTGATGTCGCTCTCCAGAACGAGGTGGAGCGCATGGCTGGTGACACTGACGATCGCATCAGCCTTACCGGGCGTTATGCGTTGGCCGATTGGAACAAGATCCCGCTTAATCCCACGCTCTTGGCGGAGTACAAGTTTGGCATCGGTGAAACATCACGTGATCGCGTCGTTCCGGACGCGGTCGAGTTCGGTGTAATCCTGTCACACGATTTTCGTCAGATGGTGGAATGGGCGATGAATTGGTCCGTGGAGCAGGAAGTGAACGGGAGTCAATCGACCGGGTGGGGCTTTGCCCAAAGCGTTGAAATTCCGGTGTTGTTGCCGGAGGAACGGCTCGAAGTCGGGCTCGAGATGCAATATCGACATGCCGAGGAGACAATCGTGCGCTCCGATCAACCGCGTGGTTTCGCCGTTGGGCCAACGCTCGCTTGGAGACCAACGAAAAGTGCGCGCTTCGATTTCTCGCCGCTTTTTGGATGTACCGGCGATTCACCGCGCATCCAAATCTTCGTCGTATTCTCGTTGTCACTCGGAAAACCCCCAGCAGGCGAAGCTGAGACACCCGCATCGATGCGTAATCGCTAGTTACTTGTTGCAAGGGGCGCTGTCGGTTTACTTCGCCGCCGACGTACTTACGCCGGACAAGCCCGAGGCCAGGAGCGCACCTTGGATTGCTTCCGCCAATTGTTTGGCCGGACCTCTCCCCCAATAATGGAAAAACAAAATGCGCGGCTGCTCGTGCGTCATGTGCGAGTGAACCGCGACGATGTTAATCCCGCCGACACGAATCGCTTTCAGCGCGGATTGCAGTTCGTCTTCGGTGACGGCGAAATCTCCATCGACAATCGCGTTGTCATCGCTGCCGGCAAAGGCGATCCAGGTGTTCACGCCCATCGCGTTATCAATTTTGACGCCATGCATTGTCGCCGGGTGGCCGATCGTGAATTTCACCATTCCATTGCTGGTTTCACTGTTCATTCCGAAGATTTTGTTTAGCGGCTCGGGCGAGATCGAATTTTTTTCGGGCACCGATTTTGAGCCGAAAGAATCCTTTGGCTGCGGATTACCTGTTCGAATCTCTTTGATCTTGTCGTAAACTTTGCGCACAGCGGTAGCGAGCTGCTCGGTCGTCCCCTGGCCTTCGATGTGCATGAAGTAAACTTTTGGATGATCGAAAAAGAAATGGTTGTGCAGCGCAGTGACGCTCAAGCCGTTCTCGAGCGCCACGGAGATCGCCGGATTCACTTCGTCTTCGAAAAGGACGGTGTCGCCCATCACCATTGCTTCCGTGTGTGAGCCTTGCGTGAATGCAGCCCAAGTCCCGAGGCCCATGAACGGCGGCATCGTCCAACTATCGACAGCGACTTTCACGTCGCTGCGCGGTGACGTGACTTTATAAACAGCTTCCTTCTCGTTGAGCTTGCCTTTCAGCCCCGTGATCTGATCGATCTTTGCCGTATCGAGCGCTGCCGATGCGATGTCGATGTTCGCAATACACAGCGCGACGACGAGAAAGAATTTTTTCATCTCGCAATCGCGGTGGCCTGGAGCGAATTCATCCGCTCCAGGACCGCGACGTTACGATTAGTACTTCTCGCCCTTTTCTTTGTGTTCCTTGCTCTCCTCGTGCTTGCCCAGCACTTTGCCGTTCGTATCGATCTTGACGCCCCATTGTTTCCCACTCTTATCGATGACGGCCTCGTAGTTCGCGCCCTCTTTTTCCCAGCGAACAATTTTTCCGCCTTTGGCCTGCGTCTCGGCAGCTTTCTGGACTGCGGCCGGAACGTCGGCGCTACTCAGGCTTTCTTCTTTTTCTTTTTCGTGTCCTTGCGCGGCCACGCCGAAAGCAAGTCCGGCGCTGACCGTCGTTACGACAATCAAGTGTTTTATTTTCATGGTTGTTATTTTTGACTGATACCTGCCAAGTACTGTTCGAAATTGAACGATCATTTACGCGCAAGAACCTGATCAGAATCGAAGTTATTCACGCCGTCCCACTTTAGATGACTGACGAGATGCCCGATATGGCCCGACAAGATCGACATCGTCACTTCGCTGTCGCCAGGCGCACACCCAGGAAAACAAAAAGTGCGCCGGCTGCCCGATTAAGCCACTGCCCGACCGCTTGACTTCCACGCAGTCTTTCGCTGAATGCGGAGGCGAACCACGCCAAGATCAGACACCAGATGGTGCCAGTGGTCACAAAGGTGAGCCCGAGCGTGAGAAAGGCCAAGACCTTCATGTTGGATGCCGGGTCGATGAATTGCGGAAGAAAGGCGAGAAAGAACAGCGCGACTTTAGGATTTAGAACGTTCGTCAAAACGCCCTGCCGGAAAGCCGCAGCGGCCGTGTGCCGACGAAAATTGGACCGCAAACTCAATTCTCTCTGGCGATCGAAAAGCATTTTAATTCCGAGAAACACGAGATATGCGCCACCAAGCAATTTAATTGCACTGAAAGTGACGGCTGAGGTCGCGAGAATTGCAGAAAGTCCGAGCGCGGCGGCGCAGGTATGAAAAATACTACCAACGCAAATTCCGAGCGCTGACGCGATGCCAGCCTCGCGGCCTTGGGCAATGCTGCGCCCCAAAATGTAAGCCGTGTCGGGACCCGGAGTCAGATTCAGCAAAATTCCCGCGGCCAGAAATAACCCGAAATTGTGAATACCGAACATGCGTTAGTAATAAATTCAGTGGACAGCGTTGGCGATTTCAAAAAGGGGTCGCCGCGTGCGGCGACGTCTGTGCGGTTGCGGTCTGCAGCTTGCATTTCTGGTAAAGCGCATCGTAAACCACAAATTCGCGGTCTAGAATTTCGTGATCGCTTAGACCGAGCTCGCTGAAGCCGTGCGCGATCCAGCGCAAACCTTCGCCGGCGGGGTGTGGATTGCTCGGATGCGAGTCCGCTGCGCGCACAATCTCCCCGAGTAAAACGAGAGCCGGATCGGTCAGACGATATTTTTTCAGGATCGAATTGAACGAAACGTCTTCGCCGTGGTGACCGAGCTCGCACTTGGGGACATCGAATACCTTGCCATTGTCGATCTTCGACCAATCAGTGTCGTGCGCCAGAAAAACAAACTCCGCGTCCGGATCGACGAACTTTTTGATCAACCACGGACACGCCACCCGATCGACTTTGATTTCTTCGCGGGTGATCCATTTCATGGTGTCAGGCCGCAAACTCGAAATAACTTCCAATGCTGGCTGAGCGCGCTTTTTCATAAACAGCAGCCGCGGCAATAGCGTCTTCGATCGCGACGCCGGTGCTGTCGAAGATGATGATTTCATCATCGTTGGCGCGTCCGGATTTATGACCCGCTACGATTTCCGACAGCTCCGCGTAAACGTCTTCGTTGCGCATCAAACCTTGGGCGATTGCATGGTGCGCGTCTCCGATCGTGCAACACTGTTCGCGACTGTCTGCGACCACTTTCGCCGAGGCCATTAGTGCGGGATCGATCTCTTGTTTGTGCGCGTCGTCAGCGCCTACTGCAGCAATGAAAGTTCCGAGAGTGACATCTTCTTTGTGCACAAAAAATTCATTGGCAGTGGTGCACGTGATGCAGACATCGCCTTTCCGAATTGCGATCGGTAAATCGCGTGTCGGTTCGATGTCGATCTTTAGTTCGTGCGAAAGTTCAGTGGCGAGATTCTTCGCTGCGCTGTGGTCCAAATCGAACGCATAGATTTTCTTCAAAGGCACAACTGAGTGAATCGCACGCAACTGCGCTCGGGCTTGCTCTCCGCAGCCGCAAATCGTGGCGACAGAAGAATTCTTTCGAGCGAGATACTTGGCCGCGACTGCCGAAGCTGCGGCCGTTCGTTTGATAGTGATGTCGATGGAATCGAGGGCCGCCAGCGGTGCACCATTGTTAGCGTCGTAAACGACAATCAGGCCTTGAATTGTTGGAAGGCTGAATCGCGCCCGGTTGTTTGGAAAGTTAGTGTTGAGTTTCGCGACAATATAACTTTGGTCGCGCGGCAGAAGTCCCGCTTTCACATGCAAGCTGCCGGTCGGCGCTTTCACTCCGAGAATTTCCGAGTCCGGAATTTTTTCCTGGCCTTGGAGACGAAAAACTTCCTCGACCGCGTCGATGCAGTCACGCAGGCTCAGCAGCTCTTCGACATCGCGGCGATGCAATAAGAGCGTTCCTTTAGCTTGCATCAGGTCCTCCGACTAACCCCGAGATTTCAGTGCTAGGCGTGACTTCGACCGGCGCTTGGCCCCGGCGGAAGATTCTCGCGCCCGTCTCTCCTTTCAGAGCCACGGCGCCGTTCTCGATCAATAAGCAGGCGCCTTCGCGAATCCCGACGACCGGTGTTTCATTTTCTTCGAGGAATTGCAGAATGCGTTCCTCCTGCGTTTCGCCCATGTGAGTGGAATTGGGATCGGGATCGAGATAGTGCGGGCTGATTTGAAACGGAACCAGGCCTAACGAGTCGAACGAGCGCGGCTGGACAATCGGCATGTCCTTTGTCGTTTTGATCGTCGGACCGGCGACGTTGGAGCCGGCACTGCTGCCGATGTAAGGCGCTCCGCTTTTCACCTTCCGGCGAATCGGTTCGAGCAACTCGAGATCTTGGAGCGCTTTCAACAAACGAAAGGTGTTGCCGCCGCCGATGAAGATCGCGTCGGTTCGGTCAATTGCTTTTCGAGGATTGTTGGCTGCGTGCGCCGATTCGACCGAGTAATCCATCGCCCCAAAGCGCGCTTTTACTTTGGCCGCGTAATCATCGTGGCCATGGAGGGCGTAAGGGAAAAACAGAATTGTTTTGGCGGGGCCGAGGAAATTTCCGATCTCCTCCTCGAGGTGATCGAGATAACCGCGTCCATAAACAGTCGAGTTGCTGATGAGGAGGATTCGAAAACGCGATTTCATCTTGTTATATCTATAACGAAAAGTATAGGTATATATCCACATGCCGGTAAAGCAAAAATTAACCTGGCTCTTGCTTCTTCTGCGGCTGCCAGCTACTCACAAGGCCGAGCGCGTCGCCATTTGGCGCAAACTCAAAAAGTCGGGCGCCATCCAGATTCAAACTTCAACTTACGTTTTACCCGATGAACCGGCGCGCTATGAATCTTTTCAGTGGCTGAGCCAGGAAATCCGAAGCGTCGGTGGCGACGCCACGTTGGTGCGGGCTCGAGAAATCGAAGGTTTGCCCAACGAGAAATTGATCGAACTGTTTAACGCCGCGCGAGCGAAAGAGTACGCGTCGCTCAGAGAGCTGCTCCGTCCTTCGAACCGCGGTCGAAAAAATCCGGCCAAAAAACTGCGTGTCGCCGTGCTCGATCGTGTCCGAAAGCAGTTTCGAGAGATTCGCCGGACGGATTTCTTCAACAGTCCGCGGGCGCAAGATCTCGAAGTGCTTTTGCACAAGATGGAAGGGACGCGCCGCGTCGAAACCGCGTATCCAAAAATCATGCTGCGAGATTATCGCGGCAAGACTTGGGTCACGCGACCTCGACCGGAGATCGACCGTGTTGGTTCGACCTGGTTGATCCGCAAATTCATCGATCCCAAAGCGAAGTTTATCTTTGCCCGAAAGGTTCCCGCGAATGGTCGCGCGATTTCGTTCGACATGCTTGACGCTGAGTTCTCGCATCAGGGCGAAGACTGCACGTTCGAAACACTGCTGAAAAGGTTCCGAATCCAAGACAAAGTCGTCCGCAAGATTGGAGAGATGGTTCACGACGCCGATCTCGATGACGATAAATTCCAGCGTAACGAGTGCATCGGAATCGATCGCGTTCTTAAAGGCTGGGCGCGAGAAGGGATATCCGATCAAGAAATCCTGCGCCGCGGATTCCAATGCTTTGACGCCCTCCACGCATTTCTTCGCCGCGTATGAACGAAGCTGCTGCTAACGCCACGCAAGATCGACATCGTGGGCCATCGTTTGCCGAAGCGTTCCGTTTTTGGTTGAAGCTGGGGTTCATCAGTTTTGGCGGGCCGACCGGTCAGATCGCGATCATGCAGACGGAGCTGGTCGAGAAAAAGAAATGGATCAGCCAGTCGCGTTTTCTGCATGCGCTAAATTTTTGCATGTTGCTTCCCGGCCCTGAAGCGATCCAGCTGGCGATTTACATTGGTTGGCTTCTGCACAGAACGTGGGGCGGAATCGTTGCCGGATCGCTGTTCGTCATTCCGTCGATCTTTGTTCTTTGGGCGCTGAGTTATATTTACGCCGCCTTCGGCAACGTTCCGTCGATCGCGGCGATCTTTTACGGGTTGAAGCCGGCCGTTATGGCCATTGTCGCCGTGGCCGTCATTCGCATCGGACGCAAGGCGCTCCGAAACGAAATCATGTGGATGCTCGCCGCTCTCGCGTTCGTCGCGATTTTCTTTTTTCATGTTCCTTTTCCGGTCATCATCCTGAGCGCCGGCGTGATCGGATTAATCGGCGGCGGATTGTGGAAAAAGAAATTTGACGTTGTCAGCGGTCACAACGGCGTCGTTGACGAATCCGTTCTGAGCGATGCCGCGGAATCGCCCGAACACACGCGGCCGTCGTGGACGCGAGCAATCAAACTGATTTTAATTTGGGTTGGGTTGTGGTTCGCGCCGACGGTGGCGGTCGGTTTGTGGAGAGGCTGGCAAAGCACGCTCTTTCAAGAGGGATTGTTCTTCAGCAAAGCGGCGGTGGTGACTTTCGGCGGTGCATATGCCGTCCTGCCCTATGTGGCGCAGCAGGCGCTGTTTCATTTCGGGTGGCTGAAACCTGGCCAGATGATGGACGGTCTCGCGCTGGCCGAGACAACGCCCGGTCCACTGATCATGGTTTTGCAATTCGTTGGGTTCATCGGCGCGTGGCAACACCCGGAAGGTTTGTCTCCGCTTTTGGCCGGCACGCTCGGCGCCCTCATCACCACGTGGGCCACGTTCACGCCTTGTTTTCTTTGGATTTTTCTCGGCGGCCCGCACATCGAACAATTGCGCGGCAATGTGAAATTGAGCGCCGCACTTTCAACCGTTACCGCGGCCGTAGTCGGTGTGATTTTGAATCTGGCGGTTTGGTTTGCGCTCAATACGCTTTTCCCCGGTCACGGCACGATCGATTGGTTCGTGCTAGCCATCAGCATTGTTGCGTTTGTCGGGATGCTGCGGTGGAAATGGGATGTCGTTCCAGTTGTGATTGGGAGCGGATTGCTCGGGCTGCTGTTTAAGATTCTTTTTAGGTAGGGGCGATTGCCCTCAATCGATCCGAGCCGGATTTGCATTTGCGGGCGGTTCAGTGAACCGCCCCTACCTCGATTGTTCCCCCGCGGGAAAATTCCCACTGATGCTCGTTATCCCGCCGGTTTCAAGCGGTCGCACTCTGTCTGGTACGCTTCAATGAGCGCCGAGATCTTAGAGTGGAACGCTTCTTGGGCGGAGTAAACGTCTCCGATGGGTTCAACGAATGCTTTCTGTTTGAGTTCCTCCTCGATCGTTAAGCTAAGTTCAGCGAGCTTTTCGATGTTGGCGCGAGAATGAAACTCCAATTCCCTGAGCTTTGCGAGAACGGCAAGCGACTTTTCCAGCTGCGTCGGATCCGGCTTTTGGTCCGGCCTGGCAGCTTCGACCGGCTTAACAGCAGAACTCTCTTCCGCAACGGTTTGCTTTTTCTTGGCGGGTTGCGCCTTTTTCCCGGGCGGGTGTGAATGAGCGGCATCGCCTTTGTGATGCTTTTCCTGGCTCACTTTCTTGGCGTGCGCGACGTTTCGTGGGTCTCCCATAACCAAACATTAAACCGTGGACGAATGCAGCGCGATGCGATTGCCTTCCGAATCGATAATCATCGCGCGAACACCGTGCGGCCCAATTTGCTGCTTTTCTTCCAGAACTTTTCCGCCGTTTGCCCGGGTGGCCTCGACTGCGTCGTTGAGCCGGCCTTCCACCGAAAGATAAATCAGCGGTCCGGTCTGTGAGGGCTGGTTCTCGTTGCCCACGCTATCGCCAGAGACACAGAGACAACCGGATGCGTTCTGTTCTTCGTGCGGAAGCAATCCGTAGTCGAATCCGCCTTCCGACATCTTGGTCACTTCCTGGCCAAGCACCGCCGAGTAAAACTTGACCGCGCGATCAAGGTTCGTCACCGGGATGTCCGTCCAGCAAAGAGTGTCAGCGCTCATGATTGTCGATGTTGTGGATTGTCGATCTTAGATTTCGTGGCGATGTCCTTCCGCGTCG
>Ga0137359_10002128_pt1 | contig 15878 bp, 16 predicted proteins | sample Mad1_40_16metaG_FD_108281 | JGI IMG/M metagenome (GOLD analysis project Ga0137359, IMG submission 108281) | Vadose zone soil microbial communities from Angelo Coast Range Reserve, California, USA - Mad1_40_16 metaG | ecosystem: Environmental > Terrestrial > Soil > Vadose zone | place: USA... | reverse complement strand
CAATGAAAGCGGATAATATTCTGGCGTGGTGATCTCTTTTTCAATCAGGGCGCCGAGAACGCGAGCTTCAATCGATGTCAGTGTGACCTGCATGGTTTTTGTCTTATCGAACCGACTCTTTTAACGAGTGAAATGATAGCGGAAACGGTTTACCTTGCTCAAATCCTGACCGCATTTGCCTGCGAGTGTGCGCGGCCTGTACGCGCGAACAAGGTGACGCTTTGGGGGAGTACTTTTTTGCCGGCGCTGGAGGCGAACTGCAGAACGTGGCCTAGTGGAAGTGTACATATCCCAGAACTTGTTGCGTGGAATTCTGACGGAGAAACCAGTCGCACGGTGGACAAAGGAGTCCCCATGAAAATCCCCTTGAGAACAGATTCGAAGTGCATGCCTATAGCGAAGTGCGTGTCAATGATGGTGTTGATGTTGTCTTTTGCGACGGCGCGGACGGCGGCGCAGGGCCCTGCGGGAGCAGGTGCGGCCGGAGCAGCGGCGGGCGGCTCATCATCCCATTCCTACAACCCGTTGAAATGGATCGGAAAGAAAGACGCGAAGCCAACCGCAGATTCGCCCGCAGCGAACGCAGCACTGGACCAGAAGCTCGAAACAAAATTGCGAGCGATGCACGTATTGAGTGCGGATACGACGCTGAAACAGGCCTGCGTCAATTTTCTGCAACGCGTGGACTGCCTGGCGGCATTGCAGGCGAGTCACAACGTCGGGTTGAATTTTGAGTGCGTGAAATCGAATGTGACGGGCGTGCGCGTGGGAACGGACACTAGTTCTTGTCGCATGCCTGCAGGCGATAAGCCGCTGAGTTTGGCCAAGACGATCAAGCTATTGAAGCCAGATGCAGATGCCAAGGGCGCCGCAAAGGACGCGGAAAGCGTGGCTAAACAAGAGCTTACGGCAGCTGGCGCGTAAGCGACGCGGAAGCATCCCACCGGCATCTTCAGAATCCTTCTGAAAGGGCGGAGTCTTTTTATTGTCAGTGAGCTGCAGGAAATTCGAGTTGCAGAGAATTTGCGGCGGAAAATCAACCGAGAAGAAGAACGCGCAGAGATGACGGGATCGGCTTAAGCGGCGGAAGCTGCGACGCCCAGCTCCTTTAGTCTGGCGCGGGCACGGCGTTCTTCTTCCGTGCCGGGGTAGCGTTTCACCACTTCGCGCAGCTCCTTTACACCGGATGACTTCTGTCCGAGTTCGATGAGCGCCATGCCCTTTTTTAGGCGCGCGGGAGCGAGCTTGAAGCTTTTCGGATAATTGGTCAGAACCTTTTCGTATTCGGCAACCGCCTGCGAATATTGCCGTTGTGAGTAGGCGATTTCGCCGAGATAAAACTGCGCGTTGGAAGCTAGATCGGTGTCGCCGTAATACTTCAGATAGTCCTGAAATTCGGAGCGGGCCAGATCGTATTTGCCGCTGGTAATATCGCGCAGACCGTTCGAGTACAGTGTATCTGCATTGGGCGCGGGACTGGCGGGTGAGCTAGCCGTCGGGGATCCTGTCGGCTGAGGCGACGAGCCTGCTGGAGCACTGGTTGGTACGGTGCCGCCCGGAGCTACTGCGCCGCCGGAGATTTTGGAGTCAATATTCTGCATCGTGCCCTGGAGATCCACGAGCTGTTGATTGAGCTTGCCGAGACGAGATTTTATTTCTTCCAGATTATCGGAAAGTCCTTGTACTTGCGTGGACATGGTGTCGAGGCGCGCGCCAGAGTTTGCTTGCACGTCCTGAACGGATTTTTGCAGGCCGCTCATGGTGCCATTGAGCTTGCCAACGGTGTCGTTGGACTGCTCGATGAGGGTGCGCATCACGGTGTGGTCTTGCGTGACCTGCGTAGCGATATCCTTCTGCCCTTGCAGCAAGGTAGTGACGTCACGCTGCAGCTCAATGATTTCGCGGGCGACTGCTTCGGCAGGCCGCGGACCGATCAGGCTGCCGCATAATGCGCCGATGAGAAGCGCGGCGCCAAAACCAGCGAGATTGCGAAAACGCATGAAGAACTCCTCCTCGGTGTCGAGCGAGCCATCTGGGCGGGCCAACCAACGGGCCAACTGGGTTTGGTCAAGACAGCGACGCAAAGCGCGACGTTAGGCTCTAACTCAACTTTAACCAGAGAGGAGCGCGGGAGCAAGAGGGTCGTGGATGCCGTGATTCGCAAACGGATTGTGATAAGCCTAAGCGGTGACCACTCCTCTCCCTAAAGCAAGAGGCTTCTCGCGACTGCCACCGGCAAGTATTGCGGGGCGCTCCGCACTCGGGCAGGACACTTTACGCGAAGGCTCGATCCGAGCCCTACGCCAAGAAAAGAGTAACAGAGAAGACAGCCTTATAATCCACTCCCTGAACGGAGTGGTTTTACGGCCAAGAGGGATAAAAAGATAGGAGGAGAATCTAAGTTCTCCTCCTATGTGTCGTGTGCTTCGTGGTGCGGGCGGCACCGCGCACGGCCAAGAGTGGCTATGCTGCCGTACCGACTACTTGGCCATGACGAAGTGGCCGCGGCGATTTTGCTGCCAGCAGGATTCGTTGCTCTCCATGCAAAAGGGCTTTTCTTTGCCGTAGCTGACGGTGCTGATGCGATCAGCGCCGATGCCCAGCGAGACCATGTATTGTTTGACGGCGGCGGCACGGCGATCGCCGAGTGCTAGGTTATATTCCGTCGAACCGCGTTCGTCGCAGTGGCCTTCGACCACGACCTTGATCTGCGGATACTTGCGGAGGAAATCAGCGCTCTTGCTTAAAGCAGCCCGAGCATCGGAACGAATGTCGGCTTTGTCTAGGTCGAAATAGGCGTCCTGTATTTCGCGGAGGAACATTTTTTCCATCGTATCCATATCTGTGGAGGGTGGGGGTTCAGTGGGAGGCTGCGCGACCGTGATGCGGACCGTGGAATCGGCTGATCCACCCGGACCGCTGGCGGTAATGGTGTAGGTTGCCGAATCTGACGGGGAGACCTTGGTCGAGCCTTCGGGAGCCACAGCGCCGACTTCCGGCGCAATGGTCAATTGCGTGGCGTTGGTGGAGGACCAGTGCAGCGTCGAGGACTCGCCTTTATTGATGGAGGTGGGGTCGGCGGTCAGCGTGACGGTGGGAGTCGATGGCGCGGCCGTGGGGGGCGGCGGCGTTCCGCTGATAACCGGCTTCTTGCTGCAGCCCGAGGTAAGAAAAGCTGCGGCGAAGGCAATCATGACACAAGTGCGGTAGAACGGTCGGGCAACCTCAGTCATGCTAAATTCCTCCTCAACAAAATGAATTCCCGTGGATTGTTCTTCGAGCCTGATTATATTACCACTAACTGAACCATGGATGAAATGTCGTATCACGATATATTCTATCGTGTATGTTTGGAGCAACCGAAACTGGCACTTAGCGCTGCGACCAGTTCGGTGATTCATTGTGGCCGGCGGTGGTAAGTTGCCGCGCCTGAGTTCCGTCAGCCAGCATGGTCCAAATCTGCCGGGTGCCAGAGCGCGTGGATTCAAAAACGATGTGCCGGCCATCGGGCGCCCAACTGGGACGCTCGTTGCGTCCCGCGTCGTGGGTCAACTCGACAATTTGGCGGCTGGCGACTTCCATGATGTAGATGTCGTAATTATTACTGGGCCTGCGCCAACTGAAGGCGAGAAGCTGGCCGTTGGGAGCCCAGGAAGGGTCGATCAGGTAACCCTTGTCGGGGAGATCGAGATTTTGCGCGTTGGTGCCGTCAGAATTCATGAGATAGAGCTTGGGGACGCCGCTGCGGTCGCTGACAAAAGCGATCGACTGGCCGGTTTTGGGATTCCACACCGGCGAAGTGCTGGCGCCGCTCGCGAAGGTAAGGCGTTTGAGGCCGCTGCCGCTGCCGTTGACTGCGTAGAGCTCGGGAGTTCCGCCCATAGAGGAGGAGAAGACCAGCTGTGAACCGTCCGGCGACCAGGCTGGCGCGCTGTTGGTTCCCTTGAAGTGCGGGAAGCTGATGACTTTGCCTGCATCCACCGAATACATACAGATTTGTGGACTGGCCGGCCCGGTATTGCCTTTGGCATAGCAAGTGAAGGCGATGCGCGAAGAGTCGGGCGCCCAGCGAGGCGTGAGTGAGATGGAGCGAAGGGAAGTGAGCGGATGCTGATTGGCGCCATCGTAATCCATGGTCCAGATCTCTTTTGTGCCCGTGCGCGAGCTGACGAACGCGATCTGAGTAGAGGAAATGCCGGGCAAGCCACCGGAAAGGCGCATGATGATTTCGTCGGCGAATTGATGGGCGAACTTGCGGACTTGCGCGTCGGTCGGCGCACCGCGATAAATTTTTGCAATGACCGCCTGGGACGTTGGATTGCTCACATCGTAAAACCAGGCCTGGATGGCCACATCGCTGGTGGTTTCAGCGAGATTGCCAAACGCGACGAAGTGCGCGTTCACTGGAGAATCAGACCAAGCGACGAAGCGAAGTTCGGATGGAACGCTGGGCTGCGATTGGGGATAGAAGCTGGGGCTGACCACATCGAGAATGCCGCTGAACCCGAGATCATCGCGAACGACTTGGGAAAAGAGCGTGGAGTGAGGTTTCGCGGTGTCGGCGCGAGGCGCGAAATCAGCGACGGCAACGCGCGGTTTTTCTACGCCGAGGCCGGTGCCGGTGCGAAACCAATCCTGCTGTTGCGCCTGCGAGGTACTTGCAGCCGCGAAGAGGCAAACGAATAGAAGTGCAGGCAAACTACTGCATCGCAGGTGCAGAAACACTATTTCCTCCGTGGAGCTCAAGCTTGGACAGCTGGGCGGGCGTTGCGTGTGTCATCTTGTCATACTCAGGTCAAAATCGAAAATCACTCTGACGTTCGAACCGGAATAATCCGGTGGCAGCGCCGGCATAGGGTTCGACGACATAATCGCGCGAAGACCGGAATTGTCCATGGAGAGATTTCCGCTAGCTTGCGAGATCCGAACGTCTTTCACAGTGCCATCTTTGAAAATCGTGAACTCAACCACAGCGTGAGCGGTGTGCGCAGCGCGCACGCCGGGGTCGATCGTATTCTGCAACCAGTTGGCCTGAATACGGCGCTTCACAGACTCGATGTACCAACCGTAGCGGGAAGCGAAGTCGCCGCCACCTTCGGACTTGATGGCCAGGCCCGGAGTTGAGGACGAGCCAGGATTGGTACCGGCGCCCGTAGTGATGTTAGGCGCGCCCAGATTCTTGCCGGGAACGGCGTTCTCCGGATTGGGGATCTTCGGTTCAAAGGCTTTGTTTTGGCGCGGCGGAGGTGGAGGTTTCTTGTTGGGCTTTTCAAGTGTCTTGAAATCAGGCACATTCTTCAGGTCTGGAGGAACGATTTCTTCCTTTTTGGGCTGTGGCGGCTCGGGCTTGACGTCATTTTTCCAAAGGCTCTTGGAAGGATCCACGACATTACTCTCATTCACCGACGGAATTTTCGGCATCGGCAGACCGGAATTTCCGGCGACGAGCGTCACTTTAGTGCTTTCGTTTCCGCCTCCCGGGCCAGCCCAGCGATTGCCCTGCCAGTGGAAGTAGGCGGAGAGAGCCAGCAATAGGATCAATGCGGCGTGAAGAATCCCCGAAACCGTAAGATACGGTTTAAAACTGAGTTGTTCCGAATTGGCGACAGCCGTGTACATGCTCTACCGCTATCGACTCCGATCCGTCAGCGGCTGAGTGACGATGCTAATGTTGTTGATGCCCGACTGACGGAGCGCATCTATTACGGAAGCGAAAATGCCGAAAGGAACCGTCTCGTCGCAGCGAAGATAAACCGCGTCCTGCGGCTTCTTCAGCTGTGACTGAACCTTGTTGCCCAGTTCGTGAATGTTGATGGGGTCGTTGCCGAGGTACACCCTCTGAGCCTTGTCGACGGTGATCACCAAACGCTGCTCAGTGATTTCGTGCACCGTTTTTGTCTTCGGTACGTCGACTTCGATGCCGGACTGCAGAATCGGCGCGGTGATCATGAAAATGATGAGCAGAACGAGTACGACGTCAATGAACGGGATCATATTGATCTCGGAAAGCGTCGATTGCGTTGGTTTTGAGAGTTGCGGCATATATTTTCTAAGCGGCGCGCTTACCTGGCCGCGGACCTAACTGAAAGTCTTTTCGATCTGCGCGGTAACTTCGAGCGCAAAGGTGTCTAGGCGTTGCCCGAGCTCACGGATGTCGCCCACAAAACTATTATAAAAAATTACCGCGGGGATAGCGGTAAAAAGTCCCGCAGCGGTGGTGACCAGTGCTTCTGAAATGCCCGGTGCTACCGCGCGCAGGCTGGCGGAGCCCGCAGCTCCGAGGCCGGAAAAAGCGTCAATGATGCCCCAAACCGTGCCGAAGAGACCGATGAATGGAGTGACCGAGCCGGTGGTGGCCAGCCAGGTCATGCCTTTTTCCACGCGGCGAATCTCTTCCGCGGAGGCAAGCTGCATATTGACGGTAACGGCGCTTACACTTTTAAGCGCAGGAGGATGCGGATTGCCGGGAGCGGAGCCCACCTGGCTTTGCAGCTCGCGATATCCGGCGGCATAAACGCTGGCGAACGGCGAACCTGCGGTGGCCAGCGCTTGCGGATTGGCAACGCCTCGCGTGGCTCGGAAAATTCTCAGGAACTGATCGCTTTGCCTGCGGATGCGGCCGAACAGGCTGAGCTTTTGCAGAATCATTCCCCAAGAGACAACCGAAAACAACAGCAGCAATCCTAAAACGCCGCGGGCCACCCAGCCGGTCTGTTCGAGTATGTTGCCGAGATCAGCGGCAAAGGCCGCAATCAGGAGAAAAGAAATGTTGGCTCCTCAGTTTGAGTTAATTTGCTGGACTTTAGCAACCTAGCATACGAAGAAAGCGGAAGCAACGAATGGTGCAGGTCGAGTAGTACAAGAAGATAGCGGTGGTTTGCGAGAATCGTGTGATTCAGGCGAGTGCTCGCGACCAGTTATTGCACGGAATGTAGCTAATCGAATCCGCGCCTCAGCGGGTAGTCGACTATGATGGCTCGGCCATCAGTGCGAGCTTGGACCGAATGACGAACATCACCCGGCACGATTGCGACTAGGCCCGGCCGGACAATCTGCGACAACCCGTCTATCGTCACTTCGAGTTCACCTTCGATCACCTCATAGACTTCTTCCTGTGGGTGCGAGTGCTCATGGATGGAAGCGCCAGACACGAACTCATAGTGCGCGAATGTCATGCTTTGCGAGTGGAAATAGCGTCCGTGCCATACCGGCAGGCGTTCTATGACGTTGAGTTTAGTGGTGTCGACAAACGACATAATGCCCCCTTAGCCCCCAACTTAGCGCAAAACCGTTATCGCGGGGAAGTCCTCTCGCTGACTCTACGCTTCTGGTAGATATGATAAAGTCCTGAAGATGAGTCGAATCATCGACATTCGGGTGGAAGCGCTCGCGAATCCCGCTGCGAGCGTGGCGGAAGTGCCTGTTGTGGCTCTACGCCCGTCTCTAAGCGCGCACGGAACATTTTTTTTGGAAACCTTTGGCTGCCAGATGAACGAGCATGACTCGGAGAAGGTGGCCGGGCTGTTGCTGGCGCGGGGATATAAGCAAGTGGAGACGCCGGAAGCGGCGGGCCTAATTTTGTACAACACCTGCAGTATCCGGGAGAAAGCTGCGCAAAAGGTTTTTTCGCGGCTGGGTGAATATCGCGGATTGAAGGGTGAAGGGAAGAAGATCGGATTGCTGGGCTGTGTGGCTCAACAAGAAGGCGAAGATATTTTTTCGCGTGCCCCGTGGGTGAGCCTGGTATGCGGCTCGGCGAGCTACCGCAGGCTGCCGGAATTGCTGGCCAAGGTTGAAGCAGGCGAGTTACGCGTCACCGGGCTCGATAACGACACCGACGAGACGTTCGAAACGGAAATGACGCGCCGCGACAATCCCTGGCGCGCTTATCTGACCATCATCGAGGGCTGCGACAAGGCATGCGCCTACTGCGTGGTGCCGTCCACGCGCGGGCCGGAGCGCAGCCGAAACAGCGCGCGGATCTTGGCGGAACTACAGCAGCTTGCGGAGTTTGGCTATACGGAAGTGCAGTTCCTTGGACAGACCGTGAACTCTTACGCGGACCCATCGCCGCGCAAAATGCGTTTTAGCGAATTGCTGATCGAAGCGGCCCGGGTGCCGGGGATTCGCCGCGTGCGATTTACGACTTCGCATCCGCGCGATTTTACGCCAGATATTATCGCCGCGATGGATGCGGAACCTGCGATTTGCAACCATGTGCACTTGCCGGTGCAGTCCGGATCGGCGCGGGTGCTGCGCGCGATGCGGCGGACTTATAGCCGCGATGAGTACCTGGAAAGAATTGCACTGATTCGAAGCGCCAAGCGGCCGACAGCGATTACCACCGACGTGATTGTCGGATTTCCGGGTGAGACGGATAGCGATTTCGACGAAACGCTGTCTCTGCTGGATGAGGTGAAATTCGACGGAGTGTTTTCGTTTAAGTATTCGCCACGGCCGAATACGTCGGCTTCGACCATGCTGGACGCGATTCCGGAAGAGGAAAAGAGCCGCCGTCTGGGATTGTTACAAGAAAAGCAGCGAGTGATTCAATCTGGAACACTGCAATCGCTGGTCGGTGAAGTTTACGAAGTACACGTAGACGGCAAATCGAAGAAAGAAAACTCCTGGTACGGGCATTCTTCATGCAACCGGGTGGTCAGCCTGACCTCTCTGGCGCCGGATTTGTTGGGGTGCTACGTGAGAGCACGGGTGACCGGATGCACGGCCAACAGCTTGCTCGGAGAACATATCGGTTAAAGTAAAAAATGCGTATTGTGTCCGCGTTGACCGGATGATAGAAGTTCAGCATGGAGGGCGCGATGGAGATGGAAATGAAGATTCGTGGCCTGATGATGGACCCCGTTACCAACATGCCGATCGTGGTCCTGAAGGACGTGCAGGGGAATGCGATTCTGCCGATCTGGGTTGGGGTGTACGAAGCCAATGCCATCGCGCTGGAAATCGAGAAGGTGCAAACGCCGCGTCCCATGACCCATGACCTCCTGAAAAATGTCTTTTTGGGCTTGGATGTTCGCGTGGACAAGATCGTGGTCAACGAACTGAAAGACGATACTTTTTACGCGCTGATCTGGGTAGAACGTGAAGGGCAGATGATGACCATTGACTCCCGCCCAAGCGATGCACTCGCGCTTGCGTTACGCATGGATTGCCCAATTTTTGTGGATGAACAGGTCTTAAAGAATTCGAAAGTGTCGACCGCGCTCACCGAACGCACCACCAACGAGCAGTTGCGCAACTGGCTGGAAGGTTTGTCGGATGAAGACCTCGGCCGCTACAAGATGTGACGCTCGTGGCAAGCCAGCAGGCTCCTAAAGCGGTTCGCGATCCTGCGAATCTCTAGAACCAACAAAATCACGCCTTCCCCGACACAAGTCCTCCGCTAATTGTGACTGCTGCATTTGGGCCGAATACGGTGTGCTGTATTCGGCTACAGCATGGCCGCGCAGTTCGACTATGATCAATTTCGAAAGTACCGATTGACGGTCCTCTCTGGCAATTCGAATGAGGATAAAGAAACGGATTTGGGTGAACCGCAGTGCCTTGGGAGTGCTGCTCGGATACGCGGGGCCGAGTGTCCACGCGAGAGTGGCAGAACACCTATAACGTGGGAACACAGTTCGCGAGTCTTGCGCCTGCAAATCCACCGCAGGTGCGGGAAACGCGATCTGCGGTGAAGTGGACGTATTCCTTCGCCCCGTGAAGGAGCGCGGTGACGCAACGAAGCGGATTATTCCTGACAGAGTTGCCGCACTTTCTTGCGCCAGACGTACAGTAGGACGATACCAATTAAGATTAGCGCGAGGCTTAGGCCGACCCAGAGGCCTAGCGCGCCCCAACCGCGGCGGAAGCAGAGCCATGCGCCAAGCGGCAATCCAATGATCCAATACGCCGTGAAGTGACAAAGCATGGGCGTACGCGTATCACCGGCGCCGCGCAAAGCCCCAGTGGCTACAGACTGGATTCCATCGAACAGCTGAAAAGCAGCCCCTGCGGCAAGCAGGGTGGTTGTGTTTCGAATAACCATTTCGTCCGTGGTGTAGATCCGCGCAATCCATCGCGGCACCACAAGCAGCACAACACTGGCCAGCGTCATAAACGCGCCGCCGATAAAAATTGCCGTGCCTCCTGCGGCTCCTGCTCCGCGAGGATCACCTCTGCCCAGGGCGTGACCGACGCGCACTGCGGCGGCGGACGAAATGCCAAGAGGCACCATGTAGGTAAACGCAACGGTGTTGAGCGCGATTTGATGCGTCGCCAGCGGCACCGCACCGAGCCGCGCAATGAGCGACGTGACCGCGGCGAATACTCCACTCTCCAGAGTGAACTGCAGCGCGGCCGGCATGCCGAGAGCGATGAGTTGTTTGATGCGGCCAAGATCGACATCTACCGGCGTCTTAAGCAGGTCAGTGCGATGCTTGCGGTCGTAGCAAAATAAATAGCCGATCAAAACAGCGGCCATGTACACCCGAGCGATCGCCGTCGACCAACCTGAGCCGACTGTGCCCATCGGGCGGAAACCCCATTTGCCGTAAATCAGAACCCAATTGCCAAGCGCGTTGATAATATTTGCCGTCACCAGGGCGAACGCCACCGGGCGAACCATGTTCATGGCCTGCAGACAACGGCGCACCGCGAAGTAAAGCAAAAGGGGAAACAGGCCCACGGTCAGCGCGTTGGTGTAGGGAATTGTTTCGCACGCCACGGCCGGATCAACGTGGATCGCGCGCAGAAATTGCGGCATCAGCCAGACTGGTGCGGCGAGCAGCGGCGTCAGCGCGACACTCAAGTACACGCCGTTAATAAGCGAACGGTGGCAGTCTTCGCGCTTGCCGGCGCCAAACGCTTGCGCCACCAGCGTGTCCAGACCCAGTAGTAGCCCTTCGCCGAAAAGTGCCAGCACCATGAACACTGCGGAACCCAGGCTGACCGCCCCCATGGCCACGGCACTGTTTGGCAGCCGTCCGACCATCATAGTGTCCACGACCGCCATGCTCATCCAGCCGAGTTCAGCCAGCACTAGCGGGATCGCCAGACGCAGTGTCGGTCCTACTTCAGCGCGGAATATTTGTGTGCGTGAGGTCACAATTTGCTGCCCAGCAGTCTATGGGTTGCCGTCTGCAGGAGCAAACTGTGACCCTTCAACGGGCGGTCATGCTATATGTAAACCTATATGTAAACCTCCGTTAAACTGGTGTAGGAAAATTGCTCGACACCTCTCCACTCAAGCGCGGCCCGCCTAAATGCCACGCTTTGCCTTTCTTCAGGCTTCCCTATGCTACCGGGCGGAGCGAAGCAGTTCCCGGGCGGGGCTTGCACCCGCGGTGGTCCACCTTTCCACGGCGCAGTTAGAATGAATACGTACAACAAGAGGGTAGCGGTGGCTATCGGGCTCTTTTAGTGGCGGGAATTAGTCTCGAACTCGCTAGCGAAGTAAGCTGGCGAAGAAGTTCGAGGCAATCAAGTCGGAGACCGTATTGATATCGGAGGCGAGCGCGCGGTCCTCAGTAACCTTCGCCGATTTTGTCCGCACCGCGTCGTAGGCTTGTCGAGCGAGGGTTCCTGTCTGCAACGGCGCGAGCAGGTCAATCCCCTGGCAGGCGCAGAGAAGTTCGATGCTCAGGATGTGCTGTAAATTGCGCAGCAGCCGTTCCAGGCGGCGGGCGCCGCTCATTCCCATCGACACGTAGTCTTCCTGATTGCCGCTGGTAGAAATCGAATCGACGGAGTGCGGCGTGGCCAGTGCTTTATTTTCGCTTACCAAAGCTGCGGCAGTGACTTGCGCAATCATGAAGCCCGAATTTAACCCGGGCTCTGGAGTCAGAAATGCCGGCAACAGGCTGGTCAGCGGATTGGTCATTTGCTCGATGCGCCGTTCGGAAATTCCCCCCAGCGTGGCGACGGCAATGGCAATCTGGTCGGCGGCCATCGCCAATGGCTGGCCGTGAAAATTTCCGCCGCTGATGATGTCGCCTTCGCCTTTTTCGTTTACGAAAACCAGCGGGTTGTCAGTCGCGCTGTTGAGTTCGACCTGAGTCGTTTCGCGGGCCTGCGAAAGGGAATCGCGCACCGCGCCGTGCACTTGCGGCGTGCAGCGCAGGCTGTAGGCGTCCTGCACGCGCGTGTCCTTGTCGGAGGCCCGGTGCGATTCGCGGATTTCGCTTCCTTCGTTCAGATGCGCGAGATTTCTGGCGGTACGGGCCGCCCCGGGATAGGCGCGAGCGTGCATGATACGCGAATCGAATGCTCCAGGGCTGCCACGTAGCGCGTCGAGAGAAAGCGCTGCCGCAACGTCGGCAGTGTCTGCAAGAGCATCGGCATCACGCAGAGCCAGGCTGAGGAGAGCGAGCATGCCTTGGGTGCCGTTTAGGAGCGAGAGCCCTTCTTTGGCCTCGAGTTGCACTGGCCCGATTTTTGCGCGCTTAAGCGCTTCGCCGCCGGGCAATATTTCGCCGTGAAATTCGGCTTGGCCCTCGCCGATGACTACTTGCGCCAAATGCGCAAGCGGCGCGAGGTCGCCAGAAGCGCCGACCGATCCTTGCGAAGGAATTACCGGATGCACCCCGGCGTTGAGCATAGCGCAAAGCGTTTCTACCGTCGCTGGCTTTACTCCGCTGAGACCTTTTGCAAGGGCGTTGGCACGGAGAAGCATGATCGACCGCGTTTCGGATTTACTGAGGGGTTCGCCGACGCCGCAACAGTGCGAGCGGACAAGATTTACTTGCAACTGGCGAACTTGTTCCGCGGAAATACGCACGCTGGCCAGTTTGCCGAATCCGGTGTTGATGCCGTAAGCGGTTTTGCCCGACGCAACTAGTTCATCGACAACGCTGCGCGATGCCTGCATCTTCTCCGAAGCGGCCGCGGCCAGTGAAACTCTCGCTCCCTGAAGCGCGACTTCGTACACCTGATCAAAAGTGAGGTCGTTGCCGTTCAGATCGATCGTAGTTTTGGCGGATGTCATGCCAGCTCGCTCAGCGCCGCGGCATTGGCCGCGAGGGCGCGAAATTTTTCTCGATATTTTTGCGGCAGCTGTTTTGGCTTGCCGTCTTTTCCGCAAATCACGTGAGTGGTTGCTCCTGTAGCGAGGATGCGATGGTCAGAGTCGCGCAAAAGTTCGTAGGAATATCTCACGATGCGATTGCCGGCCTCCGAAATACGCGTTCGCACCCGCAGCAATTCGTCGTAACGCGCTGGAGAAAGATACCGGCAACTGGCTTCGGCTACCACGATGTAGCAGTCATCTTCGGATTCCATCTGCTTGTATTCGAAGCCGAGCGCGCGCATCAGTTCGACGCGGCCGACTTCAAACCAGATCAGGTAGTTGGCGTGATAGACCACGCCCATCTGATCGGTTTCGGCGTACCGCACTCGAATCGCCGCGTCGTGATACGTCTTGCCGGGATCGAAAGTCATTCGTCCTTCCAGACGGGTTTGCGTTTTTCCAGGAATGATGCGACGCCTTCCTTGAAGTCGCCAGTGCAACGGATGCGCGCATTCTCTAGCACGGCTCGTTCCAGGTCGGCGTCAACGCCTGCGGCTTCCGCGCTGACTAGGAGACGCTTTGCGCGGGTGAGGCTGCCCGGGCTGACGTCAATCAGATACTCGGCCAATTCCTCCGCGCGCGCCAATAATTTATCTGGTTCGACGATTTCGGTTACCAGGCCGAGTTGCTGCGCCTCTTTTGCGTCGATCTTCCGGCCAGTCAGGAGCAGGTCGCGCGCGCGCTTGTCCCCGATCTGGCGGGTCAGAAACACCGACACGATTGCGGGCAAAAAGCCGATGCGCACTTCGGTGTAGCCGAATTGCGCTTCCGGAACGGCCAGAGTGAAATCACAGAGAGTGGCGATTCCGCAACCGCCGGCCAGTGCGTGGCCGTTGACGGCCGCGATGATCGGCCGCGGAAAACTCCAGATGCGGCGAAAAAGTTTGGCCATGCGACGGGAGTCGTCCTGGTTTTCTTGCGGTGATTGCTTGGAAATCGCAGAGAGCATTTCCAGATCCATGCCGGCGCAGAACGCCGAGCCCGCCGCGCCCATAATCACCACGCGCATTTTCTTTTTTTCGATTTCGTCCAGAGCGGATTGCAGCTCGGCAATCATTTGCGGGTTGATGGCGTTGCGTTTTTCCGGACGATTTAAAGTGATCGTCGCGCGTTCTTTGCTGTAATCGAGAAGAAGTGTTGAGTACATTTTGTTTTGCGCCTCCTTTGCTACTGCTTAACTTGCAAGCGGGCTTACTTGCGTTTTTTTCCTAGTTTGCAATCGGGGCGTGGGCATATTTGGTACGAATTTCGTTGGTCATCGCGAGAACTTTGCCGAGACGCGATGCCTCGATGCCAGTGTCGCCACCGGCTTTCTTTACCGCAACCAAAATATCTTCGGTGCGAATGTTGCCGACCAGTTCGTCTGCTGCGAAAGGGCAGCCGCCGAGTCCGGTGAGCGCGCCGTCGAAGCGGCGGCACCCCGCCTGGTAGGCGGCAAGAATCTTTGCTTCTGCGTTTTCGGGATGGCCGTGCAGATGGGCGCCAAGTTCGAGGCCTGCGACGTGTTCGTTCGCTCGTATAAAAACGTCGGCGACGACTTCCGGAGTGGCATTGCCTGCGGTGTCGGCGAGCGAAACGGTTTTGATGCGAATGTCTTTCAGCCACTCGAGAGTTTCTTCGACGAGTTCCGGGCCCCAGGGTTCGTCGTAAGGATTACCGAAGGCCATGGAAATGTAAATAACCAGGCCGCGATTGGCGGCTTTGGTTTCTTTGTTGAGAGTTTCTACCAGAGCGCGGGATTCGCCGCGGGACATGTTGGCGTTGGCGCGGCGAAAATAGGCAGAGATGGAATAAGGGTAGCCTATCGTTGTGACGCCGGGAGTCGCGAGCGCACGTTCCAAACCTTTTTCGTTTACTACGATGCCGATAATTTCTGGAGGCTCGATGTTTGTGGGAAGCGATGCGTTGAACTTTGCCATGACTTCTTCGCTGTCCGCCATTTGCTTGACGTGTTTTGGTGAGACGAAGCTTACGGCGTCAATGTGCCGAAAGCCGGCAAGAACAAGTTCCTTGAGGTATGCGGCTTTGTACGCGGAAGGAATCATCTCCGTTAGGCCCTGCCAGGCGTCGCGAGGGCACTCGATTACACTGACTAGCTCCGCAGCGTTGGCGTGGGCGCTCATAGCAGATGTGTCTCAGCGGGATCTTTGCCACTAACTGGAATCAGTTTCACGGTGGCGGATCCAATCTCAATGATCCGACGGCTTTGAAAGCAGAACAGCAACCGAAAGTGGTCCGAAAAGTCGGAGATGGCACGCAGACGCGGATCCGCGTGTGGAAGGTTCGGATCAACCTTTAGGATGTCGGCAAGGCAGGTGTCTTCTGTCAACGGCCAGGCGGTGTCACGCGCGCTTATTTGTACGAACTGCACACCTTCGAAAAGTAGTTTCACACCGTGGCGACCCAGAAGCCTGGGGGGGGTTGTCGAACTCCAGTTCATGACCGCCGTATTGTCGCTCGGGAGAAGCTGGAGTCCCAGAAAGTTGGCCCCGTTATGAAGGTCCCAGAGCTCTCCTTCAAACGGAAGTTCAAGCGAGGATGCGATTTGAAAGTTCCCTAGTCTCATGTTTGTAGGACGCCGGTCTTAAATTCTTTTATCTCGGAGTTCAGCGCGGCGGATTCGAGCGACCAGATCAGGGCGTCGCGGGTTTGCGCGGGGTCGATGATGGCGTCAACCCACAGGCGGGCGGCGGCGTAGCGCGGGTCTGTTTGCTGCTCGTAGGTGGCGCGGACGGATTCGACTAATTCCTTTTTTGCTTTCTCGTCGACCTTTTTGCCTTCGCGTTCCAGTTGTTTGAGTTTTATTTCAGCT
>Ga0137359_10002125_pt1 | contig 15884 bp, 19 predicted proteins | sample Mad1_40_16metaG_FD_108281 | JGI IMG/M metagenome (GOLD analysis project Ga0137359, IMG submission 108281) | Vadose zone soil microbial communities from Angelo Coast Range Reserve, California, USA - Mad1_40_16 metaG | ecosystem: Environmental > Terrestrial > Soil > Vadose zone | place: USA... | reverse complement strand
ACTGGTCCATATTAATTCTTCGTTCGATAGCGTACAGACGGGCTGATTTGATGGGGCTACATTTCGTCCATACGACAAGCAGGGTGGGCCTCGGTCGACGTGTCTGTCCCGACTAGACCTCGACGACCACGCCGACCTGGGCCCTCTCCCTAATCAATTCCGGAATACTAATTTTTGAGAGGTATCATCAGGTCGGCTTTACCTTTCAGGAGATTGAGTTTTCATAGGTTGAATTCCCCTCGTAGCGAGAAAAAGGCTATGCAACTGAACAAGCGCCGCGTCCTGTACGTGGAGGATCACGAAGACACCCGTGAACTGATAACCATCGTTCTTCGGCAAAGAGACTTTGAAGTGGCGAATGCCTACACGGTAGACGGGGGCGTGAGATTAGCCAGTGAAGAGCGCTTTGATCTCTACTTACTTGATTCATGGTTGCCGGATGGTTCAGGGTTGGATCTTTGCCGGAGGATTCGTAAATTCGATCAGGTGACTCCCATTCTTTTTTACTCCGCTGCCGCGTACGAGGCAGATAAGAACATGGCACTGAGTGCCGGCGCTCAAGCTTACCTGATAAAGCCCAGTCAAACGTCCGAGTTGTGCGATCTCGTTTCATCCTTGATCGATAAAGCCAATCAGAAAGCCAGCATGGGGTTTCCTGGCTAGCGCATTGGCGTCGAAGCTTCTCTCCTTACCGCTTGGAAGGCAGTAAATGCTCCTGCCCCGAATAACTCGCAGGCCAAACTTTCCAGAGCATCGAGCCTATTGCCCAAAGAATCGCCGCGGTCGCCAAAGTCAGTGTAAGCCAGAATTGCCAGTAAGCGCTGAATGTTTGTTCCCATCCTGACTGAATTCTATGTGAAAGGTTTACGTTTAGATCCGGCGGTGTTAACAGACGCGAGAGCAGTTGAATAAACAAATACCAACTAAAGGAATAAACCCAGGCCTTCCGATCCATGCCCACTTTTCTCAGCACGATCATTCCCACCACGAGCCCGCCAACGTGCGCCAACGTTGATGAGAAAAAGACTCCCCAGGCCATAACGACGTAAAAGAACCATACGACGAAGCCGGGAATCATCCAGATAATTGCGACTCTGATGAGAAGCGGGTTCTCAAGGAAGAGACCAATTGCGAGAAGCAAGTTCCCAATGTTACACATCCAGAGCATGTGTCCCAGTTGGTTGATTCGCCAGTAGTGAATTCCCTGTGCAACAAAGAAGAGCAGCGGAAGCAAACCGAGCAAGCGTAAGTTTATGTCGGATGATTTATTTTTTTCCACTAGTGTCCTATCGATGCTCAATATATACCGCCTTAATATCGAAAAAAACAAATGCAGTCTTGACAACGAGGAGCATGAGCAAGAGACTTGCTCCCGCTAGTTGCAAATCATTTCGGCATGCAGACCATTCCATAATATGTCTCTAGAAGCACTTCTGAGTAAATCCATACCTGAACTTACCCAATTATTTATCGAGCGCCGCCGCCCGGTACCTAAAGGACTACTTGAGGCTTTGGACGTCGATTCACGTCATGGCGCCCAACAACTCGCCAAACGAATTCGCGGGCGCTATCGCAGCAATCGCTCTGAAGGTCAACGACTGCACTTCTTACTTCGCTTTGAGATTGAACTGTGGAGCGAAGGCTATGGGTTCGTCGCGGGGGTAGACGAGGCGGGCATGGCACCTCTTGCCGGGCCAGTCGTGGCGGGAGCTGTTATCCTGCCGCAAAACTACAAGCTGCGCGGCCTTAACGATTCAAAGAAGATCCTCGATCCCGAAAAACGTGATGAGTTGGCGCAACAGATCAAGCAGGACGCCATTTGCTGGTCAGCCGGATTTGCAGAAGTTGAAGAGATCGATCGCATCAATATCTATCATGCCGGACTTCTCGCAATGCAGCGAGCACTCCAGGGACTCAGTTCTCAACCGGATTTTGTTCTCGTCGACGCGCGCAAGATTCCCAATTGCCTCGTACCTCAGCGCGGAATTATCCGAGGCGATGCCCTCTCTGCCAGCATCGCAGCCGCCTCAATAATCGCAAAGACCACGCGCGACGCGCACATGCTTGAGCTTGATAGCCTGTATTCGGGATACGGGCTGGCATCTCACAAGGGATACCCTACGCCTGAGCATTGCCGCGCGCTCAAAGCCCTTGGAGCATTGCCCATTCACCGAAGAAGCTTTGCCAGAGTAAGAGAGGTTCTGGGGCTCGACCCAATTCAAGCGGAGCTCTTTGAAGATGATCAGGAGCGCGACACCGGTCTGGCCGCTGTCCAAGTGGCGTCTTAAAGAACTCCATCATTGAAACTCCATCCTTTCGCTAAACTTAAGGAATCACTTTAAGGTTTGCTCGTCTAACTATGGCTTCGCTAACCGAGTACAAGAAGAAACGGAAGTTCGACAAGACTCCCGAGCCCGGGCCGACCAGGAAGAAGACAAAGACCGGCCGAATGTTTGTCGTTCAGAAACATCGCGCGACGCAGTTGCACTACGACTTTAGACTGGAAGTCGACGGCGTCTTGAAATCCTGGGCGGTTCCAAAGGGTCCCTCGCTCGATCCCACAGTTAAGCGTTTGGCTATGCAGGTTGAGGATCATCCGGTCGACTACGCGAAGTTTGAAGGCGTGATACCAGAAGGTGAATACGGCGGGGGTACTGTGATGGTTTGGGACTACGGCACCTACGAACCTGAGAACACCGATGATGTTGCCTCTGCCCTAGGCAAAGGGGAATTGAAGTTTTCACTTGACGGACAAAAACTAAAAGGCTCTTGGGTACTGGTTCGCACGAGAGACCGCCAGTGGCTGCTTATGAAACATCGTGATTACTATACGACGGAAGAAGATGTGACTGAGATTGCCCCGGCTTCTATTCTCACACGGCGCACGCTTGCCGAGATCGCCGAGGATGAAGGTGGCGATGTGAAGAAAGCGGCTACTGGTGATCCGAAAAAAATACCGCGACGAACTGGAATAAAGCGGCGGAAAAAAGGTACGAAGGCGAAGGTCTGGCATAGCAAGTAAAGTTTTACATTAACTATTGGTCTAGTTGCAGCACTCAACTGCAACCACCGCTGGTATGGATGTCTTCGCAGCTCCTTGGAAACTCACTCAACAGCAAAGCAATAACTCAACCCCAGTAGTCTCACAGGTGGGAAGGCGGACCCTGTCCCGCCCAAGGTTGAAAGCCATTCAAGCTTGAGGCGGGGACAGGGTCCGCCTTCCCAACCTGAGAGTCTGCTAGAGTTGAGATGGTTAGTTGTTGGTGAGTTGTTTTCAACCTGCGCCGGGAACAGGGTCCGCCTTACCTGTGAGACTACTGGGATTGAGTAATTGTTTTTGATGTTGTTGGCTTTCAAGCTTGAGGATGAGCTGAGTGAGTTAGTTTGGCAGTGAGTGCCATTCAACCTTTTGCGAGGACAGGGTCCGCCTTCCTCACCTTTGAGACTATTAGGGTTGAGTTATTGTTTTTGGTGTTGTTGGCTTTCAAGCTTGGGGCTGAGTTGAATGAGTTAATTTTTTATTTCAGGCTCCGCTCAACAAACCTTCGTAAGACAAGGCACCATCAACAATGCGAGCGGCGGACGTATAAGGATGAGGTTGTGTGTGCGTCGAATCGATAATGTGAGTGACCAATAGTCCTTGTGCTTTTAGGTAATCGGCTATCAAGCTCCTGTGACAACGCCACCAAACAGCTTCTGCACACATGATTGCCGTACGATCCCGCCCGGCGACTTCAAGTAGTCCTTCAATTCCCTGCTTATATTCTCCAGTCTCCATGTAGTCAGCATAGGCACGAAACGAAGCGTTCTTCCATGCAGTATTCTTCGAATCGACAGTAGCCTTCCGCCTGCCGCCCAGCGAAGGTAAATGCGCGTACGTGATTCCTATCTCGGGGAGTGTCTCGGCCAGACTCGTCTTGTTGAACTGCGGGTACCTTCGCGAGCCGGGAAAACTCCGGACATCAACCAACACCTTAATCTTGTGAGTCAGGAGGATGGCAGCAAACTCTTCACTACTCCGAGTTGAATGTCCAATAGTCCAGACCTCAATAGGATTCTCACTTTTCATACTGCTTGCCGTCGTGCTGTCGCGTAGGTTGTCGTAAGCGGGGTCTAACTAAATTCAAGGTTGCGCTCATGCCCCCGACGTACAAACCCTAAACATAAACCTCAAGTGTAGGCGGGCCGACTTTTGAAGTTATACGTCAATACTTACTGAACCGATCGAGAGACCTCAAGCGCACGTTAAAGATAAACCTCAAGTCGAAATCGACCCCGCTTTGCAAGCAGTGGCTTCCAAAGATCGCCAAGCTTGCGAACTCTTGCGGGCACGTTGTCGATTCTAAAGTCCGCCGTCACTATTCCGCGTTCGAGTTCTTTCCACCGAACCGGTGTTGAGACTGTTGGTCGATTCCTCGGTCTGACGGAGTAAACCGAGGCTAATGTTCTACCCCAGGCGTTCTGGTTATAGTCGACCAATACTCTTCCCTTTGCTCTCTTCGAAACTTGGTAGACGGCGGTCAGCAACTGAGGCGCTTGCGAAGCGACAGCCTGGGCAAACTCTTTCGCAAAGCCCCAGACCTGTTTCTGCGTTGGCCCGAGCTGGATGGGAACATAGATATGAATGCCCTTCGAACCGGTGGTCTTCGCATAACTCGGAATACTCAGCGAATCGAGTGCCTTCTTCAGAAACAAACTAGCCTCAACCACTTTTTCAAACGAGGCGCCGGGAACGGGATCGAGATCAAAGTGCAGATAGTCTGGGAGATCAACATCGTCACAGCGCGCGTACCATTGATTCAAGTCGATGCAGCCGAGGTTGATCACCCAAATCAGTGAGGGTAGGTCCTGGATCATCGGGAAGTCGATGATGTTCCCCGATGAATGCTCGATACTGCAGATTTCAATCCAATCAGGTCTTGGTGATGGAGCTCTCTTCATAAAGAAGAACTCTCCGGCAGCGCCATTTGGATAGCGTTTCATGACCATCGCCCGGTCAGTCAAATGAGGGAGTAGTGCCGGCGCGATATTGACGTAGTACTGGATTAGATCTCGCTTTGTAATGCCGAGCTTAGGCCAGAAGGGCTTGTCGAGATTTGTCAGCTTAACCAGTCGACCGTCGATCTCGAGTTCCAAACCAGTCTTGTCCCTGGGGAGGACAAACGGACGCAAGGGCAGCTTGCGCCTCTTCGGGAAGCCTGCGGCTCTCTGCACTCGAGCGGGGTGGTATTCACGGGTAACCGGTTTTGCCTTGGGCATTAGTTAAAGTATAACTTTAGAAAAGCGACGATACCTTCCGAAACATATTTTTATGACGAGACTAGACCAGCCTCGGAGTTAAAGTATCACTTCAGTGATCGGCAACGAAATGTCAGCTCACTGGTATCCTGGTTTGAAAATTCACCTCTGCGCCCCCTCAGCGTTCTCTGCGTCTTTGCGGTGAATTTGGACGTAAAAGAAGTTCACCGCAGAGTCGCCGAGAACGCTGAGGAGGCGCAGAGAGTTGACGCTAATCTATCGGATTTGAGTGATCGTGGCTTCACGATTGAGCTGAGAGCTGTTCAATCTCTGACTCTATGGCTTTTAGACCGCTCAGCAGAACGCCGCGATGAGATGGATGCTTAGCTCGCTCTAATTGCTGAATTAGTCTGGACCTTGAAAGGAACAACGACTGTAGTTGCTCCTGTTTCTTGCGCGCTTCAGGTGAGAGGTGGACCGAATCCCGCTCCGACCGGCGCGAGTTCCCTTCCTCGATCTGATCCGCGACAGCTTTGCTTTCCCAGCCTCGAGCCATTACATCATCCCCATATCAGTTGTGCTTGAGACAAGAGGAATCCCGCACGTGTTGTGACTAGATGACTGTGCCGTCTTTAATGATCGCAGTCTTCGGGACAATTATTATCCCATCGCGAATAAAATAAGAGAGCCCGTCGCCATCGGCCTCCAGAACTCCCGCCTCATTTACCAGTCGCGCACCGCTTCCGATCCGCGCATTCTTATCAATGATGGCTTTCTTGATCACCACGCCTTCACCAATCCCAACTCGAGGCAGACCCTTTTCCAAATCAACGCGCATATCGTCGATCGTTTGATAATAGTCAGCACCCATAAGGAATGAAGATTCAATCCTGACTCCTTTTGAGATCCGGCTGCGGAGGCCGACGACAGAATTACTTATCCTTGCTCCAGTGATGATGCAACCGTCGCTGATGATCGAATCACTTATTTCGGTGTCTTCGATTTTAGACGGTGGTAAGTAGCGTGCTCTTGTGTATACCGGTGCTTCGGCATCAAACAGATTGAATTTCGGAATCTTGGTAGTGAGGTCAAGATTAGCGCGATAGAAAGCGGTTATGGTACCGATGTCCTCCCAATAACCATCGAACATGAAGGCTTGCACGTTTCCGGATCTAATCGCCGCAGGAATAATCTCTCTTCCGAAATCAAGCCAAGTTGGATCTTCAGACAATAAGCGCTCGAGCTTGTCGTACTTGAAGACGTAGATTCCCATCGATGCAAGAAAAGGACGACGCATGGCATCGTCTGCGGCCCGCCCCAGACTTGTTGTGTCGACCTGCATTGATAACAGATCCTCACCCTTCGGCTTTTCCTTAAACTCGATGATGCGTCCATCCTGATCTGTTTTGAGTAGACCAAACTCACTGGCAGATTGCTCTTCGCAGGGAATGACCGAAACAGTTACGTCGGCGTTGGTCTCATGGTGTCGAGCGAGAAAGGGACGGTAGTCCATGTGGTACAAATGATCACCCGACAGGATCAGCAGTGTGTCGATACCCCAGTCGCGAATGTGCGGGAGTACTTGTCGCACCGCGTCCGCCGTTCCTTGAAACCAATGCGGACTCTCAGGTGTCTGTTCAGCCGCCAGGATTTCAACGAATCCATTTGAAAACTGTGAGAAGCGATATGTTTGCGCTATATGACGGTTGAGCGACGCCGAGTTGTACTGCGTGAGAACAAACATGTGCAGAATATCGGAGTTGATGCAATTTGAAATAGCGATATCCACGAGCCGGTACTTGCCACCCAGCGGAACAGCCGGTTTTGACCGCTGTTGGGTGAGCGGGAATAGGCGAGTACCCGCGCCTCCGCCCAGAATGACTGCTAACAGTTTCGCGTCCGCCGGCATTGTATTTACCTGTGCATTAGAATTACAAAGCAAGAATAGTCGGAAAACCACGCCTCTATCAAGACTTTGAGACGATCTAAGGTGATGGATGGCCATTCAATATTCAAACAACAGCTCAACTTAGTAATCTCTCAGGTAAGGTGGACCCTGTCCCCGCCTCAAGGTTGAATGCCATTCACCATCAAAAGCAAATCACTCAAGTCCGATAACTCAGAGCTTATGATCAAATTTCTTGACCACAATGTTGCAGAGGTTTGATCTTTTGAGTTGTTACTGAGTGGCATTCAAACTTGCGGCGGGGACAGGGTCCGCCTTCCCAACTGAGAGATTGCTGGGGTTGGGTTGTTGTTTTGGATGCTCAATGCCTGCGGAAGTGCTTTGGATGCTCAATCCTGGGGGCGAAAATGCCGGAGAAAATTCCTGAAACCTGACTTGTACTATCTTCGTAGTACAAGTATCGATGAGCCAAATGTTCCCAACAATCAGCCCTTCCCATCCGATGCCGCTCTATGCACAGCTAACGCGAGCAATCCAGTTTGCAATTGCGACAGGACGACTGCGGCCCGGAGAGCAGTTGCCGACAGTCAGGCAATTGGCAGTTGATCTTCGCGTCAATGCGAATACGGTAGCCAAGGTCTATGCGGAGCTGGAGCGCACAGGCGTGCTCGAAACGCGCAGGGGAGTGGGAACGTTTGTGTGTGCTCATCAGTTCGAAGCAACGAGTCGCCAGGATCATCAAAAACAGTTGCGCGAACTGGTTGATCGATTTCTCGCCGAAGCGGGAGCAATGGGCTTTTCACTTGATGATCTGCTTGATCAACTTCAAAGCAGACGCAGTAAGGAGACGAAAAAAAATGTCTAGCATCACGAGCATTGTTGAAACCAAGAGAAATTTACCTGCGGCGAGCGCACCCAGCGTGAATGTAGTCGCAGTGGTAGCTTTTCTGGTGCCGCTACTACTCGGAGGTCTGACAAGCTGGATAATGCTGACACCAGTTGCCGCGATTGTCGGACTTATCCTGGGACTACTGCTTGCACAATCCCCCAAGATCGCACGTCAGTGGGATCGCGCTGTAGTCTTGCGCCTGGGTCGCTACATCGGTTTGCGCGGTCCCGGTTTGTTCTGGATCATCCCTTTCGTCGATACAATTACAGCGTGGGTTGATCAGCGTGTCATTACAACCAGCTTCGCTGCAGAAGAAACATTGACCTCTGATACGGTCCCAGTGAACGTCGATGCCGTACTTTTTTGGATGGTCTATGATCCGGAAAAGGCAGCACTTGAAGTACAAAACTATCCGCAGGCGGTAAGCTGGGCCGCGCAAACCGCATTGCGGGACATCATCGGCAGAACGTCATTAACGGATCTGCTGCGGGGACGAGAACGGATTGAAGAGGAACTGCAGCAACTGATCGATGAGCGCTCAAACCCGTGGGGCGTGACGGTACAGTCAGTGGAAATGCGCGACGTGATCATTCCGACAGCTTTGCAGGACGCGATGTCGCGCGAAGCGCAGGCAGCGCGAGAGAAGCAGGCCCGGATTATCCTGGGCCAGGCTGAGGTTGAGATCGCTCACTCTTTCGAGAAGGCGGCGCAGTCGTACCAGAACAACCCGACCGCTTTGCACTTGAGAGCAATGAACATGTTGTACGAAGGATTGAAGGAGAAAGGCGCATTGATGCTGGTACCCAGCAGTGCCGTAGAATCCATGGGTATGGGCGGATTGATGGGCGCCGCGGCACTACGACAGCAAGTGCTGACAGGAAGCGAAGAACCTCCCGAGTAAGAACCGGAGGGAGAACAGGAAGCAGGAGCAGCAGGCAGGAGCAGGAATAAATGCTGCCTTGATCCTGCTCCTGCCTGCTGCTCCTGCTTACTTGTTTTTTCTAGAGCTCTGAATCGATCCGAATCTTCATTCTCTGCAGCACCTGGATATCTTCTTCAGTCAGATCCAGAGTAGTGTCCTTACCTTCATCGTCGTCTCCAGCGTGGGGACGTAGACCGATCTCCAGCCTGAGCGTTAGCTCCATTTCGTACCCGGCCTCACGCAGACGTTCGATAGCTTCAGCGACTTTCGTCGAGTTCTCGACGGATTCGTTTATGGCGGTTCCGATTTCTCGAACTATCTCTTTTGCGTCGTCGTCGATTTCCAATTCCGAACGCCTTCTTTTGTTGGAGTACACCGCTACAGTATTCGTTTCGGTTGATATGCTACGCGAGCGATCAGTAGAGGGTCAACACCCCAATTGGTCCCGGTGCTGACGAGATAGCCGTTATGTCATGGTGCTTTTCCCTTTCACGTTAAGCGGTTGAAGTTATAGACTGTCACAAACTTTAGACGGAGGACGTGATCCGGTGATTCGCTCGCGGACGATGGCTGCAATCAACGAGCCGAAACACCCAAGTTAAAGCACATGTACGGTACCATCGGGATTTTGACTGGCGGTGGAGATGCTCCCGGCCTAAACGCGGTGATTCGCGCGGTTGTCAAAACCGCAACTTGCGAACACGGGATGCGCGTAATTGGAATTGAGGATGGGTTTGAAGGGCTGCTTGGCGGCACAAAAACTCGTCTGCTTTCGCCGGGCGACGTGCGCGGTCTACTGCCTCGCGGAGGAACAATTCTGGGCACTCGCAATCGGGGCAAGTTTGTCGAGCGCACTGCGAACGGCGTAGCTCTAAGACCGGAAGACGTATATCAGGAAGCACTCGGCAACATGAAGGTCCTGGGAATTGAGGCTCTTGTCGTGTTGGGTGGTGAAGGCACACTGACTATTGCAGAGGAATTTGACAAGCGTGGCATCCCGGTCGTCGGCGTCCCCAAAACTATCGATAACGATCTTGCGTGTACTGAACTAACATTCGGTTTTGTCACTGCGCTGGACATCGCGACCGAAGCCCTCGACCGCTTACACACGACCGCCGAATCTCATGACCGCGTCATGATTTTAGAAGTTATGGGCCGGCATGCAGGCTGGATTGCGTTGCACTCCGGCATTGCGGGCGGAGCGGATGTAATCCTGATTCCTGAGATTCCATTCTCCATTACCGCGGTAGCCGAGAAGGTGCGTTCACGCGACGCGTCCGGATCAAATTTCAGCATTATTGTCGTGGCGGAAGGAGCGGTTGAAATTGGCCACGACCTGATCTACCAGGATACAGGAGATGCGCTTCACGCCCCGCGGTTGGGTGGTATCGGGTTATATTGTCAGCGTGAGTTGGAAGCCCTGGCCGGTAGAGAAACGCGCTGCGTTGTGCTGGGCCACCTGCAACGCGGTGGCAGACCAAATGCTTTTGATCGAATGCTCGCGACAAATTTTGGCTCCTGCGCGGTACGAGCGCTGGCAAACGGTGAGAAAGACGTGATGGTGGCGTTGCAAGCAGGAGACGTGGTTACCGTTCCAATCTCAGAAGCAATTGCAAACACTAAGACGGTGCCGCCAAACGGACAGCTTGTGCGCACGGCTCGCGACACAGGAATTTCTTTTGGTTCTCCAGATGAGGCTAAAAAACACAAGATACTGTAGTGCCGCGGGTAAGACTGTAGATTTTATGAGGCTCTACCGCGGTAGCAGGAAAGGTTGAAACGTTGTCGCAAGTAATAAAGGATAAACTTCAGGCAGAGCTTGATGAACTGGAGTCAGAACTCCGCGTCCATTTACCGAAAGAGATAAAGCGCGCGCTCGAGTTTGGCGACCTTCGCGAGAACTCGGAATACCGGGCCGCACTTGATCGGCAAAACATGGTAAAGGCCCGAATTGTAGAGCTCAGACAGAGAATCAGCGAGATCGCTTCAATTGATCCAAGGAAAGTGCCTCGAGATAAGGCCTCGTATGGTTCGACCCTGGTCCTCTACGATGCAGAGAAGGATGAAGAGGTCACTTATCGTTTGGTAACGCCGGAAGAGAGTGATCCACAGGCAGGACTGATCTCAACGACTTCGCCGGTAGGAAAAAGTCTGATGGGCAAACAGGTCGGCGATGAGGCAGTGGTCCGAACACCAGCCGGCGCCCGCAACTTTGAGATCAGACAGTTAAGAACTTTGCACGACGAATTACCGCCAGCCACTGAGTAACCGTGAATTAAAAGAGTAGGAGTCTTTACTTTTGATTGAGTTCAGATAGCCTGAAATTCTATTTGATTAGGACTGAGTCGTGGTCTGTCTTTCACACGACGACTATAAAGTTTGTGAAGTTTTGGGCATAATGCCCTGCTAAGGAGTGAGGTAGAAAGAATGTTTGGGGCCAGTATCGGACGCGCTTGCCAAAGACTTATCGATGCGATGGTCCGTTGGCTTGCATACGGACACATCAACCCGAACTTTCTTACCGTTATCGGTGTTGCCTTGAATGTCGGTTGTGGGCTGCTTTTCGGGTTAGGACACTTCTTTGCTGCCGGAATCGCACTGATAGTTGCGAACTTGTTTGACATGCTTGACGGTCAGGTGGCGCGGCTTTCAGGCCGGGTTACAAGATTCGGCGGATTTCTAGATTCCTCACTGGATCGACTGTCGGACATGGTCGTCTTCGTTGGTCTAATGGTGTTTTACGCGCGTAACACGGTATTTCATTCAACTCTTAACGTTTTTCTTGCGGGCGCCGGATTAATGGGGTCAGTTATGGTAAGCTACGCAAGCGCCCGGGCGGAAAGCTTGATTCCAAAATGCGACGTAGGCTTTCTACGCCGGCCGGAGCGTGTGGTTCTCTTTATTATTGGAGCGTTAAGCACTCATCCTGGTTCGAACAATTTCTTCGCGAATCGGATGCCGGCTGTTTTGTGGGTGCTTGCCGTCGGTTCTTACTGGACCTTCGCGCACCGCATGTATCACACGTGGCGAGAATTAAGCCGCACTGACGCAGAAATAGAAAACGTTGAGGCGCAATCTTCGTATTCACAAGCCAGCGGCGAACGCCGAGCTGAACAGAGATTGGTACATAAACCCGGTTAACCAAAAACTGGTCCTACTTCAAATGACATCCCTCTCTTTCTCCCCATCGAGGTATAAATAAGTGACGATCTGCCCGTGCTGCGGCTTCAAGTTTATTGGAACTCTGAGCAACGGCTGCGAGAGGTGTGGCTCGTGTCCTGTCGGTGAAGCACTTCCCAGACCACTGCATGAGTTACCATCTTATGGACGCTCGCTCGTCCTGGTGGTCAGCGGCGCATTGGTGGTCCTTGTATTCGTCTCCCAAACATTTATTGCGCTGTTCCAACACAAACCTTTTTCGATTGGATTTTGGCATTGGGCCGCTGCGGGCGAAACGGCTGCGTGGCGTCTTAAGTGGATTGCTCTTCCTGTAATGTTTGGTCTGTTCTGGATCGGACTGCGAATCTACCGCTCGATCCTCCGCTCGCCCGAACGTTTTTGCGGCATCAAGTATGCTCGCCGTGGGTTGCTGGCATCGGCACTGGTGGGTCTTCTTATTGCGACCCTGATTGGTGTCACCGTTCCGGCTCGCTTGCGACAGCGGCAAATGGCTATAGAGGCTGGAATTCAAGCCCAGGGTCTCGCGTTCGAGCTGGCATGCTTTGAGTACAAACTGCGGTTTGGAAAGCTGCCCGATCAAAGCAGTCTAAAGGCCGATCTCTTAAGCCTGCCTGATCCGGATGGTTCAATTGCAGCAGCCTTGCGCGACGTGGACGTGAACGGCTATACACCGCGCGCCGACGTCGCATCCCTGCCAATAAAGCAGAAGTCGTTAGCTTTACGAGGCGCCGTCATTCGCAAAGCCTCATTGAACTCAGCTACTGACGATACGCAAAGCGCTGGATTGTCGTACACAAACTATGAGCTCCGTCTTCCAGGCGAAGACAAGATCCTGGGAACTGACGACGATTGGGTTTCACGCGATGGCGTGATTGTCAGGGCCACAGATCTTGCGCAGGGAGCCAAAAGCCGAAAAGCCTCAACCAGCGCCGTGAAACCGTAGCGACGTAATGTCGTTTCTAAATCTCTTCCGACGTAAACAAGAAGACGAAGCCTCACGCATCGCCCGTCTATCAAAGACCGGACGCATCGCCGAAGGCACGATCCTCGATGTGATTGCCGACGATAACGGCCAGGTTACCCAGGTCGCCTATACCTATACGCTCGCCGGAGTTCAATACGAATCATCGCAGAAACTGAATCCAGAACAGCAGCAACGCGTCGACGACTACGCTCCGGATACTCGCATCATTGTCCGCTATGATCCAAGACAGCCTGCGAATTCTATTGTGGTTTGACTAGTAATGCTTGGTCTTGGGTCTTGGGTCGTTGGTTTAGGTCTTAGGTTTTTGGTCTTTTATTGTTCACGATCAAAAGTAAGTCCAGACGCCCAAGGCCCACCACCTAGGACCTAAGCTAAGACCTAAAACCAAAAACCAGTATGTTCAGCAGAGTTCTAATCGCCAACCGCGGCGAGATTGCCGTCCGCATTATTCGCACCTGCCGCGAGCTGGGAATATCACCTGTCGCCGTCTATTCCGAAGCTGACACGGTGTCACTCCATGTCCGGCTTGCTGACGAAGCGGTATGCATTGGACCCGCGCCCTCCACCGAGAGTTATCTCAATATTGAGGCAATCATTGCCGCGGCAATTAGGACCAAGGTCGAAGCGATTCATCCGGGCTACGGCTTCCTCGCTGAGAATGCTGACTTCGCGCGCGCGACGGTTGCAGCAGGCTTGACCTTTATTGGTCCAACTGCCGAAGCAATGGACATCATGGGATCGAAGACAAGTGCCAGACGTGCCGCCATGGAGGCTGGAGTCACGATTGTTCCCGGCACAGTCGAACCGCTGTCGTCGTTTTCTGAAGCCCGGAACACGGCTAAGAAGTTCGGTTTTCCAGTAATGTTGAAAGCTGCGGCGGGCGGTGGGGGCAAGGGCATGCGCCTTGTCAGGTCTTCCGAGGAACTGCTTTCCGCGTTCGAAACCGCTCAAGCAGAAGCAGCTGCCGCCTTTGGCGACTCATCGCTATATCTCGAGAAAGCGGTTGAGCAACCGCGACACATCGAGATACAGATCTTTGCCGATACGCTCGGCAACGTAGTGCATCTGGGTGAGCGTGAATGTTCGATTCAGCGGCGCCATCAAAAAGTAATCGAAGAATGCCCTTCTCCAATCAACGATCCTGACCTTCGCCGGCGGATGGGTGAGGCTGCAGTGAAGATCGCGGGTGCCGTAAACTACACTGGCGCCGGTACGGTCGAGTTTCTCGTAGCTGATGCCACTCGCGAGTTCTACTTTCTTGAGATGAACACACGGCTGCAGGTTGAACATCCTGTCACTGAACTCGTCACAGGATTCGATCTAGTCCGCGAGCAATTTTCAGTGGCTGCGGGACACGAGCTTTCGTTCAAACAGGAAGATATTCGGTGGCGTGGACACGCAATTGAATGCCGGATCTACGCAGAAGACCCACAGAACAACTTCTTTCCTTCACCTGGAACCATCACCCACTTGCAAGAGCCTTCGGGCCCCGGTATACGCATCGACAGCGGTGTGCGTCTACACTCAGAAGTCTCTATTCACTACGATCCGATGATCGCCAAACTCGCTGTCTGGGGACGAACTCGAAAGGAAGCCGTCGATCGTTTGCGGCGCGCGCTTGATGAATATGAAGTAGCGGGTATCACTACGACGCTTCCCTTTTTTCGTGAGATCGTAAGAGACGATGAGTTTATTGCTGCTCGGCTCGATACGGCTTTTATTGATAGGTTCAATGAGCGTAGGGCTGCTGCGCCTCACGCTCAATCGCAAACTGCCGATTCTGATATCGCACTAATCGCGGCCGCGCTTCACTACATCAAACTTTCTCGCCGGACATCACTGCAAAACGTCGCGCAAACTTCGAACAGATGGAAAATGTTGGGCCGGCAGGCTCTGCTGAACGCTCGCCGGGACATCGCTCAACGCACAAAAACTTCTTCGAAGCGGAAAAGATAATGAAATTAAAGGCCCAACTGGAAGATCAAGAACACGATCTTGCGATCATCTTTGCAGGCCAGCGAGCGACGGTGGAGATTGACGGTCGATCCTATGATCTCGAAGTTCATGAACCTGAGGATGGAAGTTATTTACTTTTTGTTGATACCAGGGTCTACGAATGCCGGGTTAACGCCTCGCCCGGCTTGCGCGAAACCTTTGCGGTGAATGTTGGCCGGCACCGCTACAATGTTGACATAATTGATCCCAGGAGATTGCGCAGCGTCCAGAGTTCTGGCCGGCATCAACAGGGATCCGCCGAAATCGTTGCGTCGATGCCCGGCAAAGTTGTCCGCGTGCTGGTAGAGATTGGGGACAAAGTCGAAGCCGGTAGTGGCATCGTCGTGGTTGAAGCGATGAAGATGCAAAATGAACTGAAATCACCAAGGGCGGGTGTTGTGGTTAAACTCGGTGCCTCTCCCGGTGCAACGGTGAATGCGGGCGATGTGCTTGCGGTTGTGGAGTGAAAGAAAAGGATGAAGGATGAAGGCGGAAGATGAAAGCTACTGATTTGAACGACGACTCCAAGGTGGAGGCTATAGACGGCACAGTGCTGGCGGGTACCGACGTTCCGACTTCATCCCTACGAATCCTTCTCTGGGACATCGACGGTACTTTGATTCACTCATTGCGCGCTGGCGGTTACAAGGAGTACATGATTCCCGCTGTCGAACACGTTTTTGGTACGGCCGGACAACTGGCGCAAATGCGCGTGTCCGGTATGACCGATCTACAGATAATTGGTGAAGCACTGCGTGACGAAGGGGTT
>Ga0137359_10002122_pt1 | contig 15887 bp, 12 predicted proteins | sample Mad1_40_16metaG_FD_108281 | JGI IMG/M metagenome (GOLD analysis project Ga0137359, IMG submission 108281) | Vadose zone soil microbial communities from Angelo Coast Range Reserve, California, USA - Mad1_40_16 metaG | ecosystem: Environmental > Terrestrial > Soil > Vadose zone | place: USA... | reverse complement strand
GGTGGTGAAGAGCGCGTCGAACTCGGGATCGGGAAGGCCGTGGGGATGCTCGCTCTCGGGCTGCAGGCGCATGAGATCGACGATGTTCACCACGCGCACTTTCAATTCCGGGAGGTGCTCGCGAATGAGATCCACCGCGGCCAGCGCCTCCAGCGTCGGCACGTCGCCGCAGCACGCCATGACGACGTCGGGCTCGCCGCCGCCGTCGTTGCTTGCCCATTCCCAGATGCCGATGCCGCGGGTGCAATGGAGAATCGCGTCGTCCATCGCGAGCCACGTCGGCTGCGGCTGCTTTCCGGCGACGATCACGTTGACGTAGTCGCGGCTGCGCAGGCAGTGATCGGCGACCGAGAGGAGGCAGTTCGCGTCCGGCGGCAGGTAGACGCGGATGATCGACGCCTTCTTGTTCGCGACGACGTCGAGGAACCCCGGGTCCTGATGCGAGAAGCCGTTGTGGTCCTGACGCCAGACGTGGGACGACAGGAGATAGTTGAGCGACGCGATCGGACGCCGCCAGGCGAGGCCGTTCGCCACCTTCAGCCACTTCGCGTGCTGGTTGAACATCGAGTCGACGATGTGGATGAACGCCTCGTAGCAGTTGAAGAGGCCGTGCCGGCCCGTCAGCAGATAGCCCTCGAGCCATCCTTGGCAGAGGTGCTCCGAGAGCACCTCGAGAACGCGGCCGGACGGGGCGAGGTGATCGTCACCGGGGATGATGACGCCTTCGAAGGCGCGGTTCGTGACGTCGAAGACGGCGTTCAGACGATTCGAGCTCGTCTCGTCGGGACCGAACAAGCGGAACGTCTGCGGATTGCGCCGGATCACGTCGCGCAGGAGCTCGCCGAGAACGCGCGTCGCCTCGCTGATCGTCGCGCCGGGAGCCGCGACGTCGACGGCGTAGTCGCGGAAGTTCGGCATCGCGAGGTCGTGAAGGAGGAGCCCGCCGTTCGCGCGCGGGTTGGCGCTCATGCGCCGCTCGCCGCGTGGCGCGAGGGCGGCGAGATCGGGACGGACGCGTCCGCTCGCGTCGAAGAGCTCCTCGGGACGGTAGCTCCGCATCCACGACTCGAGCACCACGCGGTGTGCCGCGTTCGTGCGCGGATCCGTGATCGGCACCTGGTGCGAGCGGAACGTGCCCTCGATCGGGACGCCGTCGAGCTCCTTCGGTCCCGTCCAACCTTTCGGGGTACGCAGCACGATCATCGGCCACGGCCGGCGCGTGCGGTCGTGTTCCTCGCGCGCGGCGCGCTGGATGGCGTGAATGGCGCGCACCGCCTCATCGAGCGCGTGCGCCATCTCCTGATGCACGACCGCGGGTTCCGTGCCGGCGACGACGTAGGGGTCGTAGCCGTAGCCCTCGAGCAGCTCGAGCAGCTCGCGCTCGGGGATGCGCGCCAGGACCGTCGGATTCGCGATCTTGTAGCCGTTCAGATGCAGGATCGGCAGCACGGCGCCGTCGTGCACCGGATCGAGGAACTTGTTCGAGTGCCAGCTCGTCGCGAGCGCGCCGGTCTCCGCCTCGCCGTCGCCGACGACACAGCAGACGAGCAGGCTCGGGTCATCGAACGCGGCGCCGTAAGCATGCGCGAGCGAATAGCCGAGCTCGCCGCCCTCGTTGATCGACCCCGGCACCTCGGCGGTCACGTGGCTGCCGATGCCGCCCGGAAACGAGAACTGGCGGAAGAGCGCACGCATCCCGTCGGCGTCCTGCGTGACCTCGGGATGGACCTCGCTGTAGGTGCCCTCGAGATACGCGTTCGCGACCGCCGCCGGCCCGCCGTGCCCCGGGCCGATGACCAACATCGCGTTCAGGTCGTGGGCGCGAATCACGCGATTCATGTGGACGTAGATGAAGTTCAGGCCCGGCGTCGTTCCCCAGTGGCCGAGGAGGCGCGGCTTGATGTGGTCTGGCCGCAGCGGCTCGCGCAGCAGCGGATTATCGAGGAGATAAATCTGGCCGACGGCGAGATAGTTCGCCGCGCGCCAGTACGCGTCGATCGCGTCGAGCTCCTCGTGCGACAACGGCTCGTCGCGGGTGTCGCTCCCTCTCGGCATTGCGTCGTGCATGACGACCTCCTCCCGGGACTCCGCGCACGCGCGATCCGGCGGCGAATCCCTCGGCCGCAGCTTGCCACCGCGACGCGCCGACCGCACCTAGGGCGCTGCGCAGACCGTGGCGAATTGGCTCGCCGCCGCCGACTATGCCATACCCGCGACGAGGCGACGCGCGTGTACTTCACCGACGAGCCGGAGCATGTGACGCAGCTGCGCGAGACGCTCCGGCGCTTCGCGGCCGCGGAGATGCCGCGCGAGAAGCTGCGCGCGTGGGACCGCGCCAACACCTTCGATCCCGCGGTCTTTCGTAAGCTCGCGGCCCTCGGGGTCTGTGGCCTCACGATCGACGAGGAGCACGGCGGCGCCGGGCGCGATCTCGTCGCCGCGATCGCCGTCATCGAGGAGCTCGCTCGCGGCGGCGCGGCGATCGCCGGTCCCTACATTCACTGCGCCTTCTACGGCGGGCTGAACATCTCGGCGAACGGCTCCGAGACGCAAAAGCGCGAGCTCCTGCCGCGGCTCGCGCGCGGTGAAATCCTCTTCGCATACGGGTTGAGCGAGCCCGACGTCGGCGGCGACCTCGCGAGCGTCGCGACGACCGCGCGTCGCGACGGCGACTCGGTCGTCGTGAACGGCACGAAACGCTGGTGCACCGCGGCGCGCATCGCCGACTACGTCTACACGCTCGTGCGCTCCGACACCGAGGCGCCGCGCTACCGCAATCTCTCGTTCGTCCTGGTGCCGACGCGCGCCCCCGGCATCACGATCACGACGATCGATCATCTCGGTCTGCGCTACGCCGAGACGACGGACGTCGTCTTCGAGGACGTCACGGTCCCGGTCGAGAACGTCGTCGGTGGCGAGGCGGGATGGAACAACGGCTGGCGCATGCTCGCCGGGCCTGCACTCGACGTCGAGAAGCTCGAGATCACCGCGGTCACGCTCGGCATCGCGACCGCTGCCGTCGACGACGCGTGGGTCTATGCGCAGGAGCGGCGGCAGTTCGGGAAGCCGATCAGCGGCCATCAAGCGGTGCGCCACGCGCTCGTCGACGCGCGCACCAAGCTGCAAGCGTGTCGCCACATGCTGTACCACGCCGCTTGGCTCGCGCAGCACGAGCGCCCGTGCAGCGTCGAGACGTCGATGGCGAAGCTCTTCATCGGCGAGACCGCGGTCGAAATCGTCCTCGCCTGCCAACGGGTCATGGGCGCGTACGGCTGCGCCACGGACTACGACATGGAGCGCTACGTCCGCGATATCGTCTGCATGCCGATCGTCGGCGGCTCGTCGAACATGCAGCGCAACAACATCGCGAACCGGCTGCGACTCGCCGAGTGAGCACGAGCCGGCGACGACCGGACGCATGATGCGTGCGCCAATCACGCACGACGTTCAGGGTCGCCGCGCGGGAACCGAGCCGAGTCGCGGTACGCGATGTACACGATCGCTGAGGCGCGCGTGACGTCGGCGGCACCGGCCACCATCGCGCGGCAGCCGACGAGAAACGGATGCAGCACCGGCATGCCGCGCGGCGCATATCGTTCGGTGAGGAGCGCGATGTAGAACGGATCGAGGGGAAGCGCGCGCATGGCGCGCACCGCGAAGCCGTGTTTCGCGAGTTGTCGGCGCATCGTCTCCGGACGGTAATGCCAGAGGTGCCGTGGCGGATCGTACGCGTACCACGACGCGCCGTAATACTCGGCGTCGAACGAGACGTAGTTGGGACACGCGACGACGAGCGCGCCGCCCTCGGTGAGCAGGCCGGCGATGTGGGCGAGGTAGCCGTCGACATCGTGCACGTGCTCGAGCGCATGCCAGAGCGTCACGACGTCGAAGCGTCGGTCGTGGAGCGCGAGGAACTCGGCGACGTCGAGCACCTCCACTCCGGGGGTACGCTGCGCCGCGAGGCGCGCGCGCAAAAGCGGCTCCACGCCGCACACCGTCCAGCCGCGGCGGTGCATCAGCGCCAAGAAGTCTCCGCTGCCGCAGCCGACGTCGAGGATGCGTCCGGGTCGCGCCGCCGCGGCCGCGGCGGCGATCTGCGCCCGCCAGCGCGCCGTGATCCAGCGCGCGAGGTGGTACGCGCGGTTCATCGTGCCGGCGCGTTTGCGGGTGAGGCCGAGATAGTTCTCGGAAGCGTAGTACCGGCCGATGAGGTCCCGCGGCGGCACCGGGTCCGTCATGCGCAGCTGGCAGCGCGCGCAATGGAGAATGCGAAACTGCTCGCCGGAGACGAGATGATCGCGGCCCGTGAACACGGCCGCGAGCTCCTCGCTGTCGCAAAGGGGACAGCGGCGGGCAGGCACGGGCTCCTCCATCGGTTTTTAGTCGAAGTGACACATGGCCGCGAGACGCGTCCAGGCGAGCCTCGCGACCCAGAGTGCATCGGCGAGAACCGTCCCACGGTCTCTTGCCGCAGTCCACGTACGAACTGCAAGAAAAGGCCAGCCGCGAATTCACTGGGTAAGCCGCGCTCTACACGACGAAGGCACGTGCGCGCGATCAGAGACGCGTGAGACCGCCGCGTCTGAATCGAGCGTCGACGCGCGGGCGGCTCAGCTGCCGATGCGCTCGAGCTCGGCCTCGATCGCCGTGAGCTCGGCCGCGGTGCCCTGTACCTTCGGTCCGGTGAACCAGCGCCGCGCCGACACCAGCCACCAGCCGCCGGCGAATCCGAGCACCGCCAGAACGGCGACCGGCGTGTAGTTGAAGCTCGCCCACGTCACCGGCCGCACCGTCGGCAGCATGAAGAGGACGCTGATGACGCACACCCACGCCACCGCGACGACGCCGACGGGGCGGCTCCAGCGTCCGAGGTGCCACGGACCGCGCTCGAAGCGGGCGCCGCGCCGCAGCCGCAGAAACGTCGGCAATACGTACGCGATGTAGAGACCGATCACGGCGATCGACGTGACGGCGGCGTACGCGGTCGCGTTCCAGAGATACGGCACGCCGAGCACGAAGGCGCCGCCGGCGGCGAGCCAGACGGCGTTCGTCGGTGTCCGCGTGCGCGGATTGATGCGGTGCCAGAACGCCGAGCCGGGCAGGGCGCCGTCGCGCGAGAAGGCGTAGATCATGCGCGAGTTCGCCGTCACCGACGCCATGCCGCAGAAGAGCTGCGCGCCGATCGCGATCAGCATCAGCAGCGTGCCACCGGTCGTGCCGACGGCGTCGAGAAAGATCTGCGCCGGCGGCACGCCGGTCGCGCTGCGCAGCGCACCCTCGTAGCTCTGGATCGCGAACGTCACGCCGAGGAGCAGTACCCACCCGGCGACGAGCGAGACCGCGACCGACAGCACGATGGCGCGCGGACCCGCCGTCGCCGCGTCGACGGTCTCCTCGGTCATGTGCGCCGACGCGTCGTAGCCGGTGAACGTGTACTGCGCGAGGAGGAGTCCGAGCATCGCGACGTAGAGCGGTGACGTGAAGCCGGTCTCGTTGACGAACCCGCCGAGGACGAACGACGCCGGTTGATGATGCGCGGGTACGAGCGCGAGCACGCCGACGATCACGAGCACGCCGATCACGTGCCACCAGGCGCTGACGTCGTTGAGCGATGCGACGAGCCGCAGGCCGAGCGTATTGAGCGCGCCGTGGAGGAGCAGGATCGCGCCGAAGAGCAGAATCGTGTGCGGCGGCGTCGCCGCGAAGCCGAAATGAAGATCGAGGAGGGCGTTCAGGAACGAGGCGGCGCCGAAATCGATGCCGGCGGTGACGGCGACCTGGCCGAGGAAGTTGAACCAGCCCGTGAACCACGCCCACGCCGCGCCGTGCGACGGCGCGAGCTTCGCCGCCCAATAGTAGAGGCCACCCGCCGTCGGGTAGCTCGAGCACACCTCAGCCATCGCGAGCGCGACGACGAGCGTCATCACGCCGACGAACGGCCACCCCCACACGATGACGGCGGGGCCGCCGGTCGTCATGCCGTAGCCGTAGAGCGTCAGACACCCGGACAGCACTGAGATGATCGTGAACGAGACGGCGAAGCTCGAGAACGCCGTCATCTCGCGCCGCAGCTCCTGGGCGTAGCCGAGCTCGTGCAGCCGCTCGCGGTCGGATCGTTCGGCCGTCACGCGGACGGCTTTTCCAGGTACGTCGTCGCCCGGTCGTGCCGCCGTGCGACGCGCGCAGCGTCGTGACGATACAGCGCGATGAACAACGCTCGCACGTGTCGCCTACCGAGCAGCGCACTGCTACCGTCGTCAGGGCGACGGAGGTGACGATGCGTACGAGGCGAATCGAAGGGGCACTGCTGGCGATCGGCGTCGCGCTCGCGCTGCATGCGCGCGCCGTGCGCGCCGACGCCGTGCCGCCGATCCGGCCGGAGCAAGAGCCGGCGGCCGCGGCATCGCCGGCGCACGGCGACAAGGGCAAGCACTCCGACCCGGCGGGGGCGACGGCGCAGTGCAAGGACGGCGCCTACTCGCACGCGACGCATCGCTCGCACACGTGTCGTCATCACGGCGGCGTTGCGAAGTGGCTCGACGGTTCGAAGTGACCGATCGGCGACGTCCCACGGTGGCGGCGGCGTAGCCGCGACGAAGCGCTCGTAGCGCGACGCGCTACGCCTTGCGCGGCACGGCATTGCGTGCCGTCCACGCCGCGACCATCTGCGTCGCGTGCTCCGCGTCCGTCGCGGTCAACGCCCGCGATTGGTGCGTGAGCTCGAGCATGATGCCGTTTGGGTCGCCGAAGTAGATCGAGAGCCAGACGCCTTCGTGGTCGACCGGGCCGGTCACGTGGACGCCGTGACGCTCGAGGTGCTCCCGCCACGCGGCGAGGGTCGCGCGCGAGTCGACGCTGAGCGCGAGGTGCCGCACCCAGCGCGGCATCGAGTCCTGCGCGCTCGGCGCGAGTCCGGCGACGTCGAAGAACGCGATCACCTCGCCGGTGCCCATGCTGAAGAACGTGTGCATGTGCGGCCTCGGATCGCCGGTCTCCGGGTCGCGCTCGCCGCGGATGGCATGTGCGAGCGTGAAGCCCATGACCTCCGTGTAGAAGCGAACGGTCTCTGCCGTGTCGGCGGTCGGGTACGCGACATGGTTCAGCCGCGTCGCGATCGGTGGCGTGCGTGTGGACATCGGGATCCTCCTTCGTTCAGGCGAGCGTCATTTCCGCGATCTCGCCCGCGGTGTGAATGGCGATCCGGCCGTCGGCGACCGCCGCCCGCATGACGTCGGCGAGCACTGCGAGCCGCGCCTCGTCGACGCCGGTGATGAATGCGTGGCAGACGAGCAGAAAGAGACCGCCGTCGCGCGCGACGCGCTCGAGCGCGGCGAGCCATGCGGTGCGCACCGCGCCTGGATCGGCGGGCTCCGGTCGCAGGTAGTGAAAACCGTCCACGGCCGTCCACACGAACGGGATCTGCGCCAACCCGGGCGCCAGAGCTGCGATGCGCATACGGTCGCCTAGACTGGCGTCGTAGCGATAGCCGAGACGGTACAGCACCGCGGCGGTCTGCGTCGTGCGCGCGCCGCCGGGCGCACGAAAGCCGAGCGGGCGAACGCCCGCGGCGCGGCTCAACGCGTCGGTCGCGCGTGCGGCGAGCGCGTCCTCTTCCACGGGTCCGAGCTGGTGCCACGGCTCGTGCGCCCACCCGTGCATCCCGAGCTCGTGGCCGCGCGCGACGATCTCGGCGACGGCCTCCGGATGGTGCACGCCGTTCCAACCTTCGACGAAGAACGTCGCGCGGACGCCGGCGGCCGCGAGCAGCTCGTAAAGCCGCGGGAAGCCGCGCGCGAGCGACGGGTCGCCGCGGTCGCGCCGTGGACCGTCGCGCGACCCCGCGCCGACCTCGGCGGCCTCGCCCATGTTGTCGAACGTGAAGCAGGCGAGGGCGCGGCCCATAGGAGCGGCGGTAGCCGGTCGCGCTATCCGGTGTCAACCAGGGTGATCGGCCTGCTCTGCCGCGTCGGTCTCTTGGCGCAGGCGCATGCGCGCGTCGTTTGCACGGGCGCGGCGGCATCGCGTAGGGGAACGGCGTGGAGCGTCTCGCGATCGATATCGGCTGCGGTCAGGCGAAGCGTCCCGGTTACATCGGCGTCGACAAAGAGGCGGGCGACGGCATTGATCACGTGGTCGACGTCGAGCGCGAGGCGCTGCCGTTCGCCGATCGCAGCGTGGACCGCATCTTCTCGGCGCACTGCTTCGAGCACCTCGCCGAGCACGCGCTCGTGTTTCATGAGATCAGTCGGGTTGCCGTCGACGGCGCGTATCTCGAGATCTGGACCCCGTACGCGTGGACGAACGAGGCATTCATCTACACGCATCGTACGTTCTTCACCGAACTCCATTATTTGCATCCGTGCTACATGTTTCCCGATCACTGGCGTCCGATTCTCGGTGCCGCCTGGCGGCTCACCGAAGTTCAATTTGTCGTTGACGACGACGTGCGTGCTGATCTGCGGCGCAATCGCGTGAGTCTGGATTTCGCGCTTCGCTACCTGAAAGGAGTTGCCGTCGAGTTTGGCGTCCACATTCGCATCTGGCACGGCGATTCGCCCGCGATCCGTGCGCCGCTCCGGACGTATTCGGCAACGCGTGACGGTGCGCGAGTTCCCGTCGTTCCGGATGCGACCGAGCAGCGGCAATCGCGCTTGGCGCGGTTTTTCCGCTGGCCTTCGCGGCGGCGCTGCGCTGTGCGAGCGTGATCCACCGGCATTGCGCGCTCGACGGAGCCTGCTATGTCTCGACGAGCCGCGCGTCCGACGACCGCGGCCGGGAGGCGATTGATGGCGGGTTCTGCGCTCGCGCGGCTGATCGAGAACGGCGGGGTGACGCTCTATCCGCTTCTCCTGTGCTCGGTCGTGAGCATGGCGGTCGCGTTCGAGCGCGGTTGGGCGATCGTCCGCGCCGCGCGCGCTCGCGCCCACGTGCACCCACTCGTGCTGCGCGCGGTCACCCACGGCAATATCGGCGAGGCGCTCGCGGTCGTCCGCATGAGCGGCTCGCCGTACACGTCCGTCTACGAGGGCGTCCTCACCCAGGCGGACGCCGAGAGCCGCGCCCGGCTCGCGGAGCGCCGCGACGCCGCAGGCGTCCGCGATCTGCGCCGCTACGTCTGGCTTCTCGGCACGATCGGAAGCTTGGCGCCGTTCATCGGCCTCTTCGGCACCGTCGTCGGGATCATCCGCGCATTCGACAGCATGGCGGCGACCGGCTCCGGCGGCTTCGCCGTCGTTGCCGCGGGAATCTCGGAGGCGTTGGTTGCGACCGCGGGCGGGCTGATCGTCGGCGTCCTCTCCATTTTCGCCTACAACGCGTTCATAGTTCGCATCGGCAACGTCGCGGCGCAGTGGCGCGAGTGGACGGACGAGCTCCTGGCGGCGCTCGTCGAGATCAAGGCCGGCGAGGAGCCCGTTCGTGTCGCGCGCTCGTACTGAGCGCGCGGCCGGCGCCGGCGATCGCGGCGAGGAGGCTGCGCATGGCGCTCGGCCGCACTGACGTCGACGGCGGCGACGGCGCAATCGTCGCCGAGATCAACGTCACGCCGCTCACCGACATCTTCCTCGTGCTGCTCATCATCTTCATGGTGACCAGCACGGCGCTCACGAATCAGGGCAGCAAGGTCGACCTGCCGCGTGCCGACGCGGGCGCCGGCGAGGCGACCGGCGTCGTCGTCACCGCAACCGCCGATGGCCGCCTCGAGGTCGACGGCCGCTCGTTGAAAATCGACGAGCTCGCCGCCGCGCTCACCGCGGCGTTCCAGCACGGGTCGTCGCGGAACGTCATCTTGCGCGGCGATCGCGCGCTCGTGCTCGAGCAGGCGGTGCAGATCATGACGGCGGCGAAAGCCGCGGGCGCCGAGAAGATCGCGATCGCGACCGCGCCGCCGGCGCGTCCGCGCTGAATGCGTCTCGCGGCGCGCGGCGGGCAGAGGAGCAATCGACGATGAAGTTCGGTCTCTTCTACGAGCATCAGCTCCCGCGACCGTGGGACGACGAGGCCGAGCACACGCTGCTGCAGCAAGCGCTCGAGCAATGCGAATTCGCCGATTCGCTCGGCATCGAGTACGTGTGGGAGGTCGAGCACCACTTCCTCGAGGAGTACAGCCACTCGAGCGCGCCGGAGATTTTTCTCGCGGCGGTCTCGCAGCGCACGAAGCGCATGCGGCTCGGACACGGCATCGTGCAGACGCCGCCCGCGTTCAATCACCCGGCGCGGGTCGCCGAGCGCATCGCCACGCTCGACCTGGTGTCCGGCGGGCGCGTCGATTTCGGCACCGGCGAGTCGTCGTCGGAGGCGGAGCTCGGCGGCTTTCTGATCGATCCGTTCGAGAAGCGGCCGATGTGGGAGGAGGGGCTGCGCGTGGCGCTGCGCTGCCTCACCGAGACGCCGTTCACCGGTCACGCCGGCAAGTACGTGACCATGTCGCCGCGGAACGTGATCCCGAAACCGCGGCAGAAGCCCCATCCTCCGGTGTGGGTCGCGTGCAGCCGGCGCGACACGATCCATCTCGCCGCCGAGAAAGCGATCGGCGCGCTCACGTTCGCGTTCATCGATCCGGAAGACGCGCGTCATTGGGTGCGTGACTACTACGTGACGCTCGCCGCGAAAGGCGTGCCGATCGGCGACGCCGTGAACGCGAACGTCGCCGCCGTGACGACGTTCATGTGCCACCGCGACGAGGACGAGGCGTTGCAGCGCGGCCTCGAGGGCGCGAACTTCTTCGGCTACTCGCTGGCGCATTACTACATCTTCGGACGGCACCGTCCCGGTGTGACCGACGTCTGGGCGGAGTATCAACGCCGGTGCGGCGAGCACGGCTACGACCCCGAGGCGGTACGCGCCGCCGCCGCCAACGCGGAGCGGCTCGGCGCGAAGGCGGTCGCCGGCGGCATCGGCGGTCTACGCGGCGCGGTCGGCACGCCGCAGCAGATCCGGCAGTTCCTCCGCCGCTACGAGGAGGCCGGCGTCGACCAGGTGATCTTCATCAGCCAGGCCGGAAAGAACCGCCACGACCACATCATGGAGAGCCTCAGGCTCTTCGGCCACGAGATCCTCCCCGAGTTCCAGGAGCGCGACGCGCGCGCCGAGCGCGAGAAGGCGCGTCGCCTGCAGCCGGTCATCGAGACGGTGATGGCGCGGAAGCCCGCGAGCGACCACCCGCCGCTGCCGGCGGCCGACTACGACTTCCCCGCGATCCCGCGCGGCGAGGCCGATCGCGCCGGGCTCGACGCGTTCCACCGCTTCCTCGACAAGGTCGCAGAAGAGTCCGTCGAAGGAGACCTGTCGTCGATCGACGCGCTGCGGAACGGCTAGGGAGCTCGCGCAAGCAGCGCGGCGCGTGGCGGAGCGCCGTTACTCAGGCGACCTCCGGCGCGCCGTTACTCAGGCGACTTTCGCGATCGGCGACGCCGACTCTGCGGCGCGCGGCTCCTCGCGATATGCCGTCCAGTCGACATGCCGGGTGCGCCACCAGTACTCGACTGTCGTGCCCGACCAGTTGTTCGTGATGCGGCCGTCGGCGCGCTTGTACCAGCTCTTGCCGGTGCGCGCCCACACGGTCGCCTCGAGGATGCCGTTCAGCCACTCGTTGTAGGCCCGCATCGCCTGCGGCCGCACGTCGAGGGACTTGAGCCGACGGCTCGCCAGCGCCTGGACGCACTCCATGACGTAGCGGACCTGGCACTCGATCATGAACAGGATCGAGTTGTGGCCGAGATTCGTGTTCGGGCCGTACAGCATGAAGAAGTTCGGAAAACCGGCGACGGTCACGCCGAGATACGCCTCGGCACCCGCCTCCCACGCATCCGTCAACGAGCGTCCGCCCAGACCTTCGACGTGCATGGGCGCGAGAAATGACGTCGACTCGAAGCCGGTCGCGAGAATGATGACGTCGACCGGGTACGACGCGCCGTCGCGTGTCACGATGCCGTCGCCGCGGATGCGATCGATGGCCGCCGTGACCACCTGCACGTTGTCGCGCGTCAGCGTCTGGTAGTAGTCGTCGGAGATGAGAATACGCTTGCCGCCGATCGGGTAATCGGGGACGAGCGCGCGTTGCAGCTCCGGATCGCTGACGTGCTCGCGCATCGTGCGGTCGGCGTATTGCGTGACGACGCGGCTGAAGAATCGGTTACGGCGGAAGACGGGGAATCGGCTCTCGAAGCCGAACCACAGCCACCAGCGATAGAGCCGCGCGGCGAGCGGTACGTGGGCGAAGATCCAGCGCTCGCGCGCGCCGTACTCGCGGTCGTTCTTCGCCAGCATCCAGTTGGCGCTGCGCTGGAAGACGTACAGGCGTTCCACGGCCGGCGCGATCTGCGGTACGAATTGGATCGCGCTTGCGGCGTTGCCGATGACGGCGACGCGCTTCCCGCGCAGGTCGACGTCGTGCCGCCAGCGCGCGGAATGGAACGTCACGCCCGCGAAGTCGTCGAGGCCTTCGAGCGTCGGAAACGCGGGGCGGTTCAGCTGTCCGGTGCCGTTCACGAGGATCTCGGCCTCGAGCTCGTCGCCGCCCGTCGTTCGGACGCGCCACGTTCCGGCGTCGGCGTCGAAGCGCGCGCTCGCGAGTTCGGTGCCGAAGCGGATGTGCGGGTGGAGGTCGTACTTGCGGGCGCAGTGCTCGATGTACTCGAGGATCTCCGGCTGCGGCGCCCACTTCCGCGACCAGTCGGTCTTCTGCTCGAACGAGAAGCAGTAGACGAACGAGGGCGAGTCGCACGCCGCCCCGGGGTAGATGTTGTCGCGCCACGTGCCGCCGATGCGGTCGGCCTTCTCGACGATCGTGAACGACTCGATGCCGGCGCGCTTCAGCTGCATCGCCATGCAGAGCCCGCCGAACCCCGCGCCGACGATCAGGATGCGCGGCGAATTGTGACCGTCGTGCGGCATCGGGTCTCCTCCGGACAGGCGCGTACGTTGCGGCGTCGCTCCCGCGCTATGCGGGGCGGCAGGGCCATTCGACCAGTACTACGACGAAGGCGACCGCAGCGGCAAGGAATCAGGGTCGGCGGTGACGGTGACGGTGGTGGACATCCGAGAGGTGAGGGTGATCGTGGACGAGCGGCAGGTGGCGGTGCACGTGCGAATGCGGCTCCTCCCACGGGCCATCGTGCGTGTGGCGGTGGTGCTCGTCGTGGCGGTGCGCGTGCTCGTGCTCGAGCGCCCCATGCGCGTGCAGGTGGCCGTGGCGCTCGCCGAGGAGCAGCGCGAGGCCCGCCGCCATCGCCACCGCGGCGAGCGCCGTCGCGGCATCGAGGCGCTCGCCGAGGATGGGAACCGAGAGTGCGGCGCCGATGAACGGCGCGGTCGCGAAATACGCCGCTTGGCGAGCGCTGCCGAGCAGGCGGAGCGCGTGCATCGTGAGAACGAGGCTGACGCCGTACGCGACCGCGCCGACGAGCAGCGCCACCGCCGCGACGCCGGCGGGCGGCAGGGGCTCGCCGCCGAGGCGGGCGATCACGAGCATCGCCGCGCCGGCGACGAGCCCCTTCAGACGGACGACCGCGACGGGATCGCGGATCGAGAGCCGCTGGCTGACGTTGGTGTCGAGCGCCCACGCGGCGCATGCGCCGGCGATCGCGGCGCACCCGACCCACTCGCCCGGCACGATCCCGCCGCGCGTGCTCACGAGCACGGCGCCGCCGACGATCGCCGCCGCGCCCGCCACAGCACGGGCGCCGAGGTGCTCCGCGAACAAGGTCGTTGCGATCGCGATCGTGAGCGGTGCCTCGAGGTTCAGGAGCAGCGATGCCGTCGTGCCCGGCAGCCGTCGTAAGCCGACGAGCAGGAGCCATGGCGCGACCATGCCGCCCGCGATGACGATCACGAGGGCGAGCGGCGCGTCGCGAGCCGTGAGCGGCGCCTCAGCCTCAGCCGCCGCCGCCGGCGATGCGACTCGACGCGCGGCCGCCCCCGACCCGACTCGTGTCGCCACCAGCGCCAGTCCGGCGCCGAGGTAGAGGAGACTCGCCAGCGTCACGGTGCCGACGGACGGCACGAGCAGCTTCGCGACCGGCGCGCCGGCGCCGAAGAGCGCCGCCGCCGCGAGCGCCGACAGCGCGCCGCTGGGACGCGTCACAGGACTCACGCGTGCGTTCGCGTGCAATCGAGCCTCATCTCTGTTGACCTCGGAGGCGGCTTGCGGGTAAGTGGTAGACTTCGACTCGTACTTTCCCTCATGCCTGATACACCCATCGTATTCGAAGATGTCGAGGTGCTCTCGGCCACCGATCTCACGATGCGCTGCCGCATCCGTGACGCGATCGTGATCATCGGGCGCGGGCAGCCTCTTCCCGGGACGACGATCCGTGCGGCACACGACCGCGGCCGGCTGATTCTACCTCGCTGGGCGGTTCTCGACCTGGGTCTTCCCGACCCTATCGACTGACTCGAGGGACGCCGATCGCCGTCCGGATCCCGGACGGCGAGCATTGCGCGTCGCATGGCTACCCGCTACCGATCGCAGTCTCGGTGACGCGCACGCGAGCAGATCGCGCGTCGCCCTCCGTAGCAACGACTATCCTTTGGAAAGAGGCTGCCTCGCAAGAGCACATGCGCGCAGCCGCCACGGAGGCGATGCGCCAGCGCGGCGGTGTTGTACGGGAGCTGACATGACGACCTCACTGGCACAGCGAAAGCCCGACGCGATCGGCCCCGCGTCGGCGCCGGAGATCCTCGTCGTCGACGACAACGAGACCGCGCGCTACACGAAAGCGCGGATCCTCCGCGAATCCGGCTACGAAGTGCGCGAGGCGGCGAGCGGTACCGAGGCGCTGCGCGCCGTGCTCGAGCAGGCGCCGCGGCTCGTGCTCCTCCACGTCGACCTTCCGGACGTGAACGGGTGGGAGATCTGCCGGCGCATCAAGGCGGCGCCCGAGACCGCGTCGGTGCTCGTGCTGCAGGTCTCCGCAACCTACGTCTCGGAGGCGGACACCGTGCACGCGCTCGAGGGCAGCGCGGACGCGTGTCTCACCGAGCCGATCGAGCCGCCGGTCCTCGTCGCGACGGTGAAGGCGCTCTTGCGTGCGCGGCAGGCGGAGGACGCGCTGCGCGCTGTGCTGGCGCGCGAGCAGACGATCCGCGCCGCCGCCGAGGCGGCGAACCGCACGAAGGACGAGTTCCTCGCAACGTTGTCCCACGAGCTGCGCTCGCCGCTCGGCGCGATTCTCACCTGGGTGACCTTGCTCCGCTCCGGACGGTTGACCGAGACGAAGCAGACGCGCGCGCTCGAGGCGATCGAGCGCAACGCCCGTTTGCAGGTGAAGCTCATCGAGGATCTCCTCGACGTCTCGCGGATCATCTCCGGGAAGCTGCGGATCGAGGTGAGCCTCGTCGAGCTGGCGCCGATCGTCGAGGCGGCGATCGAGAACATCCGTCCGGCCGCGGACGCGAAAGAGATCCGCGTCGACGCGACGGTGGGGCCCGACATCGGCCGGATCTCGGGCGATGCGACGCGGCTGCAGCAGGTCGTGTGGAACTTGCTGTCGAACGCCGTGAAGTTCACTCCGAAGAGCGGCCAGGTCACGGTGACCGTCCGGCGCGCGCGATCCGCCGCCGAGATCCGGGTATCCGACAGCGGCAAGGGGATCGATCCCGCGGTCCTGCCGCACATCTTCGAGCGCTTTCATCAAGCGGACTCCTCGAGCACACGCACCGAGAGCGGGCTCGGGCTCGGCCTCGCCATCGTCCGCCACATCGTCGAGATGCACGGCGGAACGGTGGAGGCGTCGAGCGCGGGACTCGGGAAGGGCTCGACCTTCGTGGTGATGCTGCCGCTGCCGGCGCTGCAATCGCGGATCGAGGGCGTGCGCCCCGCGCTCGCCCAGCCGGCGCCGGTCGGCGACTCGCTCAGCGGCGCGCGCATCCTCGTGCTCGACGACGAG
>Ga0137359_10002121_pt1 | contig 15901 bp, 13 predicted proteins | sample Mad1_40_16metaG_FD_108281 | JGI IMG/M metagenome (GOLD analysis project Ga0137359, IMG submission 108281) | Vadose zone soil microbial communities from Angelo Coast Range Reserve, California, USA - Mad1_40_16 metaG | ecosystem: Environmental > Terrestrial > Soil > Vadose zone | place: USA... | reverse complement strand
TCAATAAAATCAAACACTACCGCGCCATCGCCACGCGCTACGACAAACTCGCTCGAAATTTCCTCGCCGCTGTCCAGTTGGTCGCAGCTATCATCCTGCTCAACTGAGGACAGGCCCTAATTGGTATCTGGATTATAGTTTAGCTTATCCGCGAGCTTGATCCGCAAGCCCTATTCGCTCCGTCGAATTTTAATGGATGGAACGAAAATCAACCGCAAAAGTTGTACTGCCAGTCCCCTCAACCGCCCGATAGGCTGTTTATTATCTTGCGAGAAATGGCAGCTTTTGGCCCAAGGCGAATTCCTCTTGGCCGCCGAGAAACGTGCTCGACAACATGGACCCGGCGACGCTTAAGGCGGCGGTAGGCGCGATCACCCATTCGTCGGTCAATCTCGACGTGGGACTCGACATCGAAGTGTGAGACGGGGACCGCGGGCACCCTCGCTTAATCCTCCGTCTCAGACGGTCGGTATATGATTGCCTCCGACATCCTTTTAGAAATCCGGTTTGTCCGCCCGCGGCACGTCGGCGTCCTTTCCCGGGTACCACTGGATGTTTTCGGCGCAAGCCTGTTCCAGCCAGTCGGCGGGGTCACGGCCGCCGCTTCCATAAGTCATGGTCGCGGTCCACGGTGTCGTGAACACGGCCTTATCCTCGACCGTGAATTGGAGCTGCAGGTACTTGCCCCGATAGTTCGGGTTCCTCATGCCCTGGGCGACGTTGTGCTCCTTTGCGTCCCGTGCAAACCCGTCTTTGGCGACTTCTGGATCAAGCAGTCGATATCGTTCGACCACGTGCAGAGCCTCGGTGTGCGGTGTGCCATACCAGTCGACCATGGAATACCGCCCGACCTTAATACCCACGGTATCTATGACCAGCGTGTCGCCTTCGTAGTGCCCCACTGAATCGCCGTACCAGGACGGGGTCACCTGCGCCGGATGAGGTTGGTTCAAGCGCACGTGGCGGACTTGATGATCGTAGCCATAAAGGATGGTGACCTTGTCCGGCTGTTGCAGCAGCTGCGTTGGGCCATTCGTAAAAACGAAAGGCACCCCTGCAGGCCAACACTGGTTGCGCGGGTTCGGATCGCCTATGCCATTGAGCCCGAGTTCACCGTGGCTTTTCACGACCCCCACCGCCTCAGGCGTCAAGATCGGATTGGTGTAATCGCCGGCAAGCTTGAGGATGTCGCCGGTGCCGTTCGGGCGGCGCGACCGGTTGACCAGCGCCGTGGGACCCGATGACAGCGGCTCGAACCCGGGAAGCGGATGCACCCAGGCGCCTGAGAAATCCGGGATGGATTCGGCGCTTTCGCTTCCGCCGAAGGCCGGCCCCACTGCGGCCGCCACCGCTTGCCCGTAGGCGGGCGTCACGACCGCTGCCGCAAGCGTGAATACCAGAGGGAAATTCCGCCACTGTAAATCCATTGCTCTCCTCCTTTTTTCATCGCGTTTCCGTTTCATCGCGTTCCGCTGGAAGCTCTCGCATAAAGGTAGACCCTTTACGTGCGCGTTTGGAAGGGGCGGTGTCCGCTCGTGACCCCAGGCGGATTCCTTATCGGCCCGCCGAGAAACGCGTCTGATTACCGGGATACTGCTGAGAGTGCCTACTTCTCCGGCTATCACCGTGCAGTTCGCGATGCGATGACAGGGGCATTTTCTCTCGGCCCGAACGCTCCGTCTACAGCGCCTTTGCGGCGCCGGCGGTCGCCTCGGCGTCGCCCCAGGTCGGGGACTTGGAGCCGTCGCCCCAGTTGCGCGGGCGGTAGAAGGTGTGGACGCCAATGCGGTCGAGCTTGCGCATTTCGTGGACCCACCAGGGATGCACCCAACGGGCGTGGTAGTGGGTCGCCTTGCCGACGTCGTTGAGCCAGAAATTGCCGTCCAGCGCATCGCGCGCGATGTGTTTGGCGCGCTCCCAGGCGACCGGCTCGTTGATGCGCTCCGGGAGCCCGTCGCACGCAAAGGTGAACTGGCAACGGAAGCGCCGGTGGGCGTTCTGGTAGACGACGCCGCAGACATTGTTCGGGTAATATCCCGAGAATACCCGGTTGATGACCACCTGGGCGACTGCCATCTGACCGCGGACGGATTCCCCGCGGGCTTCGAAATAAATCGCGTCGGCAAGGCATTTCTCGTGCCTGGCGCGGGGCGCGCCGATTAGCCCTAAGCGTTCTGCCGGGCTCTGCGGCCGGTGTTCCTCGCCGGTTACCTCGCCTTTCGGCGCGATGGTCTCGTTGCGCGACGGTTCGAGCCGCGTCGCCACGTTCGGCGCTGGGACCGTGGCTTCGGGCTCTGGCGACTCGAATATCGGCGCCCGTCCGGGCCCCCAAGGTTCGATCGTCGCCGGCGTGCCGCCGAGCGAAGCGGTCCCGAAATAAATTCGCGCCGCACGGAGCGGCGCGTCCTCGCCGTCGATCAGCCAGGGCTCCGCGGTTTCGGGGTCGAGATACGTGAAGTCCGCATCATCCTGCGTCTCCTTGGCGTTCACCGGTTGAGTGCGGTCCGGGGCTGGCTCTTCGCTTGCGCCGGACGTCGGCGCCGGCGGCGCAATGGACTGCGGCCCTGAAGAAAGACCCGGTCCCTCGATGCTCGAGGGTTGCGGAGAAGAGAAGTCCGGTCGGACCCGCGGCACGAGGCGCGGTCCCTTGAGGCTGCGGTTGATTTCCGGGAATTCCAGATCCCAATCCCCCTCCCTACCCTCTCCCGCCAGCGGGGGAGGGTAGGGAGGGGGGGCGCGCGCGGCGGTGGCGTCGCTGCTCGATGTGTACGCCGCCCTATGAAGGCCTGTCCCGACCGGCTGCGGAAAACGGAAAGTCGCGAGATGAATCGTGCCGAACGGCGAGGCGATGAGATGCGCGCGGAAGCTCTCCCCGACCACCGGCCGCCCCGCGATCGCCCCCACCCTACCCTCCTCCGCGAGCGGGGGAGGGTAAATCGAAATATCCTCACTCGCGAGCGGGGGAGGATAGGGTGGGGGGCCCGCCCGGACCGGCGGCATCGTCAGGACGACGACCGCGATGGCGAAGTGGGCTGCACGCCCCTTCGGCCTGCAACGCACGGCCTGATGCTGACGCGGACGCAACGCTACAAATCCCCGACGCCGGCCATGACTGAGGAAACGGCTCAGACGACCGGACTTAAGCTTTCAGGGGTTATGACCGACTATGCTTGATAACGCGTTAATGGCCGGAAAGACCGAGCCGAAACGGCCGTGCCTCGGGTGCGACCATGCCGGCTCCGATGGCCTCGACCGCCCTGACCATGCGGCCTTGTCGCGCCAAGAGATCGTCGGCGATCGCGACAATGCGGATGTTCGGTGTGGCGGTCGGAGAGGCGCACCGCAGCGCGATGGCGATGGCCCCTTCGTCGCTCGCGGGGCTCAATGCGCATACCGATACGAACGCCGCGGCCGACGAGCGGCTGACGCCTGCGTAGCAATGTATGACCAGCGCCGCGTCGCGCGGCCAACGCTGCACAAAGGCGATGAGCTGTTCCACATGCTCGGTTTGCGGCGCCACGTAGCCGTCCTGGGGAGCGCTGATGTCGTGCAGCTGCAGCCACAAATGATTTTCAGGCGCGATCGTGGCCGGACGCGCCAAATTGGCGTCGCGCGCCAGCAGCGAAACGACGTGGCGGGCGCCGGTCGTCGCGATGGTCTCATCGAGCCGCGCCAACGAACACACGTGAATCATTACACCTTCCTTTCTCGGGTGCCCCGCAGCCATCGCTCAGTCGATCCTTTAACAGACAGCAAAACGCGTGGCGACCGATTCGTCAGGGTTTGTCCCGGCCCTCCCCTACTCTCCTCTGGAGAGCCGGTAGGGCGGGTAAGCCGAAGGCGTAACCCGCCGCCTTCTTCAGAACGGCGGATTACGCTGCGCTAGTCCGCCCTACGGGATCTACCGGAGAGCAGGCCGCAGGCCACCAACACGAGCTTTCGCCAATATCGCTCAATCTGCTTGCAATTCGTTGAATTGTTGAAGAAATCTCCGCTTGGCCGTCTCCGCCGGCCATGGCGTGAGATAATCCTTCTCGACCGCAGTCGGCAAGGTCGGGCGCGGGCCGAAAAATCGCCGAGCCTCACCCGCACTGAAGCCTGCTAGCGTCGTCGCCTCCAGGAATGCGGCGCCGCGGTCGGCCGCCTTGATGGTGGCCGCGACCTCAGCCGGCAGATCGCGCGGCAGTCCGAAACGGAGATGAATCGCCTCGAGCAGGCGGTGTTCGACGGCCTTGTAGGCGCCGCCGATCACAACCTTGAACGGCGAGATCATGTCGCCGATCACGTATTCGGGCGCATCATGGAGCAGCAACGCAAGCCCAAGCCTGCGATCGCATCCGCCGTTGCGACGCCGCGCGATCTCCTCCGTCAGCAAGGTATGCTGCGCCACCGAGAAGATGTGATCCCCGTGGGTCTGGCCGTTCCAGCGCGCCACGCGGGCGAGGCCATGAGCAATATCTTCGATCTCGATGTCGAGCGGCGACGGATCGAGGAGATCGAGCCTGCGCCCCGACAACATCCGCTGCCACGCCCGTGGCGCTGCGTCGTGGGTGCCGGTGTTGGCCTTGGTCTTTGCCATCTTGTCAACTTTAGTCAAACGCGTCATTCCGGGGCGCCGTAGCGAAGCGGAGGCGAGCCCGGAATCCATACTCCTTGACCTGTGGTTATGGATTCCGGGCTCTCGGCCTGCGGCCGAGCCCCGGAATGACTGGACGAAGGTTTGGCCCGAACAGGCCTCGTCCGTCTGAGCTGCCCACCGGCGGCGTCGACCTGCGGTCATGAAACGGGGCCATTCTACGGTGTCGCCGGTAAACGAGGTCGGACCGCGGGCTTGTTTCTTGTCAGGCGCAGCCTCGCCAAGTTTGACGTCGCGGCTTCGTCACGGCTTCCCGGGCGACCGTCCGAGCATCTTTGCCATCTCGTCCTCAAGACTCTCAGGAGGTGGCTCGGCCTTTGCCTTTCCCGGCAAGACTTTGAGATCCGGCGGGGGCGACGAGGGCGGCTCGGGCAACCTGACGCTCCCTTTTGATGCATTGAGGGCATCGAGAAGGGGTTTCCGCAGTGGAGGCGATTCCGGACGGACAGGTGAGCGCGCTGCTGCCGGGGGCGCGGACGGAGGTTCGATCGGCTTTGGCGGACGCCTCAATGCCGCTTCGAGGCGCTGGGCCATTTCGGCAAGGCTCTTCTCTTCGGACTGGACTGCACGCGGTGTCGTGGCAGCCGGGCGCTTCGCCTCAGTGGCGTCGCCCCCCACCCTACCCTCCCCTGCAAGCGGGGGAGGGTAGGGTGGGGGGGGGTCCGGCGCCGGCTGCGGTCGTTGCGCCTCCGGCGGCGGCGAAGGGGCACGCCGTGGCTCCGTTACTGCAGGCGCGCGGTTATTCGTCTCCACCGATGAAGGCGGGGGCGTCAGGGCGGGAGCGGGGATTTCGTCGTCGGGCGGCGTGTCGGGTTCGGCGTCGGCACTTCGCCGGGCCGCCGGCCCGGATCGCACCGCCCGCATGGACTCCACCATGGCTTCCCTGGCGCTGCGCAGCGGCGGTTCGGCGAGCCCCGCATCGAGGTCGCTGTTGGCCCGCAAGGGACGCGCCGTTGGTTCCAACGGCAGCGTCCAATCCGGACCATCGGTCAGTGTCGCGTGGCGAGACGTACTCTCTGGAATTGGACGCGGCTCGCGGGACACCGCGATCGGACCGGCGCGACCAATATTGGACTCAACCACGATATCGGTTGGACCGCCGATCATGACGAGATGCTCGACATTGTCACGCTTGATCAGAATCAGCCGGCGGCGAGCGTCCACCGCAGCCGCGTCGATCACGGCGAGCCGTGGTTGCCGGCCACGCGGGCCGAGAGGGCTCAGCGGTCCGGTGCCGAAGAACCTGCGCCAGAGCAGGGCGCCTGCGCCGATGAGGCCCAGCACCAGCACGAATGCAACGACGAATCTCCCCGCGTCCGGCATGCCGCCAAACATTAGTTCCATTGACGTAGCTCCGTGTCCCGCAAACGCGATGAATGAAGTTCGACCTCAATTGGGCCGGGTTAATGGCACCGGGCTACTTTGCCGGACTCCGTGAACGGATTTCCCGGATAGCCGATTCGGACGACGAATACCCCCAAATTCCAGGATTTTCCGCCCCGCTCCGCGAATGCATCCTGGGACGTCGCGAAGCGCCGACCCGTTTAACGTTCATTAACCAATGCGCTCGGCAAGGTCTACCCACCGGACGAACGCCGGCAAGCCCGTCAGCGGGTCTCGCTGCCCCAGCCCTATGACGATACCCGATATTGGAGTTTTTTCCATACGGCGGACCTGCATGGAGAGCATGAGGAGGCGCCCTGCTCAAGCTAAAGCGCCCGGCGGCGTCAGCGCTGAGGTCGGAAATCCGACACCGCGGCGCAGGGGTTGAGTCCCCGCGTTCGGACCTCCCGCTTGCTCTTTCTCCCATCTTCGGTGTAGATCATCGGCGCACACGTCAAGCGATCATCATCCAGGGAGGGGGAGATGAACAGACTGGCGCTTTTCGCCTGGGTCATGATGGCCGTTGTCGGTTCCGCCTCCGCCCAGCAGGTTTCGCCAAGTGGGGTCAAGACATTGGCGCCGCCGGGAGCGATCAAGCCGACTGGCACCTGGAACCTCGGAACGCGCGCCGGCGATTTCGTCTACATCGCGGGAATGCGCGGCATTGACCCCAAGACCGACACCCTGGTCGAGGGCGAGGAAGCGCGGGTGCGTCAGGCGTTCCTGAACATGAAGCTGATCGCCGAGTCGGAAGGGACGACGTTGCGCGATGCTGTCCGGCTGGTGGTGTACGTCACCGACATGTTTCGCTTCCGTCCGCTGGTGAACAAAATCCAAGCCGAATTGTGGGGACAGGGGCCCTATCCTCCGCGCACAATTGTCGAAGTCCATCGCCTCAATCAAGACGACATCGTCGAGATCGAAGGGACGTTCTACGCGCCAGCCGCCAAGGTCGCCGCCCAGCCGGCCTCGCCCAGTCTGGTCAAAACGTTGGCGCCGGCGGGAGCGATCAAGCCGACCGGCACCTGGAACCTCGGAACCCGTGCCGGCGATTACATCTATATCGCGGGAATGCGCGGCATCGATCCCAAAACCGATACGCTGATCCAGGGCGACGAGGCACGGGTCCGGCAAGCGTTCTTGAACATGAAGCTGATCGCCGAGTCGGAAGGGGCGACCTTGCGTGATGCTGCGCGGCTTGTGGTGTACGTCACCGACATGTTCCGCTTCCGCCCGCTCGTGAATAAAATTCAGTCCGAGTTGTGGGGCGAGGGGCCCTATCCGCCGCGCACCATCATCGAAGTGCACCGTCTCAATCAAGACGACATCGTCGAAGTTGAGGGCACTTTCTTTGCGCCGGCGAGCAAACCAGCGAGCACAAGGGCTAACGCTGGGGCCAGATGAAAAGATTGGCGATAAGGAGGATACTCATTACGCGGCCGCAGGCGAAGGCTTCGCTATTGCGGCGGAAAGGCTCGAGTTGATCGATTTGGACAGCGCGGGATCCGGGAGCGAATAATGTTCAGGTTGGCGTTGGTTATCACCGTGACCGCGGCGTGGACGATCAATTCAGCTTCTGCACAAACGCCTCCACCAGCTACAATCAATCCGCCAGCCAAGCCCAATTCACCAGCGACGGTCAAAACGCTGGCGCCGGCGGGAGCGATCAAGCCAACTGGCACATGGAACCTCGGAACGCGCGCGGGCGACTTCATCTATATCGCAGGAATGCGAGGCATCGATCCCCGGACCGACGCGTTGGTCGAGGGCGACGAGGCGCGAGTTCGTCAGGCGTTCTTGAACATGAAGCTGATCGCCGAGTCGGAAGGGGCGAGCTTGCGCGATGCCGTCCGGCTTGTGGTGTACACGACCGACATGTTTCGCTTCCGCCCGCTCGTGAATAAGGTTCAGTCCGAGTTGTGGGGCCAGGGCCCCTATCCTCCGCGCACCATCGTCGAGGTTTTTCGGCTCAACCAGGATGACATCGTTGAAATTGAGGGGACGTTCTACGCAAAACGTCTCCAGTTGACGGACCAGACGCAGACGCTCTATCGCGAATTTTTGCAATGGCGGGCGCAGCAGAAATCGGTGCGTGAGTCTAAGCCCCAGCCCCAGTCTAAGCCCCAGCCTAAGCCTCAGCCTTAAGCCGCACCTGCCGTGGCAACACGGCCGCAAGCTCCGCGCTCGAACCCTCACGCGCCAGTCCGGGTGTAGGCGGATTAGCGCAAGCGTAATCGGCCGATTCCCGGCCCCATACGCCTTCGGCTATCGCGCGCTACATCCCCGTGCTCCAGGGGTTGATCAGTCCGATGCCCAAGGCTTCGAAATCCGAGACGTTGCGGGTGACCAGGGTGAGGTGATGCCGCTCCGCGGTCGCGGCGATGAACGCATCCATGGTTCCGACCGGACGGCCGCCGGTCCTTCCGCGCGCCATGACGTGACCCCAGGTGTCGGCGGTTTCGGCATCGATCGACAGCACGCGCGCTTCGAACCGCGCGGGCAGCTGCTTGCTGACCCACGTATCAAGGCGGTTTCGTCGGGCGCCGACAGGCATCCTCTCGATCCCGTAGCGCAGCTCCGCCAATGTAATAACGCTGATGAATACCCGATCCTCATCAACCTCCGCGAGCCAAGCCACAACCCCGCTATCGGGGCGCGGCTTCGTCCACTCCGAGACGACGTTGGTATCGAGGAGGAAGTTCACAGCTCGATCGCGCGCGGCCCCTGCTTTTTGCGGGGGGCTTTGAGGCCGGAGCCGCGCAAAGGCGATTCGGCAAAGAACGCAGCGAGATTTCCGGGACGGTGGGTCTTACGCTCCCACTCCTCCGCCGACACCACCACGACCGCAGTGCGGCCGTTTTTGGTGATGGTTTGCGGGCCGCTGACACGGGCCTTTTCGACAACTTCGCTGAACTTCGCTTTTGCCTCGGCGACCGTCCATGTTTGCGTGCTCATGGCCGTTCTCCGTGGGAAACCATTATAGTTATAGTAGTCATTTCGCCGTAGTCGGGCAAGATCCTGTTGCCTCGCTCTTGCCGTCCGGGTAGCCCGGGTTGAGCTTTCAGCGAATCCCGGGACGGTCCCGGATTTCGCTTGCGCTCAATTCGGGCTACGGCTCGCCTCTCTGCCGGTCCCGCAGCCGGAGAGAATCATTTAAGAAGAATCATTGAAGGTTCGGGCCGGGACGCGCTCTTGCGCCGGCCGCCCCTCCCTACCCTCCCCCGCATGCGGGGGAGGGTAGGGAGGGGGCAAGGGGAAACACGAGGCCCTCGCGCGCGAGGGCCGGTTTGATACGAGGTCCGTCATGGCAATGCAGGGCCTGAGCCCGACCATGGGAGAGCGCAACGAACGCCGGGGCAGCATTGCGCTGGTGCTGCTGGTCGCCGCCGGCCTGATTGCCGCTGCCGCGGGTCTCATGCTGGTCGGCCGCAATCAGGCCGGTTCCTATGTGATGTTCCTGCTGGCCGTTCTCGGCATGATCGGGGTTTTCTCCCTGTTTGCGCTTGCGGCCGGGGTGCTGCGGATTTCGGGCCGGGAGGCGTCGGACTGGGTACTCGAGCAAGTGTTCGAACATGCCCACGAAGGCATCGTGGTAACTGACGCCGACGGGCGCGTTCTCTACGCCAATGCGGCCTACCGGGCGTTCTCGGGCGCCGCCGGAATGCATGACGTGCGCCCGATCGAGCGCGTGTTCGTCGGCGATCCGGATGTCTCCGAGACGCTCTATCGCCTGCTCAAGGCAAGCCGGGATGGCAGGCGGCTGCAAGAGGAGGTGCGGGTCCCCGCACCGCGCGGCGAGCCCGCGCGGTGGCTCCGCCTGCGGGTGCGTCCGCTCGGGGCGGCGGCTGATGCCGGTGGCACGAGGAAGGCCTCGGTATGGACCGTCGCCGATGTGACCCGCGACCGCGAGCGCCAGGAGAACGTGTTCCAGGAGTTGCAGCACGCGATCGACTATCTGGACCATGCGCCTGCCGGCTTTTTCTCGGTCGATGGCGACGGCGACGTCGGCTACATCAATGCCACGCTCGCGGGCTGGCTCGATCACGATCTCGCCCAGGTCGGCGCGGGGGGGCTCCGGCTGGCCGATCTCCTGCCCCGCGACAGTGTGGCGCTTCTGACGGCACTGTCGGGGCATCCGGGCGAGGTGAAGACCGAGATTTTCGATCTCGACCTGCGTCGCCGCGACGGTCGCACTTTGCCGGCGCGGCTCTACCACAAGATCGCGTTCGCAGCGGACACCACCCCGGGTGCGTCGCGCACGCTCGTGCTCAACCGCGGCGGCGGCGGCGGCGCCGACCCGTTGCGCGATGCCGAAGTTCGTTTCATGCGCTTCTTCAATAACACCCCGATGGCGATAGCGACGGTGGACCGCAGCGGCCGCATCGCCCGCAACAACGCCTTGTTCGCGCACCTGTTTCAGAACGTGCTCAAGGGTGAGGCGGCGCCGCAAGGGCGCACCATCCGCAGCGTGGTGGCCGACAGCGATCGTGCTGGGCTCGACAAGGCGCTTGCGGCGGCAGCCCGCGGTCAAGGCGATATCGCGCCGATCGACGCGACGCTCGCCGGCGAGGCCAAGCGCTGGGCGCGATTCTATGTGACGCCGGTCGAGGACGCCGAGCGCGATTGCGAGGCCGCGATCGTCTACGCGATCGAGACCACCGAGCAGCGCGTGCTGCAAGACCAGGCCGATCACACCCAGAAGATGGATTCGATCGGCAAGCTCGCCGGCGGCATCGCGCACGATTTCAACAACGTGCTCACCTCGATCATGATGGCGACCGACTTCCTGCTCAACGCTCACAAGGCGTCCGACCCCTCGTTCCGGGATATCATGCAGATCAAGCAGGACGCCAACCGGGCCGCGAGCCTGGTGCGCCATCTGTTGGCGTTCTCGCGCCGGCAGCCACAGCATCTTCAGGTGCTTGATCTCGGCGAGGCGCTGTCGGATCTTTCCATGCTACTGAGTCGGCTGATCGGCGAGCGGATTGCGCTCGACCCCGTCGATGCCCCTCGCGACCTGTGGGCTGTCAAGGCCGACCAATCGCAGTTCGAGCAGGTGATCATCAATCTAGCGGTCAACGCCCGCGACGCCATGCCGGAGGGCGGAAAGCTGACCCTGCGAACGTCAAATGTCGCTGCTGCAGAATGCCAGCAGTTCGCCCTCAAGGGCGTGCCGCCGGGCGAATATGTTCTGGTGGAAGTCAGCGACTCCGGAACCGGTATTCCGCCTGACATCATTGATCACATCTTCGAGCCGTTCTTCTCCACCAAGGAGGTCGGCAAGGGCACCGGGCTCGGACTCTCGACGGTCTACGGCATCGTCAAGCAGACCGGCGGCTTCATCTATCCGGAATCGACAATCGGAAAGGGCACGACCTTCCGTATCTTTCTGCCCCGCCATGTGCCGACGGCCGATCCTTCGACAAGCGCTCAGGAAACGACGCCTGCCGCCGCGGAGCAGGGCGCTGCCGCCCGCGCCGGCAAGGTAGCGGCGAAACCCGCGGATGACACCGGGCAGGGCACAATCCTCTTGGTCGAAGATGAAGAGGGCTTGCGCGGCCTTAATGCGCGCGGCCTGACCTCGCGCGGCTATACCGTACTTCAGGCAGCGAACGGCTTCGAAGCGGTCGAGGCGTTCGACAGCTACTTCGGCAAGATCGATCTTGTGGTGTCCGACGTTGTGATGCCCGAGATGGACGGGCCGACCCTGCTGACCAAGCTGCGCAGCCGCGATCCCGGCGTCAAGATTATCTTCGTGTCCGGCTATGCGGAGGAGGCATTCGAGAAGAACCTCCCGGAAGGCGAGGAATACAAGTATAATTTTCTCGCCAAGCCGTTTACCCTCAAGCAACTCGTCGGGGCGGTGAAGGAAACGATGAGCCAGTGAGCCGGGGAACGAATTCAACCGAGCGAACGCCAAGCGTCCGGCCGTCGACCGATCGACCGCCACGGGGTCCGACGCCGGATCGTGAGGGCCGGCGTGAAACTGCGGGCGAACGCCGGCTGGCCAACTTACTGTTCGCCGGCTTCATTTTGTTCGTGTTGGGCGCTGCGCTGTGGTTGGGCAACGCGCTGGTTGAGACCCGTCGCCTGGATGATTGCGTCGCGTCCGGTCGACGCAACTGCGTGCCGATCACGGTGCCGTCGCCCCCGTTGCGCTGAACGCACGCCGCCGGCCAGCCGTGTCATTGCCCGGCTTGACCGGGCAATCCAGTATCCCCGGTCAGTGGTGATCGCCCGGTCAAGCCGGGCGATGACAGCATTAGGCAAGGCGAACCTAATTGAAAAATGCCTAATAGTTCCAGGGAAGCCCAGCCTTGCGGGGATCAAACCGGCGATCGTAGATGCACTGAAAGCCGATGTAGTCACCGTATGTGCGGTGCACGCTGGTGATGCCCGCCGAGCGGTTCCAGCGGGCGCAATGTGCGGCCGCGATATCGCGGTAGATCAGGTCGACGTCCGGCGTCCACTGAATGATGCCGCCGGTGTCGTTTCCAGTGAGGCCGGGATCGGGCCCGGCAAAGCCCGCATAGGCAGCAAACGCGTTCAGAACCACAGCAACTGCAAGCATCCAGCGCATGGGAGAAAGCTCCTGCGAAATGCTACGTCGACCAATCAGTTTGGCAAAACGTGTCCGCTATTGCGATGCACATTTCAAGCGCCGGCACCGATAGATTCGACGATTTGAGCGCTGCCGTGGTTTTTCCGCCATATCTGGTTGACCCGCGCTGGCGCGCGACCTGAGTGGAGCGCGGGCCTCCGGGACCGCGGGCGTCCCGCCCGCTCTTTGTTCCAAGATCGAAGGGAAGATGCGGGCGGGGACGCCCCCGCGGTCCCAGGACGCGCACTCCAGCCCTACCGCCCGCGCGACTCGTGCCACAGCAAAAACATCCCCGACCCCACCACGATCGCGGAACCGGCCAGCAGCGCGACCGACGGGAGGTCGCCCCACACCAGAAATCCCATTATGATCGCCCACACGAGCGAGAAGTAATTGAACGGCACCACCGCCGACGTCGGGGCGAGGTGGAGCGCGCGCGTCCACAGGTATTGGCCAAGCGCGTTGCCGAGGCCGTTCACCGCCATGGCGCCCCAGTCCTGGAGGGTCGGCGTCACCCAGCCGAACGGCAAAGCCGCAGTAAAGAAGGCGGTGAGGAACACCATCTGGTACATGGTCAACGTTTCGGCCGACTCGGTCGCCGTCATGCCGCGCACGCCGACCGTGACAGTGCCGAACAGGATCGCATTGGCGAGCGCGAACAGCGATCCGGCCTGGAAGGTGTCGACGCCCGGGGAAGTGACCAGCAATACGCCCAGAAACCCGACGATCAGCGCACCCCAGCGCACCGGGCCGACGGTTTCCTTGAGAAACACGACCGCCGCGACGGTCGCAAAAAGCGGCGCGGAGAAATTGATCGCGACCGCGCTCGCGAGCGGCATCAGGCTGAATGCGATGACGAGAAAGGTCTGCGCGCACGACTGGGAGATGCCGCGCAGCATGTGGTCGCGCAGCCGCTTGGTGCGAAATACGGAAAGCCCGGTCGCGGGCAGGATCACGAGGCTCGAGCCGATGAGCGCCGCCGCGGCCCGCACAAACAGCATCTCGCCGATCGGGTAGGTGGCCACGAGCCACTTGGAAAGGGCGCTTGAACCCGCGAACAGGACGGTCGCGGTGAGCATGAAAGCGATACCCAGCGGGATTTGTTCTGCCCGCTCCCTGCGCTCCCCCGCACGCGGGGAAGGATGGGAAGGGCGCTCGCTTGTCGCCTTCAGGGCGGCGCCCGCCTCCGCGGCGCCGTTCGATTGTTGCACCCCGCTGCTCCTTGGGCATGTCCGGACGGGCCGGCGCCGCCATCGGTACGCCATTGAGGGAAAAATGCTATTGCGATTGTCACAAGACAGTCAGTCGATTTTGCTCTAGCGGGCGCGATTGTTCGCTGACGATGCGGCAACAGGCTGGGGCGGCGTCAATCTCTGCCGCCGCCGTCGGAATTCGCGCGTACGGTTCCCTGCACTGGATCGCCGCTTTCGTGGGCGATGACATGTCGTAATGCCATTATTCCCAGAATTCCACGGCCGCGCCGCGATGTGACGGATGGCAGGAACAGCAATGCCCGGCACGAGGCCGGGCATTGCACAGCACCACCAAAACCTAGGAGGATCGCCGCCTCGTCAGTTGGACGAACTCGGCAGAATCTCCACGATGCCGACCATGTTGAGGCCGCTCATCGCCATCGCGATATTGCCGTCTCGGGTCGGCATCATGTGGCGCACGATGCCGCCGCCGTTGGGGATTTGCCAAGTCTGGAATTTTTCCGTCTTGGGATCGAACCGCACCAGATTGTTCGGCCGCGTGTTCGATTCCACGTACCAGATCTTGTCGTCGATCACCGTCATGCCGTAGGGCTGCGACTGCGGTCCGCTGGGGCCGTCCCACTCGGTGACGGCGCCGGTCTTGGGATCGAGCCGGCCGAGCTTGCCGGTGCCCCAGTTGCCGTACCAGATCATGTCGTCGGAGGTCACGCCCATGCGGCGGATGCGTGTGCGGGCATCCGGCAGAACATACTCCTTCAGCTCCAGCTTATCCGGATCGATGGTGGCGATCTTGTTGGAGCCCCAATAGCTGAACCAGGGTTGCCGGCCGTCCGACAGGAAGCGCAGCGCGTAGGGCTGCTGTCCGGCCGGGCCGTTGGGGGTGAACAGCTTGATGTCGCCGGTCTTGGGGTCGAGCCGGCCCATGAAGCCGCCGTTCTGCACGCTGAACCACAGGACGCCGTTCTTGTCGAAAAGCGGCGTGTGCGGATCGCGCGCCTTCGGGTCGGGCATCGGGAAGAACTTGTACTCGCCGGTTTTGACGTTGAGCTCGCCGATGTGGCCGCCCCAGTTGCCGGCATACCAGATGTTGCCGTCCTTGTCGTTGATCAGCCCATGGGGGCCGCCTAAGATCGGGATCGGATATTCCTTCATCTCGCCGGTCTTGGGATCGAGGCGGCCGAGCCGGTTGGCAAACTGTCCCGACCACCACAGCGAGCCGTCCGGCATCGCCAGCGGATCATGTGGGCGTTCGCCCGGCGTCGGCAGCGACCACTCGCGGAACTTGACCTGCACCGCGCCGTTGATCGCAGCCGGCTTCGGCCGCGGCTTTTCCGGAAAGCTCGCGATCAGATAGCCTTTGATCTGGTCGCCCTGCTCGCGGGTGATCGGAGCGCCGGCGGCCATCATCATGTTGACCGTGTTGTCCCAATCCTCGGCCGACTTGTTCGAATTCACGACGTTGCGCAGGTTGTGGCAGCCGGTGCAATTGTCCTGGACCAGCTTCTTGGCGTTGCCGTCGGGCAACACATAGTCGCCAGGCATGCCGGGCGTGGGCTGGACCACTTGGCCCTGGGCGGACATGACGGCGCAAACCGAGGCGGCCGTCGTCAGAATGAGCAGCGATTTGACGTGCATGAGAGGCTCCGAATGGGTGGCGAAAAGGCAAATTTATTTGTCTTCTTTTCGCTAGCTTGCCGGTGAAAGGGCCGCTCCGTCAAGCAAACATCTGACGCAAATTCAGGAAGTATCGGAAGGGGCCGCAAGTAGGTCGCTTCGTTAGACAAATGATGAAAGGGACTTCGTCATGAATCCGAGAAGAAATGTTCGGTTCGCCAAACCCATTGATTTGTTCTTTTTGACCAAATGACATGCACGCAACATGCAACAAATACCAAAATAACGACAGCGAACTCAAACACGTGCATCGCTAAGACCCAATCATCTTTAGAGTCCGTTTCAAAACTTCATCAGGGGTTACAGAGCTTTCGTAGCATGAGGCGGATGGAGGCAAGTTTCAGGAACGCGAGAGCGTTGCGGTTGAGATTTTCCCAATCCTTGGCGAGACGG
>Ga0137359_10002113_pt1 | contig 15923 bp, 20 predicted proteins | sample Mad1_40_16metaG_FD_108281 | JGI IMG/M metagenome (GOLD analysis project Ga0137359, IMG submission 108281) | Vadose zone soil microbial communities from Angelo Coast Range Reserve, California, USA - Mad1_40_16 metaG | ecosystem: Environmental > Terrestrial > Soil > Vadose zone | place: USA... | reverse complement strand
TCACCCCAGTAGAAGAGTTGGGTATATCCCGTACGACATCACCGCTGGACTCTTCTGTGATTGATGGACTACTTTTATCACCCGTAGTGCTAACGCTAGTGCCACGGCTGCGCTCGGAAAGCGGAAAACTGGGATCGCGGGGTACGCAAGAGATTTGAGGTGACTCAAGGGCCTGAAAGTGCCAACTTGATAAATGACTGCGGCGCTGTTCATCGGAAACAGCCAGAGAAGTAGGGGCTCCTCCACGTTGGCGACTTGACACGTTGACGGGAGATGTACGAGACGGACGGGAGAAAGAGTCGACAGAGAAGGACTTGCGCAAGTTCGGAAAGAGAGCCGATGGACTAGTGGGCGATGGTTGAGCAGTGCCGTCGGTTGACTTTAGAGGCTGATGAAAAGACGGAGGTGAATGCGAGGTGAATGCACTGGAAGAAAGATGCGAGTCTTCATCGAGAGGAGGGAGATGATCGACTGAAGAACGAAGACCGGAGGCGCTGGGGATTTCGATTGGGGGAAATGAGGGGATCGTTGGAAGCCCAGTAGATTTATTGGCATTGAAAGATGTTGGCATGACTCGAAAGGCAGAGGGGCTCGTAAACAAATGAGAATGGGTCTGAGGTGACCAGCCAGCCAGCCACCCTTGAATTAATACAACAAGACATCTCCGTCGTCATCAAATTAATTACGTCAGCCAACGTCTCTAGTCTAACGTCTCACACATAAAAAAAACCCCACACTGCTAGTTACGCTGAGCGGTAATTGTAACTGACTACCGCGTTGATGCTGGCACCCACGTGAGGGCGAGGATTGAGAGCATAAAGCCAGAGACCTAATTATGTCGTGTGTCGTGTTGTTTCACCTTCCCGAGTCGGCCCGGCTGGCCGTTTTAGACTCTTGTCTCCACATCGTCGCATCCGTGACTATCCTGCAAAGCCACGCAATGTCTCTCAGGTAGAGTCATCGGTATACTGTTAAAAACGTCTCCAGACGATTAATGATAGACGAGCAACCCATGCCAACTCGTGGTACACAGCAGATTGTCAGTTCGCACACAACAGATCGTGATTGTGGACAGATCTTAAGGCTCATTCTTCCACAGCCAAGGATCTTGATAGCGACCTCTCTAAATGGCTTGACGCTGTTTCGTCGTCATCGTCGTTCTCACCGCCGATCGCTAATTGCAAGGCGGTCGTTGCGCCGTTAGTGTAACAACTCTACCACGCCGTGACATACCACTCAGACGAGACAACAGGCACGCTGGGTACGCCTACTCTGGCCCGACCGCTGCTTGGGCGTATAGAAGTATCAACACTACAGGCATGTGAGTACGGTTTCGTACTCCCGACCATATTGGGCATCAGCCCTGACCTTTGCTTTTCCACATGCCAGTAAGCGTATTTTTGTCCTTGGCCCTTCACATCACGTCTATCTCGATGGATGCGCGCTTTCCAAGTGTACCGAATATGCCACCCCTATTGGCTCATTACCTCTCGACCGCCCTAGTACGCACCTTCGATCTTGATCGCCTTCCTGGCTTATTTGACTTTCTAGCCATTGACGAGTTGAATAATACTGGCCAATTCTCACAGATGGAAATAGGCACTGACGAGGATGAACACAGCATCGAGATGCACCTTCCTTACATCCGCAAGATCTTTGAAGGGTGTGTCGTTTTACACTGCCCACACTCATATGTATCTCACGGCTTCCTGCTCAGGCAAGAGATATCTGTTGTTCCAATCCTTGTAGGAGCTATCGACAAGAAGAAGGAGGAGACATTCGGGCGTATACTTGCGCCGTACCTCGCCAGCAAAGATACATTCTTCGTGATCTCCACTGATTTTTGTCACTGGGGCACCCGCTTCTCATATTCGTTTTACTTCTCGCAATCCCCCTCTGGACCCACTACCCCAATCCGGCTTTCCCGTTCCTCGACTTCCCCCCACGACCTTTCCACTTTTCCAATCCATGAATCCATTTCAGCGCTCGACCATGAGGCGATGGAACACCTCACTCTCCCACCGTCTACCGCACATCAGGCGCACGTTTTATTCGCCGATTATCTCGCCCGGACGAAGAACACGATTTGCGGGCGGCACCCCATAGGTGTGCTGCTTGGCGCATTGGCTGTGTTGCAGGAGGAGCATGCCAAGTCGCCGCATTTGCAATGGGTGAAGTACGAACAGAGTAGCCGATGTCTCACGATCAAGGATTCGAGTGTGAGCTACGCGAGCGCGTATGTTACTTTTTAATTTAGCGATCTCTGCGAGGAATAAGCCCGATACGCGGGACGTCGGATGTTTAACGACAATTGTAGGAGTATAGTTGATGTGTGGGGTTACATTCTAGAAAGCTCTATGATCTGGGAACCGACGGGCTCGTCTTTCTCGTTCTCCGTTCCCGGAACGCCAGGGTCATTTATAACCTACGAGAGTGTCGAGAGCCGAGGGAGAGTGAACCAGATGATGAATTCCCAGTCAAAAGGTCTGCGAATACGATGACACTGACCTTTCCTTCTGCGATCTCTATGTCCTCAAATCCCCAATCCCGCTGCGGCCCGTCTTTCAGGTGGCTACCATCGCCCAATACCCTCGCGGCCCAACCGCCGACAACGCCGAGCTGCGCGATGTCTCCTACTTTGCGATCTAGCACCGTTAGCGAACAACAAGCGGGACGAAACGAGAGGCTTCGTTCGCCCACTAGTTCCCGCGCGAGAGCGATAACCGTGGCGGCGTGGCTTACGAGCAAAATCCGCTTGTGCGTCCCAGAAAAGCGCCGCTGCACCTCCGGTACAAAGATCGAGAGGAAACCCGCGATGCGGTCGTGTAAGCCGTCTACGTCTTCGCCCTTGCGTGACGAATACCATAGCGACGACCATGAGTCGTCGACCTCAGGAAAGTGGCCCTTGAGGGCATTCGCGGACGATGGGCGGGGATGGAGACCCGTCCCGGGTTCGACAGGTGAGTACCACTCAGATATGCCTGTGTGATGTTGAGTGGCAGTAGGTGGTTTTCAAGTCAGAGTAAGTCGAAGCAAAACGCATATATGCAAGCTTAGCCTTGGCTTACCGTGTTCGGCATAGATCGGCACACCCAGCGCTATCGACGTCGGTTTGGACGTTTGCAAGCAGCGATCTGGGAGTTTAAACGTCACGGGAAGGAATGTAGACGGAATTCGGGCTTGCCTCTCACAAAAAGGGGAGGAAAATATCGCTGTTGGGCGCTGGTCTTCAGGTAGTGACAGGAAATAATTGGCAACCTCCTGTGCTTGGGCCTCAACAGAAGTAAAAGGATGGTAGTCAAAATGTGTGAACGTCGATGGTCGTGTCTGAAGCGCGCACCTCTCCGAATGCGGCAAGTGGAGGATCACGGGGAAGCCCAGTTGGGCTCTTCCTAAACGTTAAGGATCACCTCTGTCAATACTGTCCTAGCTGAATTAAAAGGTTCCGAGATACCAACCAATTTGTGGTGACCCAGTTTAACCTGAAACCTGCATTACAGTCAGCTGCGGCACGAGTAACCACACGCCTCTATATACTGTACCATGTCTAAGGATGTAGATAGTTTCCATTAGAGAACAATCGAAGGACCGACGTGGAGTTCGACTGTAATGATGTGTGTGTGTGTCGTACAGCTGAGGACGACAGCTGAAGACATATCTGCATCACATGACTAGATACGGACCGGCGGAGGACCCCGGGCCGGGGGCGATCATCGCGCTATAGGGATCATTCATCCAACTCTGAAGGTATTCTTGTATAATGAGCTTGAAGTGCACCCTTGCATGTTGCCCAACATTGTCATGGTTTCATCGGGCTCAGTTTCAGCATTAATCTTCTGCTCTTATACTTTGTAGGCATTTCAGTGAATCAAGAAGAAGAGTTCAAACCCTGTGGTTATGTTTCTCATCGAAATTTCGTATGGCTTATTGGATATAAGGGAGTTATGGGTTAGTTATAAGTAATAAACCTCAAATTTCCCCACGGAGTATGGATTATCAGGGATATGGGTTGCGAGAGTCGACTGTATGCAGAAAAACATAGATTATGCACAGTTCAAGCCTGAAAAGAGCAGGACGATACAGAGTATAACGGTACAATCCCAGTGAACTTTTGACTCCCAACAGCCTACATCATGACTATGCGTAGTAAAACTTACGACAAAGAAGGGAACGCAGCCTCATCGTCGACGTTCACAGCGGCAGAGCCATTGGTACGAGCATCCCTAGTGCCTCCCCGGCTGCCGCGGCCGCGTCCACGCTCACGCTCACCGCCCCGACCGCGCCCTCCACGGCTAGGCCGATCAAAGCGCCCATCAATCTCGATATAAACTTTCTCTTTCTTCTCTGCGCGGACCTTGGTCGCGACCTTGGACTACAAACTCTGTGTTACTCTGCGGTCGTCACATCAAGACTCGTCGTACCTTGCCGACATAGTAAGACTCATCGTCTTCGTTCTTCTTGTGTTCAATGACATTGTCCCAAGCATTGGCAGCACCTTCGTTTGCCTCCCGGACACCCTCTAGCTTGGGAACCGATGTTGTTACATTCTCCTTCAGCTGGGCGAGATACTGATCGAAGGAGATAGTGTTATCTTCTTCCTCAAGTTCACGTTCCCTTGGCTTTCGGGCTTCGTCGCCTTTCTCGCCTTCAACAACAGGAGCGTCGCCACCCTCCGCGGGTGCAGCGCCCCAGTCATCAGCCGGCGCGGAGGTAGCCCAGTTGTCATTTTGCGTAGACACTCCCCAATCATCAGTGGAGACAACTGCACCTTCAGCTTGGGCATCAGTCGTTCCGGCCTCCTCAGCTTTGAGTTCGGCGCCACCCTCATCACCTCCCCAACCTTGATGGATTTTCTTGTCAGAGTCACTGAGAACAATGAATGGTGGGCTACGGTCAGAAGAGTGTAATAAATTAGGGATTGAGACACGTACGTCTTGCCAGTCCCACTGTGTCTGTCGAATTGGCGACCACGTCCTCTACCGCGATCACCACGACCCCTACCCCTACCCCTACCACGACCTTCTCCATCTACTAATGAAGTGACACGATTACACAGACGTAGAGGAAGTAAAAGGGTGGGTACTTACGCCTCTTCTTGGCGCTTTCGTCGCCGGCAGGAGCCTCCTCTTGGTTGTCCTGAGTGGTGTCTCTCTGAGTTTTGCCCCCCCGAGGGTAGTATCTGCCGCCACGGGAAGCAGGACCCTTCGTAGACTTGGGTGAATTACGTGCTTGTTGAGAAACAGGGTCATCTTTCTTTTTGGTGGTGGGGGCAGGGGAGCCAGGACGAGACGAGTCGTCTAGAGGAAGGCAGGGGTATTGTTATTGATGTAGAGTTAAAAGACGGTGGTCTATGGACTGACCTCCCAGAAGGGCGAAAGGGTTGGCAGAGGCCACCGACATGCTTGACGGTGCGCCCTTTTGATCGATTTCAAGTGGTCGTCGGTGGGCAACGGTTATCGGGGTCCTCTTATCAGCCACCTCTGTATAGTTACTTCCCACGTATCGGCATCTTCCTTTCACGTCTCGTTCGTTTTTCTCCTTTTCCTTTTCTCTTCTAAACGCTTAATGTCCACGGGTATGTGTGCTAGAGTTACCAGCATTGTGATTGCACTTACGTATTTCTTTGTGTAGCCTTAAAAAAGCATCTCGATGACGATTCGCCCGCCTTTTGCAGGACTGGAGTGGGTCTAGGACCTCGAGACCGTCATGTAGGCCGGAGAACAAGAATACCGTGAGGTTGTGAACGATGGGACTTGGGTGCGGCCCACCCGTTTGCGTGGCAGTGGAAATGTTTCCAACGGCGGTTGTTCGTGACCGCTGTGTGGGTTGTGTCGCAATGTCTCGTTGTACATTTCCATTTTCGTGTTTTCCTTGTCGTCTTTTTTTGTCTTTTTTACACTTTGTTCCTTGATCAATGCAATGGCGTCTCGTAGGGTCTCTATCTCAGCTCTCTTGTGTAAAGATGACCCTCCTGCGACATCGAGCCACCCTCCACCCCCTTCCTCGTCGCCCAAGACAATGGCAAGCTTGTCTCCTCCCTCGGCGCAATATCGCCCTCAATCTCGCCGTACCCCTTCCCCTGACTTGCCTCATCATCCCTCATACACCTGGCCCACTCCCGCTTCGACTTCCCGTCGCGCATACATCCCATCCCACGACGTCTTTCCTTTCGCCCAGCCAGAGACCTCATCCTCGCAGTTGCGATCCAGCCAACAGCCGCACCCATTCCACATACCCCCTTCGTCCCCCCATCCATCATACACCCAATCACCTTTTCCCACTACACGTCTGTCTTCTGCATCCCCTGCGTCAACGGTCTCACTCACTCACCCACCTTCAGTCCACTCTCCTAACTCGCCCCTTCTCTACACCCAACGATCAGCGCCATCCCCCGCTGGATATCATCACTCTCCCGCATATGCTACTGCCCCTCGATATGATACTTTCCAGGCCCCCATCTCCCCCAGCCCTGGGCACTCCCGCCATGCAGAACCTGTGACATCATCGTCCATGCACCATTCGTCCCTCTCTCGAATCTCCACGACAACTTCATCCTTTCCTCAGACACTCCTCAACCCTGTTTCCGTTTCCCCTCAACAGTCCCCTCTTGGTGGACTCGAAGCTCTCGTCCAGGCCGCGACAGTAGAGCGGGACAGGCTCGAGGCTAAGGCCAATCTCGATCGGAGACCCGATAGTACTCGTTCCGCTGTTCGAAGGAGCCCCGAGCTGCACTTCCATTCGTCCCTCGAAGCCCCTCGTGTACATCTTCAGGCTCCTGCTCCTCGCACTCCCATTACACCCACTATCATTTCCGGTCCCCTTCTGCGCGACTCGTATTCTGAGTCCTCTCTCAGGATCGGCGTCAGTCCTGAGGCGCACCCTTCTAAGCGTCGGCGTCAGTCAGATTCTAACTCTGGTTCCGACCGTAGCTGGGATTCGCTGCTATCTTGGGACTCGTCTGCACAGTTCAGTGGACTGATGGGACCAGGGATTAAGCCGCGAGGATTGTCATCAGAAGTTCGTACAGAGGTGCGCCCCACCCTAACCAGGACGTCGCAGGACGCACAGGAGGCGGGAATTAGGGGCAGACGCGTGTCGCCGGTGAGGGATCATGCGACGAGAACGCAATTCACTGTAGAAGAAGAGCGTACGTTTCGATACCATGTCCCAGCGCATCGTGACTCGGTCCCTGCGACCTGCGTCCCTAGTGAGGGTCACCGTATCCTCCCGATCGCAGAACCGCGGCCAAGTCTGTCACACGATATACAATTGAATATCGACTCTCGTCCGGCGCGACGGAAGATTTCGCACTCGAATGTAATATTGGAAGAGCATGGCGCTCTACCGTCCCCTCCAGCGTTATTTACACCCTTGGGACCGTCGGCGGCTCCGGATTCTGCCCCACGGCAACGAATTTTGGCCCCCGAAGAGGACGAAGGATGCAGCCACCGCCCCCCGCCCCCTAGCAGCCCAGCTTCGGTGGCCATAATCTCACCAAAGTCTGTCGAAATGCGAAGTGCCGGTGACCAAGAGGAGACGATAGACCTTACACCCATACGGGCCTCTCCAGTGGAAGGACCCCCTGTGGCATTGCCGGAATCTCTGCAACTTGTCAACAGCAAATCGCCCACCCCGAAACCAGGCGACCGAGTCATTCTAGCTTCGCCATCGATATTGAATACAATTGACGACGACCCAACTTCTGCTGTGCTCGTCAAGCCACCATCACCTCCGCCACCTCATCTTAGTGTACACAGCGCAGACATCGTCCAGGCAGCCCCAGATACAGATTTAAGCATAAGAATCCCCGACCTGTCCTTGCATGAAGATGCCTCTTATCAGCTTCTTCAAGAACATGAAGCCGAACGCCCTCTCACCACCTCTCCATCACCACTCCCTTCCCCTGTTGCTCCTGGCTCCAGAGGCGAGGCTAATCCCGATCACCCTACGGAGGAGTCGATATCTAGCGTTTCTGAAACTCGTGCGACTGCATCCAACCCGGAACTCGAGACTCCAGTGAACACTGAACCGACACTCACCTCATTCGTAGTTGATGAAGTGATGAGATCGCCTGTTGTCACACCACTGGCTGTAGAGACTAGTTCTCGTACGACGCCAAATGATACTTTCAAGATTAGTGATGCATCTTGCCCCAAAAACGCCGATGACGGCGACGAGGCTTCTACAGTGGACTTGAAGCAGAGCCAGATTGCAGAGCAAAGGGACGTAAACATGGATGTCGACGAAGAGCTTCTCAGTCTCATCGGCGACGATCTGCCATCGCGTGGCTCTCAGACTAAATCAAAGAAACACGATTTCGTTTCATTCGAGGGGAAAAAAACTTTTTGTTCCCCTCTCCTCGAACAAGAGTCCACGCCCAATAGATTGTTCTCACCCGATCCACCTCCTGTCGTGACCGCCTCCGCCCTCGAGGTCAAGCAGGAAAGGGCTTCAGCTCTCTCTACGGATACGGCTATGGGTACTGTGGGTACTCGCGATTCCGAGACTGGCGCTCTGAAACTAGAAGAGCGGCTATCTCAGAAAAAGAAGGTAAATTTAAGATGCTGGCTTTTCATTCGCCCATCTAATTCTCATAAGGCAAAGCATCACCCACAGCCCAAGAGTCGTGTGAAGCCAAGCGGTTCGATGAAAACGAAGCCAAAGACACACTCCGATGGGCCATCGGCAGCGTCGCTTAAAAACAAGAAATTGACAATCAACTCAACGAAAAAATCAGTCCTTACTTCCCGATCTAGATCCACGTCTGCTATGCCCATGGGCACGAATCCTGTACCTGGTTCGGAGAGTAAAGCGCTGGGTGAGGCGGAACTTGAAGGTGGGGAGGAAGGGATGGAGGACAAGCTATATTGCGTCTGTAAGACAAAGTATGACGACGAGAGTGTCATGATCGCTTGCGACCGGTACGGCGCCGCTTAATTCGTGGGCTAGTTACATTGACCCATATAACTCAGGTGCGACGAATGGTATCACACCTCATGTGTCCACATGGCGGACCTAGAGGTTGACCTTGTGGATCAGTTCATCTGCCCACTTTGTGTGGAAAGTGCGTACACTGGTCAGCTGTCCTATTGTTACACCTGCTAAGGTTGTTTGAATGATGTCAAGGGAATCCCCACCTTGATTTGCGCACGACCTGGAAGCGCCGTTGTCTTAACGGGCTCAGGCAGCGTGACCCGAATTCACCAGATGCCTGTCACAGGCCCGCACGTGGTGCATTCTCAAAGTATTGCTCTGACGAGTGTGGTGTGCAGTATATGCACATGCGCATCTCGATCTGGGTGGAGAACGGTGGAAACCGGGATCGACTTCGGGAAACTGTGAAGAACGCAGAGCGTCGCGAGGGCGTCGTAGTGTCGGCACGCGTTCTGAACGAGCGATCTCGTTCGACCATAAAGGCAGAAGATGGAGCAGTATTGGCAATCGTCCCGCCAAAAATCGCCAAGGCTGATCGTGAGCTTGGGAGGCTGCGTACACGTCTCGAAACACTGGTTCATAAACGTGAGACACTAAAAGCCGAAATGGACGTCGTCGCTTGGCGCGAGAAGGTGACGGAGCTTGCCATCCAGCATGCAGAAACCACTGAGCAATGCGGATGGGACCAACGACTCTGCTTTGGTGATGAGGAGATAGCCGAGTTCGGTGTGAGTGTGCTGGAGAGTTATGAAGAGGGCCACGGACCGACTGATGTGGACGGCACGCAAGAGGAAGCTGAGTGGTGGTGCACGGGGAAAAAGAAGTGTGATCGTCATTCAGGGTGCGTTTGTCTCTCACTCCAATGATTATCACCCTCTTATAATTACCTCAGGTGGCAGAAATTGCGCATGGCTGAGGTCGAATTTGACAAAGACATCAAGGACCAAGCATTGCAAAAATTGACAAAACTTGAGCGAGAGATCCGAAAACGTGTCGAGGATATCCTCGATCCTCAAGTCCATCTTGGTAACGGGAAGATCGAACCCTCTTCACCTTTGTCCAGGCCAACTGTCAATGGACAGTCAAAGCACAAGCCCAGCGGAGATATAAGAAAGAAAGGAAAGAAGAAAAAGGAGTAGTAGTACGCGTTTCTGAGTACCCACATCTCTACTTTGTCAGCGTCTTGCATTCGTGCTCGAACCACAGGGAAACGGAATGACCTGAAAGAATATAATCTACACCTCGAGATTGTCCCCGCTTTCTCTGGGGCTTAATGAATCTGCCAGAAAGCGGGGACTGCATGGAGATGCACCTCAGTAACCATCTCCCTCCCCGCCTTCCTTGCAGAAGCCTTTCTGCTCATACAATATCTTTGCCTTTACTTCCTCTCTCTGTTTCTTCGCTGCGACATCCTGTCGATAGTAATCATCGAGCTGCTTGTAATCGACTTGGCGTAATGGGACATCGTCTTCTTGATCCAAGTCCTGCCAAAGTGATTAGAGAAGGTGTGGGAGGAAGGGTACGAGAGAAGGCACAATTTCGCCCAATAGAACAACGTTTTCCCCTCGAATGAGGAATAGCCCACACCACTTTTCTGCAAATGTGTTACCCGCATATATTCGCTCTACCGTATCCTCTAGAACAAGATTTGCTAACAAATGTACGTTCAAATTTTCTGTGCGCAAGCTTGCAAACGGACATACCGAATTGGTCATAAGAGCGCAGCACTCCATGGAGTTTCCGGCCATCACGCAGGACGACCAGCATCTTTCCTAGGGACGCGGGCACTTGACTGAGGCACAAGCAGCGGTGCTTGAGCAGACGTACTGTCCACACAGTCTACTAGTGAGCCGGATGTTGTGAAGGGAATGAGGGAATCCATGAACGGCGACCCGTGTTCTGTTAGTATGGTCCTAAGGCGACACTGTTACTGTTACTGCGCTGACACGAACGAGTGAAATCAAAACGGACAAGAGGTATGTATATATGGGTCTAATTGTGCAAACAGACGTTATGCTGATATGGCCGAGTCGTTAAGGCGAGTGATTTGAATCATGTTGTTTAAACGTGACAAATATCACTTGGGCATTGCCCGCGTAGGTTCAAATCCTGCTGTCAGCGTTTCTTTTTCGCTGGTGCCCTCCACTAGTCATCAGGGTGGTCTTTCCACACCTTGGTGAACTTCCTCCGGGCAAATATCCAGTGATCGTCCACTGTTTCTGTCTACAGTTTCTATGGTTCTTGTAGGCAACAGGTTGTACAACGATTGCGTTGAGAGATGATCAACATTACTGCATTTTATTTTAAGCAGCTCTGATCTGACGAGTGACCATCACCATCATGGTTCTCCAGAAACACCGCTAAGATGGGAAGTTTTGCCAAAGTATTCCCATTGTCCTGGCTCTGGCTTCTCTTCCAAAGGCTCCCATCTATCCTGGGTCAGTCCATCGTACCGATAGATATTGTATGTAGACCTACGCTTTCCATTCGGCCATGTTGGCCACAAGATTGAGTTCGTCTTTGGCAATCTCGATGGCTTGCTCAATTTGCCCCTCGTCTAGCTGCTTTTCAACCTTGGCGATGTCTCCACTCGCATCCTGCACGATCTTCAACTTTCTTAGAGTGAGGGCTTCCGTGCCCTGACGATAGGCGGCATGTTCGGGGATGGACGAAAGTGCGGTGAGTGTCGACTCATAGGTCTTCGTGAGTTCCGGGAGTGGGTTGGGGTGTACTGGGAGGCCATGTAGGCCAGTAGATAACTTGGACACCTGTTGAAGTAATGGTCGCGTGAAACGGAGCATTTCTGCTTTTTGCTTGCAGTTGACAGTTGGTGTTGGCTCGTTCGGAGTTCAATCACGTGCCTCATTGCGCACTTCAGAGGTGCGAACTCTCATCATCTCATCATGGCCGCCTCCATGGCTACAATTCCTCGTCAACTTTTCGCAATGTCTTCACTATTATTTGCCCCGTTTCCATCCACTATTTTCGGGACTTCGTTGTCAATACCCTTTCTTCCGTCCCTCCGCGACCTCATCCCGCCGTTCCTCCTTGCCGCACCCAAAAAGAAAGTATCGCATTCCCGAAAAGCTATGCGTAGTGCAAATAAAGGCCTTAAAGATAAACAAAGTGAGGGAATGTTTCATAGTGTGTCCCTCGTCCTTCTCAACGACTGTAAAGACGTGGTCCATTGCCCCGGATGTGGTTCAGCGAAGCTTGCACATCATTTATGTCCCCATTGCTACTCTAGCATAAACCGTGCGTGGAAGTCCGGTCATGGCTCGCCATCTGTGAGCGAGGTGCCCTTGTAGCGTCTAGGAGGGTCCCCCGGAAAACTTGTGCTACAATCCAGCTGTAGCTGTTCTGGTTAACACATTCACCCAAGCCTGTCCTCGTTATGTCTCAACTACGCTACATTAATCGTTTGGAGCATTCAGATTCGAGATGTGCTATTTGGCATCCTGGCTTCTAGGGTGACAGCTTTCAAGAAACCTCCGGTTATCCAATATATACTCGGACGTGGCCCTCTATTATCTCACCCAATGTGCTCAGTCCATGAGTCCAGAGTGAGAACCACATGCATGCAAAGATAAAACCATGGGCACAACCCACAACTACCTGCGCTGTAGTATGGTGCCCCAACCAGATCCTAGAACTGGCAACCGTGAATGCCCATGGAACAATAACCAGCATCATCAGGGGACGAAATGATGACATTTCAGGGAGTGACGGATGTAATGGCAACCATACACACGCCATGGGGATGTAGGTCCCGTAATAAGTGATAGTCGCAGAATGCGTGCTGGGCATCCTACGGAGATGGTGTTAAAATGTGTGCTCAATACCTCGAACTTCTATTACATACCCATATGACTGCTTTTGCAAGATGTGGGTGGTCTGCACGGGACGCGCTTGTTGGAGGACGTGCTTAAGAATTTTGACGGACACCGTGCAGGCCAGTGCACCCGCAGAGAAGTAAGCAACACCAGCAGAGCGGGTGTATATCACGGCGAATGCTGTCAGGGCCGTCACCACTAGGTTGGTCTTTCAATTGAGATGTGTCAGACTCGCGCGAAACTTCAAGGGAGAGAGATGTCGTTGTGCCTACGAACATGGTCAAGAAAACGTAAGATGGGACCGTAAGTAATGCTGCGATGAGGGTAGTCCCGCATATGAGGAGATGAGATCAGGGCAAGTCACCAGCAAGAACTTGAAGTCAGTGTACGTGTTTGTGGCTTAGTACACGTTGACGTCGTTTATCGTGTCGCTTGCTATACCTCTGTGAGTCTCCGGGTTCGCCACTCCAGAACTTCTCGACGGGCCGAGCTCTTGGTCAGACTGACCAATTCGCCACGAGAACCCAGACTGTCAGTCACGGCAAGGTAAGTTAATAGAACGCCAACACGACGGCACATAGACCATGACCGTGAACATCTTGGCCGCAACCATTCTCGTGTCCATTGTATTTGCGGTATTCTACTATCTATCTCGTCGAACCAGTGATCCATATGGAACATTCCACATACCCTTCAATAGAGTTCCGGGAGGTCCTGATCCCCCACAAACAGAATGGTTGAACATGGGATTCTGGAAGGTGCGATACGTTACTACTATCCCATCATCTTTCATTCATTCGACCACTGTAGGACACATTAATCTTCCCGGAAGCGTGCCAAGGTGTCAATGTTGTGGTTCTCCCTTGCGTAAGGCCTATTCACAACTTTGTAGCTCTGGCTCTTCAATTATTTCGCGTAGCTGATATCAAGCCTCGCGGGAGGGTTCTAGGTAAGTTTTCTTATCACGTTTTCTTTGCGTTGTTGGCGTTCTCTAAAATGGACAGATGTCGGGCATGGGTGCGGCGATTCGCTCCTTCTGCAACTTTCCCATCCAGAGGTACCCAAGCCGTCCCTGTTATGTGGGATAACCAGTCTCCCTGCTCACCACCGCCGTTCATGGGAAAGGGTGGACAGTGTTCTATCTTCAATCGATACACCAGAGGATGTCCCAGAGGTGCTTTTATTCCAGGGTGACGCTGTCTGGCGCCCAGGGCGCCAGGACCACCCACTCTCCCCCACTTTTCAGCAGGAGTTCGACAACATCCTCGCACTTGACTGTGCATACCATTTCAATACCCGTGAAGAATTTCTTCGGCAGTCTCTCCAGCGTCTAACGCCTGGCGGCAGTGTTGCCCTAGCAGACCTCTGCTTCTCCCCGTCTCCTGGGCGGGTGCTCACGCTCTTGTTGTGTGTGTTCCGTATCATTCCAAGACATAACATCGCAACCAAAGAGCAATATGTACGGCAGATGACAGAGATTGGCTATGAGGACGTGAAGTTGGAAGACATTACGGCTTGTGTCTTCCCTGGTTTCCGAGAATTCTTGAAGCAGAGAGGGCGTATGTGGGCTGCATTTTCAGGATTGGTGCTGTGGTTAGAGGAGCGTGGTTTACGTTTCGTTATCATCAAAGGTACACGACCAAATGCACGGGCGTTGTAGCTCGAAGGAATTTATCCTGGAAATAATTTATGTCAGTTAAGGGGTTATCTCGGTCAAAGAAACGCGGTCAAGTGAGCAGACATCGAATTCGCGCATGCACATATTCTCGACTTGAGCTATGATGGCACCAGATGACTTTGTTATGACTATTGACTCTGACGAAGAGTCGCCCCCCGAGGCGATCACACATTCAAAACTCTCGGGGTCGAAGGGGGTTGACGAAGCCCAGTTGGATCCCACCTTGACTTTTGATATATCAGATCCTTATAGCGACCTCTTTGATGGGGTAGCGAATTATACGGACATAGTACAGAGTGGCTCAAAACCGGTGCGTCTAATCAGGGTCTCATACTGTTCACTCATGGAGATAGTGATCAGAATCCAATATCTGTGGATGATATCATAGCGAGGCGAAGATTTCGTGGCAGCTCTGGAAAGCGCAAGTACCAAGGTGGTGATGATGACGAATCAAGGGGGGCGAGCAGCGGGCTGGAAAATTTCGAATCACACGAGGAAGATGATCCTGATGACGAAGAATCCGCTCTTCTTGAGCACGACGAGGAAGAAGAAACTGACGACCCGTTGGCAACATCTGACGAGACCGGGAGTGAATCTAATGGTATTGACTCTCAAGAGGAGGAATCCGAACTCGAACTAGAAGACAACGGGTCTTCTGATGACAGTGCGTCAGAGACCGAGGCCCAAGAAGCGAAGAAGAAAGCATTCTTTGCTTCGGACGCACCTTCTTCCGAGCAGCATTTATCGTTCCTTACCATGAATTTGTCCCGCCCTACTCTTAAGGGTCTGACATCTCTGGGTTTTCACACGCCTACTCCAATTCAAGCTGCCACGATTCCAGTTGGCCTTCTGGGGAAGGATGTTGTCGGTAACGCTGTTACTGGGTCTGGCAAGACTGCCGCCTTTGTTATCCCCATGATCGAACGTTTACTCTATCGGGACCGAGGCAAAAGGGCAGCAGCAACGCGCTGTCTCGTTCTTGTACCTACTCGCGAACTGGCTGTTCAGTGCTACGACGTCGGAAAGAAGTTGGCCGCTCATACTGATATTCAATTTTGTCTCGTAGTCGGTACGTATTGAGGTTCCCTGTTATCACCAAGGATTGACCTCAAGTCAGGTGGGTTCTACAGGTGGGCTATCACTCAAATCGCAAGAAGTTGCGTTGAAAGCGCGGCCAGACGTTGTTATTGCTACACCCGGACGCCTCATTGACCACCTTCGTAACTCTCCGGTGTTCGCGCTTGATGCGCTTGACGTTCTTGTCCTCGACGAAGCCGACAGGATGCTATCAGATGGCTTTGCGGATGAACTAGGCGAAATTATCAAAGCATGTCCCATCTCCAGGCAGACTATGCTCTTTTCCGCGACAATGACGGACTCTGTTGACGAGCTCATCAAGATGTCTCTCAACAAACCGGTGCGGCTTTTCGTTGACCCCAAACGTAGCGTTGCCCGTGGCCTGGTGCAGGAATTCGTAC
>Ga0137359_10002107_pt1 | contig 15942 bp, 11 predicted proteins | sample Mad1_40_16metaG_FD_108281 | JGI IMG/M metagenome (GOLD analysis project Ga0137359, IMG submission 108281) | Vadose zone soil microbial communities from Angelo Coast Range Reserve, California, USA - Mad1_40_16 metaG | ecosystem: Environmental > Terrestrial > Soil > Vadose zone | place: USA... | reverse complement strand
CAGTAACGGGCGGATGACCGTCGCCGCAGCGTCTGACTTCCAATTAAGGCCTGTCATTTTCTCCGCGCGACCGAGCCTCCTCAAGTTAGTCAACTATCGGTCCGGGAATCCCACCTGTAATCTAGAACATCGCAGGGTAAATTAGTGAGAACCGTTAATTGAGAGTTGAGAGAAAAGCACTGGTTTCCTGCCCAACCCTCAACGAACGACTCTCGGCTCTCAAAGAACTACTCGCGCAATTCTGCGCCAAGGTCGCGCCGCAATCGCTCGCGAATCTTCGCGTGCGCCACAGTCACTTCCTCGTTTGTGAGTGTGCGGTTTTTATCACGGTATGTCAATCTATATGCGAGCGATGTTCTTTCTTCGCTGCCTTTGGTGCCGGGGTAACAATCGAATACTTCAACACTATCCAACAAAGGCTCGATCGGATTCTTGATCGTTTTTAGAACGTCCTCGTGTGAAATTTTTTCAGGAACAAACATCGCAATATCACGAGTGATTACTGGGAATCTTTCGATCTCCCGGAATTTCTTTGTTTGTTGCTCTTTCGCCAGAAGCACATCGAGGTTCAATTCAGCGATAAATACTCCGGGTGCAATCTTAGCCGATGGTCGTTGACCTAAAAATCCAATCATCACGGCGTCGGAGAAAAGTCCTACAGCGAGCGGAAGTTTCTCGTGTTCGATTCGTCGGAATGAGAGCTCGGGGATTCCAAGCGATTCGATTATACCCTTGGCGTCGAAAAACCCGAGCCAGGAATCTCCAACCTTGCGGTCGGACCTCCAAATCGGCGCCGTTGCAAGATTGCCGGACAGCAAAATCCCAAGCCGCCGCTCTTCATTTCCATCCGGTGGAACGAAAACACGACCGAGCTCGAAGATTGCTACGCGTTCCGCGCCCGCTCGAATGTTTCGCTCAAGCACAGCGAGCAAGCCCGAAATCAAATTCGGCCGCAGCGCGACGTGATCTTCGCTCAACGGATTGCGGAGCTCGATCGCACCTTCGCTGAAAGCGGAGGCGCTTTTCGAAATCAATTTTGACGTCCGCACTTCTGACAAACCGCATCCAGCCAATCGCTCTCGCAGAAAAAGTGTTTCGAGATCGTGCGAGCGATCAGCCGAACTCATCGGCATGAAACGGCCGCGTGTCGTCCCCGGAATCTTGTCTATTCCATACGCGCGGACGACTTCTTCGATAAGATCGACGTCGCGCTGCAAATCCCGCCGATAACTCGGAATCTTCCACGTTCCACCCTTGCTCGTGCTCTTGGTTTTCTTTAGCCCGAAGTGCGTGAGAATTTCATCAACCGTTTTTGGTTTAACTGCGACGCCGATTACGCGATCACATTTCTCGTAACTCAATGAAACGTCAGCTGGATTGGCCGGAAGTTTACCGGCAACGTAAATTTCTTTTGCCGGCGTTCCGCCAGCGATCTCGCGCATCAATTCTGTCGCGCGATGCGACGCTCGCAAAATCATGTCCGGATCCACGCCGCGCTCGAATCGATAACTCGCGTCGCTCGATAAACTTAAATTCCGCGCCGTCCGGCGAATACTTGTCGGCAGGAAATAAGCGGCTTCGAGCAAAATATTTTTGGTCGAATCGGTCACCCCCGTTTCTTCGCCACCCATCACACCGCCGATTCCGACTGCGCGCTCTTCGTCAGCGATAACGAGATTTTCCGGGGTGAGCGAATAAGTCTTACCGTCGAGCGCAAGAAACTTTTCGCCGTCCTGTGCGAGTCGGACGTTGATTCCATCTTTTAATTTGTCGGCGTCAAATGCGTGTGTCGGTTGACCGAATTCGAGCATCACAAAATTCGAAATGTCGACGATGTTGTTGATGGAGCGAATGCCGACGCTCTCGATCTTCGCGCGCAACCATTGGGGGCTCGGACCCACTTTCACCTTGTCTATCTTCCGCGCTGAGAAAAATGGACATTCGCGCGTCGCGGCGATGGTCACGCCTGATCTCTTGATCTCCATTTCCACTTTGGGCGGCATTGACTTGAGCTTCTTTCCGCTGAGTGCCGCGATTTCGCGGGCGAGACCGAAATGGCTCAGCAGATCGCCACGGTTTGGTGTGATCTCGACGTCGAGAATCGTGTCCGCCGGGAAAAGATCACCGATCGGCGCGCCGATTTTTGCATCTGGCGACAAAATCAACAGGCCGGACGCATCTTCGCCGAGGCCGATCTCGATTGGGCTGCAAAGCATTCCTTCGGATTCGACACCGCGGAGTTTGCTATTTCGAATCTCAGTTCCGTTCGGCAACTTTGCCCCTGGCAACGCGAGCGGTACTTTGTCGCCGACTTTGTAATTCGTCGCGCCGCAAACGATTTGGCGTTTCGTGCTGCTGCCGTCGTCCACTTCGCAAACTGTGAGCCGATCAGCATTCGGATGGCGCGACGACGCGGTGATTTCCGAAACGATCACCTTGTCGATCTTCGCGCCGCGCGTCTCGATCTTTTCGGTTTCAATGCCGGCGCGAGTCAGCAATTCGGCGATCTCTTCCGGATTTTTTGGAAGATCGACAAATTCGCGCAGCCAGTTAACGGAAAATTTCATGCGAACTGCTTCAGGAACCGCAAATCGTTCTGCGCGAATAGCCGGATGTCCGGGATGTCGAACAAAATCATAGCCAGCCGATCCATGCCCAGGCCGAACGCGTATCCGCTCCACTTGTCGGGATCGTAAGCTTTATCGCCCCGCGCCTTGTTGACCGCTTCGAAAACGGCCGGATGCACCATGCCGCAACCGGCCACCTCGATCCAGTGCTCGCCGCGCTTCAGAGCTTTTGATCGCACATAGACCTCCAAACTCGGCTCGGTAAAAGGAAAGTAATGCGGACGAAATTGCACTTCGGTTTCGAAACCAAAGAGTTCCCGCAGGAAGAATTCGAGCTCGCCTTTCAAATCCGCGACGCTGACGTTTTCATCGACATACAGTCCTTCGATCTGATGGAACTGTGCGCTGTGGGTCGCGTCGACTTCATCGCGTCGATACGCCGCGCCTGAGGCAATCACGCGGAGGGGAGGCGGCGCGCATTCCATCGCGCGGATTTGCACGGTTGATGTATGCGTTCGCAGAAGTCGACCGTCGGACAAATAAAACGTGTCCTGTTCATTGCGGGCAGGGTGGTCTGGTGGCGTATTCAAAGCATCGAAGCAGTACCACTCCGTTTCGACATCGGGACCTTCGGCAAGGGCGAAGCCCATTCGTCGAAAAATTTGAATTCCACGCTCGTGCATTTGGTGAAGCGGATGAAGAGAACCGATCTCATTCGGCGTTCCTGGAAGTGAGATGTCGATGGTAGCAAGCGTGTCCGATTCTTTTTGCACGCGAAATTTTTGCGCGCGTTCCTCGATCGCCGCCGTCAGAGCATTGCGAACTTCATTGAGCAACTTTCCAACGATCGGCTTTTCGTCCTTGCCGAGCGTTTTCATCTGTTCGCCCCAGGCGGAAATGCTGCCGCTTCGCCCCAGATAGCGCACGCGAATGTTGTCGAGCGCTTTCTCGTCGTGCGCGGATTCGATTTCGCGAAGGGCGTTGTCGCGGAGTTCTTCGAGTGGATGAGACATTGACAACGAACGTTGAACGCTCAACGTCCAACGCTCAACGTCGAAATTGTAGGCGGCTGGTTTGCCTGCTGCCGCGTTCCACAGAAACCTCCTTAGAGATTAGGCCGCTTTCTCCGATTTTTTTTCCAGCGCCCTCTTTACTTGATCGACAATCGATTTGAATGCCGCTTCATCATTGACGGCGAGGTCGGAAAGAATTTTTCGATCAAGCTCGATACCGGCAGCCCTGAGTCCTTCCGCAAAACGACTGTAACTGATTCCATGCGCACGGGCCGCAGCATTCAAGCGCTGAATCCAAAGGGAACGGAACGTGCGTTTGCGTGTTTTGCGATCGCGATAGGCCCAATATTGGCCTTTCATGGTCGCGTCCTTGGCGTAGCGGAAAAGTTTCGAGCGGCGTCCGCGGTAACCTTTGGCTTTTTTTAAAACCCGTTTGCGCCGCGCCCGACTGGCCGGGGCATTGGTGGCTCTTGGCATTTTGTTTTGTTCCGAATTGCTTCGGAACTCCTCGTTCAGCGAGTTGTTGTTTCGTTATCGACCTTTCCGACCTCACTCGCCGATTTGCCGGCTGTCAATTCCGGCAGGTGGAAAAATCTGGTCCGACGCAGGATGTCGGGGAGGCAAGATAATTGGTCGCTTAACTATAACAACTGGATTTTGTGAAACTCAAAGGTGCGAAGCCTCAGCAAGTCGATTGTTCTTCCGCCAAAACAGCCACGCCACAAAACCCACCACCGCTCCACCAATATGCGCAACTGAAGAAACTGCACTGATTCCGGCGACTTGTTCCCAAGTGCCGATGAGTTGAAATAGAATCCACAATACAAAGACGAACCAAGTCGGCAGCCGGATCCATCGAAACCACCACCATCCATAACGCATCAAAAATCCGAGCTTCACGCGCGGAAAGCTAAGCGCATAAAACGTAATCACCCCCGCGATGCCGCCGCTCGCGCCGACACACGGGATTTGCGAATGCGGATCGGCAGCAATGTGCGCGAGATCGCCGATGAAGGCGGCGAAGGCGATGAGCGCAAGATAACGAAACGGGCGGAGAAAATTCTCGACGTCATCACCAAAGACAAAAAGGAAATACATATTGCCGACGAGATGCAGAATGCCGGCATGAAGAAAAAATGATGTCAGAAAGGTGACGCCGCTATCGCGCGTTGCTTGCGCTGGGATTAACCCCAAATGGGATACGATTTCATGGAGCCGTGTGAAACCGAATGCGCTTGCGCTGAAAATTAGGAGGCAAAGCATCCATGTGACCCACGGCGTTCGTTCCTGCGGTATCGCATCGAATTCAATCGGCATTCCCAAAAACGCCGCAATTTGCTTCCATTGTTCATCTGGCGAAGCACTGTCGAAATCGGTTCCACGCGCCTGCTCGGCGAGTTCCTGCACTTTGAGCATGGCAATGGCCTCGCGTGCAGCTTGCGGCATTTCGGCCGGCGTTGATGGCAGGGGCCGTGAAACGAGAGCTTCCACTTCGTGCATGTCGAACCAGACGAAGTGACACAATCGACATACGTCGACATTTACTCCGGCGTTTTCAGACAGCGCAACTTGGATCATGGCATGCGCGCAGGATGGACATCGACATCCGGTTTTTCCTTCGCCTTTGATTGCGTGGAGCCAAAGTGGATTGATCGACTCAGGCGTAAATGTGCGCCGTAGGAGCTCGAGGCCGACCGCACGCCCACCACAGGTGTCGCACGCCCAAAAAAGGCGATTCGGCATACGCACTTGTTTCAGCGGCAGATTGCACCGCGGACAGAAAAGTTCAGTTTCCATATGTCTGCGTCATTATCTTCGACGACGCGTGGAACCTGGATAACTGCGCGAATCCGAGATTCCAAGCCTGCTGAATAGCTGTGCACAACGGTGCAATATTGATATAGTGACCCGATGCACTGGCTTAGTCGCCATCGGTTCTGGATCTTGGCGTTGATCTGCGCTTTTTGCACCGGCCTGATTTTTTCCGGTCATTTTTTCCCAGGAACGCCGTTTCTATCCGTGCCGTGGGGTGGCGAACAAAGCTTTGAGGATTTGCTCCGGCGGGAGGGCCGAAAAACTCCGACACGTGACGATTTCGTCTTTCTCGGGATCGATCAAAGCACGTTGCAATTACCACCTATGACGACGGAGGAAATCGCTGGTAGTCGCGCATTTCAGTTGATGACGGAGCGGCCATTCCCCTGGTCGCGTGAAGTGTGGGCGCTTTTGCTTGATCGGTTGTTCGGGGCCGGCGCGCGACTCGTCATGTTCGACGTGATTTTTAGCCCGCCCAACGATGGTGATCCGGCGTTTCATGCCACGCTCGATCGCTATCGCGACAAAGTAGTACTCGGGGCCAATTTTGATATGCAAAACGCTGCGCAGGCTGTTACGCCAAACGACACGCTGATCCCGCCGCAGCAACTTCTGGATGATCGCGTGGGTTTCGTGAATTTCTGGCCCGATCCGATCGACGGAAAAATCCGTGCTGCGACTTATCGCGTGACGGATCGTCAACTCGCGGGATTGCCGCCGCATCCGAGCCAAGAAATCTTCGAATCTCTTTCCGCGCGCGCACTAACGAAAATCGGCCACGCGGATGATATTCCGCGGGATTTTCGCGGGCATATGATTCGTTTTAGCGCGCTCGACGCGTTCGAGCCGCGCCCGCTCTACGAAGTTTTCGATCCGAAATTTTGGCATGCCAATTATGCCGATGGCTCATTTTTCAAGAATAAGATCGTGATGGTCGGATCGTCCGCTCAGGTGACGCACGATGTTTTCGATACGCCAATGAGTCCAGAGACATCGGGGCCGGCGCTTCATTTGCAGGCAATGGCTGCGGCCCTTGGCCACGAATTTTTGCAGCCCACGCCGCCGAAGACCGGCCTGGCGCTTGTTGTCGGTGCAGGGCTGGCCGCTTGGTGCCTCATCGTTTTTCTGCGCAGGCCGTTGCTTTGTCTTGGCGGCCTTGTTGTGATCGCCGGCGCATATCTTGGTGCGGCGCGATTCTTTTATGACAAATCGGGTCTGTTGCTTCTCACAGTTCCGGTCCTCTCCGCTCTATTATTAAGCGGATTGTTTTCACTCGGCTTCGAATACGCCCTCGAGCGCCTCGAGAAATTGCGCACGCGGCGTACGCTCGAACGTTATGTCTCGAAGAATTTGGTAAAGGAAATTCTCGAAAACCCAGACAGCTATTACAGCACACTTCGCGGTGTGCGCGTGCCGGTGACGATGCTGTTCTCAGATCTAGTTGGTTTTACCACGTTGTCCGAAAAAGCCGATCCTGAAGCGTTGGTCGCACAACTCAATGAGTATCTCACCCGTATGACTTCGGTTGTCTTCAGCAATGGCGGCACGCTCGATAAATTCATCGGCGACGCAATTATGGCCGTATGGGGGAACGTGCGTAGCTTTGGCGTGGCGCAGGACGCCAAAAATTGTGCACGCGCGGCGCTGGCGATGCGGTGGGAGTTGCGGCAACTCAATGAGAAATGGCGCGATGAAGGGCGAATGGGATTGGGCATGGGAATCGGGATCAATCAAGGCGAAGTAATTGTCGGCAATATCGGGTCGCAAGAGCGTATGGATCCGACTGTCATTGGCGACTCTGTCAATCTAGCGTCGCGACTCGAAGGTCTTACCCGAATTTACGGTGTCGACATTTTGGTCGGCGCAACGGCGGCCGAGTTGGTGCGCGACGAGTTTCATCTGCGCTCGGTCGCCCGCGTGCAGGTGAAAGGCAAAACCAAACCGGTGGATGCCTTTACCTTCATTGGGGCGCGTAATGAAGATGTCGATCCACAACTCCTCAAGTGGATCGAGGTCTACGAAGAGGCACTCGAGAAGTTTCGCGCACGTGATTTTACGCAGGCAAAAATCTTGTTCTCGCGTTTTCTCGAGTTCTATCCAGACGATCTATTGGGACAGATGTATCTGACGCGCTCGCTCGAATACGAACGGCAGCCGCCAGACGAAGCATGGGACGCAGTCGAGGTGCTTACGAAAAAGTGAGTGACGGAGGAAAATTCATCGGGGGAATTAGGAAATCCGAAAAAGAAATGCCAAATTGGAATCTTCTCCCCGTTCCTGCTTCCCGGATTCAGTTTGTGGGGTGAATCGGTTTCTTTCATTAGCCAAAGCAGTTTGCTGCGAGTAAAGCAATTCGCGTGAGGCAAAGTCCTCGGCATTTTCACTTTCTCGGTATCTGTGGGACGGCCATGGGTTCGGTGGCGGCGGCGCTGTGCGAGCGCGGCTTCAAAGTCACCGGCTCTGACGAAAATGTTTATCCGCCGATATCGATCTTCCTACGAAAGAAGGGTATTGCGCTCAAGGAAGGTTATCGCGCCGAAAATATTCCGGCAGATGCCGACGTGGTTGTGATTGGAAACGCGATCAAGCGCGGCAATCCCGAAGTGGAGGCGGTGCTCAGCCGAAAGCTACTTTACCTTTCTTTGCCTGAAGTTTTGAAAAACTATTTCTTGCGCGGCCGCCATAATCTCGTCGTCACTGGTACGCACGGCAAAACAACGACAACTGCATTGCTGGCCTGGATCATGGAAAAGGCCGGCCGCAAACCCGGTTATCTCATCGGCGGGCTTCCAACAAATTTCGGACAAGGCGCACGACTCAATGATTCGAAATATTTTGTGATTGAAGGCGACGAGTACGACACCGCTTTCTTCGATAAGCGCTCGAAGTTTATTCATTACCTGCCGGAATTGGTGATCGTAAACAATATCGAGTTTGATCATGCCGACATCTTCAACAATCTCGATGAAATCAAGCTTAGCTTTCGGCGTTTGCTCAATATCGTTCCTCAAAATGGCATGGTGGTGCTGAACGGCGACGACGCGAATTGCGTGGATGTCGCGAAAGATTGTCTCGCGCAGATGATCGAGGTCGGCTTCTCGAAGAATTGTGCGCAGCGGATTCGCGACGCGGCTTACTCATCCAGTGGTTCGAGGTTCAAACTTGGCGAGGAAATTTTCGAAATTCCGCTCATCGGCGAATTTAATGTGCGCAACGCGGCGATGGCGGCGACGGCAGCGCGATTTTACGATGTCTCGAAAACAAAGATTGACAATGCATTCAAGAGTTTTTCTGGCATTGCGCGGCGGCAGGAAGTGCGCGGCGAAGCGCGTGGCGTGAAAGTGATCGACGATTTCGGCCATCACCCTACTGCAATCGCGCATACGTTGCAGGCGCTTCGTCATCGTTATCCCGGCCACCGCATTTGGGCAGTTTTCGAGCCACGCTCCAACACGACACGGCGCGCGGTTTTTCAACAGCGACTTTCCGAAGCACTGAAAGCGGCGGACGGCGTTTTTATTTCCCAAGTTGCCAAGCTGGAGCAAATCCCGGAGAACGAGAGGTTAAATCCCGAGGCAGTTGTAAATGCGATTGCGGAAAGTGGCCGCCCGGCGTTTTACGAGGAGAACGCCGATGCCATTGTCAATCGAATCGTGCCACTGCTCAGAGCGCAAGACGTCGTCGCTGTTTTCAGCAACGGCGGATTCGATCGAATTCATGAAAAGCTTTTGGACAAGCTAAAAGACTAAAAGTTACAAAGCTCACAATTCAAACGCTTCGAAGCGTGGTGTAACCCATTTTCAACGGTCGGGCGCGGCGGCCGAAGTGTGATCGTGCACAATACGCCAGCCGTCGGCGCTTTTGCGAAAGATTAAGGTGAAGCGACCATGCGGCCGGTCTTGGGCACGTTTTAATTTCCAGCGACCCAGAACGACTGCTACATTGGAGTTAACCGGCGTAATCTCCAGATCAGAAAAAGTGAGGAGGCCCATTTTCGCGCGATCGGAGTATTTCTTCTTGTAACGTGCGCGGACCGTTTCCCAGCCTCGTCGTACGGCATCTTCTGAGACAAAGATTGTCGATCTCGAGCGCGCGTATCCGTTCATGAATCCGTCAATGTCGCCGCGGTTCCAAGCCTCTTGTTGCGCGCTTAGGATCGAGCGAATCTGGGCAACGATCCTCACGCGGTCCTGTTCTTTCCCGAGTGGTGCCGCTGAAATTGAGGAAATAGTTGTCCATGCAAAAACTACCGCCGCCGAGGTAAAAAGCGCGAGCGCGACTGGGCGGATAAAGTCGGCGCAGCGCGATATTGGAACGCAAAGACGGCGAATCATTTGCAAGAATGACATTTTTTTATAAGCTATGCTTCGCCGCGTCCAGTTCGAGTAACAAGTTTGGTTTTGGGCCAGGCGAAGCAGGTTGACCCGCCATCCTCAATTTATTAGCATCGTCGCTCATCATAAATAACATCGTGCATCGACTTTTCTGCAGCGCGGCGCTCGGACTTGCGGCTGCCACGGCTATTTCAGCGCAGGTTGCTCCTGTCCGGCCCGAGCCATTGCCCGCCGTTGCGATCGCGACTCCGGCAAAAGCAGATCCGACCGCCGCTTCCGGCGCGCCGGGGACGGTTCGACTCCAGTTTCCAAACAGCGACGTTGTCGATGTGCTGCACCTCTACGAGCAACTCACCGGCAAGAAGCTGGTGATGGACAATTTTGTCCAGGGCAAGGTTAATATTTTCATCAGCAAAGATGTTTCTCGTGATGAGGCGATCAAGATTATCGAGACGAGCCTCGCATTGAACGGAATCTCTATGGTTCCCGCAGATCGCGACATCGTCGAAGTCGTTGGCGCCGGTCAAAATCCCCGAAAAGCGGCGGTACCGATTCTTTCTGATTTGGCTGACATTCCGGCTGGGAACCCGGTTATCAGCTTTTTATTCAAGCTTCAGTACGCGGATCCGCAGGAGCTTCAGCAAGTGTTGATGGCATATTTCCAGGGAAGTTCAGGCTCGATAAATATTCTGGCCTTACCGAAATCTTCGAGTCTTTTGGTGACGCAGAACGCAGACATCATTCGACAGCTCGGCAGCGTCATTGCCCAAGTTGACGTGGCGCCAGCAGAAGTGGTGAGCGAGTTCATCAAGCTCGAACGGGCTGACGCGACCAAAGTCTGCGACATGCTCAAAGATATTTTCGAGAAGGGCACTCAACCCTCGACCCAACCAGGAATTCGCTCCGTACGAGTGCCTCCCACTGTGCCACAACCGGTGCCGGTTGAAAATGAGATTGGCGGAGGAACCGGCTTATCGGAAGAAGCTGTCGTAGTTGGCAAAATCAACCTCGCGGCCGACGTCCGCACCAACCGCATTCATGTCGTGACGCGGCCGATCAACATGCCGTTCATCCGTAAATTAATCCGTGAGTTTGATGCCAATGTTGAGTTTGGAAAACCGGTCACGCGCCCATTGAGATACATTTCGGCCGGCGATGTTCTTCCGGTTCTGGTTCAGGCGTTGACGGAGCCAGGCGCGACGGCCCAGCCCGGCGCGGAAGGCGGAGGCGCAAATCCGTCGCCGCAGCCGCAAGCCCAGCCACTGCGGGCGACGTCGGCAACGGTCGCTAATCCTTATTCAGGCGGCATCTCGAGCACTTCGACTACTTCCACCTCGACGGGAAGTACGCTGAATATTTCCGAAGAGCTCGCCACCCAACCGGTGGATACCGTGCCCAAAGCGGTGACGGTCGGCAACTCCAAGCTCATCGCTGATCAGCGCGCGAATACAATCATTGTACTTGGCAATCGTGAGGTCGTCGTGAAGGTGGAAAAAATTCTCGACGAAATGGACGTGAAGGCGCCGCAAGTCGCCCTTAGCACCGTCATTGGCCAGTTGACACTCAACAATGACGAGGAGTTCGGCGTCGATTATTTCGCAAAATACAGAAACAAACTCGTTGGGATCTCACGCAATACCAGCGTGCCGATTCCACTGCCGAGCGCCGCGCCCTCCGCATCACCTAGCACCGGTGGAATTGTCGATCCGGCCAATCTGATCAATTTCAGCAACATCCTTCAGACCGTAGCCAATGGAGCCAGTGGTACGAATATTTATGTCGCAGCGGGAAACTACCTCGCCACGATTGTCCATCTGCTTGAGTCCACCGGTCGGTTCAAAACGATTTCTCGGCCGACGGTTTTCACGAGTAACAACAAAAAGGCCATCATCGCGTCAGGCACGGAGATTCCAATTCCGGTAAATACCCTGACGAACGCGACCACTACGACTAACGTAGCTGCAGTCGCATCGAGCATCGAATACAAGAAGGTCGCATTGCAGCTTGAGGTGGTGCCACTAATTAATTCCGAGAAGGAGATATCGCTCGACATTTTACAGAAGATCGACAGCCTCGGGAACAACACCCTAATAGGCGGCAACCTAATCCCGAATATTAATACGCGGTACATCCGGACGAATGTTTCCGCGGCAAATGGCTCAACCATTGTCCTTGGTGGGTTGATTGAAGAAATTAAGAACAAGAATAATACAGGCATTCCTTATCTCTCGCGCATCCCGTATCTCGGCGCTCTTTTCCGCAGCACTACGAACAGTAAAATGCGCACGGAGCTGATCATTTTAATGCGTCCGGAGGTGACGCTGACGAAGCTCGATCTTTATCGGCTGCGCCAAAAATCGGAAGACAGGACGCACTTTGGCCCCGAGCTCGATCAGGACGATTGCCCGGATTGCCCGAAAACGGGCAATGAAAAACAATTGCCATTGCCACCGCCAGATCTCCCTGCAGCTAAAGATTTGCGATGAATTCAATTTTTATCCAACCGGTAGCTCTCGCTCTCATCCTCGGACTTGGCGCAATTACGGCGCAGGCGTCGGACTGTGCGTTTTTCCGTGGAACCGATCCGTTGGCCCAACGAGATGAATGGGGCCTGCTCCATCAGGGACGTACGGTGAACTCCACCGACTTCGCGCCACGATATCGTTGGCGTTTTGATTATTATTTTAAGGCTCCGGAGCAATTGATTATGCAGCCGGGTTATGTGGGCGCAATGCAAACCGCGTTGCGCAGGCTCGGTTATTATTGCGGCCCGATTGACGGCGTCTTCTCTCCAGAAGTTTGCGGCGCAATTGCGCGTCTTCAGAAGAATTATTCAATGCGCGTCACGGGTACGTTTACCGATCCCGTGCGGTGGGCACTGCATTTGCCTTGAACTGCCTATGAGCTCAGCTGCCAATCAATCGCTGATTAATTTGCTGCTCGAAAGCGGTGTGCCATCACGCGAGGAAGCTGCACAACTCGCAACGAATCTAAACGGCGGTTCGTGGGTTGGTCAGATGCTTGATTCCGGCAAAGTGGACGAGCACCGCTTCCTCGGCGCGATCGGAAATTTCTTCCGCGTACCAGTTGTCTCAATCGACGCCAAGACGATCGATCGCACGACATTGTCGATCTTGCCAAGCCGTTTCGTTTTTCAACATCATATTCTGCCAGTCGAGGCGAAAGAAAATTCCGTGGTGCTCGCGACCTACGACCTGTTCAATTCAGTCGGCCGTCAGCTTGCATCGCAGCTCTTAAAAAAGCCGGCGGAATGGGTAGTCGTGCCTCGTGCGCAACTCTTGCGCGCAATCAAGACTCTCTACGGTGTCGGTGCAGAAACTTTTGATGAAATTCTGAAAACGAACCGTGCCTTCGAGGTTTTGCAGGACGCGCAGACAAGCACCGATTTGAATGCGGACGATCCAGAAGCATCCGTCGTCAAATTCGTAAACCAAATTATTCGTGAAGCGATCGTCGAGCGCGCGACCGACATTCATGTTGAGCCGCTGGAGAACGATTTGCGCATTCGTTATCGGATCGATGGAATTTTACACGAGATCGCAGTGCCGCCGCAGTTGCGCCTATTGCAGTCGGCCATCATCTCACGTCTCAAAGTAATGGCGCACATGGACATCGCCGAGCGGCGTTTGCCGCAGGATGGTCGCATGAATTTGCACGGGAATAATCAGGAGATCGACGTTCGCGTTTCGACTATTCCGACGGTAAATGGGGAGTCGATTAGCTTACGATTGCTCAGCCGCGGTGGACAACAATTCAACTTCGATCGTCTCGATCTGAGCGAGAAACAGGAACGCGCCATTCGCAATCTGCTCGCTCATGCCAACGGAATTATTTTGCTTACCGGCCCGACTGGCTGCGGAAAATCGACATCGTTATATTGCTTTTTGAGCAGCATTAATTCGGTGCAGCGTCGCATTATCACGATCGAAGAGCCGGTCGAGTATCGAATTCCCGGAGTCTCGCAAATCGATGTGAAACCAGAGATCGATCTCACCTTCGCAAAAGGTCTTCGCCACATTTTACGGCAGGACCCGAATGTCGTTATGGTCGGTGAAATTCGCGACGTCGAAACGGCAGATATCGCGATCCGCGCGGCCATGACCGGTCATCTCGTCTTCAGCACGTTGCACACGAACGATGCGGTCGGCGGCATCACGCGCTTGCTCGACATGGACGTGGAGCCCTTTCTCCTCGCTTCGGTCGTGAAAGCGTTCATCGCGCAACGTCTCGTGCGCACCATCTGTCCCGATTGCGTGCAATGGGTGGACTATCCGCGCGAATATCTCGCCGAGATTGGCTTTCCTGTGCGAGAACTGGGCGCCCGGTTCCGGCGTGGCGCCGGCTGCGATCAATGCCGGCAGACCGGCTATCAAGGCCGCGCGGCCATTTACGAGATTTGCTCGGTTACCGAGCCCTTAAGAAAATTGATCATGCAGAAACGCGACGGAGGCGAACTCAAGCAATGCGCCATTTCCGAAGGCATGGAAACGTTACGGCAGGATGGCTGGCGGCGTGTCGCACAAGGCAAAACGACTGTCGAAGAAGTAGTGCGCGTCACGCAAACTGACGAAGTCATGGCCGAGACGACCGAGGAAGCCGGGCCAGTCGTTGCTGCGGAGACGGCTTAAGATCGACAATCGCTGTCGCGTTCCCGCCAGGATCGGCAACGACCAGCGCGATGTCCTCCCGCAGACTGGGATGACACGCGTTATTTGATGCCGCGTAATTCCCGGATCGCTTCGCCATAATCTTCCGCGTGGAAAATGGAGGTGCCTGCAACGAGAACATTAGCGCCGTTCTGGATCGACAAGCGTGCGGTGTCGGCATTGATGCCGCCATCGACTTCGATGTCGAGCTTGGCGCCAGTTTTCATTTTCCATTCGCGCGCGCGTTTCACTTTTTCCATCATCTCGGGCCGGAACGATTGACCGCCGAAACCGGGATGGACAGTCATGACGAGCAAGATGTCGATCTTGTCGAGAAACGGTTCGACCGATTCAAATGACGTCGCGGGGTTTAATGTAAGGCCGGGCCGGCAAGCAGCGTCGCGAATTGCGCGCAAAGTTTTCTCGACATCGTGTTTCGCTTCCCGCTCCACATGAACGGTAATGGAGCTGGCACCTGCTTTGATAAAGCGTGGCACGTAATGATCGGCGTGCTCGATCATGAGATGTACATCGACCGGCAGTTTCGTATTCTTTCGGACCAAATCGACAATTGCCGGCCCGAAGGAAATATTATCGACGAAATGTCCATCCATAATGTCGCAGTGAATCCAGTCGGCGCCAGCTTGTTGAACCCGTCGGATCTCGTCAGCCAATCGCGAGAAGTCGGCGGCGAGGATTGAAGGAGCAACGATGATTTTTTCCGCGTTGATGTTGGAACTTTGAATGGTCGAGGGACAACGTTCAATGTTGAAGAGTTGACGCGATTACCGTACTGGATGTTTTACTTTTGGATACTTTTAGCGCTTTGACGATTAGAGCTTGACGCCGCGGGGGTCTGTTTCATGTTACGGCGTTTCAGCCGGTCGAATCGCGCTCGCGGCGCACGGTTTGCTGCGAAGATCGACAAAGTGACGCGCTTCCACCAGACTGGACAATCTGCCAAAATTAGAAACTAATTCATGTTTAACGGACTCTTCGGCTGGTTATCCAGCGATATCGGCATCGATCTCGGCACGGCGAACACGCTTGTTTACGTAAAAGATCAGGGAATCGTGTTGCGCGAGCCATCAGTGGTAGCAGTGCAAGCCGGCACGAACAAAGTGCTGGCAGTAGGTGACGAAGCGAAGCGAATGCTCGGCCGCACGCCGGCGAACATTGTTGCAGTGCGTCCACTAAAAGATGGCGTGATCGCAGACTTCGAAGTGACGGAGGCGATGCTGCGACATTTCATCACGAAAGTCCACAATCGTCGGGTCCGTGCAAGACCACGCGTCGTCATCGCAGTTCCATCCGGAATTACCGAAGTGGAAAAGCGCGCGGTGCGTGAATCGGCGACCCATGCTGGCGCGCGAGAGGTTTATTTGATCGAAGAACCGATGGCGGCGGCAATTGGAGTGGGACTTCCGGTGCAGGATCCAGCCGGCAACATGATCATCGATATTGGCGGAGGTACGACGGAGGTCGCCCTTATTTCGCTTTCCGTAATTGTATTTAGCCGAAGTGTCCGTGTCGCTGGGGACGAGTT
>Ga0137359_10002106_pt1 | contig 15950 bp, 16 predicted proteins | sample Mad1_40_16metaG_FD_108281 | JGI IMG/M metagenome (GOLD analysis project Ga0137359, IMG submission 108281) | Vadose zone soil microbial communities from Angelo Coast Range Reserve, California, USA - Mad1_40_16 metaG | ecosystem: Environmental > Terrestrial > Soil > Vadose zone | place: USA... | reverse complement strand
GATGAAGGACCGTTGGTTAGCTTATGGGATTTTACGCCTTGCGATGGGCATAAATATCTTCACCCATGGCACGGTCAGGATTTTTGGTCCTGGTGCTCATGAATTTGCTTCCCGCACGGCCAAAACGTTTCATTCCACACCTCTTCCTTTTTGGGCAGTTTATGGATTCCTGTTTGTACTACCATTCCTGGAGACAGTTCTAGGGTGTCTCGTTGTGATAGGTTTGTTCACGCGATGGTCGCTTGTCGCAGGTGGGCTTCTCATCGCTATTTTAATATTTGGAACGGCACTGCAGAGCGACTGGCCCACCGTCGGAGTGCAGATGATTTATTCGCTGAGCTACTTTGCGCTCTTATATCATCTCGATCACAATGCAATGTCTCTGGACGCTTTCCTGACGCGTATTGGCAGTGAATAATAAGTGGCAGGCCGGAAAGCACCTGGGAGGTGTCGAATACGCTTTACCTTTTAAGCCCACTGGACGCCGGGTGTCTCTGCCATTCTGCGAAATCTGCCACTTTGATAACCAGGGGAAAATTGTGTCGGGCGGCTGCTAGTACGATCAGTACACGCTCCTGACGCAGCTTGGGCACACGGCACCGCTCGCACCTAGCGAACGAACCCCATCTCCAAAAAGGCGCGTCGGAACGCGCCTTTTCCCGCTCCAAACTCCCGCGTATCCAAGGCCCAGATCTCATGAAAAACTCGTGAGCCAAGGACGCACAATCCGTGACCCCATGTTTGACACGACCCCCTTCATCCAGGCTAGAACGTTTGTGAGAACCGGGCTTCCAGGAATTCGCCCAGCTTCGCCGTGGCCTTGAATTGTGGAATGGGATCCAGTTCTTTGAATGCCGACGGGAACGCATTTGCCCAAGAGTGCTTAATAACAGCCTTTGCCATGGATCTGTCGCTTACGGGAAGATCAACATCCGGTTAGAGTCGTCCATGAAGCATGAAAGGATGAGATGCGTCTCAAAATGTTCGCCCCCATCGTCTTGTTTGTCTTACCGGCCTTGACCATCGGAGCGCGCGCACAACCGTCTGAGACGTCCGCGGCTCCCTCCCCTGCATGGAATGACAATCCTCTAATCACCGTTCAGAAAGACGGCGGCGACGCGACTCGTTCAGGCGATGTCAAAATCGAGTTCTATGGACACGATGCATTCAAGATCACATCGCCAGCCGGTTTGACGGTTCTCACCGATCCTTGGCGGAATGATCCAACAGGCCTTTACCCAAAGTGGTTCCTGAATGAGTTTCCAACCCTCCGGGTCGACATAGTTCTTTCGACTCACGCTCATTTCGACCACGACGCTGTCGAGCGGCCGAACGGGCTGGTGGTGCTCGAACGTCTAGTTGGGCAGTTTAAGCTTGGTGATATCGAAATAACGGGCCTCGCCGACAAGCACCAATGTGATCGCGCCTCCGCAGATTTCCATGTAGAGACTTGTCCGCCAAACAATGTGATCGGATTTGATAACGCGATTCAAATCATTGAGACCGGGGGATTGTGGATCGCTATCTGGGGCGACAATCGCGGAGTGCCTGATCCCTCTCTCGATCATTATTTAAAAAATGTTGACGTGCTCATTCTGCCGATCGAGACAATACTCGCGGACGCTGAGGTGGATGCAGTCGTGCAGAAATATGATCCTAAGGCTGTAATTCCAGCCCACTATTTTCTCAATGGTTTGACGACCGACCTCTCGGGTCTAAAGTCGGCCGCTGGATGGGTAAATGACCAGGAGAAGGTTCACCATGCGGATGTTCGTCGCCTCGATCGTGCGGATTTGACACTTAATGCGGCCGAGCTGAAAGGATCCCATCACAGGGTCTATTACTTCGGCAACCACTTTGAGAAGAAATAGAGAGTATGCGATGCCGAGGCGCGTTGGCATGAGCGTCGACCTTAAACACGCGGCTATCTTGGAATCGCACCCGAAGAGTAGGTTTCGGTGGTTTCGACGACAATCAGGCGCGCCTCATCGTAGAGGAGGAGCGCGAACCGTTGTCGAGCAATCGTGACCGATACTCTGCATCACCTCAAGCTCGTACCCAATGTCGCGCCGGGCTACACCGAAAAACAGACAGGCATTTGGCGCTCCTCTTTCAGCCCATGCGGGCCCGCCGCCCGCACGGGCTGTCTAAGGCGGGAGTCGGATTACTTTTGGGAACCGGCGGTGGGCTGTCGCTGGCTAGAACGACTGTGAGAACCGGGCTTCTAGGAATTCGCCCAGCTTGGCTGTCGCCTTGAACTGTGGGATGGGGTCCAGTTCCTTGAATGCCGATGTGAACGCGTTCGAGAGACTCCAGATCGTCCGCGATCGGAACTCGTCGTATTTCGGCTCGAAGTACGACTCGTGCACGCTGCGGGCGAGATGTTTTGGGGCTTCCAGTCTGCCCTCGACGAACGCTTCGTAGATCACGACCTTGGCTGTCACGTCGGTCACTTCACTTCTTTGCCAGGTTTCGACCTGCTTTCGCATGGGATCAAAGTTTCTCTGCATCCGGTCGACTCCGACCGAGATGCGGTCGATGAGTGAGAACGACTTCGAGTGCTTGGCGAGCACCGGGGTGAAGTCCCCAGCAAACGCCATGTTCGAGCATACGAAGACGCGATATCCACAGGTCATCGCCAGACGCATGCTCTTGTCATGCGAGTTTCGTAACCCGATGGAAAACCGGCATCCTGCCATCTCGGTTGCGAGATCGAGGACGCCGAAGACTTTCATGCCATCCGGCGACACCGCGTACTCGTCGTGGACAACGCCGATGTGGCGAAACCCGAGGGTCTCGACCAAAGCTTGCACGATTTCGTGATGCGGGATCGGCCGGTGTGTTTCCGTTGCGGCTGGTGTCGGCACCAGCGTTAGTTCTTCGCGGCCAATGGTCCGGCCGCTATAGCCAATGAGCATACTTGTTTCAGACATCCTGCTTTCCTCCTTGTTGATTTGAAATAACGGTCTTGAGATCGAGAGAAAAGGTGATATGCGAAAACTCTGGATGCAGTCGTCGGTGCGATCAGGAGGTTGAGTTAGGAAATCCAGGAGAGAGGGCTTCTTTAGGCAGTTGTGAAGTGGGGCTGCGTCTCATTGGCGGTCAGGATCTACGACTGACCACAGACAGGCCGCTATGCCCAAATCAATCCGCGGTCGGTTGCGAAGGTATTCGACGCTCCTCGAACCAGCGCGCCGTGGCAGCTCCGAAGATAAAGCCGCCGATGTGCGCCAAGTACGCCACCCCGCCGGTCTGCACCTGCGCCACAGCGCCTGCGTGAAACAGCTGGGTGAGGAACCAAAAGCCGATTAAGAGGGCGGCTGGGATGAATTTGGTCCGTGCGAACACGAATATAAACAAAACCGTGCGAATCCGATCTCGAGGATAGGTGACCAAGAACGCGCCCATCACCGCGGCGATCGCGCCGCTCGCGCCCAGGTTTGGGACTGTGGAATGGGGGTTGGCTAGAACCTGGGCAAGCATGGCCACGAGCCCGCCAACCAGGTAGAAAACAAGGTATCGCCCCGACCCATCGCATATCTTCGATCTCGGGGGCAAAGGCCCATAAGAAGATCATGTTCCCGATGATGTGCGACCAACTGCCGTGCATGAACATGGCCGTCAGAATGGTGATCCAGTGGTGGCCGGAAACGATCTGGGCGGGGATCGCGGACCACTGGGTCACGTAGGCTTCGCCGCGCATCAGCTCAAGCACGAAAACGACCGCATTTACGAGGATGATGAGGGCGGTGACGACGGGGATGCGCGCCGGGCGTCGCGACACATCGCCTAACGGGATCATGCCTCCCATGTCATCTTCCTCCGTTCGTGAGGATCAAAACTGTCGCAAAGCGACCGAGGCCCCGCAACTCCGAGAGCTGGTTGTCAGTCAATTGTCAGTTGCTTCAAACGCTTGCAACTACGCCATCGCGGCTGTGGCCTTGCGCACCGCCAACGACAGCATCACCCGCGTAACACCGCTGATGATCATGCTCACGCCAACCAACGTGCCGATCGCCCAGACGGAACTCGACGGCCATCGCATATAGATCATCAGCCCCAACAACAGCGTAATGATCCCGTCGATCAAAACCCAACTTGATCCTCCCAATGGGCGCATCCTGAAAAACAGAACGATGTCCAGAATACCTTCAATCAGAAAAAGCGATGCGAGCACCAGAGTTAGAGAGACCACCCCGAGCACTGGATGCAGGATCAGGTATGCACCGAAGAAGAGGTACGCCAGCCCAACCAGCAGCTTCCAGACCAAGCTGCCGGCCCCATGAGCGTGAAAGGCGAGGATCAGGTGCACTACACCTGCCAACACGATGAGCCAGGCGACGACCACGTTGACCGCGACGGCCGCCAGGAACGGCGATCCGACCGCCAGCATGCCGAAAACGATCAACAAAATGCCCCAAAGGATTGACCACATCGAAGCCTGCCGCACGACGTCAGACGGAGAGTGCTGAGCCATAGAGACCTCCCAAAAGAGGACGGACTCAGTCTATCTCACGGCGGACTATGCCGAGTGCAATTGGATATACGATTACCAGGGGGTGGGAAAGGAGATGTTTGCTATAGGGCGCCTTCATTCGAATAGCGACGCTTGCCCCGCCACCGTTTGCCTCCCGCGCGCCCTTCTGCCTGACAGCGATCCCGGTCGTTGCCCGAAAATCAATGCGGCATCGCCAGCGATGGCCTCTTCGACAAGGGCGGCAGGATCGGCTTGCGCCGTGAGCAAACTGGTTGGAACTTCGATGGAACAGCTATCATCGACTAAACGAGAGGCTCCCGGAAACAGCTTCTGATGTTCCGTGTTGAGGGCCTTCCAAACAGCATCAGCAGTCTCGCCAATTCCGTTCCTCTCGACCAGTTCCCGTGCCATCGACGAGAGCATGTCGTCATCTTCATCGATGTTCTGTAATCCTTCGCCGGCAAACTTGCCCTCCATGGTGAGTGCGACCAACAGCTTCTTTCCCATCAGGCGTAAACACGCCGTCTGCATAGTCCCCTCATAGCAAAGAAACTTCACCCGAACGGGCCGTCTTTGCCCGATGCGCCAGGAGCGGCGGCTGGCTTGACGCAACGTGTGCAGTGAGTATCCCGACTCGTAGAAGAGGATGGTCGGGAAGTCGAGGAGATCGAGTCCCGTCTCCACCAGCTTGGGATGGGAAATTACGACCTGCACTCCGTCCTTGATTTGCCGGGCGTACCAGGCTTCGCGTTTCGACGTATCCACACTCGCCCGTAGAACTGCCGTCCGAAGTCCTTCGTTAGTGAGAATCCGTTGCAGTCGTGCCGTGACGTCGTGTTTCTGCGTGTACACGGCAAACACCTGGCAGCGACGGCCTTCGGCCAACTCTTTCTTGATCTCTTCGATCAGTCTCCGTTCCTTGGAATACAGCTGGTCTTCTGGGAGGTCGCGAGTCTCGGCAATGACGAATCGAACGTTGTGTTTGACTTCGGGATCAAACTCCGTGCCGTACAACGTTTCTAAACCGAAGGGATGGTCCGGATAGAGCAGTAGACTATTGAGCATGGTGCTCAATACGGAGCGATTGCCTCTGTGCTCCTTCAACGCCTTGCGAATGGCATCTTCGAGTTCGCGATATGCCGCCCTCATCAGCGGGTCCATCGCGACGCTCAGATAGCTCTCTTCGTACGGCGGCAGTTCGCCCGAGATATCCTCCAGGAAGACGAAAGCACACAACTGCATCAGGAATTCTCCAAAGAGCAGCGGAGAGGCTCCAGGCTTGCGACGAACCGTGCTCGTGCTTTTGGCTTTGGAACACCGGTTATCGGCTGGCTCGACCTTCGTGATCGTCTCAAGAACTCCGTAGTCCTGGGTGAATGACGTTCGTCCCGTTGTGCCCCATTCGTACCCGTGTTCCTTCATCCTTGCTGCGTCCAGCCGAAACAAGGTATTGAACAGGTCGTCCGCATATCCACCAAGAAGAGTTCCCGTAAGGCCCACGATTCGATCTGTGCAGGACGACAAGGTGCCGAGAGCATTGCCTTGGGCGGTATCGCCGGCTAATGGTCAGCTGACCATTAGCCGGCTAATCAGTAGGTAGGAATTATGTGAAGGAAGAGCCGTAAACTTCGATCTGTAGTAGTCTGCGCGCTGTTTTCCTGCCCATAACTTTTTGCGGCAGTGTGCGATCTTTGGCGGGTCACCAAGGAGGTGCACATTGTCGTTTGAACAAACTGTTTACACACCGTGGATCGATCAACTCGCGCAGCGTCTTCGGACCGATGAATACAGTTCATCTGCAAAACAGAAACGCATGGCCGCCGCCCGGCAGTTCCTGCTCTATTTGCAGAAGCATCAGATTGGGGTCGAATCTGCCAAGCTCTCGGATGTGCAAGCGTTCTTACAACACAAGCTAAGCATCTATCGCAAACGTCATGGCCGCCAGCCGAAGGACGTGAACGCCTGGCGTTGGAGTTATACCGGCGGCATTCACCTGATTCTGCTGCTCGCTCAGGGGAAATGGCCTCCTGCACTGAAGCCTAGGACTCTGCAGGAGCAGGCTCGCAGACAACTCTGTGATGCTTATGCACAGTGGCTCTTGGACGCCCGCGGCCTGGCGCCGAAGACGATTCACAATCGCCGGGTAAGGGCTCTGCAGTTCCTCGAATCATTGGGGAATGAGATTCTTTCCCGCATCACGGTATCCGATATCGATAACCACGTAAGGTTGCGCGCACCACAACTGCAGAGGACAACTCTCCATCACCTCGTAGATGATTTGCGAAGTTTCCTCCGTTATCTCTACGCACGAGGAGAAACTACCCGTGATCTTTCACAGGCCCTGGTCGGCACGCGACGGTACGCATTCGAGGGAATCCCTCCAGCCTTGCGTGCTGTACATGTCAATCGGGTTGTGAAAGCGACGCGAAGAGACCGCACGACGAAGGGACTTCGTGATTATGCCATTCTGATGTTGCTTTCCACATATGGACTACGAGCCGGAGAGATAGCGAGCTTGCGCCTGGACGATATCGATTGGCATAAGGATAGCTTGCGAATCCGTCACTCGAAGACCGGCGTGGAGTCCCTCCTACCGCTGCTAGCTCCGGTTGGAGAAGCCATTCTGAAGTATCTTCAGCGGGGCAGGCCCACAACCAAGGCGCGCGAAGTTTTCATTCGCACGCGCGCTCCGTTCAAGCCTCTTCGGGCCGGATCCAGCCTCTATCACATGGTTGAGCACCGATTGAAAAAAGCCGGAATTAGGCTGGAGCGCAAACATGGTCCGCATGCGTTTCGTCACGCACGGGCAGTCAGCTTGCTTCATGCGTCAGTCTCAATGAAGTCGATCGGCGATGTCCTGGGGCACAGGTCCCTGGACTCGACCGCCATTTACTTGAAGCTTGCAACATCGGAATTGCAAGCTGTAGGTCTTGAGATTCCGAAGGGGGTAAGCCGATGAGAACGTGGCCTGATTCCAGCGATGCGATCAGTCGCAAATATCTCCGACAACTCCAGTTGCGCCCTTCCACTCTTGATACTTATCGTCCAATGCTTGCAGAGTTTCACCAGTTCGTGATTGAGAACTCAGCCGAGCGAAGCGTTTCGCGAGAGATCCTGGAAAGATGGCTTCATCGGAGGGCCAGCTTTTCTTCGGCGCAAGCGATTGTGGCCCGCATCCGTCCCATCAATCGCTTTCTCGACTGGCTCGTGGCCAATCGCCTACTCACATCCAATCCGCTGGCAGAACTAGGGAGGCACTTGGGCACTCAGGATAAGGCTCAGATTATTCGGGCGCTGCTCAGTCCGCAGAGCACCGCGGCCTTGGAAGCGCTTCGGCCCACTCCGCCGTTCGCCAGTCACATTGGCGCTGTGATGCGAGATCATGTGACTCTCATGCGCTCGTTGGGGCACCGCTACCATACTCAAGAGGCGTGCCTCTTGCGTTTCGATCGTTACCTGCAAAAGCGCGCTGACCTCATCGGCCAACCGGTTACGGTACTCGTGCGCGAGTGGAGTAAAGAGGACCTGAGACCCCAGCATCTTCTTGAATGTGTGCAAACAGGGAGGATCCTGGCAAAAGCCATGCAGCGTACAGACCCTACCGTTGTCGCTCCGCGACTCCACAATCATCTGGCCCGCCAAATGAAACAGAACCAACGCCGCCCCTACATCTACTCAGAGGATGAAATGGTGCGTCTGTTGAATGCAGCATGGTCTTTCCCCTCGCCAGAAACACCCATCCGTCCCCTGATGTTGTACACGATGGTGGTGTTGGCTTATTGCGTGGGACTTCGCGTCGGCGAGATCGTTCGTTTGACTGTTGGAGATATCTGCCTCGACGACCAGACCGTTGAGATTCGCGAAACGAAGTTTTTCAAATCGCGCCGTCTGCCTGTCACAACGACAGTTACAGCAGCCTTGCGAGAGTATCTGGAGGCACGACATCGGGAAGGCGCCCCTTCTGAGCCAAGGGCCGCATTATTCTGGCAGAGGAGGAAATCCACGGGATATCGTTATGTTACGGTCCGCGAACTGCTGTTGAGAGTGATCCGTTCCTCAGGTCTAAAGCCCGCACTCGGTCGCGTGGGCCCCCGAATTCATGACATGCGCCATTCCTTCGTCGTCCACCGCATCGTGGCTTGGTACCGCGAAGGAATCAATCCGCAAGCTCGCCTACCTTATCTGGCTACGTATCTAGGGCACAAAGACATCAACTCCATGTTGGTTTATGTGACGATCACGCAAGACCTACTGCAGCAAGCTGGTGATCGATTCCGGTCATTTGGGGCGAATGTGCTCCAGCCGGCTATCGGAGGTGATGTATGCAACTGATTGGAACTTTGCCTCGATTGTTGCACAGCTTTTTCCATGAATGGCTCCTGCAGCAACGCAACATCTCTGTCCATACGATCCGGTCCTATCGCGATAGTTGGCGGCTTCTCTTGCGCTTCATCGCACAACATAGAAAACAGCCAGTGGCCAAGATCACGATGGAGCAGATCAGAGCCGTCGAAGTCCTCGCCTTCCTGCAACACTGCGAGCAAGAACGAAAGACTTCGATTGACACGCGAAACTGTCGGCTAGCAGCAGTGCGCAGCTTTTTCTCTTTCGTCGCCGATCGAGAGCCTTTACTGACGGCCCAATGCTCCGAAATCCTGCGGATCCCCACGAAGAGGGCGCCGCGCCGGGCAGTGCGCTCATTGGAACTGGAGGAAGTAAAAGCTATTCTGGCACAACCGAATCAGAAGACAGTGGAGGGTCAGCGCGATCATGCGCTGCTGGCGTTGCTATATAACAGCGGTGCTCGCATTCAGGAGACACTCAATCTCTGCCCCTACGAAATCCGCTTCGAGTCGCCGGCGCGAGTTCGCCTATTTGGCAAAGGCGGCAAGGAACGATTCTGTCCCCTTTGGCCTGAAACCGTCAACGTCCTAAGAGCACTTCTGAAGCGACAACCAAGGGGTGAGCACGAGCCCGTCTTCGTGAACCGTTACGGGAATCCGCTCGGAGCCTCCGGTGTGCGATATAAGTTGCGACAGTACGTGCGAGCAGCCTCGGACAAGATGGCATCGCTGAAAGACAAGCGTGTTTCTCCGCACCTATTCCGGCACACGACTGCTGTTCACTTGGTAGCTTCCGGTGTCGACCTGACAGTGATCCAGAATCTGCTTGGGCACGAAGATCCAGAGACGACCAATCTCTACGCACAAGCCAATCTGGAAACCAAGCGCCAGGCACTTGAAAGGATGGGTGGTCGTCCTGCGAAAGCGCCTCGATGGAAACGCGAGCAGGATCTGATGGCTTGGCTCGATTCGCTCTGAAATCCACCGGAAATAATGCGAAGGAAAGATCGGACTCCCATTGGCAAAAGATCGAGATTTGGTAGAAGCAGAATGGGGATCCGGTCTCCTTCACATAATTCCTTCCCGCTGATTAGCCGGCTAATGGTCAGCTGACCATTAGCCGGCGATACCGCCGAGGGCAATGCGCTCGGGACCCTGGCTTCGTGCACAGACCGGATTGTCGGGCTGACCGGCACCCTCCTCGGGGGCTATGCGGATGATCTCTTTAACACGCTCTTTCGTCTCGAACCAAAACGGATGAAAGAGCATGGCTACGAATGGGGTACGACAGGGCGAAGTTCGTTCACCCAGGACTACGGCGTTCTTGAAACGATAACAAAAGTAGAGCCTGCCGAGAACCGCTGTTCCAAATCGAAGACCACCAGCACTGTTCGCCGCAAGCCGGGTGCTTCGCCGTTGCTCTTCGGCGAATTCCTGATGCAGTTGTGTGCCTTTGTCTTCCTTGAGGATATCTCCGGAGAGCTTCCTCCCTACGAGGAGACCTATCTGAGTGTCCCGATGGACCCGCTGATGATGGCGGCCTATCGGGAATTGGAAGATGCCATCCGGAAGGCGTTGAAGGAGCACCGAGGCAATCGCTCGGTGTTGAGCACGATGCTCAACACTCTTCTCCTTTATCCAGACCACCCCTATGGGCTGGGAACGCTGTACGGAAGCGAGTTTGATCCCGAACTGAAGCGCAACGTCCGCTTCATCATTGCCGAGACGCGCGACCTTCCGGAAGAACAACTCTATTCGAAAGAGCGAAAGCTGATCGAGGAGGTCAAGAGGGAACTGGCTGAAGGCCACCGCTGCCAGGTGTTTGCGGTTTACACGCAGAAACGTGACGTCACCGCCCGGCTCGAACGCATCCTAAGCAATGAAGGTATCCGCACAGCAGTTTTGCGGGCGACCGTGGATACTGCGAAACGCGAAGCGTGGTACGCGCGGCAAATCAAGGAGGGAGTACAGGTTGTCATCTCTCATCCCAAGCTGGTGGAAACCGGGCTCGATCTTCTGGATTTTCCAACCATCCTCTTCTATGAGTCGGGATACTCGCTACACACCTTGCGGCAAGCCAGCCGCAGGTCGTGGAGGATTGGGCAACGGCGTCCGGTCCGGGTGAAGTTTCTTTGCTACGAAGGGACGATGCAGACGGCGTGCTTGCGGCTGATGGGAAAGAAACTGTTGGTGGCCCTCACCATGGAGGGCAAGTTTGCCGGCGAAGGACTGCAGAACATCGACGAAGACGATGACATGCTCTCGGCGATGGCACGCGAGTTGGTCGAGAGAAATGGAATCGGGGAGAGTGCCGATGCCGTCTGGAAAGCACTGAACACAGCACATCAGAAGCTGTTTCCGGGAGCGTCATCCCTAATCGATAATACGTGTCCGGTCGAGGAAGCGGGCGGATTCTCAGCGGTTCAGTCTGATCCTGCGGCGCTTGTCGAGGAAGCCATCACTGGCGACTCGGTCTTGATCTTTGGGCAACGACCGGGATCGGCGTTTCGCAGGCGTCGACAAAGAGCAGCAGTCCCGGAACAGGCGTCACTGTTCAGCATCAGCTAGGTGGAATTCCGGCTTTTCAGAAGCTGCGTGTACAATTCGCCGCATGAACCTTCGTTTGATCAAGTGATCCCATGAATTCTGTTGCCAGTTCGAGACGCAGGGTCTTTGCCCGGCTGTCGATAGCCGTCGGCAATTTCTTGCAGGCATTGGGAATTCTGGCTGCCTGTTTCGCATGGATCGTGTCCCGATCGGCATACTCGACGGCGGTCGCCGTCAGCGCGATGCTGCTGAGCTGGATTCTTCTCTATTTCTCTGCGCACGCCATTGCGCATTGGCTCGTGGGCAGGGCGGTAGGCATTCGTTTCCGCTCGTACACGATTGGTGGGACCGGGAATCCCGAGGGATGGCCGCCCGGTCTTCGTTGGATCTTCGAGCATCTCCCCTTCTTCGGGGTCGAGACCGATAAGATCTCGATGCAAAGCGTCAGTCCCGGTGCGGTAGCCCTCATGTGGTCTGCCGGTGTGACATCCTCAGCCGTGATCCCGAGCCTCAGTGCTTTCCTGGCCTGGCGTTCCGGCGTTCCCGGGAGCAGGTGGTTTTGTCTGTTTGCTCTGTTTTGGGCCTTGGGGACATTGGCCAGCAACTGGACAAGCCCGACCGGCGATTACTCCAAGGCACGACGCGCTCTCAGCCGGTCCTGAACTTCGTGCACGTTACTCAGAGTGCACACTGAAGAACTCTCGCCTCTTCCTGCTCGTTTCAATGCGATCGTGACCCCGATTTTCCCGCCTTTAAGAACGTCACTTCAATTCAACAAGGAGGTAGCATATGTCAGAAACCAGTACGCTCATTGGTTATGGCGGCCGGACCATTGGCCGCGAAGAACTGGCGCTGGTGCCCACGCCAGCAGCAACCGAAACGCACCGTCCGATTCCGCATCACGAGATCGTACGGGCACTGCTCGAAACCCTCGGGTTTCGGCATATCGGCGTCGTCCACGACGAATACGCGGTTTCACCGGATGGCATGAAGATGTTCGGTGTCCTCGATCTGGCAACCGAGATGGAGGGGTGCCGATTTTCGATAGGGGTGCGGAATTCGCATGACAAAAGCATGCGACTCGCAATGACGTGCGGCTATCGCGTGTTCGTGTGTTCGAACATGGCGTTTGCCGGCGATTTCGCACCTGTAACAATGTTGCTATAATCGGCCCACGGCGAAGGGCAAGCGGTTTGGGGCGAAAGAGTACCCAAGCAGGCACAGAACCGCAGGTCGTTCCCGACGCCGGCTATTCTCTGCAGATGTTTCCCACGCGCGGGCGGCCAGCGTCCATCGCGATCACATTGCCGCGAATCTAAGACGCTCTAGACAGTACGTAGACGCTATTGACTGTGGACGAACCTCGTCCCGCGACGATCTCAGCACGCCCGTGCGAGATTAGGTCAAGTGTGGCGAATTCCTGAAAGATGCGAACCGGGTCGGCCGCACTCAGAACAGTGACGGCGCTTGTAAGGCGAATGTTCTTGGTGCGCGTAGCGGCCCCGCCCAGGATGATAGGTGGGGCCGAATCCACGAACTCGCTGCGATGGTGTTCTCCAATACCGAAGACATCCAGCCCAAACTTGTCGGCCAGGACAATCTCCTCCAGTAGATTATCCATGCGCTCTACTGGGCTGAGGGTCAGACCCGTTGCCGGGTCAGAGATGACTGCTCCGAAGCTGTCAACACCGATCTGCATCGTAACTCCTAATATTCTTGATCCGCGCACGTTGGGATCCCGAGCGCGGACTGTGCCGGGTGTTTTGTTAGTGAGTTGCTCTTAACGTCTTCAGTACTCCGCCCCACGCAATCACCTCGTCCGCCATCAAGTGCACGGCCTTGTCGTGCTGTTCGTGCGGCTTAAAGGTCGTGAAGTTCTCGAAGTCCGTCCACATCGAGAGCGATACCTGGGCCCTGGGCGCGTACGTTCGCGACTTTGAGTTCGCCCATCACTAGTCTCAAGTTCTCTACGGCTCGAATACCGCCAGCGTCGCCATATCCGATAAATCCTGCGGCTTTCTAACGCTGCCACCCTCCGCCGAGCGCCTTGTACAACTGCACAAGACTCTGATACTCATTGCCGCGGATCAATCTGGAAGAGCAAGCGGCCCTTCTTGACGAAAGAGTCTTCCTTGTAGGCCTGTTTGAGCAGATAGCCGGTGACCTGCGCCTTAACACTAGCGTTTACGAATCCGTCCAAGGTTCCGATCTATTGGCCGTAAATTGGAACACCCTTCTGCTCCACCTCCACGAGCTCGACGTCCATTGTTTGCGGTTTCGCGGCCAGCGTTGACTTCGTGCAGCCCGCCATGCTGGCTAGTATCAAGCAGATCAAACACAACGTTCCGTGCCCGGGGCACTTGTAGTTACCGAAGGTATTCATATTGGTTTTTTACCCCATAGACCAGGGACGATGTGCAGCTCAGTTGTGGCATACATCTGTTCCTTTTCTTAACCGATCGTTCATAAATCAATGGTTCAACCAGAGGATCGTCGGTACCGTAATTACCAAAGCGAGCGTCGAGACGAGAAGCATAGAGGCGGCTACTGACTCGACCGCTTTGTACCGGGCAGCAAATAACACGACCACGGTAGCCAGTGGAAAGCTACAGCACACCAGCGCCTCCCGCGCGAACGGACTAACAACATGCAACAGATGCAGTAAAGCAACTAAAACCGCGGATTGCACGGTGACACGAGCAAGAGTTCCAACCAATACGGTAGGCGAAAAGCGGATTGGATGAGCCGCCAAGACGAGACCTACAGCAAAAACCGCTACTCCGGACGTGGCCGAGCCAATCAGTTCGAAACAGCTAGCTACCACGGCTGGCAGGTGAATGCTCAAAAGGACAACAGCGATTCCCAGAATTGGCGCCCATAGAAGTGGCGATTTCAAGCCAGCATTCAGTCCGGTTACGATGGCGTTCGGCTTCGAAGGATCCGCCGCGACTCTTTGATCCTTTGCGGCTGCATCCATTTCCAGCAGGATCACTGCCGGAGGTACCGTTAGGTTAATTGCCAGGGCCACGAGACCCACGGCACCCCCGCTGGTTCGGCCTAAAAGTGGTTCGAGAACGGCAAGGCCAAAGACTGGTGTCGCGGAGGTCGCGAGCATCAGCGCATAGATAATGGAAGCCGTCCCGCTGAGCGACTTCACCATTCGCAAGAGCAGCCACGCAACCACAAACAGCCCGGCGTGGGAAAGAATCAGCGCCAGAACAAGACGACCCTGCTGCAGGAGAAGATCCTTTGGAATGTCTGTCATGCTGACGAACAGAGAGGCCGGCAGGGCAAAGGTTAGCGCCAGTTTGCTCAAACCCGCGGACTGGTCCGCATCGAAGGCATTGCGCTTGCCAGCCAGGTAACCGAGCGCGAGGACAAAAAAGACAGGAGTTAACGCTCCGAATAATCCGCCGATGTTCATGAAAGACCTCCTCTAAAGCACTGCCAAAACATCTCTAGAACTCCACCTTGGTTCTGAATCCGAAAACTACGGCGCGCTGCGCTCGTCCACCCACGTTCGCGTAGTATTGAATGACCGGCTGCAGAAGGAGCATCGGTAAGGGGTCCAGAAGCGTGTTGAATTCAACACCGTGCTCCGTCTTCCAAGGAGGCATGCCGGGAGTGAGGAACTGCGGGCTCAGGCTGTTTCGCACATAACCCAGCGACATCGTGGTGTGAATACGCAGAGGCAGCGGCTCGTTGAATCGGACTCCCGCGGTGAGCAGCCTGTTATTCCGGTTAACATCTGGCGGGCTCCAGTCATAGGCGAAGGTAGCGTCGAATCCTCTTGCCCCTTTCGGGTCAACGCGCCACAAAGCCTGGCTCGCCATCCAGTACAAAAGGTAGTTGCCTGATCGCGGTGTCGCACTCGCCGGCGACATGAACTTTCCCGGATTGTAAGAAGCGCCAAACTGATAGAGCCCGGAGTACCCTTTTCGGGTTTCGACATTGTCGAAAGCTCGCACCGACGACGCCTTTTTGCCAGGCGTGAATCCGATTTCCGAAACGCTTACGGGCACTCCACGAAACTGTGGAACTAATCCGGTTGGGTTATGGGCAAAGGGTTCGCGGTCTTCTGCTTCGACCATGGATTTCACATAGAGGTTGTGAATCGGCACGACACGCAATTCAAATGCGGGGGTAGATGGAGGATCGAAGGACTCGAAGTCCGTGAACAGATTGCCTAATGCATAGCCCACCGGCTCGAAGATGAAAGATGCTGCGTAATGCTGGGCTCCGTAGAAATCTTGACCCGCAAACTGACCGATGCGTGCAGTGATACGTTCATCCAGCCATCGCTTCTCAATCCACCATGAATCGAGGCGACATGTATTCGCGCTAGACATTCCGCTGGGACTAGTGAGCAGGCCAAGATAAGCGCCAAGATTGCCCCCGCCTTGCCAGAGTGCTGTCGCATGGAAATACAATCCGTGTTGACCGACCAGCGTACCCAAGTCGATGTCCACCGTTCCCCGGAACCGATTCCAACTCGCGAATCGCTCCTTCTGCTCACTCTTGATGTTCCAGAGAGAATCGCTGATGTACTGGAAGTCGAACCGTACACCGCGTTCCAGCAAGCG
>Ga0137359_10002101_pt1 | contig 15968 bp, 16 predicted proteins | sample Mad1_40_16metaG_FD_108281 | JGI IMG/M metagenome (GOLD analysis project Ga0137359, IMG submission 108281) | Vadose zone soil microbial communities from Angelo Coast Range Reserve, California, USA - Mad1_40_16 metaG | ecosystem: Environmental > Terrestrial > Soil > Vadose zone | place: USA... | reverse complement strand
GGTGTCGTCGTTCAGCGCCGGGGTGTAGCTCCAGGTGCCGTTGCCGTTGTCGACCAGCGAGCCGCTGCCGGTGGCGATGGCAAGACCGGTCGCCGTCAGCGACGGGCCGTCAACATCGGAGGCATTGGCCAGCAGAGCGGCCTGGGTGATCAGGCGCGAGCCGCTGTCCTCGGCAATCGCCGTCAGCGTCACCGGCGTCGTCACCGGCGCGCTGTTGCCGCCATTGTCGTCGGTGCCGGAGATCGTGATGTTCACCACCTGGGTGGCAAAGCCGAAGTGATTGTCGGCCACCTTCACCGTGAAGCTGTCGGCCAGCGTCACGCCGGCTGCCAGCGCGTCCACCGCGCCCGCGTCGATCACGGTGTAGGTCCAGTTGCCATTCGCATCGACGCTCGCCGTGCCGTAGACGGCATCGGCGCTCACCGAGAAGGCGTGCGTGTCGTTCGTATCCGCGTCGGTGTAGGTGACTTGGCCCGTCGCGGTCATTTCCGAGCCGTGCAACGGATCGCCTTCCGACACGCCGCCCGATTGCGCAGCCGAAGTGATCACCGGCGCGTCGTTGATGCCAGTGACCGTCCAGGTCACCGAGGCGGCGGTCGTCGTGCCGTAAATGTCGGCCACCCCGTAGTTGACCGTCACCGGCGTGGTCTCGCCATCCGCCAGGTGCTGGTAGGCGGCATTCGACGGATCGAGCGTGAAAGAATGCGTGACGGAGTTATAGGTAACCCCTGCCGGGAGACTGGCCGGCCCATTCACGACATGCAACGTATCTCCGACGTCAGGATCCGACACGTTCGCCAAGGCATTGAGGGGGACCGCGGCGCCGTCCTCGGTCGCGTTGCCCGTCACGGGGCCGGTCACCACCGGCGCCTGGTCGAGGCTGACGCCGATGAAGTCGTTCACGCCGGGAGCGGCATTGACCTGGATCTTGAGATCGGCTTTGCCGTCGCCGTTGATATCGGCATAGATGTACGTCACTCTGGCAGCCGCCGTGCCGCTCTCCGTGGAATACCAGACGCCATGCGCGCGCGCAGAATTGGCCACGCCCGCCGACGCATCGTTGCCTTGTGCGCCGAGCCACACGAGATGGTTCGCACCCGCATTCGAAAGCGGCAGCGAATGCAGGTCGATCTTGTCGGTGCCGGGCGCGAAGTCGGTGATGGCATCCCACGGTCCCGTCCACGTACCGCTGCCCGAATAGGCTTTGTTGCTGCCGGATGTGGCCACATAGGAAGAATCGGAGACCGCGCTCGAAGAGTTCGTTCCGTAGACGAAGGTATCGGCACCAGTCCCGCCGGCAAGCAGATCGCCGCCCAGGCCACCGGTAAGAATGTCGTTGCCAGCCCCGCCGTCCAGCAAGTCGGAACCGTTGAGGCCCCACAGGGTGTCGTTGCCATCGTCGCCGTAGATGAAATCCTTGCTGTTGCCGCCGGTGACCGTGTCATTGCCCTTGCCGGCATGAATTGTGTCGCCGCCATTGTTTGCAGTGATCACATCATTGTTGATGCTACCCGTGATCTCGGTGACGCCGTCGGGAGCGGTTAGCGAGATAGTCCCAGTCCCTACATTGTATTGAAGCGCTCCTGAGATTCGAAGCGACACGAGTGTCGGGTCCGTAGCTGCGAGGAATTCGCCCTGGGAAATGAACCCATTGTTGTCACTGTCGACGATCGAGCCCAAATTGACCTTGGTAATCTTCTGCGCCATGTCCCACTCCCCAAATTGACGGCTGTTTCCCGCAGCCAGTCGAGCAATTGTTCCCATCGGCCCGACCGCAGCGGCGATGGGCAGCACATGCGATAGTAGAAAGTCCCGAGCCCACACCCCTGCAGGCTATACGCTGACAGGTACACGCTGAAGTAGATCGACCCCCAAAAAGACGCTCACACACCATCTCATTATTACTATACATACATCTCATTGTTTCTATAGCAGGCATGCAAAAAGGAGTCTTTAATTATTTTCAATCGGAATCTATTACTTCGCAGCCTGCGACAAAATGTACACCCGCATCGGTTGATCGATCTCCACACCGCCTCTCACCCGGCCCTCGACGAGACGTCCACGGTGTGTGCGATACGTCACAACGCAACAACTTCATTCAAACGCGACGGAGTTCACGGAAAGCAGGTTCATCACATGGCGGCCGGCCTGGACGGGAAGAAGACCAGAACCTCGAAATCCGTGGCCCCCAAGGCAAGGTTCGTTTTTGCCGCGCATAACATCCTGAATGAGTTGCCGCGAAAGTATTCGGCGCACCTCCTAGCGGGAGCGAGGACTTTGGTCCTTGGCGCGGGCGAAATACTGTTTGAAAAAAAAAGCGATGTCGGCGACGGCTGTTACTGGCTGCAGAAGGGGATGCTGAAGGTCAGCATCAGCTTGTCTTGGGGTGGCTCGCCAGCCTCATGCTCGACCGGCACCAAGGCCTTGTTGGGCGCGCTGACGCCATGGGCCTCGGCGCCGACCGGCGCTGGGACGTGACGCTGGAGATGCGCTTCGTGGGCCAGGCCTTCGAGATCTCCGTGTCACTCGACACCGCGCTTGCCGAGGCGCCGACAGGCGAGGGACTGCGGCAGGCCTTCGAGGCTGCTTATTCGCGCGTCTACCGCCATGGTGGGATGCTCGGTGGGCGCATGGCCGAGATCGTCTCCTACCGCGTCAGCCTGCACGTGCCGCCGGAGGCGGTGCCGAGCCTCGCCGACATCGGCGGTGACGAATTTTCCGTCCCTGAGACCGAGGTAGAGGTCTTCGACGAGGGCCGCCGCCAGTGCGCCACCCGCATGGCGCGCCGCGCTGTTGGCGCTGCGCCGCGCTCTGGCCCGCTGGTGCTCGAGGATACCCGCATCGAGAAGCAGGTCGGCGCAATCGGCGAAAAGCTCGATACAGAGTTGCAGAAGCTCGCGACGGAGGCGACAGAAAATCGCGACAAGTTGCGCAAGGCGATCGAGGAACAGCTGGAGAAGGCTGCAGCCGCCGAGGATGCGGCGCTACAGGCAGCGCATGGACAATTGCTGGATACGATCAAGGAGCACGGCCGTGTGACCGGCGAGCTGCTGAACCAGATCGGTATCCAGCAGAAGGAGCGCCTCGACGGCGTCACGGTCGCGTTCTCCGAACTCACGACCAAGCAGAGTGAAGGGCTGGAAGCCATCCGGAAAACGGTGGAAGGGCGGCTCGACGTGCTCCGGCAGGAGAACACTGCCAAGCTCGAGGAAATGCGCATCACCGTCGACGAGAAACTCCAGACCACGCTCGAGCAGCGGCTGGGCGACTCGTTCAATCGCGTCGTCGAGCAGCTCGAGCGCGTGCATACCGGTATCGGCGAGATGAAGACGTTGGCTACCGGCGTTGGCGACCTCAAGAAGGTGCTGTCGAACGTCTCGGTGCGCGGCGCCCTGGGCGAGATCCAGCTCTCGAGGCTGCTCGAGCAGCTCCTGTCGCCCGAGCAGTACATCGAGAATGCCGCCGTCCGCGAGGGCTCACAGGAGCGTGTGGAGTTTGCCGTCCGCCTGCCCGGACGGGACGGCGAGAACGCGGTCCTCCTGCCGATCGACGCCAAGTTCCCGCAGGAAGACTACCAGCGGCTGCTGGAGGCGTCGGAGCGGAGCGATGTCGACGCCATGGCGAAGGCTAGCCGGGCACTGGAATCGCGGATCCGCCAGTTCGCCGAAACCATCCAGAGGAAATACATCGCGCCACCGCGCACTACGGATTTCGCCGTCCTCTTCCTGCCGACCGAGGGCCTCTATGCCGAGGTCCTGCGGCGGCCAGGTCTGTTCGAGCGGCTGCAGCACGACCACCACGTCACGCTGGCGGGACCGACGACGCTGACGGCTCTGCTCAACGCCCTGCAGATGGGTTTCCGCTCGCTCGCCATCCAGCAGAGATCCAGCGAAGTCTGGAAGGTGCTGGGCGCCGTGCGGACCGAGTTCGGCAAGTACAACCAAGTGGTCGAGAAGCTCGGCAAGCAACTCGGCTCGGCGGCAAACTCAGTCGAAGCGCTCGGCGCCCGCACGCGAGTCATGAACCGCACGCTGAAGGGCGTCGACACGCTGCCGGCGCCCGAGGCCGCGGCCCTGCTCGGCTTCGACGGCAACGTCATCCCTGACGAAGAGGATGAAGCCGTGGATGGCTGAGTCCCTCGAGCCGGACCTGCGCGACGTGCATGCTCGGCACGTGTGCGAGATCGAACGCCGCACCGAGGCCGGCCCAAACGTCGCTACCGGAGACGGCGATTCCGCTAGGATATCAAATGCCTGCGGCCAGTCATCGCAAATATCCTGCGCGCCTATCGGTGACAACATCGACCGTTACAAGCGCAGCAATTTCGAGGAACCGCTAAATGCTAAAGACCGCACGAAGATAACCTGGTCGTCTTCGAGCGGGACTTCGCCGACACCAACAGGAGCATCGGATTCGTGCCCACTAGCCCCACCGGGGCAAAGTTGCGGATCGAATCGAAACCAGTGGCATCATAGAGGTACTGACTGACGCTCAACACACCCACGTGGGCGAACAAGGCCGTATGCCCATCGGCAGCGGCGCGCGCTACCTTCGCCGCGCCGATATTACCTCCGGCGCCGGTGACGTTCTCAACGACGATCGGTTGGCCCAGGTGCCGGCCCATTTTCATTGTCAGTGCAGCCAAGGCTAGACCGCGCAGCCAAGCAAAGCGAGGCTGGATGGGTTATAAGAGCTATAACAGATGTGGAGACGACGGTGGATTTCACCCGGCTGAGATACTTTGTCGAGATCGCCGATTTGGGAAGCCTCAGTCGCGCCGCGGTGCGGCTCGGCATCACCCAACCCGCCCTCAGCCGGCACCTGCGCAACCTTGAAGCCGAATTGCAGACGGAGCTTTTCTATCGGCATAGGCGTGGCGTGGCGCTCACCGAGGCCGGCCGGCGGCTGCACGACATCGGCGCGGACGTGTTGAAAAAATTGATTGGCGCCAAGGAGGAGCTCCTGGCGCGTCGGGACGCCCCAGAGCGCGTTGCTCATCGACCCGTTGGCCCACTGGGCCCCCGGGACGCGCGGCTGTATGTAGATGCGCGAGTTTCCGGCGCACTGGTTGACCGCCGCCAGTTCCACGCGCGGCATCCCGTGCAGCAGATCGTCCAGCGACAGCGTTGGGTTTACATGCCCGCGCACCGTGAGGCGGAATGTGCCGACATCGATCTCGCTCGCCCAGTGCCAGCTCACATGGTGCTGGTCGTTCGGCGTGAAGACGCCCTTGTCGAACACCTTGCAACCTTGTGTTGGTAGATTTGTTGGTATTTCATTTATTTGATGAAACCAAGTCATTGATTTCATAGTGTAAATTTGCCTTTGTCACGTAGATGCCGGCCCTACCAGCCAGAGTCAGCATCCGACGCGATTCGGGCCACATGCAGACCACTCGGCAACAGCCGACGTCTTGCGGATAGCCTTTTACTGCCATGCCCTCTCCGTGCATTCAGGCATTGCTCACCAACGCCTTGCCTCGCGAGAGCGCATCGGCAGACCAAGCGCCAGCGCCCTTGACCATCAGCACGAACAAGCCGCCGGCCATGGCGAGATCCTTCTCGAAGTGCAGCAGCTCGTTCTTGTTCGCAAAATTGGTGTGGAAGAGGAAGGCAGTCACTAGACAAAACAGGCCGAGGCTCAAAGCGCCGAGACGTGCCTGGAAGCCGAACGCCAGCATCAGGCCCGCGCCAAACTGCAGCGCGATCGTGGGCAAAAGCATGAAGCGGGGAACGCCGACCTTGGCTATATAGGCGGAAGCGGCCGTGAAGCCGCCGATCAGCGTGATGCTTTCATGCAGAAAGATCAGGGCGAGCAGCAAACGGCCGATCAGCAATAAGGGATCGGCAAGCTTCGTAGCGTATTTTTCGAATGTCGGGATCATCGGTCCCTCCCTATCGGCTTAGCGAGGCAGGGGAAAAAGGCGGGCGACGAACTCGCCCGCCCTGGTTTTCAATTGCCCTTGACCTTGATCGCCTTTTCGAGATCCTCGCGTTCTTCGCAGCCGCTTGGGCATAGCTTGACAAGGACAGCGAGCTGCTCCTTGGCCTTGTCGATGTTGCCGGTCTCGGCATAAAGCTCGCCGAGATATTCGCGGGCTGCCTTGTGGTCGGGCTGAAGGTCCAGCGCCTTGGTGTAGTAGGACAGCGACGTGGTGTAATCGCCAGTTTTGCGCAGGGTGTAGCCGAGCAGGTTGTAAACATCCGCCTGCTGCGTGTCCTCGGCGAGGTCCCGCAGTTCCTGGATAGCGGCGGCATAGTTCTTGGCTTTGATCTTGGTGCGCACCGAGGTCAGGTCGACCTTGTCGTTCGAAGACATGTTGTCAACGGCGCGGGCTGCACCGGAGACCAGCATCGGCGCGACCGCCAAGCCGGCGACGAGCGCCAAGGTTCGCAACGTCGTATACTTTCTCATGGGATACACTCCTATGTGAGGTTCAGGACTGCAAATCGGGCGCGAAGGCATAGGCGTTCCCGTACTTGGCGAAGTTGCCTTTGCCGGGGAAGGGGAAATGCGCGCCGCAGATCATCATCTTGTCAGCGATGACGCGGTCGATGATCTTGCGGCGGGCGGCGATGGCCATTGGGCCATCCTGGTCGTAGCTGCCCTGCCATTCCGGATGCGGCGCCAAAAGCGCCGGCACATACATGGTGTCGTTCGAGACCATCAGCTGGTCCTTTCCTGAGGTAACCAGGAAGGTCGAGTGACCAGGTGTGTGGCCAAAGGCCTCAAGGATCTGGACGCCTGGCGCGACTTCCGCGCCGCTCTCGACCAGCTTCCAGTTCTTCCAGGTCGGGAAGACATCGGCGATGCGCTTGCCGGCAGCCTTGCGGCCCTCGGGGAGCTTTTCGACCCGGCCCGGCTCGGTCCACCACTTGTATTCGACGCTGTTGACGACGAGCTCGGCATTGGGAAACACCGCAGCGTTGGTGCCCTTCTCCATCAGGCCCCAGACATGGTCAGGATGGAAATGTGAGATCAGGATGGTGTCGATCTGGCTGCGGTCGATACCAGCGGCCTTCATGTTGGCAGGCAGATGGGTGGCGTTCGCCTGCCACTGGCCGACGCCGGACCCGGCATCGACCATGATGTGCCTGTCGCCGATCTTCAGGACCACAACGGTCAGCGGGATCGGCATGAATTCGGTAGTCAGGCCGGCCTTGGCGAGTGCTGCCTTGGTCTCATCAACCGACACTCCCTTGATAAAGGCCGGGTCATGGGGCTTGCGCCAGATGCCGTCATAAACGGCCGTGACCTCGATCAAGCCGACTTTGTATTTATAGAAGCCAACGGTCGGCTCTAGCGGCGTTTCCGCATGAGCCTTATTGAAGGTCACGGGTTTGCTCAAGACGATAGCGGCAGTGGCTGCCGCGGATGCCAGGACATCCCGACGAGACATATTCAGCATTTGCCTTCTCCTGCAATCGAATGGATCGTTCCAAGTGGAGGGCAAGTGATGAACAAGGCCTCCACTACCGGAGATACCGAGGCCGCCGCAGGTTTATTCTCCGACGCAAGAGGAAATTTTTCAGAGGCCGTCCCTATCGCTTAAATCATCTCGCCAAGGATGCATCGCTTTCGTCGTATTTGCTGGTTCGGCGACAGTGCTGCACGGCCCATCCTCGCCGGACTTCACCATGAATCTGCCGGATGTAGTTTTCGGCAATTTTTTCTTCGCTCGGGCGGTATGCAAGGCGGGACCACCCGAGATCAGGAGATCCCACATGGTTCACAGCAAGACTGTCACCGGGTCCGCCGTCGGGCTGGGCATCGCCGAAGCCTTCGCCCATTCGGGTGCCAACGTCGTGCTGAACGGCTTCGGCGACGCCCTGCAGATCGAGAAGTCCCGCACCGAGCTCGCGCATGGTAGAAAGGCCACTGACACCAGCGACCGATGCCGTTTGCGGGATATCCGTGGAAACGGGCCTTTTGGCCGGAGAGTCTCCGCACGCGTTTGATTGTAGTGTCACTGCGCGGCTGTGCGGTGGAATCGGACCGTCTGTGGCGTCTTCAAAACAAGCTAAGGGGATGAGTTGAATCTGCGAACCGCAGACGCGTCTGCCAGTCTTCATAGGTCTCGTGCTGCCGCGGCCGCATCGGCGGCGCGCAGCTGTCAAGACCCACGCGGACACTATCAACCATAATCGAATAGCGGCAGCAGGCACCCGTATTGACCTGATCCTTCATTCAATTCGCAACCCGAGAGGCGGCCGAAATTATTTCTTGGGGGGTCGGCGCCCCGAACATGTGCCGGCCGCCTTCGGGTACTTCCGTAAAGCTCCAACGCACAATGCCGTCCCGATCGAGTAAGAATTGGCCAACCAATTGGCCCTCCCCAGTTGCAATCATCTGTTCGTCCGCTTTGGTGATCTCATAGCCGTCGTTCGTGTTCAGCAGCTCCGCTGCCGCCATCGGATTCATCGGCTCCGGCAGTTCGCCGGGCAGGTCCATCCGCATGGTCATCACCGCGTTAATTCCGATTTTGCGCGGCCAGGCGGTTTCATTCTCGGTGAATTCAAGATTGGGCAAACCGAACGCACGGTGCGACGTGCGTGCGGGATCGGAGGCCGCAAGCAGATTAGGCAACGGGTGGTAACGGAAATAGAGCCGTGCGCGTTCGATTGGTGTGTTCACCACCACAAGGCTCTCGACGCCTTTTTCGCGGAGGGCAGTCTCGAGTTGTGAGAAGGCTGCAATATGGCGCCGGCAGAACGGACAATGCAGGCCTCGGAACAAGCCGACCAGCACCGGCTTTTGACCACGAAAATCATCAAGGGCGATCTTGCCTTCGCGGGTGATTGCATCCAACACGACGTTCGGCGCACGATCACCTGGCCGAAGTGGTTCCTCGCCATTGGGCTTGGGCATGTAGACCTCCTCTCCTGGTCAGTCGAGAAACGGCAACACGACAAGAGCAGCGGGATCGAGTTTGTGGTGGCGGCACACGTCCTGCGCCAACGCGAAAAATCGCTCGGCTTCAGCTAGATTGTCGAGATCGAGGTTCAGTGTCGCAAGACCATCATAGCATGGAAAAAGGAGCTGTGGTTCCCCCGTTTCACGGGCCATCCCAAGCGCTTCTTCGTAGCAGCGTGCGGCGAGCTTCGGCTGGCCATGACATTGATGGATCTGACCCAGGACGATCAATGGCACCGGCAGGTGCTCGTGCTGGTCGAGCGCGCGATCGAGTTCGATCGCCTTTTCGGCGGCAGGCACGCCCTCATCGGCGCATTTGTCCGTGAAAGTGCAACAGGCGACGGCCAGATTGGCCAGAAGACGTGCCTGGAAACCGAGATCGCCGATCCGGCCGGCGACTTCCAAGCCACGCCGGCATACCTCGATCGCTCGCGCCGGATCGATCGTCGTGTAGAGCGCGCCAAGATTGGTGTAGCCACGGCAGGCAGTGCTGAGAAGTCCCGCGGCTTCGGCAACTGCGACGCTTCGTTCCACTTCGCGTACCGCCTCCGAGCATTGTCCGAGGCGCGCCAGCGCGACCCCCTTGGTGTTGAGCGCTTCCGCAATGGCTCGGGCCGCTTCGGTAGCGGTGTGTATGTCGGCGCCAGCCGTCGCCGATTGAGCATGACCGAGAGCTTCGTCCGCCCATCTCGCGGCCGCGGCATGGTCACCTATCCGAAACGCGAGACGGCCGCGCTCGTGCAAGAGGTGCGCCTGCTCGATGGGTGGCGCATCCGTGCCGAGAAGCCTGGCCGCCTCGGCATAATGCGCCTCCGCTTCGTTTCGTTTGCCGGCGTCCCAAAGTAATCGTCCGAGCTTGCGCAGTATCCGTGCTTCAGCAACCCGGTCTCTCTTCGAGCGACTGGACTTCAACACCGTATTATAATGTTCATGCGCGGCCTCGCGACGGCCCGCCGGGCCGGACAAGTCCGCGATTCGCTCGCAAAGCACGAGCAGTTCCGATTCGTGGCCGGCGGAGGCCAAGACCTGGAGCGCTTGCTGATAGTGTCGAATGGCGTCGTCATTGGCAAAAATCGCGCGCGCACGATCGCCCGCTGCCATCAAATAACGAGCACCCTTTGCCTTGTCTGCGCTGAGACTGAAATGGTGGCCCAGCTGGACGAGATCTTCGAGTCGCTCAGGAGCCTCCCCGGAAAGCCGCTCGAGGGCGACGCCGATCCGTCCGTGCATCTCTGTGCGCCGTTGCACAAGGAGGTTTTGGTAAATCACGTCCTGCAGCAGCGTTTGCGTAAAGCGGTATAATTGCGACGACGTCGAGTTTCCGCCTGCGACTTCCTCGACGATCTCACTGTCGCACAGGAGATCGAGGTCTGCTTCCACTTGGGTTGAATCGCCCGCAATGACCTTGAGAAACGCCGAGTCGAATTGCGGCCCGAGCACCGCCGCTTCTTGAGCCAATCGGCGCACGTCGTGGGGCATGCGGTCCACACGTGCAAGCAGCATTGCCTGAATGCTCGCCGGAATGTCGGCAGCCGCTTCATCGCCCGTGACCCGCCACTGCGAGCCTTCGCGCTCCAGCGCGCCGCGCTCGATAAGACCGCGCACTATCTCCTCGACGTACAGGGGATTGCCGCCCGCCCGTCGGAGTATCCGATTGCCCAGATCTCTAATAGAGCTGACCCAGTCGTCACCGAAGAATGCCGCGAGCAGCTTTTCGCCCTCCGCCAGGCTGAGCGGCGCCAACCGGAGCGTTGCATGGCTGATCCTGCTTGATTCGATCCGATCCATTTCAGGCAGCGGTCGGTGTGTAAACAACAGCATCAGGCGCTTGCGCTCCAAGCGGTCTATCAGGAGGTGCAGCGTCTCGAGCGACACCGCATCGGCCCAGTGCAGATCTTCGACGATGATCAAGAGGGGCGCGACCGCCAGACGCCGTTCAAAGAGCGTTCGGATAGCAAAAAACATCTGACGCCTAAGCTGCTCGGGCTCGAGATGCTGTAGAACCGCGTCGGGATCGCCCAGACCGAGAACATGGAAGTAGAAGGGCATCAGGCGTTCGGCCTCTTCGGGCGCCAGACCGAGCCCGGTCAGCGCATCGATCAGCTTGTCGTGCGCTTCCGCAGCCGAAGCTTTGTGCGCAATGCCGTAAGCGCTGCGCAGCACCGCAGCAAGGGCACCGTAGGATTGCTCACCCAGCGGCGAGCACGTCACGCGGCGGACCGCAACACTTTCAAAGCGATCGTCTTCGCCGACGCGGGCAATGAATTCGTTCACCAGGCGCGTCTTTCCGATCCCGGCTTCTCCTATCAGCCGCACCAGTTGAACGGCACCACCACACGCCAGACTGAGGCTCCCCAGCATACGGGCAAGCTCCGAGTCACGCCCAATCAGCGGCGCGCTAAGACCCAGCGTCTCCAGCCCTCGTGCCGCACGTGGTGCGTCAAGCGGCCCCAACAAGCGATGGACCAGGACACTGCCAACCTTGCCGCGAAACGAAAGATCTCCAAGCGAGTCATAGGAGAATGCGTGGCGGCTGAGACGGTGGGTCAGCGGCCCCACCAACACGTCGCCGGGCGAGGCCAGCGACTGCAATCGCTGGGCGGTGTTCACCGTATCGCCAGTAACCGAATAAGATTTGGCATTTCTCGCTCCAATCCCCCTGCAACCACGGGTCCGGTGTTGATGCCGATATGGAGCATCAGCGGTGAACCGCCGTATGCCTCCGAGCGCTCACCGAGGCTCGCGGTCCGTTTGATCATTTCGAGTGCTGCACGAAGCGCCCGCTCCGGGTCGTCCTCATGCGCAACCGGTGCACCAAACAAGGCGAGAAGCGCGTCGCCAATGAATTTGTCGACATACCCGCCAAAGCTTTGGACGGTTTTCGTCAATTCCTCAAAGAGTGCGTTCTGAAGAGTCTGCACGACTTCCGGATCGAGCCGCTCGCTCAACGCGGTGAAGCCGCTGAGATCCGCAAACAACACGGTCACGGTACGACGGTCGGCCTCGGCACTCAACTTTTGCGGCGATTGCACCCACGTTGTTGCGATATCGGAATTCCGAATTGGGTACTGCGGTTTCGCAACGGAAGGTGGCTGTGGTGAGCGCCCCTGCTGGATGCTGCCTTTCCCGCCATCCAACATAGCGCCGCATTTCGGGCAAAAAGAAAAATCCGGAGCACACTGATAGCCACAGCCGGAGCACGACTGCGACTGCTTCGCCCCGCATCTTGGGCAGAATGCGAATCCGGTCTGGACCCTGAAACCACAATTGGAGCACTGCATTGCAAGCTCGCACAGGTGATAGTCCACTGACGGTGGCCCATCTAGTGGCCTCGACACACGATAAGAATGAGCCCCGAATTCCGGACGAGCAAGCGCTAGGAGATGCCTTGCACCGAATCGCGGGGCGCCGATGGACAACCCTTGACCAAAAACTGACGCACGACACGCGGCGAGACGGGCGGACTGTCCAGACCCCCACCATCTACAACGGCTTGAGCGATGTCCGGCAGCGGCTATGCGAAGTTCAAGAACGACCGCGGCGTCCCCGAAATCTGCATCGGGGTGAGAGAATTCAAGTGCATCGGCGCGTCCCCGCCGCAAGACCACCCGCACGTCTATATCAATATGCGCGAGGCGGACACGATCCTCTGCCCTTATTGCGCGACTCGGTTCCGCTTCGATCCTCGATTGACACCGTTCGATGCCGATCCGCCGGACAGCGTCTTTGCTGACCATAACGCAGCCTGAGCAGAGCCACGGCGCGGGACAGGTGATCGTGCCCCGTGACGTGGTGTAGGAGCCGTGCTCCTCGGCGGGTTTTAACGTGTCAACGCCTAGTCGATATAGGTCGATCAGATTCGTCGCATATGCCGGCGTTGAAATTGTGGCCTTCCGGCTCTTGCGACGGGCTGTCCCCGCGCCGCATCCTGTAGGATGCCAACCAGGTTCGGTGCTTTGCTTTGCCTTGCCTCTCTTCAAACATCATAGGACCGCGCCGTCATGACACGTCCCCGCATCGGACTAGCGCTCGGCAGCGGCTCTGCCCGAGGATGGGCGCATATCGGCGTCATCGATTCGTTGGTCGAGGCCGGCATCGAGCCCGATATTGTCTGCGGCACATCGATGGGTTCGCTGATCGGTGCGGCTTATGTCGCCGGCCGGATGGCCGAGCTGCGGCAATGGGCGGAGAGCGCGACGTGGCGCAAGTTCGCCCGATTGACGGATGTCCGCCTGTCCGGTGGCGGCCTGATCAACGGCAATCAGGTGGTCGCCTTCCTGCACGAGATGGGGATCGGCGAGCCCATCGAGAGCTATGCCACGCAATACGCCGCCGTCGCCACGGATCTGGCCACCGGTCGCGAGATCTGGCTGCAGTCCGGGCCCATCCACGAGGCGGTGCGCGCCTCGATTGCGCTGCCCGGGATCTTCAGTCCTGCCAGGATGGACGGTAAGTGGCTTCTGGACGGCGGCCTTTCCAACCCGATTCCCGTCTCGGTCTGCCGTGCCCTCGGAGCGGACGTGATCATCGCGGTCAATCTCAATGGCGAACTGTTGGGGCGGCGCTTCACCGAGCCGGAGCCGCCTGCCGCCACCGTGTCGTCGCGGGTTTCGGTCGAGGTCGTTCAGCGCATGCTGAACCAGCTGCCGGCGGCGTTGAAGCGCAAGTCTGCGAAGACCACCCCCTCGCCAGCCCAGGAGGGTTCGCCTGCGCCGGGCTATTTCGACGTGCTCGCCACGTCGATCAACATCATGCAGGACCACATCACCCGTACGCGACTGGCGGGCGAGCCGCCGCATGTGATGCTGGTCCCCCGGCTGCGCAGCATCGGCCTGATGGAGTTCAACCGCGCTCACGAGGCGATCGCCGAAGGCCGTGCCTGCGTTGAACAGGCACTGCCGACGCTGCGCCGCTACTTGTAGCGCCGACGGCAAGCGGCCGGGAGTGCTCGCTCAAATCCGGGATGTGTCCACTCCATGGCCCAGGAGTCCCAGGCCCGGAGATCAAGCCGCTTTGTAGAGGCCCGTCGGATGGGCTTCGACGAAGTCCCTGCCAATCCGACGCGCAAGCAGGGCGATCCCTGTGCCCAGCAGGATCGGCTCAGTGAGCGGCAGTCCCGTGCCGAGCATCAGGAGCGGCACCACAGCGATCAGGCCGAACAGCACCGCCTCCGCCAATGGGGGCTGTCGGGCCTGTATGGTCAATACGAGCGCACCTGTGACCATCGGCAGGTCATAGACGAAGCCGTAAGGCGTTGCGAGGAAGGTCGCCATCGCCAGTACCGCAATGGCATTCGGGCTGATGCCGGGACGAAAAGCGCGCCACGTGACACAGCAGACCGCAATGGCCGTCGCGAGCTGAATCAGCCGGGTCGGGCCCTCTGGCATGCCGAACTGGAACAACCCGGCCGTGACGGTCGGCATCAGATCGATGATTTCGGCCCGTTTGTGCAGGACCATTTTCATTCCGAGAGGAATGGTGTTCGCCCAAACGATCCAGATGTGCCAACCAAAAGCGAGCCCCGTCGCGACTGCTACTCCCACCGCCGTGAGGCAGGCGGCGGCGATGGCGCGCCATTGCCGGGCGGCAACCAGCGCGATCAACAGAAGCAAGCCGAGTTGCGGCTTGACCGTAAGCAGCCCGAGCAGGGCGCCGCCGAGCCACGGCCGGGCCGGCAGAGCACGCAGGCCGCCGAGCATCATCGCGCCCGTCAGTAACCCACTCTGCCCGGCGACAATGCAGAGCAACGTCGTCGGGGCCACAAGCAGCGCCGCCCCTGCGCATGATCGCCACCCCCGACCGAGGACCGCGGTGACGTACAAGGCGAGCGTTCCCGTACACCAGCCGAGCCAGGCATACCCGAGCGGGAGCAAGGCCAGTGGAACGGTAAGCAGCAGGAATGAGGGCGGGTAGAAAAACGGGTACGCGCCCGTGAACGCCGGGTCGAGGGCCTGCTGGAAACGCTGAAGCGCTTCCGGGTCGTAAATGGCGGCAGCAGGCTCGGCCAAGGCGAAGGCACCGAACGTCCAAAGACCGAAGAAGTCTCCGAAACGGGGCGAGTCGCTACGCGCCAACCAAATACCGAGGTAAAGCGCGTCGTAGATCCCAATTGCAACAAGAAGAAGCCTCATCGCGCGAGGCCGGATCCCCCCAACCAGCATACGCATCGGATTCCGCTCCCGGTTCAGTCGGCACACTGTCGTGAGCGCGCGTACGGCTGTCCATCTCTGTTGATTATCGGCCTGCTGCGGGATTTCCTGAAGTGGATTCGTTTCAATCCGAACGAATCCGTTTCGAGAAATTCTGCTCTGACCTCGCTGTGAGCGCGGGAAACAATTTTGTTTCAAAAGTACCGCCCTCGCACCGATTGAGTGGTTCTCAAGACGTTCGCACCATATCGCGACCGCGCAACCACGTGGCCGACACCGCCACGTCTGGTCTCGAGTCGGCAGCGGTGCATAATTGCGTTCATGGGGAGGGGGGAACCATGACCATACCGGAAATACAGGAACCGGTCGGGCGGAAGGCCGCACCGGTCTGCACTCTCCACGTCGCGAAAGACGACAAGGTGCTTCTCGCGCGCCTCGCCGGCCCGGCGCTCACGCCTGCCACGCTCAGCGCATTTGACGATGCGATCAGAACCTTCACGGCGAAATGGGGAGTCCATCGCGACCTCCTCGACTTCAGCGCCGTCGAGGACGCATCCGACCTGCCTTCGAAGTTTATTGCCAATCGGAGTCAATTCGAGCCTGTACCGCACGTTCGACTGGTGCTCGTGGCCAGCAAGCCGGCCATTTTCGGATTGTGCCGAATGTACGCATCCTATCAGCGGGCGACGAGCGGCGAGGATCCAGCCGTCGTTTCGACAATGGACCAGGCCTATGCGGCGCTCTCGCTGCAGCCTTCGACTCAGTGGGCCGAGGCCGAGTACTAGGAGCCTGTCTGGGTAACGGATTTTTTCTCGACGCGGGGGTGCAGTCGTGATTCTTTAGGCTGCATGAGCAAGACCTTTCGTGCCTGGGACGTCGACCAAGTATGGCTTCTGCCACCGT
>Ga0137359_10002100_pt1 | contig 15973 bp, 14 predicted proteins | sample Mad1_40_16metaG_FD_108281 | JGI IMG/M metagenome (GOLD analysis project Ga0137359, IMG submission 108281) | Vadose zone soil microbial communities from Angelo Coast Range Reserve, California, USA - Mad1_40_16 metaG | ecosystem: Environmental > Terrestrial > Soil > Vadose zone | place: USA... | reverse complement strand
GCAATCATCCGCGCGGGAATTTCTTCTGTACCGATTTCGAGTAGGAAGTCTGGCATTTCTTTTACGCTCTTTGCGCTGCTAATTCCGTCGCAGGCTCACTTTCTTCTTTCGCCGATTCTGGCTCGTCCCTTTGCTGATCCACCCAGGCTTTCGCTATTCCCACCGCCAGCGCCCGCACCCGCGCGATCACTCCGACGCGCTCGGTGACAGAGATGGCGCCGCGAGCATCCAGAATGTTGAACAGGTGCGAACATTTCAGGCACAACTCGTAAGCGGCTAACAGTGGGAAGCGCTTCTTCTCAATGATCGGGGCTTTCTTCTTGCTCAATTCAGCGTACTGATCGAGCAGCGCCTTACACTCCGCTTCATACAATTCAAAGTGTTTCCAGGTCTTCTCGACGTCCGCCATCTCAAAGTTGTACACGGAAAGCTGCAACTCATCAGCCAGCCGCACATCACAGTATTCCGTCTCGTGACCTGTCTCCGGATCGCGCGCCCACACGATCTCGTAAATCGAATCTACGTCTTGCAGGAACGCGGCGATTCGCTCCAGGCCATAAGTCAGCTCGGCTGAAATCGGATCGAGGTCCACGCCACCGCACTGCTGGAAATAAGTGAACTGCGTGATCTCCAGACCATCGAGCATGACCTGCCAGCCGATGCCCCACGCGCCCAGCGTCGGCGATTCCCAGTTGTCCTCTTCGAACTTGATGTCGTGCTTGCGCAGGTCGATGCCCATGGCGCCAAGCGATTCAAGATAAAGCTCCTGCACGTTTTCGGGCGGAGGCTTCAGGATCACCTGCAACTGCATGTGCTCGTAAAGCCGGTTCGGATTCTCGCCGTAGCGCCCATCCGCGGGCCGGCGCGATGGTTGCACGTAAGCAACTTTGTAGGGTTTCGGCCCCAGCACCCGCAGAAAAGTCTCCGGAGCCATGGTTCCCGCGCCAACTTCGACGTCATAAGGCTGCTGCAAAACGCATCCGCGATCTGCCCAGAACGTCTGCAGCCGGAGGATAAGCTCTTGAAAGGTCGGCGGATTGAGGTTGGACGGATTCATGAGTTGAAGGTGCTAACTGCTGGCCCTGAGCAGCATAGAACCGTTTGCTAGAAGCGAGTCTTTAGCAGCTAGAAACAGCCTTAGAGTGCCATGGGAGCCGGGCAGGTAATCCCCGATTGTAATGGAAGGGGACGGCAGGCGTCATGCGCTGAGCCGTAAGTTAGCTGATTCGCTCCAACATCCCTCTAGTGACTAACCTTTTCTCGATATGCCGCTCGAGAGTTTGCAGCACGAATTTTCTTAAATCCGCACCTGATTTGTGCGAGCCCGCGGCTTCCACACTCGACAGTGGCGAGCGCAGCATCTGCGCTGCCAGCTTCCGCGATTCTGCCGATATTTCGGACGACGCCAGGCGTTTGTGCTCGGGACACATAAGGCCATCGGCGAGAGCGTGAAAGAATGCGCGGCTGCCGTTCAGCGCGCGACCGCAGGCGAGGCATTCGGAAAGTTCCGGCAGATAGCCCATGAGACGGGCCATCCACAGGTCGAAATAGGTGACCGGCAGCCAGAACTCCTGACCTCGCAATTGCGCGAGAACCGACAGCGCCAGGCGAAAAACCGCGTCATTGGCCTCGCGGTCGGGAAGCAGTTCGTCCAATAATTCGGCCACGTGGCCCAGCGCCACCGCACGCGGATATGAGACCTCGGACGTCAGAGGCGATTCCAAAACTTCGCAGGCATCCAACCGAGCCAACTCCTGCCGCTCGCGATCTTCATAGGCGACCTTGATATAGGTCAGTGGTTCCAGCGCCCCACCGAACCGCCGCCGTGATTTCTTGGCGGCGCGAGCCACCCCGCGCACCTTTCCTTCCAGGCGCGTGAAAAGCGTCACCAGCAGGTCGGATTCGCGGAAGGGATACGTGCGCAGCACAATCGCTTCCGATTCCTTCAGCGGCATGGAAGCAGGATAGCGGAAGCAGTCGCTAGACGTCAGCAAATCAAAAGGCGCATGCCATGGTAGGCACGCGCCTTAAACTTTCCTGCCAAGGATGGCAGGCAGTTATCGCCCGAAATACTTCGCGTTCCGCTCGGCGTAGCTCTTCCACTTCTCCGGCAGATCATCCAATGCGAAGATCGCCGACACCGGGCAAACCGGGACGCACGCGCCACAGTCGATGCACTCGACGGGATCGATGTAGAGCATCTCTTCGGTCGCGAACTTCGGATCTTCCTTCTTCGGATGAATGCAATCCACCGGGCAGGCATCTACACAAGCGGCGTCTTTCGTGCCGATGCACGGCTCTGCAATGACATAGGCCATGAGTCTGTTTCTCCTGAAAACCCTTCGAGGCTACGGAAAATCAATTTTAACAAGAATTGAGCAAAGCGGTATAGCGCCTGACTTCGTCCGGCGATTTGGGTTGTGCTACTCTCGTCGGACGCTTCACTCAGGAGAAGACATGCGGCCGAGCCGTTTTTGTGGATACGCTCTAGTAATCTTGGTCCTCGCATCGCTGGCGTTTGGACTTGACCTTACCGGCAAATGGATTGGAAAGACGGGAGATGGTCACGACGTGGTGATCACTCTCAAGTCGGATGGCCCTCAAGTCTCCGGAACACTGCTGGGCGCCGACGGCAAAACCGAATACCCCTTGCAAGATGTGAAGTCGGACGGGGAGAATCTTGCCTTCGCAGTTGATATCCAATGGGAAGGCAGTCCTCTCAGGATTGTCGCGAAGGGTAAAACGACGGCTGACCAGGTTCAGCTCCATCTTGAAACCGAGGACGCATCCTGGAGTTCGGACGCGACTCTGAGCCGCGAAGCAAAAGTAGTCGGAGCAAAGTAATCCAAGAGCCTACGCTGTAATTAGTTCGCGCTCTTCGCTTGGGTGGTACTCGATTATGTATCCTGCCACTGCGCTGGCCGCGACAGTTAGTGGGCTCGCCAGGTACATCTGCCCGGGGCCGCTGCGTCCAGGAAAATTTCGGTTCTGCGCGCTGATTACGATCTGGTCCGGACGGGTGGAGACTCCCGGGCCTGCATTGATGCAGGCTCCGCAACTCGGCTCGACGATATGTGCCCCAGCGCGCTCGAAAATCTCCAGATATCCGCGCCTGATGCAGTAGTCCCGCGTCTCCTGCGAGCCGAACTGGATATAGAACTGGGTTGAATCAGCAACGCGCTTCCCTTGCCGGAGCGCATCTGCCAATACGCGCGCGTACATATCCATGTCTTCGTTTTTGCCCGCCGTGCAGGTGCCGCCGTACGCGAGTTCGACAGGGACAGGCGTGTTTAGCTCGCGAATGAACTTGCCATTCCCTGGATCGCCGGGCGTGGCAACCATCGGCGTAAGTTCGCTGGCATCAAGTTCAATTACTTGCGCGTATTCGGCATTGGAATCGCTATGCAGGCCTTCGATCATCTTCTCGGCTTTGCCGCGATCCATTCCGCGCCGCTCAACAAGAAATTCGACCACCTTGCGGTCGGGAGCGACGATACCAGTGAAGCCTCCGATTTCAGCTGCCATGTTCGTCATGGTCGCGCGCTCGTCCACGCTGAGCTCTTCGATTGCCTCGCCAGAATATTCAATGACTTTGGCCAGCGCCTTGCCGCTGCGAACGTAGTCTAAACTCAGAATTTTCAGGATGAGATCCTTCGCGGAAACATTGGGATGCTTTTTCCCGCGAATGTTGATCTTGACCGACTCCGGAACGCGCACCCGCACGTCTTTGGTGATCCAGGAATTAAAAACGTCGGTCGTGCCGATCCCGAAGGCCACGCATCCGATCGCGCCTGAGTGCGGCGTGTGCGAATCCGAGCCAACAATCAGTTGACCAGGCAGCGCATAGCTTTCAAGCACAACCGAATGACAGATACCCTCAGAGCCTTTCCGGTCGGTCAACTCGCCATGCAGACGGATTCCCTTTCGTGACGCAAAATCTCCTTGCTTCAGCTTGAGCTGCGTCGCCAGATCGAGCAGGCCCATCTTGCGCTTCTGCTCCGACAGGACTTCGTCCAGGAAGGTCAGATGATCCCGGAAACAAAGTACGGAACGCGGATCATTCACCGGAGCGTCGCGGCCAACGAGCTGATCGAAGAAGATGGCGGCCATGGGCGTGACGTATTCGTGGCTGAAACGCAGGTCGGTGCGCGCGAAGCCTGCATCGCCGGGCTTTACGGCGTCAACACCGTCCGAGCTGCGCTCGGATGGACGGGCTGGAGTGCCCGTCCCCACACGTGACCGGATCATGTGACGCGCAAATATTTTCTCGGCCAGAGTCATGGGGCGCGGCTTGGTCTCGATGGGTAGCAGGAAGGCTTCCCCCTGCAGGCGCGCCACATTGAATTGAAACAGGCCGCCGTACTCAATGATCTGCCGGGTGATCTCGTCTTCTCCGGCGGTGAACTCTGAAAGTGGGATTTCTTCTCCAGCGCGGATCTTTTCGATCATTGAAAAATCCGTTGAGGTCAGGACTCCAAGGTTCTGGCAATTCTGCTTGTAAATCCGTTCAATATTCTCGGCGATCACCAGCTTTATGCCCGCACACAGCTCGGCATAGGGAGACTGCTCGCGGCTGGAGCCTTTGCCGCGCCGCTTGCCACTGACCGCCGCGACGAAGCCTCCGCGTTTCACGTCGCCACGCTGGATCGGCAACTCGGTGCCGCATTTCAGGCCAGTGTAGGGAAATTCGCCGAGAGTTTCGTCAAAGAAGAAACAGATGTGGGCTGGAGTAATTTCGTCGGTGGAAATATCATCGCGCAGCTTGGGATTGTTCTCCGGATTCTTGGTATCCCAGGGAAGGTCCTCGCCGGCGAGCTGGCGCTTGATTAGTTCAGGGTCTTCCGTGAGAAACAAAATGCGCCCTGGCACGCGCACCCTCTCTGGCCGTTTTTCGATCTTTCTATTGAGCAGGGCGTCGATCACGAAATTCGCCTTGTACAGCCTTTATTCTACGCTGCGGGAAAGGATTGGGGGGCGGGAGGACTTTGCTTAGCGCTGAGTGCTGAGTGCTGAATGCTGAATGCTGAGTGCTTCTCATTGATGCGCGTGCTTCCTGTCGTACCTCTCGCCAGCGGGAACCGCGACTGCCAGCCGGTTTTCCTTAGGCGCCAGCGGACACGTCGCATACGGCGACACAGCGCACGGCGGATTGTAAGCCCGGTTGAAATCAATGACGACCTTGCCATCGACCACGGGATCCGTATCGAGGAACCTTCCACCAGGATACGTGTCGGTCTTGCTTGTGAGGTCGTTAAGGACGAAGGTCAGCCCCTTCGCCGGTTCTCCGCCGAGGGCCGTCAGCGTTAAATCCTGGCCGTTCAGTTTGAAGTGAACTTCGCCGCTGATCGGAGTTGGCGTCACATCGCCTAGCACGTTGGGAACGTCCACCGTCTTTTTTCCGTCAGACGGCACAAACGTCGCGGTGACACGATAGGTCATATCGAGAGGAAAGAATATCGGCCCTGCATAGTTGCGGGCGGCGGCGCTGTTAAGATCTTTAACCCGAATTCCTACCCGCTCTCCGCGCTTGATGACGTGCATGCGCAAGCTGCCCAGCTCAATCACAGTCGGATGTCCGGTTACATCTGCGTCAAGCTTGGCCTTTACTTCGGACTTGCCGCCAATTTTCGCTTCGGTTCCTTGTTGAAGCTCAACCGAGACGTCATTGCCTTGTAATTGAAAAGCTCCGGCGTGGGCCGGCCCGGAGGGAAGAACGATGGCATTGTCGCTGGCACTGCCAAAGGTATTCGCGCCCGGCTTGAGCCAGAACAATCCAGCGAGGACCAGCCAGTTTTGCTTGAGATCATCGATCAGTTCGGCTTTCCATTTTTCAAACGACTGAAGATAGGCGGCGTCAGGCACTTGCTCGGCGGCAGAGAGAGTCGCGATCAGCGCGATCGCAAGAACAAATATTTTTCTCAGGCGCGTCATTTTAGATTCCTTACTTCTTGGCGTACTCTCTCGGGTCGGGCAACGGTTCCAGTCCACGCCCGGAAAAAATCTGCTCGAACTCATGCAGCAGCGCATCGTGAATCAATCCATTTGAAGCGAGAGTCTCGCGGCTGTTCAACTGAAACCGGCCGCCGTGGAAGTCGGTCACCCGGCCGCCGGCTTCTTCGACGATCAGCACTCCTGCGGCAGTATCCCAGGGATTCAGATTGAACTCCCAGAAGCCGTCGAAGCGTCCGCAGGCGACGCAGCACAAATCCAGCGCCGCCGATCCCGCACGCCGCACCCCGTGCGTGCGCAACGTAATCTGATGATAGAAGAAAATATTGGGGTTTTTGTGACGCTTGTGACTGGGAAAGCCCGTCGCTAACAGCGACTCCGAGAGCTTTGAAATCTTTGACACATGAATCAGCTGGTCATTCAAATGCGCTCCCTTGCCCAGTTCGGCGGAGAACAACTCGTCGCGTGTCGGGTCATAGCAGACCCCGGCGATCATTTTGCCTTTGTGCTCGAGCGCCATCGAAACGCAAAACACAGGAAATCCATGGGCGAAGTTCGTGGTGCCATCGAGGGGATCCACGTACCAGCGATATTCGCTGCCAGTATCGCGCAAGCCTTCTTCTTCGCCCATAACGTCATGCTCGGGCCAAAGGCTGCGAATGCGCTCGCGGATCAGCGCCTCTGATTTGCGGTCGGCGGCCGTGACCAGATCGGCTTCGCCCTTGTATTCGATCTTGATGTTCTGATCAAAGTACTCCATCAGCAAGGCGCCGGCCTCGCGGGCGATGGAAGCGATCGCGGGAACATAGTCGAAGTTCTCAGCCTTAGTCACAAGAGTAAATCCTGGTCGTAAAAATTTAAGCCCTGTCATTCCGCACGCCGCAGGCGTGAGGAACCTGCTTCCTTTTACCTTAGTGGCGCTGCCGGTGAGCAGCAGGTTCCTCACCGGCTAGCCGGTTCGGAATGACAACAAGAGCCAGGGCATTCACATCAATCCCGCAGCACAACCTTAATCCCCAAGTCCTTCAACTGGGCGTCGCTAACAGGGGTAGGCGCATCCACCATCAGATCCACTGCACGCGCAGTCTTTGGAAATGGAATCACCTCGCGCAGGCTGTCTGCTCCAGCCAAGATCATCACAATGCGGTCCAAGCCCAGCGCAATGCCGCCATGCGGAGGCGTGCCATACTCGAGCGCCTCCAGAAAGAATCCGAAGCGGGCGCGGGCTTCGTCGTCGCTCATCCCCAAGGCCTGGAAAATCTTGCGTTGAATGTCCTGGCGATGAATACGGATCGAGCCTGAGCCCAGTTCTGTCCCGTTCAGCACGACGTCGTAGGCGAGCGCGCGAATTTCTCCAAGCGGAGACTTGGGGTCGTGCGCCGATTCAATGTTCGCCTCGAGCTTTGCCATGTCTTCTTCATGCAGCGAAGTAAACGGATGGTGCGCCGGGTTCCAGCGCTTTTCCGTATTATCCCACTCGAACATGGGAAAATCTGATACCCACAAAAACTGAAAATCCTTCTCAGGATCGCCGCTCTTCTCAAATGCCTTGTGTTTAGCGGCATACTTCTGCGCGAGATCCAACCGCAGGAAACCACACTTCTCACAGAAATGCTGCACGCTTTGATCAGCACTTTCAGAACGCGCAGCGGCCAGAAGCCAAAGGTCGTCGGCTTCCACGTTCGCAAATTTCACAACTTTTTCTGACAGCCCGGGACAATCTTTGGCGAAGCGCTTCGGATCAGTCATCAACTGTACGAACGATGGCCCTTGCACATGCGGATATGCGCCGTAGGTGCCGATCGTCCGGCGCTCGGTGCCGGAAATGTCTCCCGCGTTCGGTATGCGGATGAGTTGAATGGGTAATTCTTTCCTGACTTTGAACTTTGCCGCAAAGTCTGCCAGTTCATCTGGCGTCATCGCTTCGCGAACGTCAACCATCGCGGGCAGCCGCATATCGGGCTTGTCGTTCCCATAATGGCGGATCGCGTCGTCGTAGCTCATTCGCGGAAACGGCGTCTTGATCTCGTGTCCCGCAGCCTTGAACGCCGCCGTGAGAAACCCCTCAACTACCGCCCAAACCGACTCTGTCTGCGGGTACGACATCTCGAGATCGATCTGGGTGAACTCGGGCTGGCGGTCGGCGCGCAGATCTTCGTCGCGGAAGCAGCGCACGATCTGGAAGTACCTATCGAATCCCGAGATCATCAAGATCTGCTTGAAAAGCTGTGGCGACTGCGGAAGCGCATAGAAGCTCCCCGGCTGCACACGGCTGGGGACAAGATAATCCCGCGCACCTTCGGGAGTGGAGCGCGTCATGATCGGCGTCTCTATTTCGAAGAAGCCTTCGCCGGAAAGATAATCGCGGATCGCCTTTGAGACCTTGTGCCGCATTTCGATGTTGAACTGCATGGCATCGCGACGCAGGTCAATGTAGCGATACTTCAGGCGCATCTCTTCGTTCGGCAGGACTATTTCTCCAGGAAGAAATGGCAAAGCCTTAGACTCATTCAGCAGGCGCAATTCTTCCACCACCAACTCGACTTCGCCGGTGGGGATGTTCTTGTTGACCGTGTCGCGGTCGCGCTGCTTGACCGTGCCGATCACAGCGACCACATATTCATTGCGCAGCTGCTCGGCTTTGTCATGGGCGGCCGCATTGAGTTCGCGATTTAAAACAACTTGGGTGATGCCAGTGCGGTCGCGCAGATCGATAAAGATAATGCTGCCGAGATCGCGCCGGCGGTTCACCCATCCCATGAGCACGGCCTTCTTGCCTGCGTCAGATAGACGGAGAGCGCCGCACATGTGAGTGCGTTTTAAGTCGCCTAAAAAGTCGAGCAAACTTTGCCTTTCAGAAAGGAATGCGGCGGGAGGCCGAATCAAAGATTATAAACGGCAAGGTGGGGCAGGTTCATGCCACGGGTTGGTACCGGGCTATTTTCTTGCGGAATCATTGGACCGGTCGCGAGTCAGCATTAACTGAAATGCTGCGGCGCCGACGGCAGCGACGATAGCGGTTGCAAGCACAGGGTGGGCGGGCCAGATTCTATGGGCCAAGCCGAAGTTCCATAACACGATGGACAAAACGGTGGAAATAAGCAAGGTCAATAAGAAGATTCGCATGGTACTCGTCCAACCCGTATGCAGATACGAGACCCGACTGCGCAAAGTTCCGCAATTAAACCTCGGTCTGGGCAGCCCTTCAGTGAGCCTTGGGCGGACGAGGACGTCCGCCCCTACACGAACTTCATTTCTTCGTTGCTTTGCCTTCCATCCCCGTCATCCACTTGGTGCCGTCTTGTGACAGTTCAAACTTCATGGTGTATGAAGTGGGCGACAGCACCTTCATCGTAAAGCGGCCTTTCATGGTCATGCCGCCCATGTGCTCATCGCTGTTCCACGTCCAGGTATCGCCGTCCACCGTGCCGGTTGCGGACTCCGCCTCGCCCATGCTGTTGAATGCATGATAGGTATAAACCTTACGGTCGGAATCATAGCCAAGGACCGCGAGCTCTTTCATCTTGCCCATTCCGGTCATGTCGAGGTCGCTGTGCTCGACCAGGAAGAAATTGCCTTCCATCCATTCGGCATGCGCCATGGAGGTGAATTTGCCGCCCGGCATTCCCGGTCCTGGGTTCATCGTGCCCTCGGTTGTCCAGTTCCCTGCCATGAAATCGAGCTTCTTTAGTTCGGGAGCGGGCGTGGGTCCCATTTGGGCATGGGCCGACACTGCCGTCACAAGCGCCAACAAACCACTACACACTGCGACTAAGGCGCGACTCATAAGATCTCCTGTTTTCCGTGAATATCCCCGGCGCGCAAATACTAGGCCCGGCGATGCAGGTTAGTCAATCCAGAGTTAATCGATTGAGCGCAGAGGAGTTGCTTGCTCGAATTTGAGCCGCCAGTCGTTACTGATGCCGTCGCCTTGCCTCACCCAGAGATCCGAGATTCGTTGATAACGCGGGGCAAACAGGTCGTCGCCCTCCGGCATGGTGACAATCAGGTTGTAGGTTACGACTGCTGAGTCGTCTCCAATTTTAATGAGTTGTGGGTTGTAAAACATGAAATCGTGCAACGCGCCTTCTTGCGCGGCGCCGAGCAGTTCGCCTCGATCGTGAAGCCTGCCTTCACTGCCGACGATTTTAAAATCAGCAGCCAGCAATTCGTTCAGGGCCTTCACATCTTTCGCATGCACCGCTTGGGGAACGGCTTTGGATTTTGCAATCAGCACCTCCGCGAGCGGGTCAGGAGTTCCTGGTTGCGAAGCAGTTTGCGCGAGTCCGGCCGCGCAGAATGCAATCCCGAACAAAATGCTGAGGAGGTTCTTCATGATTTCTCCGATCAGGATCCGAGAATGTGTATAGCCAAATCGGGTCGCGGCACGGAAATTTGCTCGCCCGTGCCCAGATTCTTGAGCGAAAACACCCCCGTACTGACTTCGTTTTCTCCGGCGATCAAAGCATATTTCGCGCCTATCTTGCTCGCCGTCTCTAGAGATTTCTTAAGACGAAAGCTTTCGTCACCGAGTTCGACAACGATATCGTGCCGGCGCAGCTCTCGTGCAAGCCGGGCGGACTCTTTATTCATGCCCGCGCCGAGCGGGGCAATGTAAACGTCCGGCTTTCGGTATACGGCTTCAGCGGATTCGCTCAGAGCCAAAACCAGACGATCTTCACCAATGGCAAATCCGATCCCTGGAGCCTGCGGTCCGCCGAGGGCTTCTGACAGGCCGTCATAGCGCCCGCCACCCAGAATCGCGTTCTGCGCGCCCAAAGCTCCGTGCGTGAACTCGAAGGCCGTGCGGGTGTAGTAGTCCAATCCCCGCACCAGCCGGTCGTTTAACTGGAACTCAACACCAACCGACTTCAGGATCTCCTGCACCTGCTGGAAGTGCTGGCGGCATGGCTCGTCCAGAAACTCGCTGATGCGCGGCAGCTTTTCGATGGTTGGCTGATCCTCGGGTACTTTGCAGTCGAACACGCGCAAAGGATTCGTGACCGCGCGCCGCTGGCAATCGACACACATCGTCGCGGCAACAGGTTCAAGCGCTTTGCGCAGAGCTTCGTTGTAAGCCGCACGATCATCTGCGCAGCCGATGGAATTGAGTTCCAGCTTCCAGTCTTTGATTCCGAGCCGGTCGAGCAACGTCGCCAGCAATTCCAGGATTTCAGCGTCACGCGCCGGAGACTCGCTGCCCGCGCTGGGCGGCCCGATAACTTCGGCACCGATCTGATAGAACTGGCGGTATCGTCCCTTCTGCGGACGCTCCCGGCGAAACTGCGGCCCGATGTAGTAGAGCTTATTCAGACCGCGTTCCCAAAGCTTGTGTTCGATATAGGCGCGCACCACGCTAGCGGTATTTTCAGGGCGCAGAGTGAGGGATTGTCCCCTGTCGCTCTGGGCGCGTCCTCGATCCTCCCACGTGTACATTTCCTTCGAAACGATGTCGGTCTCTTCACCGACGCTTCGAGTGAATAGCTGGGTATCTTCGAAAATTGGCGTGCGAATTTCGTGGAAATTGTAGGCGCGGAACACGTCGCGCACTGCGGCTTCGACAAAGTTCCACAGCGCCGTGTCCGGCGGGAGAAGATCGCGCGTTCCTCGGACAGCTTTGATCATGAGTCAGTCGTGGATCGTGGGTCGTTCGTCGTTGGTCGTTGGCAAAAAGCAGCCACCTGCCTTAAAGGAAACTCAGCGATTTCGCTCTGCTAAATAGGAATCCTTGTACCCCAAATAATTCTTCGCGTAGCGCATGATGCTGTCATGGTCCTTGTCCAGCAGCCTGCGCCGAAATTGGCCAGGTGATCCCATCCACAGAGAACCGGGCTCAATCACCGTCTTCTCCGGAATCAAGGTCCCTGCCGCGATGATCGAGCCTGCGCCAATCCGCGCGCCGTTCAAAATCACCGATCCCATACCGATCAGGCAGCGGTCTTCAATGGTGCATCCGTGCAGAGTGACAGAATGCCCGACAGTCACATATTCGCCGACGAACACACCGTATTTCTCTTTCATCCCGTGCAGAACGCTGCAGTCTTGAATATTCGAGTGCGCGCCCACGCGGATCGAATGTACGTCGCCGCGCAGTACTGCATTCATCCAGACGCTCGCGTGTTCGCCTAGTACTACATCGCCGATGAGTTGCGCCGATTCGTCCACGTAGCAGGACGCGGGAATCGTCGGGGTGATGCCTTTGTAGGGGCGAATCATCTTTCTAGATGCGCAGTTAGCACTTGGCACTTGGCACTTGGCACTTGGCACTTGGCATTTGGCCAGTCCGGTGTCCTGCAGGGAAATAGCGAAATCTTCAAGGGCTAAATGCTAAGTGCCAACTGCCAAATGCCGGAAAAATGAAACTACCACATTTTCCCGTGTCGGGAATCGCAACCAAATTGTCCGCGAACATCACTGACTTAAGCGCTCGGCCCGTGATATATGAGATGAGTCTCCCGTCGAGGCTGGACTCACTTCATTGCGGAGTGAATCCATGCGGCTTTTCGTCTTTGTTGCGGCCATCGTATTTTTAAACGTTTCCTGCCTGGCGCAGGATGCTTCCACCGGCGCAATCCGCGGCACAGTTGCGGATCCTTCAAGCAGCCGCATTGTGGGTGCAACTATCGCGCTGGTAAATAACGCGACCGGATTTCACTACGAGCAGACATCCGACAGCATTGGACGCTTCGCATTCGACATGCTGCCGCCGGGGGAATACTCCGCGCGTGTCACTTCGGATGGAATGTCGCCTCAGGTCAGCAATGATCTTCACGTGGATCTCGGCGGGATTACCGACATTGATTTCAAGCTGGCGATTGCCGGAGCACGTGAAAGCGTTACGGTATCGGCAGAAGCACGAGCGGTAGAAACTCAGCCACGCGGCCTTTCCGCGGTGATCGACGAACGCGCAATTCTCAATCTCCCGCTCAACGGACGCCGGTTCACCGACCTGTCACTCCTGACACCCGGCGTAACTCAGGACCCCCGCGGCCAGAATTCTACCTCCAATGGTGATCTCTCATTCGGTGGCATTCGCGGCTTCCAAACAAGCTACTTGGTGGATGGAGGCGACAACAACAATGCCTTTTTCTCGCAAGCCCGCGGAAGATATCGCGCTCCCTACCAGTTCTCGAATGAAGTGATCCAGGAATTCCGTGTGTCGGCCAATTCGGTGTCAACTGAATCGGACAGGACGGGAGGCGCGGTGGTGAACGTGGTCACAAAATCGGGCTCCAACAAATTTCACGGCACAGGATTTTATTACCTGCGGGACAGCATGTTTGACGCGCGCGGCGCTTCATTAAACGTCAAGCCGAGCAACACTCAGCAGCAGTTCGGTTTTACCGTGGGCGGACCAATTCAGCGCAATCGCGCATTTTTCTTTGCGGGATATGACCAGCACATTTTTCATGAACCGACCGTAGTACGTTTCGTAAACGGTGGAACAGCCGTGATTCCGCAATTAGGGGCGGGACCTGCGACGCCCGGCGATTACGAACCGAGCGATCAGGGCTTAGTGTTCGCTACTGCCGCACAACTATCTGGACAGTCTGGTCTGTATCCCTCAAAACTGCTGGGCAATGCGGGGTTTGCGAAGCTGGACGTGAGCGTCTCGGCACGAAACTTGCTTTCCGTGCGGGTCAACACTTCCCGATACTCGGGAGAGAACAACGTTTTCCTGGATCCCTCCAGCCCGATGACAAGCTACGGCATCTCCGACAATGGAATCGAGCACGTCGAGACCGAAACGGCGTCCGCTTCGCTGACCAGCAGCATTTCATGGCGAATGGTCAGCCATCTGCGGGCGCAGTTCTCGCGCGATCTGCAGTGGTCGCAGAGCAATTCCAATTCGCCTCTTACTCGCATTCCAGGCGTTCTCGACGGCTTTGGCCGTTCCACAATTCTTCCCCGCGAAACTCGCGAGCACCGCGCGCACTTTGCCGAAACCATCAGCCGCGAAGGGGCTCGCCACTCCTGGAAGTTCGGGGGCGACGCGTTGCTCACGCAAATCTACAATTTCTTTCCTTCGACTTTTGGCGGCGAGTTCATTTTCTCTCCTCTCAAAGTTGATCCTTTTACTTTCAAGCCGCTGATCGGCGGACTGCAACTGACCCCACTGCGCGCTTACGCACATCAGGTTCCTCACTACTATGTGCAGCGACTCGGGTCGGCGGTGAGCCATCCGAACACCAATGAGTACGCAGCTTTTGCGCAGGACACGATCCGAATTAGCGACCATCTTGGAGTGACTCTAGGTGTCCGTTACGACCTGCAAACTTTCGCGACCAAATATTCAAAGACCAACCAGCTCTGGCCCGACTCGGGAAAGGTTCCGCTGGACCTGAACAATTTCGCCCCACGCGCCGGCATATCTTATTCGTTCGGGAACCACCGACCAGTGGTTGGGCGAATTGGATACGGAATGTTCTACCCCCGCATTCCGCAGATCTATAACTCCTCGATCGAGACCGACAATGGGCTTTCTCGAAGTTCCATCTTTCTCAATCAGACGAACTTTTACGATCAGCAGATGTTCCCGCAATACCCGTATCCATTGGTGAACTGCGCGCCCCTGGCGAGTTCGTGTACGCCGCCGGCCAGCCTCGCGCAATTTGCCAAAAGCGAAATTTCTGCTTTCGCCCGCAACTTTCGGACGCCTGAGGTCCACCAGGTGAGCGTGAGTGTCGAGCGGGAACTGGCGAATCGTGTCATCACGGAGGTGTCTTATTCATTCGTGCATGGGCAAGACTTGATTCGCGCGCGAGACGTCAATCTTCCTAAACCCACAAGCGTGAATTATCCCATCTTCGACTCTTCGGGGCTGAACGTGCTCAGTTACGGACAGGTGGAAAGCTTTTCCAGCTGGCAATTCAGCTCTTCGCTGACTTGCCCATTTCCGCCATGCATCAACCCCCTTACCCGTCCTCTGCCTCAACTTGGATCAATTAATGTGTTCGAAAGCGCCGCTTCCAGTGTTTACCACGGCGCGACGATCTCATTGCGGCGGCAAATGACCCATGGATTCTACTTCCGCCTTGGTTACACCTACGCTCACGCAATTGACGATGGACAAGATGCTTTAGTCGCGGGGCGACCCGCTACTGTGCAGAATTCCTACGCACCTAGCTCAGAGCGGGGCAACAGCGTCACTGACCAGCGCAATCGGTTCGTTTTCTCGTGGATTTACGAGCCACGGGCATTCTTAGGAGGACAGGGTTGGATAGGAAAGCTTTCCGGCGGGTGGAAGAATTCAGGAGTCATAACCGCGGGCAGCGGTCGCCCCGTCAATGCAACGATTGTCGGCGATGCCAATCAGGACGATAACGGCAACAACGACCGGCTGCCGGCGGCTCGCCGGAACTCGTTTGTCGGGCCAAATTACACGAGTACCGACATGCGCCTAGCGAGAGAGCTTTACGCCAGGAACGGATGGAAGCTGGAATTCACCGCTGAATCTTTCAACTTGTTCAACCGAGTCAATCGCCGTTTCCAACTTACCCAAGACGGCCTTATGAGCAACGCAGCCCAGTTCAATTTTGGCACTAAGCACATTGGGATCAATTACTTCCCTGCTTATTACCAAGTCCCCACGAACTTCATGCGTGCAACCAACGCATATGCTCCACGCCAACTGCAGTTTGCCTTGCGCCTCGGATTCTGAGCAGCGACTTCAACAGAAGAATCGTCGGCGAAATTCCATATAGCTCTTGACTTTACGCAGCTATCTTGCAATAAATAACGGGTCCAAACCGGACCAGCTTGGGGGTGTAGTTTCGTTGGCAGAAGTGAGATTGCAGGAAGGCGAGTCACTAGAAAACGCTCTTCGCCGCTTCAAGCGTAAAGTGCAACAGGAGGACATCATTAAGGAAGTCAAGCGCACTCCTTTTATCTGAAACCCGGTGAGAAAAAGCGGGTGAAGGAAGCACTGGCGCGCAAGCGCAGCCGCAAGAAAGCACGTAAAGAGCAAGACTAAACCTCCACTGGGTCACAAGGTGAAGTCGTGGCCCTCATGCCTTCGTAAGCG
>Ga0137359_10002090_pt1 | contig 16000 bp, 18 predicted proteins | sample Mad1_40_16metaG_FD_108281 | JGI IMG/M metagenome (GOLD analysis project Ga0137359, IMG submission 108281) | Vadose zone soil microbial communities from Angelo Coast Range Reserve, California, USA - Mad1_40_16 metaG | ecosystem: Environmental > Terrestrial > Soil > Vadose zone | place: USA... | reverse complement strand
TCGCGCTTCCTTCAGACCCCGCCTCGCGGCGATAGCCCTTGCGCATCACTAACCCTTCACCTCCATCAGGTTGGGTAGAGGACTTTCACCTCCGAGCTATTGAGCATGCCCGGCACACAACGAGGCCGGCTATGCCGTCCTCAATTTCGACTACAAGGGATGGGGCGATAGCGAGGGACCGAAGACCCGGCTTGCGCCCTACAGTCGCGTCGCCGATGTGCGGGCGGCGCTGACGTTTCTTGGGGCGCAGCCGGAAGTCGAGGCGAGCCGGCTCGGCCTCTACGGCACGAGCTATGGCGGGGCCACCGTGGTGTGGGTTGCGGCGACCGATCCGCGCGTCAAATGCACGGTTTCGGTGGTGGGCATCGGCAACGGAGCGCGCTGGATGCGCAGCGTGCGCAGGCCCGACGAATATCACGACCTTTTAGAGCGCGCGGCGGCGGATCGCACCGAGGCGCGCTCTCGAGGGCGCCTCTGAATTTGTCGAACGCGCCGAGATCCTGCTGCCCGACCGTCAGTCCGCCGAACTCGGCATGGCGGCCCGCCGCGACAACCCGGCGGCGGTCACCACGATCCCGCTCGAATTCGTCGACGACACGTTGAGTTTCAATCCCGAATGGGTGGTCGATAGGATCGAGCCGGCGGCCCGTGCTGTTCATCACCTCCGACAACGACCGCCTGGTCCCGCCGGCCGAGAGCGAAGCGATGTACGCGCGCGCCGGCGAACCAAAAAAACTCGTCATGCTCGAGGGCTTCGGTCATTACGAGGTCTATGAGGGGGAGGCCTTTCGCCAAGTAATGAAAGCTGCGACCGATTGGTACCACCAATACCTGCCGGCCCGACAGCACTAGGCGGCTGGCCTCACCTGGTCGAAAAGTCGAGCGCGTTGGTCAGATCACCGAGCGGTTGGCTGCCGTTTGCCGCCATCGCCGTGTCGCGGGTGGCTAATCCCGGCAGCCGCGGCAGGTTAAAGCGCCCAGTGATCAACCGCAGTATCGAGGTCGTGTCGTAGAGCGAATGATCGACAAACCCCTTCTTCGCCAGGGGCGAGACGACCAGCGCCGGCACGCGTGATCCGGGACCCCAGCGATCGCCCTCCGGCGGGGCGACATGATCCCAGAAACCGCCGTTTTCATCGTAGGTAACGACCACCACCATGCGCGCCCATTGCGGGCTCTTCTGCAGATGAGCGATGACATCGGCGATGTGCTGGTCGCCACCTAATACATCAATATAACCGGGATGCTCGTTGAGATTGCCTTGCGGCTTGTAGAATGCGACCTGCGGCAGCGCCCCGCTGTCGATCGCCTTGAGGAACTCGCTACCGCCCAGCTCGCCATCCTTTAGGTGCTCGGCGCGCTGCAGTACCGGGAGCCATCGCGGCGAAGTAATTGAACGGCTGATGGTGGTACTGGAAATTCGGTACAGGAGCGGCGTTCTTCCCGTCGAGCGTCGCCTGCCAGGCCCCGGCATACCACGCCCAGGTGACGCCCTTGCCGGTCAGCAGATCGCCGATCGTCTGCTCCGTCTGCGGCGGCAGAGTGGTCGGTGCCGCCCGATTGGCATAAGCCGGGTCGCCCTCCGGCGCGGGCTTGTTGGCGCTGGGTTGGTAGGGCGGCTGCATCGTGTTCACCGCGTAGAAATCGGGCGACAGATTGCCGTCATTGACAAATTTAGGGATGCCGTCGAGTGCCGATTTTGGCGAGTCGGCGGCGGCTTTGAGCGTCAGTCCGTCGGCTTCGACCGCCGAGATTAGGCTTTTGGCCGGGCTCTGATCAGCCTGCGGATAAATTGGTGCGCAGGCGCATATCAGTGAGAAATGGTTCAAAAACGAACCGCCGAACGCTCCCATAAAAAAGTTGTCGGCCAGCACATATTGCTTGGCGACATCCCACAGCGGTAATTTGATGCTGGCATAGTGGCCCATTACCAGCGCGCCCGCATCGGCATAGGCAACAAAGCGATCGTTCTTGCCGCCGGCGATCTGCATCTGGTTCTGGTAGAAGCGATGCCACAAATCGCGGGTAGTGATGCCGAGCGGCAGATTGAAGCCTTTCGGGTCGTCGATCGCGAAAGGTGCGTTGGGCAGGTGTTCGGTCTGCGCCTGCGTCACTGCCGGGACAACGCCCTTTGCCGTCACGCCGTCCCACACCGGTGGCAGTTCTTTGAGCACGGACCCGTCACGGTCGCGCTGCGTGTATTCCGCCGGCGTCACCTGAGAGAACCCATTGGCGCCCGGAAAGGAGCCGTAGAGGTTGTCGAAGCTGCGGTTCTCGGTATAGAGGACGACAATGGTGTCGATGTCCTGGAGGCCCGCGCTATGGACCTCGCAAGCCGAGCCGGCTATCACCCCCGGAGCCGCCAGAAGCAAATTGCGCCGTTTCACGACTTCCCCCCTGCTACCACGCCGACCGGCCCCGCATTTAGACCGCTCGATGTTTCCGTTTTGTGACGCGGCTGAGTCGCCTCCTCAAGCCGGTGCGGGAAAGCGGGCGATCCAGTGCCGGGCAACATCCTCGCGGCGGCATACCCAAACCTGCGGGTGGGCGAGAATATGCTCGATAAAACGCACCAGCGCCTTCGCCCGGCCGGGATGACCGGTGAGGCGCACATGCAGCCCGACCGACATCATGCGCGGACGATCCGCGCCCTCTTCGTAGAGGAGGTCGAAGCTGTCGCGCAGAAAGGAAAAGAAGTCGTCGCCGGGGCCGAACACACCGCGCCCGAATTTCGAGTCATTGGGGCACGACGAGGTGCGGGTGTTCACCGACCCGCACCCAATAAGGCAGTTCGTCGTTGTAGGTGTCGCTGTCGTAAAGAAACCCACCATGCTCGACCAATAGACGGCGAGTGTTCTCCGATGGTGCGTAACGACAATACCAGCCGGCAGGGGTCTTGCCTGTGGTCTGGCGGATCAGGTCGACGGCCGCGGCAATCTGCCGGCGTTCCTCGGCCTCCGGGAGCCCGGGGTGGTTGGTCCAGCGGTAGCCGTGGCTGCAGATGTCCCAGTCATTGGCGGCAATCGCCGCAGCGGCGGGCGGGTTCGCCTCGAACGCCTTGGCGCAGCCGAAGATCGTCACCGGCAGCCCGAAACGGGTGAAGACGCGGTGAAGACGCCAGAAGCCGACCCGGGCACCGTATTCGAACATGCTTTCGGCGGCGAGGTCGCGGCCGCTCACCCCCAGATCCCTGCCGAGCATCTCGGTCAGCCCGCCCTCGGAGACGCCATCGCCGGCGGGATAGGAGAGCTCGGACCCTTCCTCGAAATTGATCACGAAATTGACGGCGATGCGGGCATCACCGGGCCATTGGGCATGCGGCGGCTCGGGACCGTAACCGACGAAATCGCGTGTCATCTTGCCTCCGATTGCGGGTTCTGTGGTTGCGAGAGAATGACCGATGTCTCGTCCCGCGCGGCGCGGCGGGTAATCAGCGCGACCGGCGCGGACAGCATCAGCAAGATAGCCCCGAGGATGACAAAGCTCGCTCCCGCACCCCATTGGTCGGCGATCGCACCCATCGCGGGCGGGATTACGATCGCCGCCAGCCGGTTCATCGTTTGGCGCAGCCCGACTACGGAGCCCTGGCGATAGCGTCCGACGGCCTTGGCCTGGACCGAGAACATCAGCGGCTGGACGACCCCCTGGAGCCACCCGCGCAGGGCTTGCGCCACCAACAGCAGAGCGAAGACGGCACCTATAAACGGCGTCGCCGAAATCAGCAGCACGGAGAGCACGGTGCCGGTGAGCATCGTGCGCTGTGGGTCGCCGAGCCGCATCGCTCTCCCGGCGAACAGCGAGCCGAGACCACTGGTGATCTCGATCACGGCGAACAGAACGCCGATCGAGGTTCCGGTTAGCCCCATCCCGTTCAGATAAACGACGTAGAGCGAGCTCTGAACGCCATTGGTCGCGGTGCGCAGAAAGATGATGGCCATTGTCGTCGCCACCGCCGGGATCGCCATCAGCGCGAAACAGCGTACATAGTCCGGCAAGCGGGGAAGCGCGTCACGCGCGCGGAATCTCGCGGGCTGTGCCGCAGCCGCGCCGCCACGCGGTGCGATCTCCGCCTCCGGGGCACGCAACAGCGCGATCGTCAACACCACGCCCCAGGCGAAGCCTAGCATGTAGGAGGGCCACGCTCCGCCGCAATCCCAGGCTATGCCGACCAGGAGTGGCGCTACGGTCGAGCCGATGCGCGCGAAAAAGCTGAACCGGCCGATATATTCGGCCTCGCCCTCGGCCAGCTGTGCGATCAGGGTCTGCGAACCCGACCAGGCAAAGGACAATGCGCCGCCATTGATGATTTGCAGCGCCAGCAACGGCCAGAACCACGGAATGAGTGGAAAGACCGGAGCCAATGCCATGGCCGTCCAGACAAAGAACAGCGTGACTCGGCGCGTGCCGAACCGGTCCATCAGGGTGCCGATATGGATCGACAGAAAGACCGCGAGCAATGAGCGGGCGCCGACGAGCATGCCGATCTCGCCCGCTTTCAGGCCGAGCGACAGCCCGTAAAGCGGTATCAGGAAAGTGTAGAATTCGGTGTACCCCATCGCGAACAGCCCGGCGACATAGATCGTGGCCGGCGGGTGCGATGAGGCGTTCGGCACGTGAAGCAGGTCCGACCGGCCAAGCCTATCGGGGGTCCGGCGAGACCGGATACCAATCCTCTTGGCAGATCTCGTCTAGGGAATAGGGACATGTTTGGGGCAACGCGTCGGCGGCGTCCGCCTCCCCGTACCTGCGAAGCCCGCGCGCCGCGCGCCGCTTTGCTTCGGCGAAAAGCTTATCGAGAACCGACTCGGCGTCGCGACGGAGCGTTGGGCTGATTTTGTCGGATAAGGTTTGGCGCGCGTCGTCGATCGTTTCCATCCAATCGAACCGCGGTGGGTCGGCCGGCGAATTCGCCAGCTTCAACAGGTGTTCGATGATCCGGCGGATCTGACTGCGGACGGCATCGCGCTCGCTCTTGCCCAAATCCTCGATCTCCTCGACCACGTGCTCGCGATCGAACCGGTTGTCGGAGACATGCAGGGATCGAAGCACCTCCGCCTGGTACTGCGTCCAGGCGTAGAAATCGTCCTCGTAGCGAGGTCCATCCGGCATTGCGGTTGCCTTCACTTCAACCCGATTTCATGGCGCGGGCGGCCCCAATTGGCGGCAGTTGGGGCGGCTCGCTCGACATCTTCGTCGAGCATCCGGCCGTCCTCGACAAGCCCCCGCGTCGCCGCCGCCTCTCCCTTTCCTTCTGGACCGCGGTCCCAGGCACAACCCCTCACTCACCCAGCCGCCACTTCCAGGATCGTCAGGGCCAATGCCTGGGCGCGCGGGACCAGCGTGTCGATCCGGCACCACTCATCGTCGCGGTGGGCGTTGCCACCGACCGGGCCCGTGCCGCACAAGGTCGGCGTGCCGAGGGCCGCGGTGAAGCCGCTGTCGGCGGAGCCGCCGGTCGCCTCCCCGGAAACTTGGAAACCGAGGCCGGCAGCTGAGTGGCCGTAGGCCTCGAGGAGCTCGCGGCTCTTTTCATCCTGCTCGAGCGGCAGAAAATTGCCCTCGCGCAGGATGCGGCTCTCGCTGCCGGGCAATTCGCAGCAGCGACAGATCTCGCGCACCTCGCCGAGAATTTTCTCCATGATGTTCAGCGTTGGAAAGCGGACATCGATGGCGGCGGTAGCACGCGCCGCGACGGTGTTGACGGCGGTGCCGCCCTGTGCCAGCCCGACATTGACCGTGGTTCCCAGATCGTAATCGGTCAGCCGGTGCAGGCGCAGGATCTTGCGGGCGAGCGCCTCGATCGCACTGATACCTTGCGCATGGGCGGCGCCCGAATGAGCGGCGCGCCCGGTCACCTCCAATTCGATGAAGGCGGCGCCCTTGCGCCGCGAGACGAGGTTGCCGCTCGCCCGGCCCGGCTCGGAGTTGAACACAGCGCGTGCATCCTTCGCCTCGGCCTCGATGACCGGACGCGAGGAGGGCGAGGCGATCTCCTCGTCCGAGGTGTAAAGCCCGGTTAGGGGGCACGGTGCGCCAAAGCGGCGGAACGCCTCCAGCACGAAGGTGTTCATGACGAGGCCCGATTTCATGTCGGCGACACCCGGCCCGAAGGCCTGGTCGCCGTCGATGCGGAACGGCCGTTGGGCAGCGGTACCGTCGGGGAATACGGTGTCGCGGTGGCCCATCAACACGATCGGCCGGTTGCCTCCGCCGCTGGCGGGCAGCCGTGCCGCCATGCAATTGCCGAAGGTGTCATGCGGGAAACCTTCACAGGAGATCCCCGCGGCATCGAGCCAGACCCGCAGCCGATCGCCGACGGCATCGACGCCGCGTTTGTTGTAGCTGCCGGAATCGATGTTCACGAGATCGGCCAACAGGGCCACCATGGCCTGATGCTGCCGGCCGAGATGTTCGAGAATGGCGGTCTTTGGTTCGACGCTCATGGCTGCGCTCCAAACTGGATCAAAGCAGATCCAGAGCAATAATCGGCAAAGACCTCATCCGACTCAACCATTTGTGCGGGCGTGATGACCGTGATCGACGGACCCTTCTCCTGGATCCCACCGTGGATCATCGGCGCAATCATCATGATCGTGTCGGCGGTCCTGGTTTTGGCAATTTACCGATGGTTTACCGGCCGGCTGATCCGCCTTGCGGGTCGCTTCAGCCCGTTTCTCAAAACGCTGCTGGCGCGCGGTCAGCGTCCCGCCAGCGTGATCGTGGTGATCATCGCGCTCGGCCTTGCGCTGCCCGCTGCGCAGTTCCCGACGCCGATGACCATCGCGATCGGGCGTGTTCTGCTGCTGCTTTTTGTGCTGGTGGCGGGCTGGGCAGCGGCAATCGCCCTCGACATCGGCACGGAAATTTACCTCCGCCGCTTCCGTACCGACGTCGAGGACAACCTCCTCGCTCGCAAGCACGTGACGCAGATGCGGATCCTGCAGCGGGTGGCAAAAACTCTGCTGGCGATCGTCACGGTCGCCGCGGCGCTGATGACCTTCAGCGAGGTTCGGCAATACGGTGTGAGCCTCTTCGCGTCGGCTGGAGCGGCCGGCGTGATCCTCGGTCTCGCGGCCCGCCCGGTGCTCAGCAACCTGCTCGCCGGGATTCAGATCGCCATGACCCAGCCGATCCGGGTTGAGGACCAGGTGGTCGTCGAGGGCGAAACCGGCTGGATCGAGACCATCACCAGCACCTATGTCGTGGTGCGGATCTGGGATTTGCGGCGGATGGTCGTGCCATTGACCTATTTCATCGAAAAGCCGTTCCAGAACTGGACCTATGAGAGTGCCGAGCAGACCGGCTCGGTCGTTCTCCGCGTCGACTATGCTGTGCCCGTGGAGCGCCTCCGCCGGAAGTTCGACGAGGTCGTCCACCAAAGTCCGCTTTGGGACGGCAGGGTGGCGACCTTGCAGGTCACCGACACAACCAACGAATTCGTCGAATTGCGCGCCTTGGTCAGCGCCCGCACTCCCGGCCAGACCTGGGACCTGCGCTGCGACGTGCGGGAAGAGCTGGTCGGGTTTCTGCAGGCCGAATATCACCGGGCGTCGCCACCGCAGGAGTCCGACATCTCATCAGCGGCGGCACTGATGCCAAACCGATGAGGTCTGCGGCATGTGGCTTCTCGCCTGGAATATCCGCCAGGGCGGCGGCTCCCGTCTGGCTCGAATTGCCGAGGCGTTGGCGCGTCACGCGGCCGATATCCTGGTCCTTTCCGAATACCGCGGAGGGGAACCCGCAAAGCGGCTGCTCCGGGCGTTGAACACCCTCGGTTATGCCTATGTGACGGCGCTCACGCCACCGCCGAGGTTTAACGGCGTGCTGATCGCCGCTCGCTGTCCTTTCCTCGAGCATCACGGGACGGGCAGCGGATTACCGGAGCCCTATCGGGTGGTCAGCGTAGAATTCGCCGCATTCCGGCTGGTCGGCATCTACATGCCAAACCTCCTCGCGAAGATCCCTTATTGGGAGGCGCTGATCACTGCCTTGAAGGACGAGGCCGGCGAGCACGCTCTGGCCGTCGGCGATTTCAACACCTGCCGTCCGTACCTCGACGAGGCCGGCGCCATCGACAAGACCGCGCATTATATGGACAGGATCGCCGAGATCGGGTTCTGCGATTTGTGGCGCCGCCGCTATCCGGCGGTCCGCGAATATTCGTGGTTCAGCACCAGGGGAAACGGTTTCCGCATCGACCATGCTTTTCTGTCGGATGGTCTGGCCGCCCGGGCCGGCCCGATCCGCTACTCGCATGAGGAGCGGCTTGCCGGGATCTCCGATCACTCGCCGCTGATCGTCGAGCTCAAAGTCTGATCGGCGGCGGGCTTGAGGAGACCCGACACGAGCCGGCGGAGCGAGGGTACTTCGCCGGGGCGGAAGTCGACGGGCCGGCACAGCGCCATCGCGACGATGCCGAGGCGCGCCATCTTTTGCGCGGCGTAGGCGCTCTCGGCGGCGCTGGCGCTGAGGCGCTCGACGACGGCGCCGCCGAGCTGCTGGGCGAGCACCCCACCGACGAGATCGACGGCGCCCACCAGCCCGGCGCCGCTGACAAGCCGGCGCAGCAGGTGCACGGTGCCGGCGAGCCCGGGGCGCTGGCCGTAGATCTCGGCGATCTCGCGGATCAGACGCATTGCACGGGCGGCAAAGAGCAGGGTGTCCAAGAGCGCGGTCGGGCTGATCGCGTTGATCGCGAAAGCCTGCGCCGTGGCGCGGCGGATTGCGGCCTCTGCCAAATGGTCGGCCGGGGCCAGCACAAACCGGGAAAACAGCTCGAGCGCATCGCGGCCGGTGTGGTGCGGTTCGAGGACCGCCCGATACCGCCCAACGGCCTCGCCGAGCAGCGGATCGCGCGCGAGGATCACCGCTGCAATATCGATCTCCGACTTGAGCTCGCTCGAAACGGCCGACGGGATCAGACGGCGCAGGCGTTCGGCGGAGCGCAGGCGTAAGAGCCCGCGCAGCTCCGCCGCCAGCCAGTAGGCGGCGCCGCCGCAACCGGCGACGACTGCCGTCAAGGCCAGCACGCCGAGCCCCGTGCCATGCGCGAACGCACCGTCGATGAATTGGACGAGATCGATCCCGACGATGCCGAGGGCGAGAATGCCGAGACCCGCCACCGCGACGGCAAAGGGCGAGCGGGATCGGCCGGTTCGCGGAGTTGGGAGATTGGTTTCGGGCGCCGGCTGCAGGTTCAGCTCGAGCCGGCCGGTCTCCTCGGTTTCGAGAATGCGCGGTCGCAGTCGCTCTCGGGCCGGCTCGGTTTCAATCGTCATGCGAGAGCGTCCCCCAGCAGAAAATCGAGCGCCTTGTCGAGATTGATATGGGGAACCCCGTCCCCAGCTGCGACGGCGATCCGCGGCGGCTGGAAGACCGGGAACTCGGTAAAGCGCTCGCCCCAGAAGCCCGGCGGCGGCGGAACCACCGGCACGATCCCGGGGAAGAACCGAACCCGGCGCTCGCCACCCTCCGGCAGTCCGATGACGACATCGACCTTACGGCCGTCGATGAATTCGGTGCCGTCCTCGGTGCAGCGGATCGAGGCGAGCGCACTCGCCGCAACCCGCGCATGCGCCTCCTTGGCGCGCAGGGTCGGGGCTTCCACCAGATTGGCCATCAGCGCTTCGAGATGATCGCGTTGCAGCGCGGGCACGTGGTCGGCCTTGGTCGCGGCAAAAAGCACCCGGTCGATCCTTGCGCCGAACAGCCGGCGAAGTAGGTTTCTCCTGCCGAACCGGAACGCCGCGAGGATGGTTTCGAGCGCGAGACGCTGATCTGCGAAGGCCTCTTCGCCGGCGTTGAGCGCGCGCAACACGTCGACGAGAACAATCTGGCGATCGACGTTGCGCGCAAGATGCGCGAAGAACGGCTGCACGATGGCCCGCTTGTAGGTCTCGAAACGCGCCTCCATCAGGGCGGCGAGGCTCCCCGTGCGCGCTCGGCCCCCAACCGGGAGCGGCACCGGGCAAAACCACAGGATCGAGGGATCTTCGATCTGCCCCCGATTGAGGAACCGCCCCGGCTGCAGCAGGCTCAGCTGCTCCGTTGTGCGGCAGGCGGCGAGAAAGGCACGGTAGAGGTTGTGCGCGTGCGCCGCCGTCTTGGCATCGCCGGCGCTGTCCGCCGGATGGCGGGCGAGAAAGTCGAGCCAGTCCCGAGCCAGCGGCGCCCGCACCCCGCGTCGTGCCAAATCGAAGGTCGCGCGCGACCACTCGCCATAGCTCTGATGCAGCAGAGGCAGGTCGAGCAGCCATTCGCCCGGATAATCGAGGATCTCCAGGGTGACCTCGGCAGTGCTGCCGGCGACGCGCCCGAACGGGTTGCCGCGCCCGAGGAGACCCCCCGGAGAGAAGCGCAGCGCTAGGCGCGCCCGCCGCAAATCGGTCGTGCTGGCGGGCCAATGCGGCGGGTCTCCGGCGAGCGCCGCGATCGTTTGATCCAGCGGGAATTGCGGCACGGCATCGTTATCGCGCGCGAGCAGCCGCGCGGCGAGGATGCGGCGGTCCGCAGCCGCCCGCAGGAAGGGAAGGCGGGCCGGCCCGGCGACGGCGCCGAGCAGGTTGTAAACCATGCTGGTGATGAACGCGGTCTTGCCGGAATGGCTGAGCCCAGTGACGGCGAGGCGCACCGTGCGATCACGCACGAGCGCCGTCAGCATCGGCAGCTTATCGAGGCGAAGCAGACGCATGCGGGGGAGATGCCTGGCCCGTTCACCCTCACCCGCCTCACTGCGCTCGGCACCCTCTCCCGCATTGCGGGAGAGGGTGGACCCAACCCACAGGGTTGGGTGGGTGAGGGTAGCGCCGCGGGCCCCGACGAGGCGGCCTATCCGGGCGGCTTCATCGCGACGTCGAGCATGACGTTGGGCAGGATTTCTCGGATAACCCCACGCAACCTCGCCTCGTCCGTGGCTGTCGCCGCGGCGAGCAGACGGCGCGAGCCGCGGCGCAGGATGCGAGCGGTGGCGCGACCGTCGCGGCCCGCCCGGATCGTCGCAAACGCATCGGCCGGCTCGATCCGCTTCAGGATGCGCTTCAGAGCCGCCAGCCCCTCGGCAGTCTCGACATCGTGGAGGGGGCTCTCGGAGGTTTCCGGCTCCGGCTCGTCCTCGACCGCGGCATCGACCGCTTCGACCGGCCGATATCGCGCAAACGACTGGTAGACCGCGCGACCGGGCTCCGCATCGATGCGCGACTGCAATTCCCAGCTTTCGCCGCGCGCCGACAATTCGGTGATCAGCGCGAACATGTCGTCGCAATCCTCCTCGTGGGAGCAGGTCAGGAAAGCGAGACGGCCGTCATGCTCGACGACCCGGTCGTCATCCTCGGCAAAACCGAGCTCGGCGAGCGCATTGTCGAGCGCGCGGCGCGAAGCGACGAGCAGCGTCGTCACATGCAAGCGGCGGCCGCTCTCCGCCGGTTCCTTCTCCGCCATAATTCTGCCTCCCGCATGAGGGTGATCGGCCGGCGCTCAATCCTAGGCGGTGTTCCGCGAGCGCGCGATGAAAATAAGCGCGCCTCGCCGCAAGTCGAGGACGGAGGGGTGTTTCGCGGAGTATCTGACGGCACAGGACTAGTTTTCTTTGCGCCAGCGCGGTGGTGGACAAAACGATGGAGGTAGGCTTTTGCGGTCCCGGCCACATCGGCACGGCGATGCTGGCGGGACTCCTCGGTCGTTGGCCTCCGTCAAAGTCGAATAAGCAGCGATTCCGAATTCCGTCAGCGGCTTGGGTTTGATGCGCGCGCGGCGCGCGCCGTTAAAATCGCAAATGTTCGGAGGGTCCCGAGTGGGTATCGTCGAGACGAGCGCCGCCTTAGGTGTAAGCCTTCTGGTGCTCACAGTAACGGTTGTCCTTGACCGCCGTCCTTATCGCCCCGGGAAGCGCAACCACATCCCGATAATGATCATCGCGCTGGCCACGAGCTTGGTCCTCGGCCGGCATCTTCTATCTTTAATCTATATGTGAGCTGTGCAACCGCAGCTTCCGGGCAACCGGCATCACGGCCTATCTGAAGAACGGCGGGACCCTCGAGAACGCCGCGGCGATGGCGAACCATGCCTCGACGCGCACGACGCAACCCTACGATCGCCGGCGCGACGAGGTCAGCCTCGATGAAGTCGAGCAGATCGTAATTTAATTAGCGTGTCAACGTGTCACGCAGCGGTTCGCCCGAGCGTCGAACTCCTGGTCCCCCGGGCATCTGACCGCGGACCGCGCCGTCACACAGCGGTTCGCCTGAGCGTCGAACTCCTGGCCCTCCGGGCATCTGACCGCCGACCGCGGCGTCACGCAGCGGTTCGTCTGAGCGTCGAACTCCTGGCCCTCCGGGCATCTGACCGCAGGCTGCGCCGCCACGCACTTGCCCTGCGCGATGACGAACGTCTGGCCAGGCGGGCAAACATTTGGCATTTGGGCCACGGCCATTGGAACGAGGTTCGCTCCGACACCCAACGCGGCGAATAGAAGGCCTGCGCCAAAGAGCGAGAACAGCGACACTGTCTTCCGATACATTACGTCCCTCCCAATTGAACGGCCGCGCGAGCCGGAGATGACCGACCGGCAGAACCAACTCGGCAGCAACCATACCACACCGCGAGGGCGGCACGAGACCGCGGCGCAACGGCGCGTCGAACGAAAAAGCGTTCCTATTTTGCCGCTATCCGACGGCTTCGGCCGTCTGTTTGACCGGGGTGTTGGGTATGCTTGAGTCAGACGATTACCACAGGACCTGTGAGCGTCGCGGCCCCGGGTGTCCGAGCGGACTCCCGATCTACCTGACACGTAGAGAGGAATGCCGGGCGGGTCCGTTTGTCCGCATAGAATTGAGGACCTTGCGCACCCACCTGACCTAACGAGGAGGAACGGAATGGCCCGCCGCAACCCGCCCCGCACAGTCTCGTATTTCGAACCGGTCCCGCCGCGCCTCGCGCGCAACACCATCATCGAGTCGACGTTCGAGGTCGGCCGCCGCTTCCGCTGCACGATGCGCATCGATTGTGGCCAGCTCGATCCCGGCGCGGTGATCCGGCCGGTACCCGGCGAATGGCAGCCGCGTATGCCCGAGCGCCTCGACGAAGAGGAGCTTGCGGACTGGCGCACTGGCCGAAATGCGGTCTATCAGCTCGCCGCACTGACAATCGGCGCGCGCCTCGCGGTCGCCGACGCATAAAGGCGCCAGGGTGATGCGTTTGGACGGATGAGGTCAATCGATCCGACCCTTATCGCCTGCTCATCCTGTCACGGACGAATCCGAACGGCGTTATGCCGCGTCTTTGCGACAGACGGGCCGTCAGCGCGGCTCGGGAGCAGGGGGCCGGTAAGGCTTGACCTCGATGTCGCCCTCTCGTTGGCGCATCGCGTAGGCGTCGTGCCATGCCTGCATGTTCAACAGCGTCTCCATCTTCACGCCGAACGCCTTCTCGATCCGCAGCGCCATTTCCGCCGACAAGGCCGCGTTGCCGTTGATGAGGTCGGATAGGGTGGCGCGGCGCACGTCCAGCACCTTCGCCGCCTCGCTCACCGTCAAGCCGAGTTCGTCGAGAATTTCCTCGCGGATGAACGCGCCGGGATGCGGTGGGGTCATTGCCACTCTGGCGGGCGCGCGGCTCATCGGTGGTAGTCCTCCAGGTCGAGGTTGCAGATTTCACCCTGCCGGATGTCAAACGTCGGCCGCCGATTGCCGCTGACCGAAATGCTCCACGTGCCGGCGCGGTCGCCCTTGAGCTGGTGAACCCGCCAGCCGGGCGGCCCGATGTCGCCGCTCATATCGGCCGCCGCAATCAGCACCGCGAGGATGTTGCACAGCCGCCGCACAAGATCGTTGCGGAGTTCCCGGCTGTCGTCGTCTTCGATGAGGCGCAACAGGCCCCGGTGCCGGACGCTTCGAATGATCATGCCGAAGTGTACGGTGACGGCGTACACTTGTCAAGTGGCGCATAAGGTGCCTTCTGGAAAAGAGCCGCACTCTTAACGGAAAATTGAACAAACTCAATAGAATGCTTAGCGCCCAAGGACGTATTGGAGGCGGCAATGTGGTGGTCGCGGGAGTCGCGGGAGCGCAGGAAGGAAACCCTTGCACAACGCCCTCACATAAAGGAGGCTTTGGCCGAAGCAGCGCCGATCTCTCAGGAAATAGACGACTTACTGAGGAGCAAAGGCGTATCTGCCTGGACCGCTATTGTGGCGCTGGCGGCGTGCCTCGGAACAGCGGCGGCGTTCGCCACGCATGGTGGTCCACTCAAAGGATTTCTTCGGGTCGCCCACCATTACGTTGATAGCGCCTTCTGGGTGGCTTACGGCGAGTTCAAGGCGCGAAAGGGGTAGAAAACCGAGGTGTGAGGGAAGCGAATTGACCATGGCGACAAATCACTTTGTTGAGTTTCGCTTAGACGAAGCGCAAGCTCTGGCTGATTATACCAGTATCTCTTTTGATCTTCGTAGCGCACGTGATTTTGCGAGAGCCATATTGGAAGAAACTCAAAAACCAGATGCCAATTATTCGCTCTCTGACCCGTTCATGGTTGCAACTATTATTCGATACGCTAGAGCGTTTTCGGGGGGCGTGAGGATAACATTTTCCAAAGAGGCCGCGCCAATCCTTACGGAACAGCAACGCTCAAACCACATCCGTTTTTTACAGATACGCGATAAGTATATCGCGCATTCAATTAATGCCTTTGAAGAAAGCGAACCTATAGCGCGCTACTGGGTCGAGAGAGTTCATGAAGAGGGCATCACTTCAATTGAATGCAATCATCGGCGCATTGTGGGCCTAAGTGAACAGGATCTAACGGACATCATCGATTTGGCCTCTACGTGGCTTCAACATGTGCAACAGAAACTAAGCGAAGAAAAAGCTCGTCTCCTCCCGATTGTCCGAAAACTTCCTTTGGAGCGTCTGTTTCAAACCGCTCCCAGCTTCACACCCGCGCCCGACACATCTCAACCGCAGAAACCACGAAAGCGGTTATGAAACCTTCCCCCTTCGCCGCCACGCAACACCCGCCAGTGCCAACACGCCACTGCCGAACAAGGGCAGGGCGGCGGGAAGCGGAACCGCGCTGACAGCATCCCCTTCGAGCCGAAATGCGGCGTCATAGGTGTTGTAAGGGTCTCGACCGTAGTTAACGGTGTCTCCGTCAAGTATAAACAGCATCCCTTGACCGGGCGGTAACCCGGTCGCAATGGTTTGGCCCAATTCAATGCCATCACCGGACATTCCAAAAAAGTACGTACCTGCGGCCAAGGTAATCGGGGTTGCGAAGTCTACATGAGACCGCACGTTGCCGGACCAAATCCCGTCACTGCCGGAAAACGTCCCGTCACTGTCAACAAGAGAGGTGAGTTCGGATAGCTTATAAAGTAGACTCCCCGGCGCTGCATTGCTGCTCGAAAATATTTTCACGATGTCGGGATTGCCGACCGTCGCCAAATTAGAAGCCGAATATAAATCCATCCCTGTTACCGAGACCGACTGTGAAAAAGTTGCGGCGGTAAGAAAATTTTGGCTCTGTGCTTCATGGATGAAACGCTAGTAGGGGCGCTGAGGCCCAACGCATCGGGGCTGTAATCCCAAATGATACTCGCGGCGTGGGCGGGGCCTGTGCCAATCATCAGAAAGGCGGCGGCGGCAAGGGCAAGTTTCTTGGTCATGGCGGCGTCCTCCATGGGAAAAGGCGGGAAACTAGATGTGGTGTTCGTTGCGCGTCCTTTTGCCTTTGTCAAAACGGCGCGTAATTCGCAATTCTGGAAAATCAGTGCGGAAGGTACCTCCGCTCACTTTGCCTTTGTGATAAGGTTCCACTCTTTGCGAAGAATGGCCTGTGTCGCGTCCATTATATCCGCAGTTTGCTTTCGAAGATTTGGCGGGGCCGGGTAACTGCTCACCCCCCTCGGAGGCTGAGCCCTTCCAATCACCACCTTCGCTGAGCGCCGCTGATCCGCAGATGCGAGGGGACGGCACATTTTGTGGGTGAATGTTTAATGGGCGCATAGATT
>Ga0137359_10002088_pt1 | contig 16006 bp, 15 predicted proteins | sample Mad1_40_16metaG_FD_108281 | JGI IMG/M metagenome (GOLD analysis project Ga0137359, IMG submission 108281) | Vadose zone soil microbial communities from Angelo Coast Range Reserve, California, USA - Mad1_40_16 metaG | ecosystem: Environmental > Terrestrial > Soil > Vadose zone | place: USA... | reverse complement strand
TTATCAACGACATCATCGCCCGACCGGCCCGATTAACCTCCTGCTCTTAACTCCTTATTCCCAAGGCCTCCAGACCGCCCAGGGGATCTACTACTCTTTGAGCAATCTGTACGAGCTTCTCGCCAGGAACCACATCTCACCTCGCCGTGCTTCCGTCTTGGCGTACATTAACAGCTTGCTCCTACGTACCCTCCCCGCCATCGATGCCGACAATCAGATTGCAATCATCGACCCCACCAAACCCAAGCCCTTAACCATCCCCGTCCCAGACCAAGTCATTGACTCCGGCGCGGACTCTGAACTCGATCCCGCTCTAGAGCCACCTGCTGCTTCCTCTACGCCCCCGCACAAGCCTCGGGTTTCCCACTCCGCCAATACTTGGGATCCCTCCCTCTCAGAATCCGACCCCAACAAGAAACCGTCGTGAACGCTAGCGTCGTGCGCGGAATGGTTGCAATCGTCTGCCGCTTTGCGGCAAGCTTACCGGGCTTTGTGGGGGTGACGAATGATGAGGAAGAGGATTCGATGCGCGATGGCGTTGCTGGCGCTGAGTGGGACTGCTGCTCTAGGGCAGAGCAGTGGGCAAGGCGCAGCAGCGTTGACTGTCATCCGCGCGGGGACGTTGATCGACGGCGTAAGCGAAGCGCCACGCAAGAACCAGCTCATTTTTTTGCGCGGCAAGCGCATTGAAAAGGTGACCGACGGTTCTGGCGTGATCCCCTCCGGTTCCCATGTCATTGACCTATCGAATGCGACCGTGCTGCCGGGGCTGATTGACGCGCACACGCATATTTTCCTGTGGGGTGAGGACCCCAATAAGGGCGGCTACGACGCGAATATTTTGAAAGCGGGTATCGCGTTGCGCGCGGCGCGTGCCACTTACGCGGCGCGACGAGCGCTGGAGCAGGGCTTTACCACGCTTCGAGATGTCGAGACCGAAGGCGCGGGGTACGGCGACATCGAGATTAAGCAGGCCATCGAAGAAGGCACGATTCCCGGGCCGAGAATTTTTGGCGCCACGCGCGCGATCTCGACGACCGGCGGATACAACCTCGAAGACTACGCGCCGGAACTGGAAATGCCCAAGGGCGCGCAGCTCGTCGACGGGCCGGTGGAAGCGCGCAAAGCTGCCCGCCAGCAACTCGAGCACGGAGCGGACTGGCTCAAGGTCTACATGACGCACCGCTCCTGGGTGGACAAAGAGGGCAAGCTTGTATCGCAGCCGACGCTGACGGTAGAAGAATTGAAAGCGATTGTTGACGAGGCACACGGTTGGCAGAAGAAAGTGGCCTGCCATGCGTACAACGGAATCGGTTTGCAGCGCGCGCTCGATGGCGGATGCGATTCCATCGAGCACGGACTGGAGATTACCGACGCACAGATCGCGCAAATGCAGCGCCAGGGTACGTGGTATTGCCCGACGATTTCACCTTATTACGGCGATTGGGCCCCGGCGGATACTCCGGCGGGAAAACGCGACCGCGCTCGAGCAGCCGTCCATGAGATCAGTTTCAAGAAGGCGTTGCAAGCACATTTGAAGATTGTGTTCGGGACGGATATGGGCGGGATTCCCTGGACCGAGCCGATCGCGCAGGAATTCAAGCGCATGGTTGGACTGGGAATGGCGCCGATGGACGCGATTCAATCGGCCACCTCGCGCTCGGCAGAAATGCTGGACATGAAGGGAGAAATTGGAGTGATCGCTGCCGGTGCCTACGCCGAAGTGATCGCCGTCGAGGGAGACCCGCTGAAGCACATCGAAGAATTGGAGCATGTGCGTTTTGTCATGCACGACGGCTCGATCTTCAAGAACGAGCTTGCGAAATAAAGGGGCCGTTGTAGTGGCCGGTCTTTCGCGATTTTTGCGTTCCGGTTCTGACCGGAAAGACCGGTTCTTTCCCAAACCCGTCAGATTTCGACGCGGACGCCTTTCCAGAAGGCGATGCGGTCCTTGATTTCGGCGGCGGCGGGCTTCGGTTCGGGGTAATACCACGCGCCATTTTCGTTCTGCATGCCGCCGACGGTGACGTGGTAGTAATGAGCAGTTCCCTTCCACGGGCAGACGGAAGTGTGCTTGCTCGGCATGAGGAATTCTGCCTTAACGGCATCGGGCGGGAAATACTGGTTGCCCTCGACAACGACCGTGGCGTTGCTTTCAGCTATGATTTTACCGCCCCAGGATGCTTTCGCCATTTTGTGGGTCTCTTCTCAGGATATCGCCGGACCCGTGAATTTGTCCAAAGCATTGGATGTGGGCAAGGCAACAAGGTTGCTACAATCAACCGGCGCCTGGGAGGAAGAACAATGAACGAACAGAATTTTACAAATCACGGAAGGTATGTTCCTGTGTATCATTTTTTTGCTATACCAGTTTTTTTCATCAACTTCTTGTGGTCGCTGTACCGGCTGTGGAAGCTGGGTTTTTCTTTCGCGGGAATCTTTGGGGTGATTTTTGCCGCGGCCTTGGTCATCGCGATCCTCGAGGCGCGGTTGTTTGCGCTCGCGGTGCAGGATCGCGTCATCCGTTTGGAGGAACGCCTGCGGTATGCGCAAGTGCTGCCTGCGGACTTGCAGGCAAGAACCGGCGAGCTGACCATCGCACAAATCGTCTCGCTGCGGTTTGCCGGCGATGCGGAATTGCCGGTGCTGGCGCGAAAAGTTCTGGACGAAAAACTGACCGAGCGCAAAACCATCAAACAACTCATTAAGAGTTGGCGGCCAGATTATCAGCGCGCGTAACGCCTCTTGTTCTCAAAAAGAGGGACTACATGGAAACGCGCAAATTAGGAAACTCCGATATCAAGATTACGCCCGTCGGCTTTGGAGCGTGGGCCCTCGGCGGCGGCGGATGGGAATTTGCCTGGGGACCGCAGGACGACGCCGATTCCATCGCGGCAATTCATCGAGCGTTGGAGTTGGGCGTCAACTGGATCGACACGGCCGCGGTTTACGGGCTGGGCCACTCCGAAGAAGTCGTCGCGGGCGCGTTGACAGAATGGCGCGGCTCTCGCCCTTACGTCTTCACTAAATGTGTTTTGGCCTGGAACGAAAAAGGAAAAATCTGGAGGGTGTTCAGCCGCGATTCCATTCGCCGCGAGTGTGAAGACAGTCTCCGCCGCCTGCAAGTCGACACCATTGATCTTTATCAAATGCACTGGCCCCCCGATGAGGGCAAACCTGGTATCGAAGAGGCCTGGGAGACTCTCGCCGCGCTGAAAGCCGAAGGTAAAGTCCGCTGGATTGGCGTATCCAATTTCAATACGGCCCAAATCAAGCGCGCCGAAACAATCGCTCTGGTCACTTCTTTGCAGCCACCCTACTCCATCATCCGCCGGCAGATCGAAGCCGAGATTCTGCCGTATTGCGAAAAGCGGGGAATCGGCGTGATTTCCTACGCGCCGATGGCCTCCGGCTTGCTTACCGGAGCCATGACTCGTGAACGCGCGGCGGCGTTGCCGGCAGACGATTTTCGCAGCCGCAATCCGGAATTTCGCGAACCGCGGCTCTCCAAGAATCTCGAGCTCGTCGAGCGATTGCGTCAAGTCGGCGCGCGCCATGGCCACACGCCGGGTGAAGTGGCCGTCGCCTGGACGCTGCGTCACCCCGCTGTAACCGCTGCCATTGTCGGTGCTCGCAACGCCAAACAATCCGAAGGCGTTATGCGTGCGGGCGAACTGAAGCTCAGTCCAGAAGAGATCGCGGAAATCGAAGGCGCCGCAGCCGCAGCCGCCACTCGCTAAATTGAAAGTGCTTTAGCTGTGGAGGGATTGGCCGGCGAAGTGATGGACTGATTTGGAGCGGTTGAATTCCACACCGCGACCGGGCCGCCCAGCGAGGCGCCAAAAGCCACAAAAACGTGGTTGCCGGAAGCAGCACTCTGAACAAGCGGCGACCCGCTGAGCGTGGTGATTTGCGGATGCGATTGAACATTCTGAAGATACTGAAATGATTTGGCGAACGTCGTGAAACCCGCGGGGGAGGAAACCAAAACGTCGGCTTTGCCCGAGGAACCTGTGGGCGTTTGCAGGGTGATGCGCTGGAGAGAGAAGGGATAGCTGGCGTCCAGACCAAGAGACGATGCTGGAAACGGTCTCCACTTTGCACAGTGGCGTTAGCGCCGCCGATTTTTACGGTGATTTTTGTTGCCTCGCTGCCGAAGCCATAGCCATAGACTAATAGGTATAAGTTTCAAAGATGAAGAGAGATTCCTCCGCTCCGGGACGTCAAAAAGCTCCGTCCCTCCGGTCGGAATGACAGGTTGGGGTGTGTAGGTCACAGAAAAATCCAACTTCGAAATTCAGGAAAAAAACGAACGGAGGCCCGGTTGACCGGGCCTCCGTTGAAGAAAAACAGAGCCAAAGAAGAGCGCGAGTTCGGCAGTGTTGGCTGCCGCTCAGTTAAATGGTCTTGGTTGCTGCCACACCAGCAGGCGCAGCGGACCGGGCAAAAGCGTTCGAACCCGATTCCTTTTCCGGGGTCTTGTCAATCTCGATGGAACCTTTGAAGTAGGCGCCGTCTTCGATCATGATACGGGAAGTGGTCAGGTCACCGTTGACCGAGCCATCCTTCTTGATTTCAATTCGATCTTTCGCGCGAAGGTTGCCCTTCACGTTGCCGTACACCACTACCTCGCGGGCAATGATATCGGCGGTTACTTTTGCTGAGGGCCCGACAGTCAGTTTCCGCTCATCGAGGGTGATCAGTCCTTCGACCGATCCATCGACCAACAGATCTTCGTTGCCGGAGATCTCACCTTTCACATGCAGGCTGGCCCCGAGGCGCGCCGTGGCGCGGTCGGCGGTTGCACCCAATGGACGCATCGCATCTGTACTCATCGCGGGTTTATCCTCCCAAGTCGCCGACGAAGCAGGCTTCGACGACTGATTCGTAGCTAAATTTTTGTACTCCGGTTGCCCTGCTTGCGGTGCATCCGGTTTCTTATTGCCCCACATCGTACCTCCCAAAGGCACTTCCACCCCACGCAGATTTCCGGCCGGGGTACTGCAAACTGTATGCCCCGGAAATGCGCGCGGCAAACAAAGTGTGAGCGCGTCGTTCCAGACAGTAACTAGACTTTAGGACAGGTCGATGCAGGGCTGGCTGGGCAGTGCGGAAGGAGTGTGAGGGAATATGGGCGGAATGTAAAGCGGAGTGTGGGAAGAGGTAGCGGGAGTTCCGCCCACTCCCCGAGTTGTAATACCCTGGCGAGGGGAGCGCAAGTGAGGCAGCCTGAGGTTTGGATTGGCACTATTGAAATTAGCTGGGCAAGAGAGGAGACACCTAATGTGTTTCAGCCCGCCTTTACCGTAGTTACGACGTGGGCAGCAAGCGCAGAGGAGTTCCGCAAAAAGTGCATTCAGATGTTAGAGAGCTACGGATGGAGGCTCCTCGGTGCTGAAGGGGCTGGTGCTGTCCCGGAGGACAGGGCATTTAGCGAAGAAGTTGAAGACATGTTAGAAAGAACCAAGGGCAATCCAAACGCAATCATCTACGGCACGTTTTATTCATATCTGGTGATGTGAAAATCTCCACCAACGCGACCGCTCGTTTAACGAGCTAGTTGGAGGGGAGCATATGTGCACCCTCTAAACGAATTGCTCAGATGGCTTCCCGAAGTAGACTTTGCAGTCTTAGAACACCGCTTCGCCATTCATGGTCGCGATTACCTTGTATTTATCGAGTGCTTGAATCAGGGCCAACATGAGATTGCATTCTCGCATTGCGTCAGGGCGGACTGCGAGACTCGCGTCAGGGGTGACGTATGGGCCGAAATCCTGGAGCGATGAGTTTGCCCATTATGAGCGATGGACAAGCGCAAAGGAGCCCGACGGCTATGTTTGGGGCACAAACTGGTCGCTTGCCTATCCAGGAATCCGGGCCATTCGTGACTCAAGCCTTTGAATGGACCGGGAGACTCGGCAAGCAAATGTTTGAGGCAACGTTGGAAGCGGACCGTTTCTTTTTGGGGCTAATCTTTTATTCTATTCGTTCGCGGAAGATTAGCGACAAGTCTGGGACGATTTCTCAAGCCATCCATCCGCTTTAGCGGGTCGCGCTAAGAGCTTGGCTTGGCTGGGACGGGTTGGGTGGCGACGAAATCAGTTTGAAAACGGGTGGTGTAAGAATCGAACAAATGTTGAATTCGTTCGTGGCTCTGGGATTTCAGGATGAAGCCGACGTGGTGATATTTCGTGACGCGGTAGGAGATTTCTGGGTCGGTGTAGGCGGACGTATCGGGATGTTCCTGGCGGGCGAGAGAAAGAATGACTCCGGCGTACTCGCGGCGCAAAGGAGGAAGGTGGTAAGGCTGATTCCCTGCCCCGACTTCGAGGCGCGCCCATTCGCACCAGAGGTTTACGCCCGTGGCTGTCTCGATGACGTCCGAAATGTACGCGCCGCCGACGCGGGCGGCGACTTCGATGAAATAAACTTTGCCGTCGGCGTGAGAACGGAGGAACTCGGCATGGGTGACTCCGCGCATGAGGCCGAGCCCCTGCAATAAATTGCGATTGATTTCGAGGAGCGATTTGGTTTCTTCGGCTTCACGAGGAAGAGTGCGCGTGGTGAAAACGCCGCCTTGATGAGAGGTGTCGAGCGGCGGCGTGCCGTAGGCGTGAGCTTCGGCGAACGCGACGCTACGTTCGGAAACCACACTGTCGACGTGAAAGACTGCCCCGGGAACGAATTGCTCGAGCAAGTAAAAGGATTGCTGATCGCCGAGCTGGTCGAGCCAGGGCCACAGCTCTTCCGGAGAATGAATCTTTTTCATGCCGATGCCGCTCGCCTGCGAGCGGGGCTTGAGCAACCAGGGGCTGGGAACGCGGGCCATGAATTCGCGGAGATGATCGTAATTAAGGACATGGACGAATTCGGGTACGAGGATGCCGGCTTCGCGGGCCCGGGCGCGCATGGCCAACTTGTCGCGAAAATAGCGGACGGTGGTGAGGCCCATGCCGGGAATGCGGAGATGCTCGCGGAGGGCCGAGACATTCTCCATGTCGAACTCGTCGAGCGCGACGATGCGATCGATGGAATGGGATCTGGCCACATAACTTACGGCATAAATCAGGCTTTGCAAGGGAAGCTCTTCGGGCATGGTGAAGACTTCTTCTATACAGTCAAACGGCCAATCAGCATGGCGAAGTTTTTCGACGGTCAGGAGCAGGACGAGGCAGCCCATCGCTTTGCAGGTGCGGATGAATTCCTGACCCTTTTCATAGGAACTGACGCAGAGAATGGTGAGAGGCCGGCCCTCCTGCATGCGACGCCTCCTCGGAACCGCGACACTGGAGCGCGGATTATACAGCGGCCTCGCGCGCGGGATACAGAAATTGCAAAAACGGCCCGACGCGCTGCGCCCAAGCCGCTTCGTTATGCTCCGCGCCTTCAACGACCTCGTAATGTAAATCGTGGCCGAGCTTCCAGCCCTTTTCGAGCAGCACGTCGCGAAATTTTGCGACTTGCGGCACGATGCGCGGACCCTCTCGGGTGCCGATGTCCAGCCAGATGCGCGGCCCAGGCTCGATCACTGCTGATCGCGCGAAGCGGTGAATCACTTGCTGGTTCCACCACACCGACGGGGAGAGCGCCGCAATCTTCCCGAAAATGTGCGAATACTTGAGGCCCAAGTAGAGAGAAGCAAGTCCGCCCAGGGAGGAGCCGCCGATGCCGGTGTATTGCGAGCCGGAGAGCGTGCGGTATTCGCGATCGATGAAGGGCTTCACTTCTTCGATGAGAAATTTGGCATAGCGATCGGCACGGCCGCCGCCGAGTTTGGGAACGTGGGTGGGAGTGTATTCGCGAAGGCGCGCTTTGGTGTTGTACATGCCGACGATGATAAGCGGGGCGACCACGCAGGACTGAATGCAATGATCCGCAGTCTGCCCCACGTGCCAGTCCTGCCCGGGGATAAAGGATGTGGCGCCGTCGAAAAGATTCTGGCCGTCATGAAGATAGAGGACAGGAAAATGGCGCGCCGGCAGCTCAGCGTATCCGGGCGGAGCGTAAACGATGAGGTCGCGTTGATTACGGAGAAAGCGCGAGCGGAATTGTTCGTATTTGCGAAGCTGTCCAGAGCTCACGGCGTGATGGCCACCAGGAGATCTTTCGCTTCGACATGCTGGCCGGAGGTCACGAGAATTTTCACGATGCGGCCGGAAATGGGCGCATAGATATTGGACTGCATTTTCATGGCTTCGAGAGTGAGAAGTTTTGCGCCGCGTTCCACCGCGTGATTCGCCTGCACGGCGATGCCGCTGATGACGCCGGCGGTGGGGGCGGCCACGTGGCCGGGATCGGCGGGGTCGGCTTTGGGATGAGCGCGCTCGACCACGCGGAGGGCGCGATCGCGGACGTTCACTTCGCGGGGCTGGCCGTTCAGCTCAAAAAAAAGAGTGCGTGTGCCGTCGGGATGCGGTTCGCTGATGGTCAGAAATTTGATGATGAGGGATTTGCCGGATTCGATTTCGACGGTGATTTCTTCGCCGGACTTCAAGCCGTAGAAAAATGCGGGCGTGGGCAAAACGCTGACATCGGAATAAGTCTGTCGAAATTTGTCGAATTTAGTGAAAACATCGGGATAGAGCAAATAGCTGAGCAGATCATCGCGACGGACAGCGTGGCCTAGTTTTCCTTCGAGGGAATTTAGCTGCTCTTCCCATTTCACGGCTTCGAGGTTAGCGCTCGGGCGGCCACGGAGAGGGGGCTGGCCCCGGAGGATAATTTTTTGCAGTTTCTTCGGCCAACCGCCGGGAGGAACGCCGAGGACACCGGAAAACAGTTCGACGACGGAATTAGGGAAGGAGATGTCGTGTTTTTCGTCGAGCGCGAGAATGTCAGACGGCTGCATCTCCTTGGCCATCAGAAAAAGAGTCATGTCGCCGACGACTTTGCTGGAAGGCGTGACTTTGACGATGTCGCCGAAGAGCTGGTTCACCTCGGCATACATTTTTTCAGCTTCGCGCCAACGATGGCCGAGGCCCATGGCGGCAGCTTGTTCGCGCAGGTTGGTAAACTGGCCGCCGGGAATTTCATGTTGGTAGAGGCGCGCGGAGCCGGACTTGGGTCCGGAGTCGAACGGAAGATAGTAGGTGCGAACGGTTTCCCAATAGTCGGAGCATTCGTTAAGCGTGTCGACATCGAGCTGCGTGTCGCGCGGCGTGTGGCGGAGCGCTTCGACGATGGAATTGAGATTTGGCTGGCTGGTGCCGCCGCTCATGGCGGCGATGGCGCCGTCGGCGATATCGACACCGGCATCGGAAGCTTTGAGGACGGAGGCGGAGTTGATGCCGCTGGTGTCGTGAGTGTGAAAGTGGATCGGGATGCCGACTTCTTCGCTAAGCGTTTTCACCAATCGGAATGCCGCGTACGGCTTGCAGAGTCCGGCCATGTCTTTTATGGCGAGGAAGTGCGTGCCGATTTTTTCCAGTTGCTTGGCCATCGTGACGTAATACTTGAGTGAGTATTTCGGCCGGCCTTTGTCAAGAATGTCGCCGGTGTAGCAAATGGCAGCTTCGCAAACGGCACCGGATTCGAGCGCGGCATCGATCGAGACACGCATGTTTTCGATGGAATTGAGCGAATCGAAGATGCGGAAAATGTCGATGCCCTGAGCATGCGCTTCGCGGACAAATTCGATGATGACGTTATCGGGATAGGAGGCGTAGCCCACGGCGTTGGCGCCGCGAAGGAGCATCTGGAAACAAATGTTGGGAATGCGAACGCGCAGCTCGCGCAAGCGGTGCCAAGGGTCTTCGTGCAGAAAGCGCATCGCGGTGTCAAACGTTGCGCCACCCCACATTTCGAGACTGAAAAGATTGGGTAGGCGATGAGCGATGGCGGTCGCCGAGGCGAGCAGGTCGAATGTGCGGACGCGTGTCGCCATGAGCGACTGGTGGGCGTCGCGAAAAGTTGTGTCCGTAATCAGCAGGCGTTTTTCTTTTCTTGCCCAGGCGGCGAATTTCTTTGGCCCGAGCTTTTGCAGGAGCTGGCGTGAGCCCGCGGGCGGGTTGCCGACGGGCGCGGCCGGAATGACTGCCGCTTCGATTTCTTTCGGTACTTGCTTGCCTTTCACTTCCGGATTGCCGTTTAAGATGACGTCGCCAATATAAGAAAGCAGCTTGGTGGCGCGGTCGCCGCGGCTGGGAAAACGGAAAAGTTCGGGCGACGCGTCGAGGAAAGAGGTAGTGACTTCGCCGGCGCGAAACTTCGGGTGGTTCACGACATTTTCGACGAAGGGGATATTTGTTTTCACGCCGCGAATACGGAATTCGCGGAGGGCGCGGTCCATCCTCTGGCAAGCTTCGGGAAGATTGGTGCCCCAAGCGGTGACTTTGACAAGAAGCGAATCGTAATAGGCCGCGAGCATCGCTCCGGCATAGGCGGTGCCGCCATCGAGACGAATGCCGAAACCGGCGGGAGAACGATAGGTGGAGATTTTACCGTAGTCGGGAGCGAAGTTTTTCTCAGGGTCTTCGGTGGTCACGCGACACTGGAGAGCGGCACCATTGAGCGAAACATTTTCCTGTTTCGGCAGCGCCATCGGCGGATCGTGGAGTTTGTGACCTTGCGCGACGAGAATCTGGGAGCGCACAAGATCGATGCCGGTGACCATTTCGGTGACGGTGTGCTCGACTTGAATGCGCGGGTTGACCTCGATGAAAAACCACTTCTGCGAATCGACGTCGTAAAGAAACTCGACGGTTCCGGCATTGCGATAGTTTGCTTTGCGGGCGAGGTGCACCGCCGCTTCGCAGAGTTCGCTGCGGATCCCCGCCGGAAGATTGGCGGCGGGGGCGACTTCGACGACTTTTTGGTGCCGGCGTTGGACAGAGCAGTCGCGTTCGTAAAGATGCAGTAGGTTGCCGTGATGGTCGGCAAGAATCTGGACTTCCACATGCCGCGCGTGCGGCAAATATTTTTCCAGGAAAACGGAAGCATCGCCGAAGGCGGAACGCGCTTCACCCTGGGCTTCTTCGAGAAGTGCATCAAGCTGCGCGGCATCGTGGACCACACGCATGCCGCGGCCGCCGCCGCCCATCGCCGCTTTTACAATGACGGGATAACCGATCTCCCGCGCAATTTTCTGCGCTTCCGCTGACGACTTGACCGGATTCTCGGTTCCAGGGAGGACCGGAACGCCGGCCGAAGCTGCCAGTTTACGCGCTGCTGTCTTGTCGCCCAGTAATTCGAGAAGGTTCGGCGGAGGGCCGACGAAGGTGATACCGGCCTTTTCGCAGGCGCGTGCTAGCGCAGGGTTCTCGGAAAGAAATCCGTAGCCCGGGTGGATGGCGTCAACGCCCTTATCTTTGGCAAGCGCAACGATTCCGCCGATGTCCAGATAGGCTTCCACGGGGCCCTTGCCGGCGCCGACTTGATACGCTTCGTCAGCCTTGAAGCGATGCAGGGCCAGGCGGTCTTCCTGGGAATAGATAGCCACGGTGCGGAGGCCAAGCTCATTGGCGGCGCGGAAGATGCGTATCGCAATTTCGCTGCGGTTGGCAGCGAGCAGTTTACGAATCAGCTTAGCTTTTTTCATCTCAGGGGCGATCAGAGCATCGCGCGAAATTCTACATTGTTTCATGGTGGCGACGCGACTTAGTTGTAGTTTTTTCGATTTGCAGAACAAATTGTTTTTGTGAGTGGAAGGAGAAAACGCCTCGCGAAGCATGCCACTGAACTATGTCGTGGCTCGTCTTACCGAGACTAGTCTGCTACCGAGAGTTGGCAAGAGCAGATGCGACCGTTGCAGACTTTAGCTGCTGCAGCTGCGTTTGAACCTTGGCCCAGGCTTTGGCGTTGCGCTTCGTCGCATACGGCGCGTCAGGCTCGGCAAAAAAGTGCACAAGCTCGGCTTTGACTTCTGAAGTGGCGCCAGCGAATTTGTTTTCCGCCAGCTTATCCAGCAATTCCGCGTGGGCTTCGTCGTTCAGTCGGTATTTTCCGGGCCCGGTGTGATCGCCGATATCGAAATTATCGTTGGGCAGATCCAACCTGCCGTCGCCTAGATTCGTCAAAAGTTCACGATAGTGGTCGAGGGTGGCATTGAAACTAGCCTCAAACATCTGTTCGGTCTGTGGGGTAGGCGTCCTGAACTGGAGAATTTTGAGCGGACCGAACTTGGGGATCAGCTTGTAGAGAAACGCCAGAAAACGCTCGCCAGGACTGGGCTTGCGATAGTCCTTGCCCCATTCACGCTCGTAGTTGGCCCGCGACAGGTTGAACAAAAACCTTCTCTTTGTGGCGTCTGGGATGTCGTCCTTGATTTCGTCTTTTTTGAGGTGCCAGGCGATGCGAGTGGCTTTGGGGATGAGCTTGCTGACGTCGCGGCGGTAAGAGTTGAGAACTTTCTCTTCGCTCACGAGCACATCTTTCAACTCAAGACCATAGGTCTCCCGAAATGCTTGATCGAGAAGCACACGGGAAACTTCGAAACCTATGAAATCGTGGTAGCTTTCGGGAGCGTAACGCTCCCGTGCGATCTCGAGAACGTCGAAACCAAATTCGGTTTTCACATGCGCCAGACGGTTGTCCTCAAACGAAACGCTATCGCCAAATTGCTTCCGGAGGCCCGGATACAGAACCGGAACCGCCCGGTTGATGCCGAGCCGGTGGCCCATGTTGTCCGCGGCATGATGGGCGAGCGCGCCCACGGCGAAAGCGTATTCATTCAGGTCTTTCGCGTTTCGCAGCAGGGCTAGGATGAAATCGCCGCTGCGGATGTAATGCGTGAGGTCACTGAAAAAAGGGCTGCCGTAAGGGTAGTAGCCCATATCTTGAATGATGGCGCCGCCGTAGGCATAGGCTTGTGCCCTACTAAGATCCTCCTCGGTTGCTTGCGGAAATTTTTTCAAGAGCACTGGTTTAATATGCATTTCCCAAGCCGCGTCGATGATGGCCTCATGAGATAGGACCGCATAGGCGTGAGCCGGACTGGGCAAAGCCAAAGTAACCGCGAGAATGCAAAGCACGATTACGCGAGCGCGCGTGAGGAAGGGTTCCATGATTTCGCTTAACGTCGTGAGACGCCTTTTCCGCTCCACATCCTAGAATAAAGCAAAACGAAGCTTCATGGCTTCAGAAGTGGCTGGGCGAAGCGAATCGGAACGCCAAAATTGGAACCGCCAAAACCCCTGACGACGGCAAACGTCACGCCAATGACTTCTCCATCGCGATTGAAGAGTGGGCCGCCGGAGCCGCCCGAAGTGGTCTGCGCATCGTAGACAATTTTGTCCGGAAGGACGTCGCCGATATGGCCCTGAGTGACCAGAGGGCGAATGAGCTTGCGGCGCAGCAGTTCGTTGACGACCTCTTTTGGTTTTCCGCCGGTGCTCTTGGCGATTTCGCTTACGGCATCTTCCCCGGCGCGCGCGAGAATGGCGCTGATTCCCGTGGCGTAGCCGAGAGAGAGCAGCGGCTGGCCACTGACGGCCGCCTCCTTGCGAGCATCTAGTTTGAGGATGGGCCTTTTCAAGCCCGACAAATCGCCTTTCAGCATGGCGAGGTCCGCTACTTCGGAAATCTCCGAAACGCTGACGGGAACGCCTGCAGTCGTATCGGGAAAATAGGCGGTTAGATCCGCAATGCTCGGACTAAGTCCCTGGCTAGAGATGGCGGCGAGCTCGTCATTTTTCCACCATGGCTGCGCCACGTGATGATTGGTGAGTATGCGGCCCGGGCCAACGATAAACCCCGTGCCAAAAAAATCGGCGCGAACTTCAGGCGCGCGGCCATCCAGCGTATAAACCGGGTTGCCATCGCTATCATGGAGCGGCTCGCCATCCGGATTGATTCCTCCGTAGCGCAAGGGACGGCCCGTAGCCCGGTCGACGAAAGAGACCGACACGTGAATAAGGCACACGCTTGGCGCGTACGCACGAATCACTTGTTCAGCGGATTGCGACTCGGTCTCGACGCGCTTGAGCCGCGTGGTCGTTTCTTCGAGCTGCTTGCGTAGTGAGGACACCTCGCCGGGATCCGCGCCGGAGATTTTCTGGCGCAACTCATCCGACTGCTGCTTGAGCTGTTCTTTTTGGGTGAGCACGTCGGATTGCTGAAGATCGGCACGCGCACTTCGGGCATCCGCCATCAATTGCTCTTGACGGCGGGCGCCACGCTCGAGTTGCGCGATCATGGAGTAGGCCCGGTTCGCTTCCTTATTGGCACGCCGGGAGTAAAGAACAAAAATTCCAGCGATCACTAGGGCCACTGCGAACAGGGCGGACACGCCAATTTTCAGCGCACGCTCCAGGGAAAAAGCGTCGCGGGTCATTTTCTCAGTGACAGCGAGAGCCTGGAAGGCAGTCTGGGCCACCTCGCGGCCCTCATCGGCGATACGAGTCTTTTCCCGAAGTTCGTCAAAGGCGTGTTTTTCGCGCAATTGGACACGCATACGAGCGAGCAATTCCGCAGCTTCCCAAGGTGAAGTAAGGACCTCGTCCGCGCCGAGATCGAGGCCTCGCGCTCGCTCCGCTCCTCCACCTTGCGTTAGGAGAATTACACGTGTCCCCGCAGTGGCCGCATTGCCTTTGACTTCGGTGAGGGCGTCGCAACATTGAACGTCGGCTAGATCGGCCGAGAGAATGAGCAGGTCAATGCTGGCGTCCTTTACAAACTTGAATCCTTCAGCCTGAGAGGAGGATGTGGCAACTTCATAGCCGGCCGAGCGCACCAGTTCTTCAATGCGGCTGCGTGAAGCGGAGTCGGGATCGACGATCAGGATGGTTTGATGGTTCGCAGGCAAGATCGCAACCTCGGGTGTTGTGGACGACGCATCGAGTCTTCCTTCGGCTTCATCTTCCCTGCCGCCTCTTCTCGGAAGGCTTCACCAGAAATAGCCGTACCATTCTTCTGATGCACGCTACTGGATTCTGACACAAACAATTTATTCGCGGAAATGGGACACGAGAACGGACCAAGCCCGCCAGTGGCTGATGCTCTGTAAGAAAATACAAATAATTCAGAACTAGTACTTGCGGAGGACGCCGATGACACGCCCCTGAATCTTGACGTCGTTCGCGGCCACCATGATGGGAGCCATTTCCGAATTTGCCGGCTGCAGTCGAACCTTGCCGGGGCCTTCGCGGTAGAAGCGCTTCAGAGTTGCTTCTTCGCCCCCAATCAGCGCCACCACGATGTCACCGGCATTGGCAACCTGGGTTTGTTCGCAGACGACAAAATCGCCGTCCATGATGTGATCCTCGATCATAGAAGTGCCCTTGACTTGCAGGACAAAGGAATTCCCGCCACGCGCGAAATCTCCAAGCGAAATCGTTTCGCGCTCTTCCACGGCCTCCAGCGGGCGTCCGGCGGCGATCCTTCCCACCAGAGGAAGTTCCTGCAATTTGCGATCGCTGACTTGATCCTTGACCGACTTCGGCAACTGGATGATTTCGATGGAGCGGCTCTGGTTATAGCCGCGCCGAATGAAACCTTTTTTCTCGAGCGTGGTGATGTGCTTGTGCACGGTGGCCAGAGAAGTGAGTTTGAGGCCTTTGCCAATTTCTTCGAAGCTCGGCGCGTAGCCGTGCTTGGTCTCAAAGGCCACGAGGTAATCGAGGACCTCTTTTTGCCGTTTGGTCAGAGCCATGCGCCGCCTCCACTCGCTAATGATTTCCCACAGGCACTTTAGGCGAAAAGAAAGCGAACGTCAAGCGACTTTTTTCCTTCGCGTTTCACCGCTCTTTCCGCGTTATGTCTGAAAGTGATATGCAGACGTTGATGGACTCTTCTCCGAAGCGTTCTACCTTCCTGGCCGCCGCAGTCATGGCCGTGCAGCATTCCTTTGTGTTGTTCCGCCGCATTCCATACTTGTGGAGAGACAATGAGCGGGATCCGAGTGTCGCGACTTTCTTGATAAGACACATCTCTCATCCGGAGACTCTCTCGTGTTGAACCTCTTTGATAGTGTCCCCTGCAGCCCCCATTAGAAATGTCCCCTACACTGCGACCTCCAGAGGAGGTCGGGTTGAAGAGGACAGCGATGAGTACGAGGGAGCTTCGACGAGCA
>Ga0137359_10002086_pt1 | contig 16016 bp, 15 predicted proteins | sample Mad1_40_16metaG_FD_108281 | JGI IMG/M metagenome (GOLD analysis project Ga0137359, IMG submission 108281) | Vadose zone soil microbial communities from Angelo Coast Range Reserve, California, USA - Mad1_40_16 metaG | ecosystem: Environmental > Terrestrial > Soil > Vadose zone | place: USA... | reverse complement strand
GCTTGAATCAAAATCTGTAGGCGAAGTCTACTTACATATGAGTTTTCAAAGAACTGTAACCGACGTCGTGGCACATACACCTGTTACCGACGTCGTGGCACTTGTCACGTAGTCCGTAGTCCGTGGTCCGTAGCTCTTACGCGGTTGATCTATTCGGCACCGCACCTATCGATCGTAGATATGCATTCAGCATAGGAGCCAGGTTATCAACGAGTGGCTTGATCGTATTAACCTGACCATCATCGAGGAGCTTGCGCTTATAAGCCCTGCGCAGAAAGTGCTGAGTCTCCTTCAATCATCCTCTGGCGATTCTTATGAACCTTCGATTGTCTTGAAAACTGCCGCGTCCGGACCCTTCCGCGATATTCGCTCCGATACTATCGGCGGCCCGCACTATTTGGCTGCCAACGGTGTCCCGCGCACACCGATCCCATCCGAGCACGACATCCCAGATCTCATCCGCCAAGGTCTCGGACATCTGATAAACCTTGAGATTCTCAAAATCACTCTTCGCCATGGGGCTTCCTCCAGCTAGTAATTTCCCCAGGATCTGCCGCTACGGACTACGGACTACTGACTACGGACTAAAACACACACTCAGTATTCACGGCGAGGCTGCGGACCTCGACACGCGAAGGCTGATAGATAATCGTCTCGACTCGATCGCCCTCGCGCAGAAGCCGGTAGGCTACTCCCGCATCGCTGACGAAGTAATAGAAGTTCCGGTCCCGCTCTTCGACACACCGCTTGAAACCGGGTCCCAGCGACAGGTCGCCGCGCGACATCGGCTCGTTTGGTTTGAAGTAGATCGTGAACACCTTGCCGACCATCGAGCGAGGGGCGCGATAAATCTTCGCGAGGCTGGCCGTGAGGTATGAGAAGGTCACCTCGCCGCCTTCGACCTTATGCGGTCCGCTCAACATCGCTTCGGCCGAATCAGCCTCTGTGCCGATCGTCCGGGCCACGTCCTCTGCCGAAGAATGGAGAGGCGTAATGCCTCGCCACGAATTCCTTGCAACGGGCTCCGACGCAGCCATCTGCGAAGAAATCAAAAGCGTTAGCAGCCCGACGGCGGCCACGCTGCGCGATAAGATTGTTTGTTTCTGTGCTGACATCAGAACTTAAACACCCTTTCTATTAGTAGATTCTAAACGTTGATGCTCGAAACTGCCTAGAGCGATGCCGCAATTGGAGAAAGCTTTATTGAAAAACTTGCGGGTCAAGCTGGTCAAAGAAAACGGCGTGCAGCCTTGCGATGACCTTCTCGACCTCCTCTTCCGCTACCACGAAACTCATCGTGATCGGCGAGGAGCCGTGCAAGATCAAGCCCAGCTCGGTGTCGTCAATCGCTTTGAACACACGGCCAACAAACGAGGCCTCGCTTCGCACACCATCCCCAACCATCGAGACAATCGCCCGCCCCGTTTCAGCCGTCGCCGTTCCAAAGCCTGAGACCGCTTCTATCAAATCGCGTCCGCCGTGGCGCAGCTCACGCGAGTCCAGCGCGATGACGACGTTCGACGCGGACACCGATGTGATCAGCGGTTGAATACGCCGCTTCGCAAGAGCGTCTACAAACGCTCTCAACAGATCATCCGCCGAAACGAACCTCGATCCATCGGCGCTCGAGTCCGCGGTCGCGTTGATTATCGTGACCGGCCGCCTGTAGGCGATCGACTTAATCAGATTCGCGCACCGTGGTGTGGCTGCGGTGATCGTCGTGCCCGTCGCGGCCGGCTGCTTCGAGTTGTAGATGTGAACCGGGATGTTCTTTCGCGCCGCTGGATGGATCGCCTTCGGATGAAGCACCTTCGCGCCGAAGAAAGTCAGATCGGCGGCTTCCGCAAAAGAGCAGAGCTTCACCGTGCGAGCGCCCGCAAAGACCTGCGGGTCGGCAGTCATCAGTCCCGACACGTCTTTCCAGATTTGAATGTCATCGGCATCGAGCGCGGCGCCGATAATCGTAGCGGTGTAATCCGAGCCTTCAAACCCCAGCGTCGTCGTCGCGCCGTCTCGCGATGAACCGATGAAGCCCTGAATGACCGGCACCACGCCCCGTTCGATGAGAGCCGGAATCGCCTCTCGCAATTTCTGATTCGTGATGTCGAACAGCGGGGAGGCCGAGCCGTAACGATCATCGGTCTTGATCAACTCGCGCGCGTCGAGCAAGCGCGTCGCAATGCCTCGTTCGCACAGCGCATCGGTCAGGACCGCCGACGAGAGAAGCTCACCGTAAGCAAGAATTTTATCCAGCCCACGAGGCGGAACTTCGCCGAGTATCGCGAGGCCCTCGAAGAGCTTCTTCAATTCATCGAAATGCTTTTCGATCAGCGGGAAGACCTCGCGGCCGTCTGGGCTTTTCACGAGACGGCGCACCTCGCTCAAATGACGAGTTTTCAGATCGGCGACGACGCCGAGCGTGGTTCGGTTGTCGCCGGCCGCTGAGGCCTCAGCAGCCTGAAGCAGCTTGCGGGTGGTCTTGCCCATCGCCGAAACGACGACGAGGGGCTTGAGACTGAGGCGCGCGCGGATGATCTCAGCCACGCGCTCGATTGAAGGCGCGTCCTCGACCGAGGTGCCTCCGAACTTCATTACTATCATTGTGGGTTCCGGGGTTCGGGTTCCGGGTTCGTGGTTCCGGGTTTGTGGTTTCTGGTTTCTGGTTTCTGGTTTGTGGTTTCTGGTTTGTGGCTCCGTGCTCAGGACTCTAACCCTGAAACCCGGAACCCTGAACCAGAAACTAAAAACCAGAAACCAGAAACTCGGAACCCTATTCTATGAGTCCCTGGGCCTTCATCAATTCTGCGTTCAGGATCGCGGCACCCGCGGCGCCGCGAATTGTGTTGTGCGAGAGCACCACAAACCGAATGTCAAACACCGGGCATTCGCGAATACGGCCGACCACGGCGCTCATCCCGTTTCCCGCGTCGCGATCGAAGCGCGGCTGGGGACGATCACGTTCGTCAGTAACAATCACCGGGCGTTGAGGCGCGGATGGCAGTTTCAACTCTTGAGGCAACGAGCTGAACTGGGCGAGCACGCGCGCGACTTCATCAGGTTTGGCTTTGCGTTCCAGCTCAACCGACACACATTCCATGTGACCGTCTTCGACGAATACGCGATTCGTGTGGGCGCTGATTCGGCACTCAGCGAAGCGAATTCCATTCCCGTCGAGTAAGCCCATGATCTTTAGCGGCTCCGTCTCCATTTTCTCTTCTTCGCCGCCGCCGATGAACGGAATCACGTTCCCGAGCATGTCGATCGCCGAGTGCCCGGGATATCCAGCGCCCGATAGCGCTTGCATGGTTGCGACGATTACTCGCTTCACGCCGAACGCTCGATGAATCGGAGCCAACGCCATCACCAGTCCGATCGTCGAGCAGTTGGGATTGGTGACGATGGCGCCGGCCCAGCTTCGACGTTCGCGCTGGACTTTGATCAGAGCGAGATGCTCGGGGTTGACCTCGGGAACGAGCAGCGGGACGTCATCGTCCATGCGATGGTTCCTTGAATTACTCACGACGATGTAACCCGCTCGCGCGAAGGTCTCTTCGATCTCACCGGCGACCGATGAATCGAGTCCGGAAAACACCACGCGGCAATCGAGCGCCGGCTCGCATGGCTTGATCGCTCGATCCTTCAACCGCTCGGGAATTGGCTGGTACTGTCGCCAGACGGTCGCATCCTTGTAGCTCTTCCCTGCCGAGCGGTCCGAAGCCGCAAGCTCGGTCAACTCGAACCACGGATGATTCTCGAGTAGCGCAACAAACTTTTGTCCGACCGCGCCGGTCGCGCCCAGGACTCCGACTGGAATTCTATTCGGCATCGATCGCATCCTTTTGCAGACATGACGCTAACACGAACCTTAACAGCGTCAAGAGCCGATCCAAATGCTCCCTTGCCTCGCCGCTCAGGTCATGTACGTAATCTCTTCCTTTAGCCTCGTTGTCAACTTTACGTACCGGTCAACCGCGGAAGCAAGCTCGCGCTTCGAGATTCTCTCGTGCGGCGTGTGCGCGTCGAGTATCGAGCCTGGCCCGAAGAGCAGCGGCTTGCCCCAGTTCCCGAGCTGCGGAATGTCGGTGGTAAACGCGACCACCGTCGTCTCGAAGCCATCGATGCGCTCTGTGAACACCGGGTCGCATCCGAAGGTGTACTCGAGTTCTGCGCGCGAATCGACGACGCCGTCGATGATGCGTTTGAGCGAGTCGGTAGTCGTCACTACTCGGAACATCAACTCGGCTTCGGCCTCGGGCGGAATGACGTTGCTCGCGACGCCGCCTTTGATCATTCCGATGTTCATCGTCGTGGCGCCCAGCGTCTGGTCACTCGGGAGCTCGATGCGGCGAAGATCGTTTAGAACGTCGAGCAGCTTTTCGATGGCCGACTCGCCCATCTCCGGATAAGCGGAGTGCGCCGCGCGGCCCCTCGCCCTGAGAATGGCTCTTAGAGCCCCTTTCGAGCCAAGCGCCAGTTTCGACTCCGTCGGCTCTCCGTTGATCAGATAGCGCGAGCGATTAGGAATCGTGTTGGCGGCGTGAGCGCCGGGGCTCCCGGCTTCTTCGCCGACGACGAAGAGCAGGCCGAAGTCGGTCACGTTCGCTTCGATCAACGCCTCGCTGGCTTTGATCATCGCCGCAATGATGCCCTTGGTATCGCACGCCCCGCGGCCGTAGATGAACTCATCGTCTTCGCGGAACTCGACGAAGGGAGGGACGGTATCGGTGTGAGTCGAGAGCACGACGTCGGGCTCGCCCCGACGCGCATAGACATTGGGACGGCCTTCGGCAGCCTCTTGAAGCTCAACCTCAAACCCCGCGGCGCTCAGGTATTCGGCGATGAACTCGGCGACTGCCTTTTCATCGCCGCTGATTGATGGGATGGAGATTAGCCGGCTGGTAAGTTCGAAGACGTTCATCGAGCGCTTCTTCGGTCAGCGAATTGTGACAACGTTGCTCGGCTCGCCGGTTTCCTGGACGGGCGTTTCATTGGCTTGATAGGGCTCGTAACACACCCGGCAGCGTGCTTCGTAGGTGCCGTCGCCAATTTCAATCTGCGAGTTACCGCCGGCCACTCGCTGCGTATAATGCGCAAGCCCTCCACATCGAACACACACTGCGTGCATCTTGGAAACGTCCTCGGCCACCGCCAGAAGCGCCGGCATGGGGCCGAACGGACGGCGCAAATAATCCTGATCAAGCCCCGCCGCAATGACTCGCACGCCTCCGTCTGCCAGCTCCATGCACACGTCGACGATCTCATCATCGAAGAACTGCACTTCGTCGATGCCTACAACCTTCACTCCAAACACGATGTTGGCTCGAAGATCCGAGGAGTTGTTGACGACGATGGCGTCCATCCCGCGATTGTCGCGCGAGATCACTCGCTTCACCTCGAAGCGGTCGTCGATCGCCGGCTTAAAAATCTGGGCGCGCTGGCGGGCTATCTCGGCCCGGCGTATGCGACGGATCAGCTCTTCGCTCTTGCCGCTGAACATGCCGCCGGTGATAACTTCGATCCACCCGCCTCTGGAACTAAAACCATCCATATATCTGTCACCTAATTGAGCTTCGCCTGCAACTTTCGGAACGCCCGAAGCGCAAGCGCGTACTGCGAATTCAAATCAATTGCCGCCTTGTACTCGCGTAGGGCGTCATACGCGCGCCCCAGCGATTCGTACACGCGCCCGAGGTTGAAGTGCGGATAAAAGTAAGACTCATAGCGTGGCGCGGTCATCGCCCGCTGCAGCCACGGAATCGCACCATACAGATTGCCTTGCTCGATCATGTAAGCGCCGATGTCGTTATACGGATTGCCAAAGTCGGGGTCAACCTCAGTCGCGCGATGACATTCTGCGATAGCCTCATCGGTCAGACTCATGAAGCTGTAGGTCCAACCCAGAAACGTGTGAGCTTCGGCAGTGGGGAAAGCATCGACGGATTCTTTGTACAGGCCGACCGCTTCGTCGAGGTCCCCGCGTATCTGTGCTTCGTAGGCAGCTTGAAACAATCGAAGCGCTTCGCGTTTCGCCGCCGCCTGCTCCTCGGTTAAGAGCTCTTCTCTGCCGAACGGCATCTCGCCGATTCCGGTGTCGAGCGCGATGCGCGTCCGAGTCTCACTCTCATTGGCGTGTATTTTCTCAGTCATTCCTACACACCTTTGTATGCAACGAGCGCAGAAATATCAAGCGGAAGTGGATTGGGTTAGGTTCTTTCTGACCGGGCTCGGGTGTGGGCCTGGTACCGATTAGGCAACTGCCGGGACGGGCCAAAGTCTATGCTACGACTGAGAGAAAAAAGAGGTGCGGTCGGCCGCCTTCACTAGCGTGAGGCCGGATATCTTCGATGTGGTCACGCGTTCGATGTTTTGGCCGGATGAAAGGTAGAAGAGAGCTCGCGCTCCGGTCTTCAAGCCATGAATATTCCGTTGAACGCCGTCCTCCCCCTTAGCAAGCGAATCGATCAGGAAAGCCTCGCGCGGCTCCTCTCCAAGGTTTCCCCCGCTCAGCATACCTTTGTGGTTCAGCGGATCGATCACTGAAAATCGGTACTCACTATTGGTGGTCCTGATCAGTACTTTGTCATTCACCTCGATATCATCGAACGTGATCGCGGAGCCAGAGTCGCGCCAGTGCGAATGAAGAGGACCGCTATCGAATGAAGCTTCGCAATGCATAACCTTAATCTCCAGCAAGCCTAATGCCAGTGAGCAGGAGCGGGAATCCCACCTCTAACCCGCTCCTGCTTGGCACTTAGCGCCCCTTTTGCCTCACCCTTGCTCGTCACCCTGGGGCGCTTTGCGTCCACATTCAATACACCCGCTCGCAAGTGACCTGTTTTGCTGCTCTCTTTCGGTCAAATCTTCAATGCTCTTATTACACCACGAATCGGAATCGCGCGCATCGGAGGCGGCTCCCAATTCTGATAGCAACACAGGACAGTCTTCCGAGCGTTTGACTGGGCGTTTGCGGCCGGCAGACACGGCACATTGTGCCGCCGGGTCGGTACCGCGAGCGGTAGCGATCGAGAAGCATCAATGGGCAACTGGGGGCAACTGGGGGCAACTGGCCCCTCCTACTTCCTTCGGGCGGTACTGAGTGCGGCTCAAAGAGAAAGGCGGCGCGGACCATAAGACATCGGCCAGCACCGCCCTCTCTTCACCAGGTAATCCAAGCTGAAGTCTAGCGTTCCCTCGGACCCGCTGTGCGAATGACCATCTCGGTGCCCTGATCGAGGATCAGATCCTTGTTACCCTCGACGTATACGGTGCCGACGCCCGCGGCTCCTCCAACGATCAAGCCGATAAGAGCGCCCTTACCGCCACCTACGATCCCGCCGATGATGGCGCCAGCCGCAGCGCCGATGCCGCCTCGGACTTCGCTGTCCCGCGTACGGCTTCCGCTTTCGACACGGCCTTCTTCGTCAACCCTCTTGACGTTTTCAGACTCGTAAACACGCACCAACTCGCCGTCAATTCGGGCAGACCTTCCGTCCTGAAGCGTGATGCTGTCGAACGCAAGTCCGACCTCAGTCTTTCCGCTAACGCGGCCGGATTTGTTGAGCGTCGCTATCCGGCCCTCGACGATCGCGCCCTCATAGGCCGAAGGTTGGACAACCGTAGCCTTGAACGTGTCGCCGACTCTGCCGGTCTTGGTGCTTAAGGGACTGCTGAGCCTTATGCGCAGTTCAGTACCGTTTGGGACGCTCAGCGGGGCACTGGGTCTGGGCCGATTAGGTTCGCGCTGCCCGCGATCATTATCGGGGCGGTCACGGTCTGGACGGTCACGCCTTGCCCGCTGCTGATCGGCGAGCGCGGCCGCTTTGGCGATCACCTCAGCGTTGCGAGGAACCTCCGCATTGCGAGCGCGCCCGTAGTAGCCATCCGCATAAGAAAGCTCGAATCCAAGCTCATAACCCATGCGATACTCTTCGGATGATCCCGCATCGCGTTGCTGCCATTTGTCCGAGCGACGAAAGTCTGGCCGCGTATTATTGCTCCAGTCAGTCTCGCCCTGCGCGAAGCCGTCGGCGTAGCCTTTTTGATAACCCTGGCCAAAAGGCGTCGCCGGCTGCTTCAGTACCGGGGCGCGCTTCACAGGCGCCTTCTTCTTCTGACCGTACGCCGCGGAACCGGGCGCGCACCCCGCGACCACTAAGATAACCGCCAGCGCGGTGGGCACGAAACGTCTCAATTGTCCTGCGAATCTCATACTCCCCTCCGATCCAGTTGTGATGTCCTCTCGACTGCGATACAAGAAGGCTGACACCGTTGATATCAAAACGCAAGACGCAAAGAACGCAACGGGAATTGGGTTCAAGCTGTCGCCGGTTCACGCGGTCGACGTCTTCAAATCAGAAGTGCAATGCGGGCATCGAGTGGCCTTGATCGGAATGCTGGACAGACAGAATGCGCACTCCCGGGTAGCAGGCGCAGGCTCGTCCTGCTTGCGTTTCATCCTGTTGATTTGCCTGATCACGAGAAAGATCACGAAGCCAACAATCAGAAAATCAATCACGGTTCCAAGAAACACGCCGTAGTTGATCGTGGCTGCGCCCGCTTCCTTTGCTGCCTTCAACGTGTCGTAGTGCCCGCCCGACAGGTTTACATACAGGTTGCCGAAGTCGACCTTGCCCAGCAGCAACCCGATGGGTGGCATCAGGATGTCGCTGACAAAGGACGTGATGATCTTTCCAAACGCGGCGCCAATGATGATGCCGATAGCCAGATCCATCACGTTGCCGCGCATAACAAACTCTTTGAACTCTTTGAACATTAGGTTTCTCCTTTCAGGGAAGTCCGTAGTCCGTAGTCCGTAGTCAGTAGTCCGTGGTTCGTGAGTTGCCCTTTCCAATGCAACCCGGCATGCTCGGGGTGGGGAAGGGTGGTTTACCCCCGCTTGACTGAGCAGCCCAAAACACAGGAGCGGGGGTAAACCACCCTTCCTGACCACTAGCTTTCTGAGGCTGCGGGTAATACTAACCACGGACTACGGACTACGAACTACGGACTTCGTCATCGAGGCGGACTCGCGAGCCCGTGTCGATAGGCGTATATCAAAAGTTCGACGCGATCGGCGACCCCCAGCTTATCGAAGATCGACGTGAGGTGATGCCGGACTGTTGTCTCGCTGATGAATAAACGTCCGGCTATCTCCTTGCTCTTGATCCCTTCGCCGACGAGCGCGATAACCTCACGCTCGCGGTTCGTGAGAGCAGCTATCTTGTCCGCTTCGGGGTCGGTCTTCCTGCCTTTGCTTGAACGAGTCATCTCGGTGAGCACTCCAGCCATCAGCGACGGATCTAGCCACGCCTCACCTGCATGCACTCGCTCGATCGCGCTGATCAGCACCTCGGCCGCCTTCTCTTTCTTTACGATTCCCATCGCTCCGAGCAATACGGCCTGTCGATGCGCCTCAGGGTCGCGCAAGCCGGTCAGTATGATTATTCTCCCTTCGCCCGCGGCGGCAATCAGGTCAGCGATCAACGTCATCCCGCTGTCGCCGCCAAGATCAAGGTCGAGCAGAATGATGTCGGGGTGTTCCGAATCGGCGAGCGACAACGCGTCATCGCGGTTGCCGGCTTCCCCTACAATCGTCATGCCCGTTCGGCTTTGAATGATCAAGCGCAAGCCGGCCCGGACGACGGCGTGATCGTCAACCAATAGTATTCGAATGGGCTTTGTTGCTGGAGTCACCATGTCACGCTTCCAGCGAGACGGAATGTGAGGATGCTTTGAACGCCGGCGTGATTTTACTTTACCAGTCTCCGATCGGCAATCGATCCATAGGTCGTATATGTCCTATGTGCCCTATATTTTTTCTCCTTTCTTGACACCCCAAAATCGCGGACCGTAGCATGGCCCCATGCCCCACTCCGACAATAAGCGGCTGTTCCTGGTAGACGGAATGTCGCAGATTTATCGCGCCTATTACGCTCTCCCCAGCCTTTCAAATTCACGCGGCCTTCCCACGAACGCCATCTACGGTTTCACGATGATGCTGCGCAAGCTGATCACCTCCGAGAAACCTGATTACCTGGGCGTCGCGTTCGATGGGCCCGAGCGCACGTTTCGTCACGACGCCTATGAGGGCTACAAGGCAACTCGCACGAAGATGCCCGACGATCTGACTCTACAGCTTCCTTACATCCAGCGGTTGTGCGAGGCGCTGCGAGTTCCAGTTATTCGCGAGCCCGGTTACGAAGCCGACGACATCATCGGCACGCTCGGGGCTCAGGCTGAACGCGCCGGTCTCGATGTCGTGATCGTGACCAACGACAAGGACATGAACCAGCTTGTCACCGATCACGTGAAGATTCTTCGAACCGAACGAACCGGCGAGATGAAAATGCTCGACGCCAAAAGCGTCGAGGAAAAGATGGGCGTGCCTCCGAATCAGGTCGTCGAGCTGCTCGGCTTGTGGGGCGACACCATCGACAACATACCGGGCGCGCCCGGCATCGGCGAGAAGGGCGCGAAGCAAATCATCCAGCAATACGGCACGATCGAAAACGCGATCGCGCACGCGGATGAGATTTCGCGAAAGCCTTATCGGGAGAGCCTCAAGAACAACGTCGACCTTATCCGGCAATCCCGCGAGCTTGTGACGATCGCCTGCGAAATGCCGATCACGCTCGACCTGAGTACGTTGATCTACGAAGCGCCCGACCGCCGCCCCGCTTACGAGTTATTCTCCGAGCTTGAGTTCGCACAACTCGCCCGCGAATTCGCCGACGCGGCGGACAGCACGAAAGCCGCTGCAACCGTAGCGACACGCGAGTCCGGAAAAGCAGACTACTCAATGGTCTCGACCCACAATGATCTCGATCGCGTTGTTGAATCGCTCTGGACGAAAGATCGCTTCGGGCTTGCGATCGCTGAACGCAAGAGCGGGGTGTACGGGGTTGCCTTTGCCCCTGAAGAGATGAAAGCCGCGCTGGTGGACTTCGAGAACTTTGAAGCTAAACAGGACCCGCTTGCGAAGGTGAAGGAGGTCCTGGAGAACGGCCTCGTTCGCAAAGCGATTCACGACTGGAAAGGCGCGCTCACGTCGCTGGACCGCTACGTCTGTCAGCGTGAGGAGAACAACGCTCCGCTTATGGCCTTCGCGAAGGAATGCGACGGCGGGATTCAGGACCGCACTCCCGCGGTTCGCATCGAAGGTGTAGAAGACGACACGCTGATCGCGGCTTACTTGCTCGATCCGAATCGCGCCAATTACCGGCCAAAGGAACTCGCACGCGAATTCCTGGGGCTCGAAATGGCCGAGACCGTCGAAGGGTTCGATGAGGATTCGGCGCGCACGCTTCAGACCGCGGACCTGACGCTTCAACTGGTGAGTGTGCTGCGCGACAAAATCACCGAGATGGAACTCGATCGGGTCTATCGCGAGATCGAGCTGCCGCTGGTCGAGATACTATTCGACATGGAGCGAATTGGCGTGCGCATCGACCTCGCCGCGCTCGATAAGGCCGGCCGCGAGATGGAAAAAGAGCTCGGGCGGCTGACCGAGGAGATCTACAAGCTCGCCGGCGAAGAGTTCAACATCAACTCTCCCGGGCAGCTCGGCGACATCTTCGAAAAGCTCAACTTTGAAGTTGGGCGCAAGACCAAGACCGGAAAGATATCGACCTCGGTGGACGTCCTGGAAGAACTTGCTCTGAAGTACGAGCTGCCCCAAAAGATCATCGACTATCGCGAGATCGCCAAGCTGAAGAACACTTACGTCGACGCGCTGCCGAAGCTGATCGACTCGCGCACCGGCCGCGTGCACACAACGTTGAATCAAGCCGTTTCTGCTACGGGGCGATTGTCGTCGACCAATCCGAACCTTCAGAACATTCCGATCCGATCCGAGCTGGGCCGGCGGATACGCGCCGCGTTTGTCGCGTCTCCAGGGTATCAGTTGATGTCGGCCGACTACTCACAGATCGAGCTGCGAGTGTTCGCGCACATAACCAGCGACCCGGTGATGACTGAAGCTTTCAAACGCGGCGAAGACATTCACGCTCGCACCGCGCGCGATGTGTTCGGCGCGAAGACCAAACAGGAAGAGTCCGACGCGCGCAGGGTCGCAAAGATCGTCAACTTCGCGATCCCGTACGTGATCGGTCCGTTCGGTCTTGCTCAGCGCACGGGCCTGACTCGCGCGCAGGCGAAGAAGACGATAGAAGACTACTACAAGACTTACACAGGCGTTCGCCGCTACATGGAAGAGACGCCCAAGCAGGTACGCGAGAGCGGGATAGTGCGAACGATCTTCGGTCGCATCAGGCCTATACCGGACATCAACAATCGCAGTCACGCGCTCAGGTCACGCGCGGAACGCGAAGCCATCAACGCGCCGATTCAAGGAACCGCCGCGGACCTGGTGAAGATCGCAATGATCCGGGTCCACGAGCGATTCCGCAGAGAGAAGCTCGGCGCGCGAATGATTCTTCAAGTGCACGACGAGTTGCTGCTTGAAGTGCCTGAGAAAGAAATCACGCGCACGACTGAAGTTGTGCGAGCGGAGATGGAATCGGTTTGTGAACTCGCGGTTCCGCTGGTGGTGGATGTTGGCGTAGGTAAGAACTGGATGGGAGCAAAACCGTAGCTGGGTGTGTTCAACCTAAGACTGCCACAGGACAATACCTTAGCAACAGGACTGTCGGCTCATGCCAAGTAGTCTTGTAGGAACTCATCCCGCAAGATCAAGTTCAAGCTCTCGATTGCCGCGACTTTTTCTATCAACCTTCGGTCGGTGGTAACAATCAGATCGGCGCTAGCCGCAAAATAGGTTTCGAAAAGGTAGGCGTCTTCCTTCAAGTCGATTTGTCTTAACTCCTCTGGCAGAGGCGTCAATTCGTGTTGGCCGAGAATGACACAATTGTTTGAGTCCCGAAGGAGGCCTTGGTTGAGGACTTTGCCAAGTTCCAACACTAGTGGATCGTGATGCTTCATCAGTCTGTAAGCTTTGGTCATCCACGGGCTGCTTTGTAGAACGGTTATACGATCGGGGTTTTCTATCAACCTCTCCAAGAGCAAGGCAGATTCGCGTTGGGCAGCCTTGCCGTTATCGCCCTGTAAATCATGAAGAAACCATTCGTTGAGGACAAAGGTTCGAGATGGCAACGCGGCCTCCGGTGTTACTCCGCGACTTTAAGAAGGGTTCTGATATCTTCCATTTCGCCCTCCAAAAAACTGACGAGTCCTCCCTCAATTTGCCCTTTTTCGTTGACCTTTTGCCGCTCAAAGCGAGTGCTCTTGCCGTCCTTGACGGCATAATAACAAGCCAGGTCGTATGGGTCTAAATCTCCCTGAGCGACTAGCGTGAGCAACGCGGAGAGAAAGGCTTCGCTATGCGTTGAGATAAGAAAACGTTTGCACTCTTCGCGCGATATCTCCACGAGAGCTTGAGCCAACCGGCGAACAGCGGAAGGGTGCAAATGAATTTCCGGCTCTTCGACACAGATTACCTCGGCGTCCGGATGCAGACAGATAGCGAGAAAATGCACTATCTGATTTACGCCGAATCCTTCATTGACCAATTCTGAAGCCATCCCCGTCTTTCGGTCAGTTGAATCGAGAGAAAACAGCGAGGTGCCCGGCTGATAGTTGATTCGGAAATCCCGATCTACGATCCGTTCCAAATATCGGCTCAGTTTTGGCACCAAGTACTTGTTATTTGATAGATAGGTTGCGACTTCGTCCTCGGTTATCATTAGTGGAGACACGGAGACGCTGGAATAGTGTGGCTTGGAGAAGCCGCGCTTGAGAGGGACAATTCGGACTTTCCTTAGGAGTTCAGCGGGCGCGTTTAGACTCTCTGCAAGGCGCGTGGCTTCCCCGACCTGAGCAGGCAGACTGGCCTTTACCTGTGCGATGATCCCATTCCAGGTCACATCAATTTGATCGAGATCAGTAAAAACGCTGTGCCCTTTAGTGCTCTGATTCAGTGCATACGGGAACGTAAAATCGAGTTTAAAGTTAAGAGCACCGTGCGACAATTCCAAGTGTCCGCCATTCTCATCGAAAGCGAGCATGTAGCGAACCTTGAATTTATTGTGCTCGACAGTTACGCCCACTTCAATTGAGTTTGCTAGATTGTGGTCAAAGACAACAGCTTCGTAGTTCCCGAGGTTGGCAAAGGTATAGTTGAAGAGACCATTCGGCAACTGATTTGGGTTTAATATGAAGTTCTTTAGAGTAAGCAGACTATAAACGAGACTAGACTTGCCCGCGCCGTTTGGGCCATAGAGGAGCGTCAAGGGGGCAACCTCTAGCTCATCTAGCTCGCTAATGGACCTGAAATTTTTTACGTGAAGCCGCATCGCCTTAACCCTCGTGCAGAAAACTCATCCTCGTCGTCTCGCCGCGAAAACGATACTAGCAAATCGTTCGGCATACAATCTAGCGGTCATTGGAGGAGCGTTCGTCCTGTTTTGTTAGCGTGGCCGCATAGTCAGCCATTCCGCCCCCGCTAACTCGCGATCCTCTCCAGCGAACCCGGCGTAGAGTTCAGCTAGCTTGCTTTCAGCGACCGTCGGCGACACGCAGATCTTAGATTGGTACTACCTAAAACGCTCTTTCACCGCGAGCCGTCCACCACATAAGCCCGCTTGATCTGATCAATCGACGTAACTCCGGCCTGCCTCATGATCAGATCAAACTCCAGCCGGAGAATGTCCAGCACCTTCTCTACGCCCGGCTGCCCGAATGCCGACAGGCCCCAGATGTAAGGCCTGCCGACGCCCACTGCCTTCGCGCCGAGCGCCAGCGCCTTGAAGATATCCGTTCCGCGCCGAAAGCCACCATCGATCAGCACTGGGATACGACCGCTGACAGCTTCGATCACTTCGGAAAGGCACTCGATCGTGCTCCTTCCGCTTTCTTCGGCGCGGCCACCGTGGTTCGAAACGATGATGCCGTCGACTCCGTGCTCTACACACAGCGCGGCGTCTTCGCGAGTCACGATTCCTTTCAGCACAAGCTTCATCTTCGTGCTGTCTTTCAACCGGCGAACGAAGTCCCAGGTCAGGTTCGGCGCGTAGTAGTCGATGAGGCCGGTCAGGTCGAGCCCTTCGAACATCGGCTTTCGCTTGAGCCGCCCCTTTATTCCAGGCTGGTGACAATCCGTACACGTCCTGGAGTCGACCCGCTTGAATCGCTCCAGTGTTTCCGTGTTCCTGCCAGCCGGGAGATCCACTGTAAGCACCAACACTGGAGAGCCTGCCGCTTCGGCGCGCTTGACCAGCGCCTGCGCGACTTCCCACTTCGCCGTCGCGTAGAGCTGATACCAAACCGGCGCGCCTCGCGCGGTGGTCACGTCCTCGACGGACGTCGTGCTCACCGTCGAGAGTATCTGGAGGTGCCCGCGGCTCGCGGCAGCTTTGGCGGTGGCGATCTCACCTTCTCGATGAAAAGCGCGCTGGCTTCCTACCGGTGAGATGATGATTGGCGTCTTCCACTTCACGCCAAAGATCTCCGTCGATGTGTCTATGCGAGTGACATCGACGAGGCGGCGGGGTCGAATCTGCAGCCTCGCAAGCCCGGCTCGATTGGCGTGAAGCGTAGCGTCGTCGTCAACACCCGTCGCCATGTATCCCCAGTGCGCGGGCGGTAGCGTTTGTTTCGCCACCGCCTCGAAATCGAAAACGTTGAGCGCTTGATCGGGAGAGGCAATGAGTTTTTGAAGCGTGGGCTCATCCAGAGACGCCCCTCCCGGCTTCTGAAACGCAGCCGCGATGCTCTCTTCGATCGAGCCATTCGGAAGCCAGAGAGCGATCAACGGGCTTCCCGCGAGGAACTTCAAGAACCGGCGGCGTGACTCGGTGCGGTCCACAGACGCGTGCATCACTCACCTCCATACCGGAAGATCAATGAAACTTGTTCGTAGTGCGGCCTTTGCGGAACTCTGCGTCTCCTTAGAAACTCCTAGCCTTGGGCCGGTAGAAGCTGGTAGCCCAGTGAGTGGGCCTGTTTCTTGAGAGCATTGATTCGTCGTTCCTTGTACATTTGTTCATAAGCTTGCTGGCCCG
>Ga0137359_10002083_pt1 | contig 16027 bp, 14 predicted proteins | sample Mad1_40_16metaG_FD_108281 | JGI IMG/M metagenome (GOLD analysis project Ga0137359, IMG submission 108281) | Vadose zone soil microbial communities from Angelo Coast Range Reserve, California, USA - Mad1_40_16 metaG | ecosystem: Environmental > Terrestrial > Soil > Vadose zone | place: USA... | reverse complement strand
ATTCGCCAAGCGTATAGGTCGCCAGATACGACTGGATGGAAAGCAACAGAAAGGCGATCAGCAATCCAATCGCGATCACCGGATGCATGTATCCGGACAGAGCCAGCCCGCCCATCATCGCCACTGCGCCGATGGAATCGATCATGTGGTCCACATAGAACCCGTAACGCGGCCTCTGCCGCTGCCGGACGCGCGCCAGGGTTCCATCAAGGCTGTCGCCAAACCAATTCACCGCGAGACAAACAATGGCGGCAAGCAACATGCGCCGATCACGGGTAGCAAGTGCATAACAAACGCCAGTCGCGATCTGAGCGGCAAAGCCGAGGAAGGTCAGATGGTCGGAATTCACCCACGCCGGCATGCGCTCGGCCATCCAGACGAGAGCCCGCTTCTCGGCCGCAGCCAGCAAACTTCCGTGGACCCGCGTCGCCTGCCGGAAGTCGGCGCGACGGGCCTCGGCTAAAGTCCTTGGATTGATCTGTTCCGCAAAGTCTGCCAGTGAAGTAGCCACACTTGCCTCCGCACTGGCGGCACTATGCAGTACGTGCCTGGGAATGACAATGCAGAGAGGGTAAAACGTAGATCAACAGCCAAGTCAATATATGTCAGACAGTTAGAGGATCGTCTCGCCAGAGTTTCGCAAAAAATCGACCATCGATCTGGAGCTGGCTCATGCCCGTCCCGCAAACTCCCGGTTCTCCGTCGACACTTTCACCTTTTCCCCTTCTTTGATGAAGAGGGGAACGCGGATCTCCAGTCCCGTCTCCAGTCTGGCTGTCTTGGTGCCGCCGCTCGACGCGTCGCCCCGTACCGCGGGTTCCGTGTAGGCAACGTCCAGGTCAACGAATAGGGGCAGTTCTAAACCGATGGGATTGCCGTTGTACTTGCGCAACTGAATCAATGCGCCTTCGATCAGGAAGTCCAACGCATTCCCGACCATCTCACCGGTAAGGGTGAGGGTCTCGTAGCTTTCCTGGTCCAGAAAGTGAGAACCGTCGCTATCGCTATAAAGATAGGAAGCCTCAACCGACTGCAGGTCAGGCTCCTTGAATTTGTCGCTCGCCTTGAATGTCTTCTCAAAGACTGCGTTGGTAAGGAGGTTGCGCATCTTCAGGCGGACGAGGGTTTGGCCGCCACGGGCGGTCGGCGTGTTCACCTCTGCTTCGAGGCAGTAGAACGGAGTGTTTTCAAGCTCAAACAATGTCTTGCGTTTGACGTTAATAGCATCAATTAGGGCGGCCATGAACTCCTCTAAATCCCAAGTTCTCCCTCCAGTATAAGGTGAAGAGCTCATCGGATGGACAGGGCTAGGCGTGATGCCCAGTGGTTGTTGGTGAAATCGAGGATGTTACGCCAGTTATGGCCAATTCCTCACTTGCAGCCCGCGTCCACGAACTTCCCTTTGACTCTGGTCAGGGCCTTTTGGTTCTTATTCCGCAACGGAGCCAAGGGATGCCGATATCCGAAGGCCGCAATGGAATCACCCTCAAGCAGCGGGGCTTCATCTGTCAAGTTCTTCACAGCATCCCGATAATAGTCACATCGCCCCGTAGAAGAGAGGTCGCCTGCATCCTCTAAAATGCGCCCCGCTTCGTAGAGGTTTAGCAAATCTCCCGCTGAATGGGATTCTGTCTCGCAGGACTTGTTTGCGTATAGGACAGCCGCACGCAGCCAGTTGTCACGAGCTACTGGTTGTTTATGCGCCCGCATCAGGTACACCATCGCGATCTGTTGGTAAATCCAGGGGTCGGGAGATTCCCTCGCGGCGGTTAACCCGATTTGAACAGCCCTTTCGTACTCACCCTGTTGAGCGTATCGCGTCATCTCCGTCGCTGCTTTCGTTATCAGAGGGTTTGCGCTCGGCTCGTTCGTCGGAACACGGTCGCCACAGGATGCGAGTTGTCTTTTCACATTGGACACCTCTTCCGCATTGTGTTGCCTAAAGGGCGCCAATCGGAACCTTTCTCCCTGTATTGTGGCTCGGTCGCCTTGGAGCTTTGGGGACAAGTTCTCTAGCAATTCGACGGCCCGTTGGAAATAACGGCAGGAGTCACTGGTGGGCAGATTATTTCCAGCAAGTTCGTATGTCTGCCCGACGTTGAAGATGTTCGACAGATCGTTTGGGTCTGCGCTCAATGCTTTCTCCGCGTATTCAGCGGCAAGCTCGGCCCACTGTGCCGATTGCTTCGGGTCTTTGTATTCCCGGGTTGCGTAGGCTTGGGCAACCATCTGGTAGATGAAGTAGTCTGACGACCGTCCTGTCCGTGAGCTCAGCCCTAGCTGGATCTCGTCCTCAAACTGTTCTTTCTGTTCAAGCTCGATCATTTGACCAGCGACATCTCCAAATCCAGGTGGCGAAGTTAAAGACCATGCCTGAACTCGCGTGTTCTGGTATCGAATGAGGAGCGCACCAGCCGCGACCAGCACTGCTAAGACGATTAGGCCTAATGTGTGTCGCCTAAAAAACGTCATTTCTAAGATGTATTCCGATTCTGTGGCTGTACTACTTCGCAATCGTCAAAAGGGAGCCACGCGCCTCGATACCGATGAACCATAAGGCTTTTCTTCGCAAAGGGCAAGATAACTGGCGTAAGCAGGCGTTTACACCAGCTAAGAATGTTCCAAGCCCTTGTTGCTGCAGCCGAGATTGCCGTTCGCGATTCCAGCCCTCCGATAACTCTCGCATCAACCGCAAGATGCGTTAATCTGCAAACGATGCGTCTCCTCCGCTTCTTCCGCCCATCACACCAGCACACCGCCTTCTCGGCGACGCTGCTGCTGATGGCAGCCATCACGCTCTCGCGCGTGATTGGATACATTCGCGAGGCCTACATTGCCTACGCTTTCGGCGCTGGCCAGCAGACCGACGCCTACGTCGCCGCGTTCACCCTGCCCGACTGGCTCAACTACATCGTGGCCGGCGGCACCGCCTCGATCACATTCATCTCCATCTACACCCGGTTCCTGGCGGAAAAGCGCGAGCAGGACGCGCAGAAAACATTCTCGATCATCATTACCGTGATGACCACCGTGCTGGTCGCCGGCACCATCCTGGCCGAGATCTTCACGCCTCAGTTCGCCGGTTGGATGTTCCACGGCTTCACGCCGGAGCAGATGCAGCTCTGCGTTCATCTCACTCGTATCCTGCTTCCCGCGCAGATCTTCTTTTATGTTGGGGGAGTCGTTTCGGCGGTACTGCTCTCGCACCGTCTCTTCCTGTTGCCGGCATTCGGTCCGCTGATCTACAACGTATTCATCATTGCCGGTGGAGTAGTCGCCGGACGCCAGATGGGAATCGCGTCCCTTGCCTTCGGCGCTCTCGCCGGGAGCATTGCCGGACCATTCCTGATCAACGCGATCGGAGCCGCCAAAATCGGCACTGGATACCGTCCCTCGTTCGATGTGAAGAATCCTGCATTCCGCGAGTGGGTGCGCCTCTCCATCCCGCTGATGCTCGGTGTCTCGCTGGTCACCGCCGACGACTGGATCCTCCGCTACTTTGCCTCCAGCGGAATCGGCGACATCGCGCGGCTGAATTATGCCAAGCGTCTCTTCGCCGTTCCCATCGCAATTCTCGGACAGGCTACCGGCCAGGCGTCGCTCCCCTTTTTCTCGCGCTTGTTCGGAGAAAAAAAGTTCGCCGAGTTCGCCGCCACCGTGAATGCTTCCGTCTATCGCATCACGGCGGCATCTCTGCTGATAACCGGCTGGATGATGGCCATTGCCGTCCCGCTCATCGATCTCGTTTATCGCCGCGGACATTTCACTTTTGCGGACTCTGAATCCACCGCTCTGTATTTTTTCTGGTTCTCGCTTTCGCTAGCGCTTTGGTCGAGTCAGGCGCTGTATGCCCGCGCGTTTTACGCCTCCGGCAACACGCTGACTCCGATGATCGCCACCAGCCTCATCACTCTCGCGTCTCTACCAATCTACGCGCTTTTTTTTCGGACCCTGTCCGTCACCGGACTGGCCATCGCATCGGACGTTGGCATCGCCGCCAACGCCCTCGCCATTGCCTTCCTGCTCCATATTCGCGGAATGGTGTCGTTTGCCGGCTTGAATTGGAAAGAATTAGGGAAGGCTGCGCTTGTGGGAGTGGCATCCGGCGGATTAAGTTATGAAGTCATGCGCACCATATCGCTCGACGGCAGCCGCCGCGCCGATCTCCTGGCCCTCGCGCTCGGCACCTTAACCTGGGCCGCAGCCGTCGCTGCGGGACTCTGGTTCTTGCGTTCAGAATTACCCGCAGATCTCCGCAGAAAAAAATCGTCCGCGTTTCCGGGCGTCGCTGAGGGCCAAGCTGCGGAAACGATGGCCACAGGCAAAGAACCGTGAGGTATCTCTGGCGGTGTTAGCTGGGGAAGAGGAAGATCTTGGAACGGGACACAGCTAGTCGCGCTCAACTGCGCGCCGCCTGTTTCGAATTGCGAAGATAACACCCCAGACCAGGGCTAACGCAACACTGCAAATCCCTTGGCGTCCTATCCAGGATAGGGATGTGTAGCGTTCAAGCAAAATCTCGGAAGAACTCGTTACGACAGCCAACATTGCAATACAGGCCCATAACTCCCACGGCTTCATATCATATATGGCGTGATTCTGGTACGCGGCTCTTCCGGCGCTATAAGCGGCCATAAATCGATCCTTGGATTTCACGACCCGCCTCCCGTCGTTGCCCAGTCACCCATCCTATACGATTGGCCCGGCACAATCTCACAAACAAAAAGGCGTCCCATAAATAAGGACGCCCTCTGCATTCAAACTCTAATGGCCGAAGCGCCGTTCTACGCCCGCGCCGCAATCGCCGGTTCCGGCGTCGCGCTCGAAACACTCTTCGTCACTTCTTCCGGCTTCGAGGCTACCGCCCCGCCTGCCTTGCGGATGTCGATGCCACCCTTGAAGAAGGCGCCGTCTTCAATCGAGATGCGCGCCGCCACCACGTCGCCGGTAAGCGAACCGTCACTGCGGATGTCCACCCGGTCGCTCGCGGTCAGGTTGCCCCGGACCTTGCCGAGCACCACGATTTCCCGCGCGCTGATGTTGGCCGCGACCACTCCATTGCGGCCGATGGTGACGCGATTGCCCGAGAGGTTGATCGATCCCTCCACCCGGCCATCAATATATAAAGACTCAGAACCGGTCACTTCACCCTTAATCACCAGCGACTTGCCAATCGTGGCTTGGTCCGAAGTGGATGTGGTGGTCGCAACCGGGCGCGGTAGAGAAGGGGCCTCGCTCGGGGTTATCGTCGGTGCCGTCGTCCCCGTAGTCGTGCTCGGACGCTCCGGATCAGCTGGTCGGCCAGGCGTTGCAGGTTGATTCGTGGGCTTCCACATTGTCGTCGAAATCCTTTCCTCTTATTAAGGGATTCAAAACCTTAGGGGATTCTGAATCAGCGCCGCACTTCTGGGGCCAAAACGAATTGTACTCCTCACAAAACGCCCCGCCTTGTGGAAATCCAGCTTTCTTATTGATTTTCATAGTTCCCCTCATGGTTCCCCCGCCGCACCCACACGACCGGACGTGCCTTCGGTCGTGTAAGCCCTGCTCGGCCTGCGGTAATTCTTCTAACGCGACACTCCTATCCGATACTCGTATCCGATACTATTGAGCCGTGGCCACGTCCAAACCATGTGTACCCTGACGAGGAATCCATGACTCTACCAGCGCCGACCCCAACCACATCGACTTCAACCGCGACGACTCCAGCTGCGATCGCTTCCCTCCGGCCCCAGCCCGGAGAATACGCTCCCTACTACGACCGCTACATCTCGCTGGTTCCGGCCAACGAATGTTCTCGCCGCCTTAGAAGATCAGCGCCGCGAGATGCTTCTCTTGCTGTGCGGACGCACCGAGGCCGATGGCGATCTCCGCTACGCGCCTGAGAAGTGGAGCTTGAAGGAAGTTCTCGGCCACATGAACGATACCGAGCGCATCATGAGCTATCGCGCTCTGCGCATTTCGCGCGGTGACGCGACTCCTATCGAAGGCTACGAGCAGGACGACTACGTTCGCAATGGTCCGTTCGCACGGCGTCCGCTGGCGGACTTGATCGAGGACTACATCGCTGTCCGCCGCGCCACCGTCTCGCTATTTCGCAATCTGGACGAGCCCGCCTGGAGCCGACGCGGAGTCGCCAACAAGAACGAAGTGACGGTGCGCGCCCTCGCCTACATCATCGCCGGCCACGAACTGCATCATCGGCGGGTACTGGAAGAGAAATATTTGAAATGAGTGGAGAGACGGGCGCCCCTTCGGCAAGCTCAGGGCAGGCTCTCGCCCGTCCGCCCCAGCCCCCGCGGAGACTAACCCTGAGACCTGAGACCTGGCACCTGAGACCTGATACCTGATGCCACGCAACATGCTTGTCGGCCGCCTGACCATGCATCGCGACGGCTTCGGCTTCGTGATTCCCGACGCCACTTCGCTCGATGCCAATCTGAAAGCCCGTCTCGCCGGCGATGTCTTCATCGCTCCGCATGCCACCGGATCCTCCATGCACGGCGACCGCGTCCTGGTAGAAGTCGGTACGGTCCGCCCCGATGGCCGCGCCGACGGCCGCATCGTCCGCTCTTTGTCACGTGCCCATCCGACCGTCGTCGGCATCTTCCACTACGGACACCGCCACAACTACGTCAAGCCCATAGACGAAAAAGTAACGCAAGAAATCGTCATCCCGCCGGGGATGGAGCGTCCGTCCAAAAATGTAGCGCCGCCGTCCTCGGCGGCTGTCGTGGGGGCGTCTCGCCCCCACAAGCAATCTGTCGACCGGGTGATCGGCAACGAAGCCAAAGTCCACACCGACCGGCAGGATCTGGAAGGCCTAGTAGTAAACGTAGAAATCACCGACTGGCCCAGCGCCACGCAGCAGCCACGCGGCCGCGTGATCGAGATCCTAGGCGAAGAAAACGACTTCGGAGTCGACGTCGAGATCATGATCCGCAAGTTTCACCTGCCCCACCGCTTCCCGCCCGAGGTGATCGAAGAGGCGCAGTCCATCGAGAACGTGATTCACGCGGCCGAACTTCGCCATCGCCGCGACTACCGCGACCTTCCCATCGTCACGATCGACGGCGAAACCGCGCGCGATTTCGACGATGCCGTCCACGTCCGGCAACTGGAAAACGACAACTACGAACTGCAAGTCCACATCGCCGACGTCGCCCAATACGTAACGCCTAATTCACCGCTCGATCAGGAAGCCCGTCTACGCGGCACCAGCGTCTATTTCCCCGACCGCTCCGTCCCCATGCTGCCGCTCGAACTATCGACCGACATTTGCAGCCTGCGCCCGCAGGTCGACCGCCTCGTCCTCTCTTGCACCATGGAGATTGACCACCAGGGCGAGATCGCGGCCTATGAAATCAACGAAGGCGTGATCCGCAGCGCCAACCGCATGACCTACACGGCCGTGAATGCCGTCATCGAAGGAGACGCTGCCACCCGCCAGGAATACGCCACCGAGGTCGAGCACTTCGAACGCATGCGCGACCTCGCAATGATCTTGAATCGCAAACGCAAACGCCGCGGATCAATCGACTTCGATCTCCCCGAGCCGGTCATCGAGTTCGACGAACTCGGAATGATGAAAAGCATTACAAGATCGGAGCGTAACATCGCCCATCGCCTGATCGAAGAATTCATGCTCTCGGCGAACGAATGCGTCGCGCATTATCTCGAAAATAAACGCATCGCCTCGCTCTACCGCATCCACGAGAAGCCCGACGCCAAACGTGTGTACGACTTCGAAGTCATCGCCGCCACTTTCGGATACTCGTTAGGAGTAGGCGCGTTGCCCATTCAACGTGTGCAATTAAAAGCCGACCGCCGCGACGCTCGCGGCACGGGCAAACGCGTTCGCGAAATCGAAGTGCCCAAAGAAGTCCACATCACCCCGCGCATGTACCAGAAACTCACGGAGAAGATCGCAGGCAAGCCGGAGGAAAGGATCCTGAGTTTCCTGATGCTGCGGTCGCTGAAACAGGCCCGCTACTCCGAAGAAAATCGCGGCCACTTCGCCCTGGCCGCCACTACCTACACCCATTTCACCTCGCCTATCCGCCGCTACCCCGACCTGATCGTGCACCGCATCTTGAAAGAAGTCCTGCGAGACGCGAAGCGCACGGCGACCGCTCCCGACCGTAACGCTGGCATCCCGCCGGCTATAGCGGGGCCGTCCCGGCCCAGCTACGGCGAAGACGCAGACCCACCGACCGCCAATCCGCAACCATTTCCCGAGCGATCGAGCCGGCGGGACGCCGGCGCTACCCCATCCCCCTGGTCCAAGCGTCGCGACCACACCGCGCATCAGCACGCCCTCGAACCTCTCGGCGGCCCCATCACTCTCGAAGAACTCCACACCATCGCCGACGAATCCAGCCAATCCGAGCGCCGTGCCGACGAAGCCGAGCGCGGCCTGATGGAATGGAAGAAAGTAAAATTCATGGAGCGCCGCATCGGCGAAGACTTCGATGGCCTAATCATCAGCGTAACCAAATTCGGCTTCTTCGTTGAACTAACCGACCTCTTCGTAGAAGGCCTAGTCCCCCTCAACACGCTGACCGACGACCGCTACACCTACCACGAAGATGCGCGCGAGATCATCGGCCAGCGCTCGCGCAAGACCTACAGCCTGGGAGATCGCGTGCGAGTTTTGGTGGACCGGATTGATCCGGTAGAAAAGAAGATCCAGTTCGCGGTGCTCGAAGAGAAGCCGCAACGTGCAACCCCACGCCGACGCAAGTGACCTTCTCCGAAGATAACCATCACCGACGCGAGTCAGCTACCCAATAAGTGCTCCTGAATAGGACCGTCTGATTCGAGCCCGAATTCCTCAGCCTTACTCGAATCCTGTGTAGGCCCGCGTGTGGGTCTTTCGGCTCAAAGCTCAGCAGATAGCGGCTGTGAAGGTGATTCGCAAAGCTAATCATGTCTGTCTCAAAGCCCTTGCGCGTTGCGAACAGCTCATACTCGCCGCCCGTCATGGAGGCGAGCGCCTTCGCGGAATTCTTTCTCATCGCTTGTCGCGCGGCAGTAAGTTTCTCGATGATATCTAAGCTCGGGCTCCACTCGTCTCGGTTGCTACCCCGCGCGGTATCCAGTTGCTGCGAAATATATGGCGAAAACGGGAGGGAGTAGACCAGAGTGTGAGTCACTCCTACCAACCTCACAGCATCGTCGATCTTCGCAAAGTGGCTGCCATGATCGCGCGTCTCGCTGATCAGCAGCAGCACCCGTTGCCGGCCTTCCGGCCTTTTGGCGAGCAATTTGGCTGAATAAGCCACGGCATCGAGAATGGCGGCTCCGTGGTCTCCCGGCTCCAAATTCTTCAATTCCTCTTCGAGGACTTCGGCATTTTTTGTGAAATCCTGCACCAGATTCAGCCTGCTGACGAAGATTAGAAAAGCTGCTTCATTCCGATGCCCGCTCAGCACTGGATCGAGCATCGCCGCCAAGCCAGCCATTCGGCCAAATTCCCGCTCGGCGCGACGCCCAACCTGAACCGCGATCACCAACGATATGGGTTCAGCATCTGCGGTTTCGTCCAAATGAACTGCCTGCTCGACGCCATCATCCTCGATGATGAAGTCCTGCGCCCGCAGTCCGTAAACGGCGTTACCTAGTGCGTCTCTCACCAGCGTCGGCACGGGCACCAAGTTGCTTTGGGAACTGAAGCTTGGCTCCTGCTGGCCCGAAGCAGCTCGGAAAAGCAACAACAGCATCAGCAGTCGTGAGCTGAATCTCAACATATATCGACGCCCTAAAGACGAACCTGTATAGAATTAAGTTGTACGGGGAGCAAGTGACCATGCCAACATCGAGCGAACCCAAGCCCAAGCAAGATCCAGTCCAGGCTGCAAAGCATGTTGCAAGTGCGCATCAGATTCTTAAGGACCTGCAAAAAAAAGTCGGAGATCATCCCGAACTCGGCGAGGCCATAACCAAACTAGAGATGGCGCTCAACAACCTTGCAGTACAGACCGGCGGGCTGCTGTAGCTGCGAGCACGCATTTCGACCGTGGCCTAGGGCATAAGCGGGGACGAACGGCCCCACCACTCGCTACGATTTCCGTATCGCTCTCACTACAAAACCAGCTTATAGATGTTGTCTTTATTGTCTTTGGCGACGCCCTTTACGGCGCTGACCGGGTTACTCTCATGTTCGCCCTCAGGCTTGTACATTTCCACATTGAGGACCGTTCCCTGGTTTCCAGTAACCACCGCCTGGGCGTAAAGTCTCGTACCCAGGACATGCGCCACATAAAATCCTGAGCCGTAAACCGTATCCCACACCGACGACATGCCGTTGGTTGTCGGAGCGCTAGCCGTATTGGCGCCTTTCGGGACTTGAGCTCGGGGCACCATCGCCCACCGTCCTTTGCACTTTTCGCCATCGCCGAGAACGACAGAAATATCTCCCGGCGTGAAGGCACCGGTGATCTTGGCGACGAGAACCGGCAATGGCGTTTGTGCCGATAATGGACCCTGAACAGGGTAGAGCCGCGCCGAATGCGTACATCCCTGCATCATCGAGATCCCCAGCAGAATAAAGCAGAGTTTGAGCTTCACGGGAACACCTCCGTTTGGTGGGAGTCTATTTGACGGGAATAAGATGCCCAACTCTTAGTAACAATTGAGATTGTAAACTTATGTCTACCTAAACCGCGCCGCCATACGCCGCCTTACTTGCCGCTGTCCATCGCCGTAAACAAATTATTCAGCGATTCCGCCAGCGTAGGATGTGCGAACACGCCGTCCCGCAACGCCGTGTACGGCAGCTTTCCCATCATCGCAATCTCAATCGCGGACATGATTTCGCCCCCTTCAATCCCAAGGACCGCGGCCCCCAGGATCTGGTTCGTTTCCGCGTCCACGATGGCTTTTATGAAGCCGCGGGTCTCGTCCGTCTCCAGAGCCCGTGCCACGGCAGTCATCGGCAATTTCGCGACGCGAATGTTCCGCTTCTGCGCGCGAGCTTCGGTCTCGGTCAGGCCGACTCGACCCAACTGCGGATCGATAAATACCGTATAGGGCACCAGACGATCCTTAATCGAGGCGTTCTTCTTCTCGATGAGATTGGCGCGGATGATCCGAAAATCATCGTAAGAAATATGCGTAAACGCCGGCCCACCTTTGATGTCGCCCAGCGCGTAGACGCCGCTGGCCGTGGTTTCGAGGTGGTCGTTCACCTTGATGAACCCGCGATCGTCCGTTTGAATCCCGGCCGCCCCAAGGTTCAGAGTATCGGAATTCGGCACGCGCCCTGTCGCGAGCAACAGATGCGAGCCAACTAGAGTCAGATCGGTTGCCTGTCCCTGCTGCTCGACTTCCAGACGAATGTCCCTGTCTGCTTGTCTAACACGAATCACTTTGGAGTTCAGCAAGACCTCAATCCCATCCTGCTGAAAAATTCCGGCGACTTCTTCCCCGACGTCCGGGTCCTCGCCGGCGAGCAGTTGTCCACGCAATTGAACAATCGTCACTCGGCTGCCAAAACGCCGGAAGAGTTGTCCAAACTCCACACCGATGTAGCCGCCACCCAGGATCAACAGGTGCTCGGGAACAGCGTCGAGTTCCATGATTGACACGTTGTCCAGAGTCGGAACGTCGCCCAGGCCATCCAGCTTGGGCCGTGCCGCGCGGGTACCGGCATTGATAAAGATATATTTGGCGGAGAGAGAGCGTTGTGCGCCATCGTTCGAGCGGACGTCAATCGTCCCTGGACCAGTAGACGAACCAGCGAACCTGGCATCGCCGAAAATCAGTTCGAGGTTCGCGGTCTTTTCGATGCGCGCCTGACTGCCGTTGCGAAACTTGTCCACGATGTCGCGCTTGCGTTGGCGAACTTTTCGAAGATCGATACTAATATCGCTCGCGGCGCCGGTGTGCACTCCGTAATCGGCAGCCCGCCGCGCCAGATAGGCGACCCGTCCGCTTGCCACCATCGTCTTCGTAGGAGTGCAGCCCTCATTGATGCAAGTTCCGCCCACATGCTTCCGCTCGATCAGAGCAGTGTGCATCCCGGCTGTCGCAAGCGCTGTGGAAAGAGGTGTTCCAGCCTGCCCGGAGCCGATGATGATGGCATCGTATTGCTGCGCAGTAGTCATAGGGACGCTCGCGATTCGATGTGCGAAATACTTCTGGAGAATTTCAGAATCTGGAAACCAGCAGCAGTCCAAGCCCGATGGCAACCAGGTCTTCCGGGATTGCAATCGCAGCATCCGGAACGTGGAGGCCCCGAACCAGCCTGACGCGAGCCTGGTAACCGCCGAACGCTCCAGCGATTGCGCCCATTGCTCCGATCAGCGCTCCGAGCCAGTACGAAGAGCCTCCAGCGACGCCGAGACATGCACCAGTAAGCAAGCCAGTGACAATTCGTGCAGTGAGCCCGACGGCTGCCGTACGGGCAGGAGTGGTTGGGAGTTGATCGGCAACGAATTCGCCCAAGGCGCCAAGAGTAAAGACGCCCACCGCCCAAGCCGAACCCATGAAAGCCAGGGGAGAACCATGAAGATTGATCCAACCCAGATGCGCAGCCCAAGCTACAACCGCAGGCGCAGTCATGGATCGCAACCCTGCCACCACCCCAATACCGAACACCAGCAACAGCGCAAATCCGGAATTCATGATGATTCCCTCCGCCGTGACAATAGACCTCTTCGGTGATCCGCGCGACGATATTTTATGTTAACTATGCAACGCGCTTGGCGGGAGTCCATCTGGGGGAACAGGGCTCGTCGGAACCGAAGAGAGAGAAGCGCCGGGGGTGCCCCCCCGGCACTTCTGGGCGGGTGGGCGGGTTTACTGCGGAACCTGTTGCAGCAGTTGATCTGCCTGTTGTATCAGCGACGATGCCACCGCCGGGTCGATGGGTTTGCCGTTGAATGCGGCATCCTCCAGGATCTGAATCATCTGGCTGGCGAGGGAATTTCGCTGGGCGTTGAGGTTGATGAGATTGTTCTCCAGTTGGTTGTAAGTCGCGTCGTCCGAATCGTTCGAGATCAGCGCCGAGTTCGATATACGCAACGTACCCAGTCCAAATTTCCCGACAGCTGCGTTGATCTGCTTGTAGGACTGCGCCAGTTGCCGGAAGACGTTTCCGGTTCCGGTCACCGAAGACGGCAGCGCCGCTCCCGTGAGAGCTTCCGCCAGCACCCGCCCATCGTGCCCGTAATCGTCTTTCAATCCTGCCAGCAGCAAGATCGTGGGACGGATGTCGGTGTGATCGGACCAGGTCTTGCCGTCGACGCCATCGTCCCTCACGCCCGGGCCAACCATTCCCAGCCAGGTGGTAACGATCTCCGGCTGAACGTCGCCGTGGTTCCAGGCAAAGCCCGGGGTTTCGGTCACGCACGGCGAGTTGCAGTTGGGTGCGCCGGCGACGAGGAAATAATTAGGATCGGCAAACATCACCAGAGTAGGCGTGCGCGCCGGGTCGGCGGTGACCATATGGAGAATCTTCATCTCCACCGCATCGGCCAGGAACTGGCTGATCTTGTCCGTGTTCCCCGTGATCGGGCTCACTGCCGTCAGCTTGTCGAGGTCGTGGGCAAAACCGCGGGCCACAGGGTCGGTGCGAACCGGGTTTCCCGTGATGTAGATGGTCGGCGCATCGTCGGAGTGAACTTTGAACGGAGTCGTATTGCCTCGCTCGGTTGCCAGCAAGCCGGCCAGGTTGCCGTTGATTTCGCCGATCTTCGCGTACGTGCAAGGAACGGTTACGCCGTCACAATTGGCGGGACTCGGCGGACCGCCTGCAAAGTGATCCCCTTCATCCGCTGTAAAAATGAACAGCGTGTTGTCGCGCGTAATCCCATCGGCCGCCAGACGCGTGAAGAATTTACCGAAAGCATCGTCGTAGGCTTTGAGCACCGCGACATAACCCGCTGATCCGGGACCGAACGCAGGACCGCTGGGATGGTTATCATGCGCATCGGAAATGTAAGCGTAGGTGATCGGGACGCCGTGCTCCTGCATGGCGGCCACATAGGCAAGCGACACTGTCGCGGACATTCCGTCAAAGCCCGGAAACCCGACGTGCCCTTGCGGATCTTGAATCACGTTACCGTTCAGGTCAGTCATTGGCCCATTCGGACTGATCTGTGGAGCGACATACTTGTTGCCGTACAAGGCTTGGTATCCCGCGTACCCGCCGGGCTCATCCGGAAGCAAATCCTGCTCGCCGGTGTTGGCGGAAGAGCACAAAGGATCTCCGGCAGCGCAATGGATACCGATTCCGACGAAATCGGCGAACGCCTGGCCAGGATTGTTTTTGACTTCTTGCGCCTGTTCCGAACCCGCGCCAAAAACCGTGGGAATGTCAGTGGCAATGTTTTCCAGGATCGTATTCGCCGTCGCCACCGCTCCTACATTGCACCCGGCCCGTGTGAACGCTACCCAGGGCGCGGGTGCGTTATGCCCGTCGGCGGTCAACATGTTGAATGTTGTGTCCGTGGGCGTGCTGGTGGTCGGGTCAAAGATTGGGTCGGTCCAGTAGGCGAACGAAACGCCGACGCTGCTTGTGCCGTCTGGTTTGAAGTAGCGGAAACTGTAGCTCACGGGAACGCCATGACGATCACCATAGACGCCGGTCAGCGAGGTGAGGATATCCGTGGCTGTGTGCGAGATAAGCGGGGTGTGATGGTTGGTGAGAATTGTCCCTCGACCTACCAGAAAGTTCAGCAGGTGGGGCATCTGCTCCAGATCGGAAGGCACGTTGGGGTTGTCGCGGACGAAATGCGTGTTGTCGAACTGAACATAGATAACGTGCTTTATTTTTCCTTTGGGAGAGTTCAGCCCACACGTATTTTGAGCCTTTGAGATGCCGGTTACGGTGGCCAAAAGCGCACCGACGAAAACGAGTGTCCGGTACAAACCGCGGAAGGGGAGAAGGGATTTCACAAACAACCTCCTGGGGTGTGATTTAAGCTGCGATTTAAGTTGCGATTTAATTTAAAACGAAGCAACGTTCCCACGTATAGCCGGAGTGCGGCGAGGCCGGGTTAACGCCGCGTTAAACTTTCATAAACAGAGAGTCCCAAACCAAAGAGTGACCAGTCTCCATGTCGTAAGCGAAATTGGCGGGCGTCCTGGGACCAGGCACCCTGACGAGCGTGGCAGTGTTGCATTATAACTCCCCTTATAACCTGGGATGCAAGTCCCCCATTTCCAACCTGCTAAACTAACCCTTCACCACTCTTGGCGCCTGCCCGGGAAGTCGATTCCATGTCAAACAATTCAACATCCACCTTAAACTCCAGCAATGCCACTCCAACTCCGCGCACCCGCGTAGTGCGCGAACCGCAGCGCGCGGTTTACGACCGCGACGCCGTCAACCAGATCCTCGACGAAGCTTTCCTCTGTCACGTCGGCTTCGTCGCCGACGGACAGCCCTTCGTGATCCCCACTTCTTTCGGACGCGACGGAGACGTGCTCTACATCCACGGCTCGGCCGCCAGTCGCATGCTGCGCAATCTCGACCAGGGAGTCGCGGTCTGCGTCACGGTCACGCTGCTCGATGGATTAGTCCTGGCCCGCTCCGTCTTCAATCACTCGATGAACTACCGCTCGGTGCTAATTCTCGGCACCGCGAAGCTGGTTGATGATCCGGCGGAAAAACTCGCAGCCCTGCGCGCGCTGAGCGAGCACATCCTCCCTCATCGCTGGGACGATTCCCGCCAGCCCAACGAAAAAGAATTGAAGGCAACGTCAGTCCTGCGCCTTCCGATCACTGAATTTTCCGCCAAAGTCCGCGTAGGCCCGCCCGTGGACGACGATGAGGATTATTCGTTCCCGACATGGGCAGGAGTAATCCCGGTAGAAATGAATTCGAGCACACCGATCCGCGACGACCGCTGCGAGCAAGAACTGCCCGCCTACCTGAAAAACTACTCCCGCCAGAAAAAGTCCTAGCCAGAGATGCCCCTCTCGCGTAGGGACAGCCGCCCTCGGCTGTCCAGCCGGACGAAGTCCGGCAAACGCGGCAAGCTGCGTCTCTACTCCAGCCCGCCCGGCAACAACAGCAACT